>Ga0196963_10000190_pt1 | contig 61475 bp, 52 predicted proteins | sample S1_5metaG_FD_148600 | JGI IMG/M metagenome (GOLD analysis project Ga0196963, IMG submission 148600) | Soil microbial communities from Anza Borrego desert, Southern California, United States - S1_5 | ecosystem: Environmental > Terrestrial > Soil > Desert | place: USA: California | collected... | reverse complement strand
GGCCTCGCCCCGGCGGGCGTCGCCATGGTGAATGGCTTCGGGGCAGCCGCGCCGCCCCTGGCCGCGCCGTTTGGCTGTTGGCAGCCTCCAGTAGCATCCGCGGACGCCAGCAACCACCCACCCGCATGCTCCTGACCTCGATACTGCTCGGCCTGGCCATCTGCGCCGTCTGGCTGCCCGACCTGCCGCTGCGGCGGGGCCGCATCCCGCCCTGGACCGTGCTGCTGGCCGCCGCCACCGCCGCCGGCCTGGCCAGTGGCGTGCTGGACTGGCGCGGCGCCGCCGTCGTCATGGCCTTGTGCGGCCTGGCCTTCGCATCGGTCCGCCTGCGCGACACCACGCTGCGGCGCGTGCTCACCGCGGCCGTGGTGCTGCTGGCCTTCGCGTTGGGGCTCAACCGGGTGCCGGGTTTCCAGCCCTCGGTGTTCCTGCAGGACCTGCAGGTCAGCCCCGATGCGCCGCCGATGCGCCTGACCGCCCACTTCGCCCCTGGCCTCGCGGCCATCGTGCTGCTCGCCTTCTACGCGCGCCGAGCCCGGTCGCTGGGCGAGCTGGCGGCGGCAGGGCGCAACACGCTGGCGATCGCCGCCGCCACCACGCTCGTGGTCGTCGGCACCGCCTGGGCCATCGGCTACGTGCGGCCGGACCCGAAGCTGCCCGGCTTCACCGTGGCGCACCTGGCCAAGATCCTGCTGTGGACCACGGTGCTCGAGGAAGCCTTCTTCCGCGCCGTGCTCCAGGGCGGCCTGGCGCAACTGCGCTTCGTGCGTGATCGGCCGCGCCTGGCGTGGCTGCCGATCGCCGTGGCCAGCGTGCTGTTCGGCCTGGCGCACGTGGGCGGCGGCTGGCCCTACGTCGGCCTGGCGACGCTGGCCGGTGTCGGCTACGGGCTGGCCTATGCCCGCACCGGACTGATCGAATCGGCCATGCTGGCCCACTTCGCCGTCAACGCGACGCATTTCCTGGCCTTCACCTACCCGCACATCACCCGGCCGTAGGCGCGGCGGCCGGGCATCGCGGCCAAGCCGCGGCCGCCGGAGGCCACGGTGGACCGCGCCGCGGCGGTCGACACCCGGGTTTTTCGTGTCCCAATGTCGAACGCGCCGCCCGCCGAACGACATTGAATCGGCGAGGCACAGGGCCTGGCCTTCATCACCCACCCCACGAAGGACCTTCGACCATGGAATACATGCTGCTGATCCACTCCGACCCGTCCGGCTTCGAAGCGGCACCGCCGGCGCAGAAGCAGGAAGCGCTGGCCGCCTACGGCGCCTACACCCAGGCGCTGCAGCAAGCCGGCGTGCTGCGCGGCGCGAACCGCCTGCGCCCGCCGCAAGCGGCGACGACCGTGCGGCTGGAGTCCGGCAAGACCAAGGTGCTGAACGGCCCCTATGCCGACACGCGCGAGCAGCTGGGCGGCTATTTCCTGATCGACGTGCCCGACCTGGACAGCGCCCTGTCCTGGGCCGCGCGCTGCCCCGGCGCCAGCCACGGCGCGGTGGAAGTGCGCCCGGTCTGGCCCCTGGGCGCGGACTGAACGGCCGGTGCCGACGCCGGCCAGCCCGCCGGACGCCGACTCGGCGGCGCAGGCCGCCGAGGCCGCCGAGGCTGCGGCGCGCCGCAGCTACGGCAAGCTGGTGGCCATCCTGGCCGGGCGCACGCGCGACGTGGCGGCGGCCGAGGACGCGCTGTCCGAGGCCTTTGCCGCGGCGCTGGCCGACTGGCCCGCCCGTGGCGTGCCCCAGGCGCCCGAGGCCTGGCTGCTGACCGTGGCGCGGCGCAAGCGGGTGGACGCGGTGCGGCGCGACCGCCTGGACGAGGAGGCCAGCCGCCAGCTGCTGTGGCTGGCCGACGAGATCGACGAGCACGACCCCTCGGCCGTGCCCGACCGCCGCCTGGGCCTGCTGTTCGCCTGCGCTCACCCGGGCATCGACGCGGCCGTGCGCGCGCCGCTGATGCTCCAGGTGGTGCTGGGATTCGATGCCGCGACGATCGCCTCGGCCTTCCTCGTCGCGCCGGCCGCGATGGGCCAGCGCCTGGCCCGCGCCAAGGCCAAGATCCGCCAGGCCGGCATCGGCTTCGAGGTGCCCGCCTGCGACGCACTGCGCGAGCGGCTGGACGCCGTGCTCGATGCCATCTACGCCGCCTATGCGGAAGGCTGGTCCGACCCCGAAGGCGCGGACGCGCGCCGGCGCAACCTGGCCGGCGAGGCGATCTGGTTGGGCCGGCTGCTGGCTTCGCTGCTGCCCGACGCGCCCGAGGCGCTGGGCCTGCTGGCGCTGATGCTGCACGCCCATGCCCGGCGCGATGCGCGGCGCGACGCCGCCGGCGACTACGTGCCGCTGGCCGCGCAGGACCCGGCGCGCTGGGACGCCGCGCTGATCGACGAGGCCGAGGCGCTGCTGTCGCGCGCCGGCCGCCTGGGCCAGCCCGGGCGCTTCCAGCTGGAGGCCGCCGTGCAGTCGGCGCACGCGGTGCGCCGCCGGCGCGGCGAGGCCGATTGGTCGGCGATTGAACAGCTGTACGAGGCGCTGGCCACCCTCACCGGCTCGCCGGTGGCCGCGCTCAACCACGCCGTGGCGCTGGCCCGCACCCGCGGTCCGCAGGCCGGCCTGCAGGCCCTGCAGCCGCTGGGCGCCGACCGTCGGCTCGCCGACTACCAGCCCTACTGGGCGGCCCGGGCCGAGCTGCTGCTGCAGGCCGGCGACCGGGCCGAGGCGCTGCAGGCCTACACCCGCGCCATCGGCCTGGAAAGCGACCCGGCCGTGCGGCGCTTCCTGCAGCGGCGGGCGGAAGCGGCGAGCGTGGGGACGCCGCCGCAGGACCAGGCCGACCCCCCGGGCCGGTTCGCTCGTGACTGACGCGCAAAGTGATCGGCAGAGCGCCTCGGCCTGACGCTGGAGACCGTGAGCCGCACCTCTTCGAAGTTGCTGCTCGCCGGCCTCTGGTTTGCCGACAACGTCGACAAGGCCGCACTTCTGCTGGTCTTTCTGTTCGGCGTTTTGTCACGCGTGGCGACAGACCGTCCCGCGGCATCTCCGCCGCACTTGCCATTCGCCCTGTACCTGGCGTTCTGGTACACCACCCTCGATTCACTGGACAAGTTCGCAGGCTATGGCGACGGAGAGCGCTGGCGCGCCTGCTGGCTGGTGGCCGGCATGGGCGTCATCGCATCCTGGGTTCCGGGACGATGAATCCGCAATACGCCAATGCACCGTCGTGGCGGCGGCATGCCGTGCTCTACCTTCTCGAGGCCGCTGGCGGCCGTTCCACGCCCCTGGCCGGCTCCAACTCGTGAAGGGAGCGCACGCTGCGGCGCGCCTCGCCGGCATGAAGGCCGTCCCGATCGAGCAGCACGGCGTGCAGCCCGGCACGGATCGCGCCGTCGTAATCCAGCGCTGGCGAATCGCCGACCATCAGCGCATCGGCATTCGCCACGCCCAGCGAATCGACCACCGCCTGGAAGGCGGCCGCGTGCGGCTTGCTGACGCCGACCTCCTCGCCGATCGCGATGTGGTCGACGCGATCGGCCAGCCCGGTGGCGCGCAGCTTGCGGCGCTGGCCGTCGGATGGGCCATTGGTCAGGATCGCCGTCCGCAGGCCCGCCGCCTGCATGCGGGCGAGCGTCGGCCAGACGTCGTCGTAGAGCAGTGGACTGTCGTTGACGCAGGCCATGAACAGCTGGTTCAGCCGGTCCACCAGCCCGTCGCACGGCGCCAGGCCCAGCCGCGCGAATGGATCGGCAAAGCGGCGGACGCGGTATTCGTTGCGCGTCAGCTGCCCCTGCTCGAAGAGCGTGAACAGCGGGCGGTCCAGTTCCGTGCAGACGCGCAGGTAGCTCGGCGCATCGATGCCTTCCTGCGCGAGCAGCTCGGCCAGTTGCACGTGGGCCACCTGCCGCGTGGCCGCGAAGTTGACCAGGGTGTCGTCGAGATCGAAGATCACCAGCTTCATCGCATCAGTCCTCCCAGACCGGCCGCAAGCCGATCGTCGTCGTTCCAAGCCGCGCCCACTTTCCCCGGCTCTTCGAGATCCGAAGATGCCCGGCATCCTTGCTCCATGCGCCGCCCTTGACCACGCGCTCGAGCGAATTCGCGTCGCCGAAGCGGTCGAGGCACCATTCGCCGAGGTTGCCGGCCAAGTCCGACAGCCCGGTCTCCGAAGGCGGGAAGCAGCCGACGGCGCTGGGGCCGCCGTAGTGCTCGTCGTAGTTGGCCAGCGATCGGTTCGGGGCCGCATCGCCCCAGGGATAGATTCGCGCGGGATCGTTGTTGGAAGCGAAGCGCTCCCATTCGGCGGCCCAGGGCAAGCGGCCTCCCAGGCGCTCGCTGATGGCCTGCGCCGCGGCCCAGTTCAAGGCCCACACGGGATACAGCTCCAGCGCCGGGCTGCAGGTCCAGCGCTGGCGTTCGCGGTCGAACGACAGCGGGCAGCGCGGGTTGTGCACGTTGACGTGGCGGTAGGCCGGTCCGGCTTCTTCGGGCATCTCCAGGTCGTTCATCACCGCGACAGCCACGCCGCAGGTCAACAGCGTGCGCGCGACGCGCAGCGGCCTGCCACCGCTGCGACGGGTTCGCGGGACGAAGCGCACCGCCTCGTCGAGGTACTGCATGACCAGGTCCTTCACCTGCCGCCAGCCCGCAGCTGGGCGGCGCCGGGCGCCGCTTGCCGCTGCAGCATGCCCAGCACGTCGCCGATCACCTCGAGCTGGCTGGCGCTGAGGTACCGGCGCCAGCCCTGCTCGACGTCCTCGACCGACCGGAACGACGAGAAGAGCCCGCCCCGGCTCTCGCCGTGCCGCGTGGCGACGAAAGCCAGCTGTTCAGGTGCCGCCTCGACGCCGAGAAACTGCGCCAGGGCCTGTACCGACGGCTGCGGATCGCTGGTGAAGCTTTCCAGCTCCAGCGTCAGGTGTTCAAAGCGGCCCAGCGTCCGCCGTGCCAGCTCGTAGCGCGTGGCCACGCTCATCGCCGCCACCTCGGTGGCGCGCAACGCCGCCTCGCCGGCGCGCACGCGGCTGACATAGGCGGGAAACAAGCGGGAGAAGGCCGGCGGCACCTGGTCGGCGTAGCGCCACAGCGCGGCCAGGTCGCTGCGCAGCACCGACGAGACGATGGCGCGCGCATCACGGCGCAGGAACACGATGCGCAGGGTCGGCATGAATGCCTTCAACCAGCCGAGCTTGCCGAACAGGCAGGTGTCCTTGAAGCCGATGATCCGCCCGCGGCGCGAACCCGACAGGTACTGCCTCAGCTCGAACAGGTACCCCCGCAGGGCCTCTTCCGAAGCCAGGCTGCGGTGCAGCAGGACCGGATCGAAATCAGCGGCCGTCCAGACCGCCAGGTCCTGCTCGCGGAAGAAGCGGGTGTGCATCGACAGCGGCTCGTTGAGGCACTCGACCCCGGCGTGCTGCTGCAGCAGGTCGGTCAGGAAGTTGGAGCCCGAGCGGTGGTGCGCCATCACGAGGAATGGGGGGCGTGAATCGGCCGGCTTCATCGCTATTGCCAACGTTTGCTAGCGCTCGTAAGCTACGGCGGCAGCGCACCTCTCCTGGGCGTGTGCAGGGAGCCTACGATGAGCCCGCCAGTGGCCGCAAGAGCGATTACGAGGCGCAGGACCATCTTGGCGTCAGCCTCGGTCGCGCTGCTGGGGGCCGCCGGAGCCGCGCTGCTGGCCAGGGCCGGTTGGCGGCCGTTCGCCCGCACCGAGCCGGCCGAGGACCTGTCGATCGCCCTGGCCTCGACCCCGCATGCAGCGCTGCTGCACATCGCCGCCGCCGAAGGCTACTTCGAGGACGAAGGCCTGGCCGTCACGCTCACCCCGGTGAGCCACGGCAAGGCGGCACTGGACCTGCTGGCGCAGCGCAAGACCGACCTCGCCGCGGCAGCGGAGGTTCCTTTCGTGATCTCCGTGCTGCAGGGTGAACCCTTCGGCATCGCCGCCAGCATGCTCAGCGTCTCCACCGAGATGGCAGTCGTCGCTCGCCTGGACCACGGCATCCGCCAACCCGCGGATCTGCCGGGCAAGAAGGTCGGCGTCACCCTCGGCACCAGCGGCGAATACTTTCTCTGGGCCTTCCTGATCCGGCACAAGCTGCCTCCCGATGCGGTGACGCTGGTCGACCTGCCGCCGGGCCGCATCGTGGAAGCGCTGGCGCAGGGGCACGTCGACGCCGCATCGACCTGGCAGCCGATCCGGCTGGATGCCGAATCGGCCCTGGGGCTGCGCGGCGTGTCCTTCACCGCCCCGGCGGCCTACACGGTGACCCACGTCGTCGTCGGGCGCACCGACTTCCTGCGCCAGCGCCCCGCCACCCTGCGCAAGCTGGTGCGGGCGCTGCTGAAAGCCGAGCAGTTCAGCCGCAACCAGCCCGAGCATGCGATGGCCGTGGCCGCCCAGCGGCTGAAGATCGACCCCGCCGCGCTGCGCCCGAGCTGGGCCGACCTGGGCTTCCGCGTCAACCTGCTGCAATCACAGCTGGTCACGCTGGAGGACGAAGCGCGCTGGGCCATGGCGCGCGGACATGCCCCCCCCAAGGCCGTGCCCAACTTCCTGTCTCACCTCTACCTCGATGCACTGCTGGCGGAACAATCCGACCGCGTGACCGTGGTTCATTGAACATGAAGATCGGCACCAAGGGCAGGCTGGCGACGACGACCGCGCTGGGCACCATCGTGCTGCTGGCGGCGGTGATCACCTGGGCCCATGCCGAGGTCGACGAAGCCGATGGCGAGCGCCGCCGCACGTCGGAAATCGCCCGTGCGCTGAACGACCTCCGGCTGGTGACCTTCGAGTACACGCTGTACCGGCCCGAACGCGCGCACCTGCAGGCGCGCGAGGCCGCCAACCGGCTCGACCGCCTGCTGGCCACACACCCGGTCTCGGATCCGCAAGCGCGCGAGATCCTCGCCGAGCTGCGCGCACGCAGCACCGAAACGCAGCGCATCTTCGAGGAATTGCGGTCCTCGCCGCCGCCCACGCTGGGCAGCCGCAGCCCGGAAGGCGATGCGCTGCGCCGGTTCGAGGCGCAGCTATCACGCAAACTGCTCGTGCTGCAGCAGGAAAGCTTGGTCGATGCCTTCCGCCTCTCGGACGTGTCGACCCGGCGCATCGCCGAGGCCCAGCGCCGGGTGGTCTGGGTGTTCCTGGCCGGCCTGCTGATGATCGCCATCACCACGGGCGGCGCGGCATGGCTCATCCACCGCAGCGTGCTGGCGCCGATTCGCCGGCTCGAGGAAGCGACGCGCGAGGTGGCGTCCGGCAACTGGAACTTCAAGCTCGACATCGGCGGCAACGACGAGATCGGCGAGATGTCGCGCAATTTCGATTCGATGACTGCGGCGCTGCGCGCTTCGTTCGCGCAGATCGAACGCAGCAACCAGGAGCTGGCCACGCTGAACAAGGAGATCGAGGCCTTCAGCTATTCCGTGTCTCACGACCTGCGGGCGCCGCTGCGCAGCATGGACGGCTTCTCGCTCGCCTTGCTGGAAGACTATTCCGACCGGCTGGACGACGAGGGGCGCGACTACCTGCAGCGCATCCGCGCGGCCAGCCAGCGCATGGGGCGCCTGATCGACGAATTGCTCGGCCTGTCGAAGGTGACCCGCACCGAGCTGGTGATCCGCGAGGTCGACCTGAGCGTGCTGTCGCGCGAGATCGCCGAGACCCTGGAGCAGCAGCACCCGGACCGGGACGTCCGCTGGGAGATCGAACATGGCCTGGTCGTCCATGCCGACAAGTCGCTGATGCAGATCGCCCTGCAGAACCTGCTCGAAAACGCCTGGAAGTTCACCGCCAAGACCGCGCAGGCGGTGGTGCGGGTCGGCCGCACCGAGCACGACGGCCAGGCGGCATGGTTCGTGGCGGACAACGGCGTCGGCTTCGACATGAACTACGCCGACCGCCTCTTCGGCGCCTTCCAGCGCCTGCACCACGAAAGCGAGTTCGCCGGCACCGGCATCGGCCTGGCCATCGTGCAACGCATCGTCCGCCGCCACGAGGGACGCATCTGGGCCGAATCGCAGCCCAGCCGCGGCGCGACCTTCTTCTTCTCGTTCAGGGAACCCACCAATGAACCCCGACAACAAGGTCATCCTGCTGGTTGAGGACAACCCGGACGACGTGGCGCTGACGCTGCGCGCCTTCAAGCGCAGCCACCTGATGAATCCGATCACCGTGGTGCGCGACGGCGTGGAGGCGCTCGACTTCCTGTTCGCGCGTAACGCACATGAAGAGCGGGCATCGCAGCCGCTGCCGACGCTGGTCATCCTGGACCTCAAGCTGCCGAAGCTGGACGGCCTGGGCGTGCTGCGCGCGGTGCGGGCCGACGACCGGACGCGCTTCCTGCCGGTCGTCATCCTCACGTCGTCGCAGGAAGAGCAGGACCTGGTCTCGGGCTACACGCTCGGCTGCAACAGCTACGTCCGCAAGCCGGTCGACTTCGCGGAGTTCATCGATGCCGCCAAGGTGCTGGGCATCTACTGGCTCATGCTGAACCAGATACCGCCGGAGCGCCCAAGCCCGTGAGCATCGACACCCGTGCCACTGCGCAGCCCCGGCCGGTCAGGCTGCTGATCGTCGAGGATTCCGACGACGACGCCCGGCTCGTCGTGCGCCTGCTGCGCCGCGGCGGATTCGAGCCGGCCTACGAGCGCGTGCAGGACGTCCGGGCGCTGCAGGTTGCGCTGCGCGACGGGGCCTGGGACGCCGTGCTGTCCGACTTCCGCATGCCGGGCTTCAGCGGCGTCGATGCCTTGCGAGCCTTCCGGACCATGGAGATCGACATCCCGTTCATCTTCGTGTCCGGCACGATCGGCGAGGAGGTCGCCGTCGAGGCGATGAAGGCCGGCGCCAGCGACTACGTGATGAAGCAGAACCTGGCCCGCCTGAGCCCGGTGCTCGAACGCGAGCTGGCGCAGGCCGCCATCCGCGCCGAGCGCCGCCAGGCCCAGATCGAGCACGAGCGGTCGCGCCACCAGGCCGAGGCACGCCTGAGGGCGCAGCTGGAGCGGCTGCAGCTGCTCGACCAGATCACCACGGCCATCGGCGACCGCCAGGACCTGCAGAGCATCTACCAGGTGGTGGTCGGCCGCCTGGAAGAGCAGTTGCCGGCGGACTTCGCGTGCATCTGCGGCCACGGCCCGGCGGTCGACGCGCTGACGGTGCTGCGCGTGGCGCCGAACAGCGCCGCGGCGGCGACGGCCATGGGCCTGGACGAGCAGGCGCAACTGGCGATCGGCGAGAACGCGCTGTCACGCTGCTTCGCCGGCGAGCTGGTGTACGAGCCGGACGTGGGCGCATCGGCCGTGCCGCTCCTGCAGCGCCTGGCGGGCGGGGGCATCGGGTCGCTGGTGGCCGTGCCGCTCAGCTCGGAGCAGCGCGTGCTGGGGGTGCTGCTCATCGCGCGCCAGCGCCCGGATGGCTTCAGCAGCGGCGAGTGCGAGTTCCTGCGCCAGCTCAGCGCCCATGTCGCGCTGGCGGCGCAGCAGGCCGAACTGCGCGAATCGCTGCAGCTGGCCTACGACGACCTGCGGCGCACGCAGGAAGCCGTCATGCAGCAGGAACGCCTGCGCGCGCTGGGCCAGATGGCCAGCGGCATCGCGCACGACATCAACAACGCGATTTCGCCCGCCTCGCTGTACGCGGAGCACCTGCTGGAAAAGGAGACCGGCCTGAGCCCGCGCGGGCGCGCCGCGCTGGAGACCATGGCCCGCGCGATCGACGACGTCGCGGCCACGGTGGCGCGCATGCGCGACTTCTACCGCCAGCGCGAGGCGCCCGGCACGATGCGGCCCTTGCGGCTGAACGAGCAGGTGCGGCAGGTGATCGACTTGACGCAGGCGCGCTGGCGCAACATGCCGCAGCAGCGCGGCGCGGTGGTGCGGCTGGAAACCGTGCTGGCCGAGGACCTGCCGGAAGTGCCGGGCATCGAGAGCGAAGTGCGAGAGGCGCTGATCAACCTCGTCTTCAACGCGGTGGACGCCATGCCCGAAGGTGGCCTGCTGACGCTGCGCACCCGCGCGGTCCAGGTGCCGCAGGACGGCAACGCCGCCGGCGAATACCGCGTGGTGCTGGAGGTGGAGGACACCGGCACGGGCATGGACGAATCGACGCGCCGGCGCTGCCTGGAGCCCTTCTTCACCACCAAGGGCGAACGCGGCACCGGGCTGGGCCTGGCGATGGTCTACGGCATCGCGCAGCGGCACGGCGCCGCGGTGGAGATCGACAGCGAGCTCGGCCGCGGCACCTGCATGCGGCTGGTGTTCCCCGTCGGGCTGGGTCCGGCGCAGCCGCTGCCGCTGGATGATGCGGCCGGGCTGCGGCCCGGCGCGACGCTGCGCATCCTGGTGGTCGACGATGACCCGCTGATCACCCGCGCCCTGACCGACGCGCTGGTGCATGAAGGACACGACGTGACCGCGGCCGGCGGCGGGCAGGCCGGCATCGACGCCTTCACGCAGGCGCATGCGCAAGGCACCGGGTTCCAGCTCGTCATCACCGACCTGGGCATGCCCTACGTGGACGGTCGCCGCGTCGCGGCCGCCGTCAAGGCCCTTGACGCCGCCACGCCCGTGCTGCTGCTGACCGGCTGGGGCCGCCGCATGGTGGCCGAAGGCGAGGTGCCGCCCCACGTCGACATGGTGCTGAGCAAGCCGCCGAAGCTGCGCGAGCTCCATGCGGCACTGGCGCGCCTGACCGGGGGCGCGGACACGTCCGCGGAGGCAGCGCCACCCCGGTCTGCTCCGTAGGCAGGGGCGTTGCGTGCGCGCCGGAGGGGGTTTCGCCGCAGCGTCGGTTCGATCCGCTTCAACGGTTGAATCCGGGCCGCCGTCGGCACTTCTCCCGGCTGTGCGAGACTTTCGCCGCCCACACCATCCCGCCGTGCTCCGCCGCTCCGCCCATCGCCTCGCCACCGCGTGCCTCGTGGTGCTGTCGCTGCTGTTCTCACAGTTCGCGCTGGCGGCTTACGTCTGCCCTCAACACGCCGAGACAGCAGCGATGGCCAGCGTGATGGCGGCCGGCCTGCCTTGCGAAGGCATGGACCTGGACCAGCCGGCCCTGTGCGCCGGGCACTCCGCGGCCACGCCTCAGTCCTTCGAAGCCACCAAGCTACCGACGCCCTCGGTGCCAGCCATCGTCCAGATGATCGAGCTGCCGCTCGTTTCGGACGAGGCACACGCGCATGGCATGCCGCCCGCCACGGCAGCGGGCCCTCGCCCACCTCCAGAGCCTGTTTTCCTCTCGACCCTGAGACTCCGGGTCTGACCACTCCGTTGACTGACCGGCGCCGGCGCGGCTTGCCCGCACGCCGGCGAACGCCCCGTTCGTCTTCGGAGTGCCCATGCCCATCTCACCCTTCCGCACGGCCGCGCTGGCCGCCGCGATGCTGCCGGCCCTGGCCGCGGCAGCGCCGCTGACGCTCGACCAGGCGATCGATCTCGCCGTGCAGCGCTCCGCCGCCGTGCAGGCCGCGCAAGCCGGCGCGCGCGGCGCCGCCGAGGCCACGCACGCAGCAGGCCAGCTGCCCGACCCGATGCTCAGCGTCGGCATCGACAACCTGCCGCTGAGCGGCGCGGACCGCTTCAGCACGGCGCGTGATCCGATGACGATGAAGCGCCTGGGGATCAGCCAGGAATGGCTGTCTTCCGGCAAGCGGCAGGCGCGCCGGGCCGCGGCGCAGGCGCAGACGGACCGCGAAGCGAGCATGGCGCTCGCGGCTGCCGCGGATGCTCGGCTGCAAGCCGCCTGGGCCTTCATCGACGCGTACTACGCGGGCCAGGCCCTGCGCCTCGGCACGGTGAACGAGCGCCAGGCCCAGGAGGCGCTCGAGACCGCCCGGGCGCGCCTGGCCGCGGCGGCAGCGAACGGCCCGGAGGTGCTGGCGCTGGCCAGCGCCCACGGCCTGGCGGCGGACGAAGCGGCCGAACTGCGGCAGCTCCAGGCGGCCGCCCAAATCGCGCTGCTGCGCTGGGCCGGCGTCCAGCCCGAGGACCTGGCGCCACCGGCGCTGCCTACCGTCACCGAGCCCGAGTTCGTCGCCGCCCACCCCGCCGTGGTGGCTGCCCGGCGTGACCTGGAGCTCAGCAGCCGGGAAGCCGCCGTGACCCGGACCATGCGGACGCCAAACTGGACCTGGGCGCTGTCGTACGGACAGCGCAGCGGCCACCCGGACATGGTGTCGTTCGGCGTCAGCATCCCGCTGCCGGTGGCCCCGTCGCAGCGCCAGGACCGCGAGACCGCCGCCAGCCTGGCCCTGGTCGACAAGAGCGAGGCCGCGCTGGCCGAGGCCACGCGCGCAGCAAGCGCCGAATACCAGACGCTGTCGGGCGACGCGCGCCGGCTTGCCGATCGCATCATGCGTTATGAATCCGCCGTCGTCGTTCCCGCCCAGCAGCGCACGGCCGCTGCCTTGGCGAGCTACCGCGCCAACCAGGGCACGCTGACGGCGCTGTTCGAAGCCCGCCATGCCTCCCTCGAAGCACAACGCAAGCTGCTGGCCCTTCAACGCGAACGGGCCCGCACCGAGGCGCAGCTCGCCTTCAAACCCCTCGTTGCCAGCGGAGCCACCCGATGAAACGCATTCACGCCCTGGGTCTTTCCGCCGCGGCCGCCGCCGCCCTGGCGGCCGCGGCCTTCCAGGCCGGGCGGCACAGCGCACCCCACACGACGGACGGTGCATCGCCACCCGCGGCCGCGGCCTCGGCCTCCGCCGACGGCGAGCGCAGGGTCCTCTACTGGCACGACCCCATGGTGCCCGGGCCGCGCTTCGACAAACCGGGCAAGTCGCCGTTCATGGACATGCAGCTCGTGCCGGTGTATGCCGACGAGGCGGACGAATCCGGTGTCCGCATCAACCCGGGGGTGCAGCAGAACCTGGGCATCCGAACGGCCACGGTGAAGCGAGCCGAGGTCGCAAGCTCGTTCGATGCCATCGGCGCGGTGCAGTTCGACGAGCGCCTGAACGTCGCCGTGCAGACCCGGGTCGAAGGCTATGTCGAGCGCCTGTTCGTTCGCGCGCCGATGGAACGCGTGCGCCCCGGCCAGGCGCTGGCCACCGTCTTCGCGCCTGAGTGGCTGGGTCCGCAGGGCGAGTGGCTGGCCTTGAAGCGCGCCGGTGCGTCCGCCGAGCTGATCGCCGCGGCACGCGAGCGGCTGCGCGCGATGTCGATTCCGGATGCCTTGGTCCGCCAGAGCGAAGAGAGCGGCACCGCGCAGGCCCGTTTCACGCTCAGCGCGCCCACCGGCGGCGTGGTCGCTGAACTGGGGGTGCGCGAGGGCGCCGCGGTCTCGCCGGGGACCACGCTGTTCCGCATCGCCGGCCTCGACAAGGTCTGGGCGGTGGCGGAGATCCCGGAGGCGCAGGCGACCCAGCTCCAGCGCGGCCAGCCGGTGAAGGCCGCGCTGCAGGCCGACGCTTCGCAAACCTTCGAGGGCCAGCTGAAGGAGATCCTGCCCCAGGTCAGCGCCAGCACCCGCACGCTGCAGGCCCGCTTCGAGGTCGACAACCGCAGCGGCCGGCTCACCCCCGGCATGCTGCTGCGCTTGCAGGTGGCCGGCCGTGGGGTTGCCCGCCTCGTCGTGCCGGCCGAGGCGGTGATCCGCACCGGGCCGCGCGCGGTGGCCATCGTTCGACGCGACAAGGCCCGCTTCGAACCCCGGGAGCTGACGCTCGGCGTCGAGCTCGGCGAGCAGGTCGAGGTGCTGCAGGGCCTGGCCGAAGGTGACGAGGTCGTCGTCAGCGGCCAGTTCCTGGTCGACTCGGAAGCGCGGCTGCGCACGGTGCTGGACAGCATGGCGGCGTCCCCGCCCCCCGCAGCTGCATCGGCGCCGGCCGCGGGAGCCTCGAAGTGATCGCCGCGCTGATCCGCTGGTCGGTCGCGAACCGCTTGCTGGTGCTGGTGGCCGCGGCCTTCCTGGTCGCCGGCGGCCTGTGGTCCGCCTGGCACACCCCCATCGACGCGCTGCCCGACCTGTCGGACACGCAGGTGATCGTGCGCACCACCTACGCGGGCAAGCCGCCGCAGGTGGTCGAGGACCTCGTGACCTATCCGCTGACGACGACGATGCTGAGCGTGCCCGGCGCCAAGACCGTGCGCGGCTACTCGTTCTTCGGCGACTCCTTCGTCTACGTGCTGTTCGACGACAAGACCGACCCGTACTGGGCCCGCTCGCGCGTCGTCGAGTACCTGAGCCAGGTGCAGGCCCGCCTGCCCGCCGGCGCGAACGCCGCGCTGGGTCCCGACGCCACCGGCGTCGGCTGGGTCTACGAATACGCGCTGGTCGACCGCAGCGGCAGGAACGACCTCGGCCAGCTGCGTGCGCTGAACGACTGGTTCCTGAAATTCGAGCTGAAGACGGTGCCCGACGTGGCCGAGGTGGCGAGCATCGGCGGCATGGTGCGCCAGTACCAGGTGGTGCTGCAGCCCGAGCGCATGCGCGCGCTGGGCATCACGCAAGGCATGGTCGTGCAGGCGCTGCAAAAGGCCAACCAGTCCGCCGGCGGTTCCGTCGTCGAGATGGCCGAGGCCGAGTACATGGTGCGTTCGCGCGGGTTCCTGAAGTCGCTGGCCGACTTCCGGGCCATCCCGCTCGCTTCGGTGGGCAGCACCCCGGTGATGCTGGGCGACGTCGCGTTCGTGCAGGTCGGCCCCGAGATGCGCCGCGGCATCGCCGAACTGGATGGCGAAGGCGAGGTGGCGGGCGGCGTGGTGGTGATGCGCTCGGGCAAGAACGCGCGCACGACCATCGCCGCGGTGAAGGACAAGCTCGCGGCGCTGAAGCCCAGCCTGCCCGCCGGCGTCGAGATCGTCGAGACCTACGACCGCTCCAAGCTGATCGACCGCGCCATCGGCAACCTGCGCGAGAAGCTGGTCGAGGAGTTCATCGTCGTCGCGCTGGTCTGCGCCGTGTTCCTGCTGCACCTGCGCTCGGCACTGGTGGCCGTGGTGACGCTGCCGATCGGCGTGCTCACCGCGTTCATCGTGATGCACTGGCAAGGCGTCAGCGCCAACATCCTGAGCCTGGGCGGCGTGGCCATCGCGCTGGGCGCGATGGTGGATGCCAGCGTCGTGCTGGTGGAGGCGGCGCACAAGCAGCTCGAGCACTTCGAAGAGCAGCACGGCCGGCCGGCAGGCCCTGCGGAACGCTGGGCGTTGGTCTCGCAGGCAGCGGTGGAGGTGGGGCCGGCCCTGTTCTTCTCGCTGCTGGTGATCACGCTGTCCTTCCTGCCCGTCTTCACGCTCGAGGCGCAGGAGGGCCGGCTTTTCTCGCCGCTGGCGTTCACCAAGACCTACGCCATGGCGGCGGCGGCGGGCCTGTCCGTGACGCTGGTGCCGGTGCTGATGGGCTACCTGATCCGCGGCCGCATCCCGCGCGAGACGGCCAACCCGGTCAACCGCATGCTCATCGCGGCCTACCGGCCGGCGCTGGAGGCGGTGCTGCGCTTTCCCAAGGCCACGCTGCTGGTCGCCGCGCTGGCCCTGGCCGCCACGGCCCTGCCCGCCATGCGCCTGGGCAGCGAATTCATGCCGCCGCTGGACGAAGGCGACCTGCTCTACATGCCATCGGCTTTGCCGGGTATCTCGGTGTCCAAGGCCGCTGAACTGCTGCAGCAGACCGACCGCCTGATCAAGACGGTGCCCGAGGTCGAGCGTGTCTTCGGCAAGGCCGGCCGTGCCGACACGGCGACCGACCCGGCGCCGCTGGAGATGTTCGAGACGACGATCCAGTTCAAGCCGCGCGAGCTATGGCGCGCCGGCATGACGCCGGACAAGCTGGTCGACGAACTCGACCGCGTGGTCCAGGTGCCGGGCCTGTCCAACGTCTGGGTGCCGCCGATCCGCAACCGCATCGACATGCTGGCGACCGGCATCAAGAGCCCGGTGGGGATCAAGGTCGCCGGCACCGACCTGGCCGTCATCGACAAGTTGAGCCTGGGCATCGAATCGGCCGTCAAGGCGGTGCCGGGCGTCTCGTCGGCCCTGGCCGAGCGGCTGACCGGCGGCCGCTACCTCGACGTCGAGATCGACCGCCACGCGGCGGCGCGCCACGGCCTCTCGGTCGCCGACGTGCAGGCGGTGGTCTCCACCGCGATCGGCGGCGACAACGTGGGCGAACTGGTCCAGGGCCGCGAGCGCTTCCCGATCAACCTGCGTTACCCGCGTGAAATGCGCGACTCGCTGGAACGATTGCGGCAGCTGCCCTTCGTGACCGACAAGGGCGCGACCCTGCTGCTGCAGGACGTGGCGCGCATCACCGTCGAGGAAGGTGCGCCGATGCTGCGCAGCGAGAACGCACGCCTGTCCGGCTGGGTCTACGTGGACGTGCGCGGCCGCGACCTGCGCTCGGTGGTGCAGGACATGCAGCAGGCGGTGGCCCGGCAGGTGCCGATGCCGGCCGGCTACGCGGTCTCGTGGTCCGGCCAGTTCGAGTACCTGGAGCGCGCCACGGAACGACTGAAGCTGGTGGTGCCGGTGACGCTGGCGATCATCTTCGTGCTGCTCTACCTGCTGTTCCGCTCGGCCGGCGACGCGCTGCTGGTGATGGCGGCCGTGCCGTTCTCGCTCGTCGGCGGCTTCTGGTTCGTCTGGGCCCTGGGGCATGCGGTGTCCGTGGCCACGGCGGTGGGCTTCATCGCGCTGGCGGGCGTGGCGGCGGAGTTCGGCGTGGTGATGCTGGTCTACCTGAAGAATGCGCATGCCCAGCGCCTGGCCGCCGGCCAGGCCGACGACGAGCACACCCTGCTGGCCGCGATCCGCGAAGGGGCGGTGCTGCGGGTGCGGCCGAAGGCGATGACCGTCGCCGTGGTCATGGCCGGCCTGCTGCCAATCCTGGTGGGCCACGGCACCGGATCGGAGGTGATGACGCGCATCGCCGCGCCGATGGTCGGCGGCATGGTCGCGGCCCCGCTGCTGAGCATGCTGGTGATTCCGGCCGCCTGGTACCTGTGGCGAAGGCGCATGGTCGGGCGCGCTCAGCAGTCGGGTTGAAGCCCGATGCCAGTTCGGCCTGAATTGGGCCGAACTTCGATCTTGTCAGGCCGAAGTAGGCCACCTAGCATGGGTTGCAGACGCGCTGACCCACGAGCGCGGACGCGTCAGGAGACGAACCCGTGCGCTGGAAGGACCTGTCGGCAAGCGAGATGCGGCTGCTGGACCATGTGTTCTGGTCCAGTGCCACGTCGCGCGAGGCGCTGGCGAGCAACTCGGCTTTCTCCAAGAGCCGGGCCAATGCCGCGGTGGCCGGGCTGCTGGAGCAAGGCGTGCTCGAAGCCACGGGCGAGCAAGTGGCCACCGGCGGCCGCCGCGCCGGCACGCTGCGCGTCAGCCTTGACCTGGGCGTGCTGGTGGCGGTGGCGCTGGGTGCCACCGGCCTCGAAGTGGGCGTGCTGGCACCCGACCTGAGCGTGCGCGCCCACCACAGCGAGCCGGCCGACGTGCGAGACGGCCCGGCGCTGGTGCTGTCGCGCGTGCGGGCGCTGATGAAGTCGCTGCTGAAACAGGCCGGCGCCCGGCCGGCCGACGTCCTCGCCATCGGCCTGGGCGTGCCCGGCCCGGTGGACTTCGGCTCCGGCCAGTTGGTCAACCCGCCGCTGATGCCGGAATGGGATGCCTACGCCATCCGCGACGACCTGCGCGCCGAGGTGGACGTGCCGGTCTTCGTCGACAACGACGTCAACCTGATGGCGCTGGGCGAGCTGTGGCGCATGCAGCGCGGGCTGCAGAACTTCCTCGTCGTCAAGGTCGGCACCGGCATCGGCTGCGGCATCGTCTGCCATGGCCTGGTGTACCGCGGCGCCAACGGCTCGGCGGGTGACGTCGGCCACATCTGCGTCGATCCACACGGCCCGCGCTGCCACTGCGGCAACGTGGGCTGCGTGGAGACCATGGCGGCCGGCCCCGCCATCGCGCGGGCGGCCACCGAGGCCGCGCTGGCCGGCCAGAGCGCACTGCTGAAGGAACGGCTGGAGGCCCAGGGCGCGCTGAAGCTGGCCGACGTGGCGATGGCCAGCCGCGCCGGCGACGCCGCCGCCAATGCCATCGTGCAGCGCTCGGGCGCACTGATCGGCCAGATGCTGGCCTCGGTGGTCAATTTCTTCAACCCGTCGCACATCTTCATCGGCGGCAGCGTGCAGAAGATCGGCCCGCTGTTCCTGGCCGCGGTGCGCCAGAGCGTGTACCACCGCTCGCTGCCGCTGTCGACGCGGCAGCTCGACATCCAGTACACCCCGCTCGGCGACCGGGCCGGCCTCATCGGCGCCGGCGTGCTGGCGATGCAGGAATGCCTGCGCAGGAACGCCGGATGAGCACCGCCCCGGCATCCACGGCACCCGCGGTGGCGGCGCCAGGGACGCTCACTTTCGACGGCATCACCAAGTCCTTCGGCCCGGTGCCGGTGCTGCACGGCGTCAGCTTCGAGCTGGCACCGGGCCGCATCGTCGGCCTGCTGGGCGAGAACGGCGCCGGCAAGTCCACGCTGATGAAGATCGCCGCCGGCCACGAGCAGCCCAGCGGCGGCGAGCTGCGCCTGGACGGGCAGCCGCTGCAGCTGGCGAATTCCCGCGCGGCCGAGCGGCACGGCATCGTGCTGATCCACCAGGAGTTCAACCTGGCGGACGACCTGACGGTGGCGCAGAACATCCACCTGGGGCATGAGCCGCGCCGCGGCTGGTGGCTCGACGACCGCGCGATGCGCGCCAGCGCCGCGCGGGTGCTGGCGCAGGTGGGCCTGGGCCACGTCGACCCCGACACCCCGGTGCGGCGCCTCATCGTGGCCGAGAAGCAGCTGGTGGAGATCGCCAAGGCGCTGTCGCGCCGGGCGCGGATCCTCGTCATGGACGAGCCCACGGCGACGCTGACACCCGGCGAGACGGAGCGCCTCTTCGGGCTGATGCGGCAGCTGAAGGCCGAGGGCGCGACCATCGTCTTCATCTCGCACAAGCTGGACGAGGTGGAACGGATCACCGACGAGGTGATCGTGATGCGCGACGGGCGTTTCGTCGCCCGCTCCGCTACCTCGTCATTGACGCGGCAACAGATGGCGCGGCTGATGGTCGGCCGCGAGCTGTCCGACCTGTTCCCGCCGCTGCCGCCGGCGCCCGGGCCGGAAGTGCCTCCGGTGCTGCAGGTGCAGGCATTGAGCGTTCCCGGCTGGGCCGACGGCGTGAGCTTCGAGCTGCGCCCCGGCGAGATCCTGGGCTTCGCCGGCCTGGTCGGCGCCGGCCGCACCGAGCTGTTCGAAGGCCTGCTCGGCCTGCGCCCCAGCCACGCCCAGCGGGTGGCCATCGGCGGCCGGCCGGTGGCGCTGAAGAGCCCACGCGACGCCGCCGACCATGGCCTGACCTACCTCAGCGAAGACCGCAAGGGCAAGGGCCTGCACGTGCACTTCGGCCTGGCCGAGAACCTGACGCTGATGGACCTGCCGCGCCATGCGCGCCCCTGGCTGCACCCGGCGGCCGAGCGGGCTGCGCTGCGCGCCGCTGTGGCCGACTACGGCATCCGCGCCGCGTCGCTCGCCGTGCCGGCCTCGGCGCTGTCGGGCGGCAACCAGCAGAAGCTGGCCTTCGCCAAGGTGCTGCAGCCGCAACCGCGCGTGGTGGTGCTGGACGAGCCCACCCGCGGCGTCGACATCGGCGCCAAGCGCGACCTGTACCTGCTGATCGCGCGGCTGGCGGCCCAGGGCTGCGGCGTGGTCGTGATCTCGTCCGAGCTGGTCGAGCTGATCGGCCTCAGCCACCGCGTCGCCGTGATGCGCGGCGGCCGCCTGCGCGCGGTGCTGCCGCGCGAGCAACTGACTGAAGAGGCCTTGATCGCCCATGCCACCGGTGCCCACTGACGACACGGCGCCGGCCGCCACGGCCGTGCCCACGCCCGCCAGCGACGTGCCGGGCCGCCATGCGGCTGCCGCGGGCTGGTGGCAGCGCGTGCACACCATCGGCCCGGTGCTCGGGCTGGTGGCGCTGTGCATCGCCGGCACGCTGCTGAACACGGAGTTCGCGACGCTGGACAACGCGATGAACGTACTGACCCGCACCGCCTTCATCGGCATCATCGCGGTGGGCATGTGCTTCGTCATCATCTCGGGCGGCATCGACCTGTCCGTGGGCTCGATGGCGGCGCTGATCGCCGGCCTGGTGATCCTGCTGATGAACGGGCTGGCGCCGCGCGGCTGGGCGCCGGCCTCCATCGTCGCCACCGGCATGGCGGCGGCGGTGCTGCTGGGCGCGGTGTTCGGGCTGGCCCACGGCCTCTTGATCACCCGCGGCCGCATCGAGCCCTTCATCGTCACGCTCGGCACGCTGGGCATCTTCCGCGCCTACCTCACCTACTTCGCCGATGGCGGCGCCATCACGCTGGACAACGCGCTGGCCGATGCCTACAGCCCGGTGTACTACGCCAGCCTGTTCGGCGTGCCCATCCCGGTGTGGGTGTTCGCCGCGGTGGCCGCGGCGGGCGCCGTGCTGCTGAACCGCACGGCCTTTGGCCGCTACGTTCAGGCGATAGGCTCGAACGAGCAGGTGGCGCGCTACGCCGCCGTCAACGTCGACCGCATCAAGGTCTGGACCTACGTGCTGCTGGGCGTGTGCGTCGGCATCGCCACGCTGCTGTACGTGCCGCGGCTGGGATCGGCCTCGCCCACCACCGGCCTGCTGTGGGAGCTGGAGGCCATCGCCGCGGTGATCGTCGGCGGCACCGCGTTGCGCGGCGGCGCCGGCAGCGTGGCCGGCACCGTCATCGGCGTGGTGCTGCTCTCGGTCATCAGCAACATCCTCAACCTCACCAACATCATCAGCGTGTACCTCAACGCCGCGGTGCAGGGCTTCGTGATCATCGTCGTTGCGTTCACGCAGCGGCGGCGACCCTGAACCTCATCGCCCGTGCTTTCCCGCCACGACACACACCCAGGAGAGAGACAGATGGACATCCGATCGCTGCCCCAACGCCGTGCCCTGCTGGCCGCCGCCGCCCTCACCGCCTTGCTGGGCGCACCCACCGCGCAGGCCCAGGCCGACAAGGTGAACATCGGCGTCGCGATTCCCGCGGCCACCCACAGCTTCACCGCCGGCATCGTGTTCTGGGCCAACCAGGCCAAGAAGGACCTGGAGAAGGCCCATCCGGGGCTGAAGGTGACCGTGAAGACGGCCGCCAACGCTTCGGAGCAGGCCAACCAGCTGCAGGACCTGATGACCGCGACCAAGATCAACACGCTGGTGATCTTCCCGTTCGAATCGGCCGCGCTGACCAAGCCGGTGGCGCAGGTCAAGGCCCGTGGCACCTACGTGACCGTGGTTGACCGCGGCCTCACCGACACCAGCGCGCAGGACGCCTACGTCTCCGGCGACAACACCGCCTTCGGCCGCATCCCGGCCGAATACCTGGCCAAGGCGCTGAACGGCAAGGGCAACATCGTCGCGCTGCGCGGCATCCCGACGACCATCGACAACGAGCGCATGGACGCCTTCAACGCGGTGCTGAAACAGCACCCCGGCATCAAGCTGCTGGACGCGAAGCACGGCAACTGGAACCGCGACGATGCCTTCAAGGTGATGCAGGACTACCTGACGCGCTTCAAGGAGATCGACGCCGTCTGGGCCGCCGACGACGACATGGCGGTCGGCGTGCTGAAGGCCATCGAGCAGGCCAAGCGCAAGGACATCAAGATCGTGTTCGGCGGCGCCGGCATGAAGCAGATGGTGAAGACGCTGATGGACGGCTCCAACCCGCTGATCCAGGCCAACGTCTCGTACTCGCCGAAGTTCATCTACGACGCGATCAAGCTCACCGCCGAGGCGCGCATCAAGGGCCAGAAGCTGCCCGAGAAGACCATCATCCCGTCGGTGCTGATCACCAAGGAAAACGCCAAGGATTTCTACTTCCCCGACTCTCCATTCTGAACTCGCCCGATCCAAACCTGTCGCCCGAACCTATCGCCTGAAGGACGCGCCATGCCAAGGCCGATCACCCTCTTCACCGGCCAGTGGGCCGACCTGCCGCTGGCCGAGCTGGCGCCGCTGGCCAGGCGCATGGGCTACGACGGCCTGGAGTTGGCGTGCTGGGGCGACCACTTCAACGTGCAGGAGGCGCTGGCCTCGCCCGGCTACGTGGGCGCCAAGCGTGCGCTGCTGGCCCAGCACGGCCTGCAGTGCTTCGCGATCGGCAACCACCTGGTCGGCCAGGCGGTGTGCGATCCGATCGACGAGCGCCACCAGGCCATCGTGCCTCCGCACGTGTGGGGCGACGGCGATCCGGAAGGCGTGCGCCAGCGCGCCGCGCGCGAGATGGCCGACACCGCGCGCGCGGCGGCGCGCTTCGGCGTGCCCACCGTCACCGGCTTCACCGGCTCGCCGATCTGGCATGCGGTGTATGCCTTTCCGCCCACCTCGCAGGCCTACATCGACCGCGGCTTCGCTGACTTCGCGCGGCGCTGGCGGCCGATCCTCGACGCGTTCGAGTCGAGCGGGGTCAATTTCGCGCTGGAGGTGCACCCGACCGAGATCGCCTTCGACACCGCGTCGGCCGAACGCGCGCTGGATGCGCTGGACGGCCACCGCCGCTTCGGCTTCAACTTCGACCCCAGCCACCTGGCCTACCAGGGCGTCGACTACATCGGCTTCATCCGCCGCTTCGGCTCGCGCATCTTCAATGCGCACATGAAGGACGTGTGGTGGGGCAAGGGCGACGGCACGGTCGGCGTCTTCGGCGGCCACACCGCCTTCGGCGATGCGCGCCGGCACTGGGACTTCCGCAGCGTGGGCCGCGGCATGATCGATTTCGAATCGCTGATCGTCGCGCTGAACGATGTCGGCTACGCCGGGCCGCTGAGCGTGGAGTGGGAAGACTCGCGCATGGAGCGCGTGCATGGTGCGACGGAGAGCGCGGCCTTCTGCCGGCGGCTCGACTTCACACCCGCCACCGGCGCGTTCGACGCCGCCTTCGAGCGCGGCTCGGCCGGGATGGCGGGCTCATGACGGCAACGCCGTTGATGCCGCCGGCCGCTCGCTGCGTGACGCCCACGGGCCCGGGGCGCCCATGATCCGCTGCGCGATGATCGGCGGCGGCCGCGACGCCTTCATCGGCCGGGTGCACCGGCAGGCGATGGCGCTGGACGGCCAGATCACGCTGGTGGCCGGCGCCCTGTCCTCGCAACCGGACAAGGCCCGGGCTTCCGGCCGCGACCTGGGCCTGGCCGACGCACGCAATCATGGAAGCTGGCAGGAGCTGCTGCGGCACGAGCTGTCGCTATCGCCTGAAGAACGCGTGCACTTCGTCAGCATCGTCACGCCCAACGACCTGCACCACCCGGTGGCGAAGGACTTCGTCGAAGCCGGCTTCCACGTCGTCTGCGACAAGCCGCTGGTGCACACCGTGGAGCAGGCGGATGACCTGGCCGCCGCGGTGGCGCGCGCCGGCACGGTCTTCGGCGTGACCTACAACTACAGCGGCTACCCGATGGTTCGCGAAGCGCGCGAGCTGATCAAGGCCGGATTGCTCGGGGACATTCGCAAGGTGGTCGTCGAATACCACCAGGGCTGGCTGGCACGACAACTCGAAAGCTCAGGGAACAAACAAGCCGCCTGGCGCACCGATCCCGCGCGCAGTGGCGCGGCAGGCGCCATCGGCGACATCGGCTCGCATGCCGAGCAGCTGGTGTCGGCGGTGACGGGCCTGCGCATCGAGGCGCTGTGCGCCGACCTGAACACCGCGGTGGCCGGCCGCGCCGTGGACGACGACGCCAGCCTGCTGCTGCGCTTCGAAGGCGGTGCCCGCGGCGTGCTGCTGGCCACGCAGATCGCTGCCGGCTACGACAACGACCTGCGCCTGCGTGTCTTCGGCAGTGAAGGATCGCTGGACTGGCGCCAGGAGCAGCCGAACGAACTGGTGCACCGGCCGGTGGACGGCCCGCCGCGCATGCTCACGCGGCAGATGCCCGGGCTGTCGCCCGCCGCGCTGCAGTCCGGGCGCCTGCCCTCGGGCCATCCGGAGGGCTTCATCGAGGCCTTCGCCAATGTGTACCTGGGCGTGGCAGCCGAGATCCGTGCCCGCCTGGCCGGCACGGCCCCGGCCGCGGCTGACTACCCCGGCATCGCGGACGGTGTGCGCGGCGTTCGCTTCATCGACGCGGCGCTGCGTTCGGCCCGCAGCAGCGCCAAGTGGACCGCGGTCGCCTGAGACCACCGCGCGAGGGACGCGCCCGGGAGCCCTTGCCCGGCCCGGCCGCCTTTCCACCAGGTGGTGGATGTGGCGCGGCACGTTGCGCACCGGCCGGCGCACCGCCCCGGCCGCCGCGCGAGAGTAATCGTCACGCCGAACCAAGCGAGGCCGCGCGTGGCGCCGCGCGGCACAGCGGCCGCAGCATCCACAGGCCGAAGGCAGGCCCGAGGGCCAGCCAGGGCAGCAGGGTCGACAAGGCGAAGGCCTGCGTGCCCCGCACGAAGAGCTCGATGCTGCCCACGGTGATCGCGAAGCCGATGCTGTTGGCGAAGGTCAGCACGCTGCCGACCATGGCAGGCGGTGCGAGCTGCGCCGTCATCGTGGAGAACTGCGGCGAGTCGCCGACGACCGTGATGCCCCACAGCAGCAGCCATGCCATGAAGAGCGGCAGCGGCGCCTGCAGCATCAGCGGCGCCGCCAGCGCGCAGGCGCCGCTGGTGGCCAAGTGGGTGGCGGCCACCCGGGCGCTGCCGAATCGCTGCACCAGCAGCCCGCCCGCCACGCAGCCGAGCAGGCCCACGGCGATGATCCAGAAGGCCGCGGCGCTCACCGCATCGCCGGCGAGCCGCGTCGAGAGGATCAGCGGCACCAGCACATAGAAGCTGTACAGCTCCCACATGTGGCCGAAGTACCCGAATACCGAAGCCCGCACCCGGCGGTCAGTCCACATCACGGCCAGCCCGCGGGGCGTGATGGGCTGGCCCCGCGCGGCATGCGGACTGTCGGGCACCAGCCAGGCGGTAGCCAGCCCGCCCAGCGCCGCCAGCAGTGACACGGCGATCAGCACCGCCTGCCACGGCAGCGCGGCACCGAGCGCGCGCAGGCCGTGCGGCATGGCCGTGCCGAGCACCAGCGCGCCGATCAGCACGCCCATGGCGGCGCCCAGCCCCTGGCTGTACCAGGCCGCCGCGATCCGCATGCCGACCGGGTAGATCCCCGCCAGCAGGAAACCGGTCGCGAATCGCAGCGCGAGCAACAGGTCCCACTGGCCGTCCAGCAGGACCGCCGCTGCATTGGCGACCGCGCCGGCGAGCGCGCAGGCCAGGAACACCCGCGTGGGCCGGAAGCGGTCCACCACCATCATCAGCGCGAAGACCAGCGTGCCGCACACGAAGCCGAGCTGCACCGCCGAGGTCAGCGTGCCCACCGCGGCCGCCGGGAGGTGCCAGGCGCGCTGCAGGTCCGGCATCACCGCATTGGCGGCGAACCACAGCGAGGTACCGCAGAACTGCGAGCAGACGATGACGGGAAGTACCCGCCGTGGCGCTTGTCCGGTGGTCATCGTCAGGCGTTGCCGTGGATCTCGTAATTGATCTTCACCGCGCCGGGCGAGCGACGAAGTGCCCGGGTCACGAGGCGGATGCTCGACACCGGCGCCCTTCGGCGTGACGCCGGACCCGTCAGCGCTCGTCCGGCTGGCGCAGGCCGACGCCGATGCCGTAGAGCGCGAGCAGTCCCAGCACGTGCCCGACGGCCACGCCGGGCTCACCCGACTCAATGCGGCCTATGGTTTGCACATGCACGCCCAGGCGCGCGGCAGCCGCGGACTGGCCTTCTCCGGCCGCCGTCCGGGCCTGCCGGGCCGCGGCCCCCAGTTCACGGATGCTGAGCAGCGCCTCGCCGCCGATGTCTGCCGATATTCGCTTGCCTTGGGCCATGCGGGCATTGTCGCCGGGGCCCGTCCCCGTCCGCGACCGCCTGCGGCCGCGGCCTGCATGAAAGCCGCCCGTTCATCAGGCTTGCTTAGGGGGCATCCCGGGTCCAGGCGGCGCTTGCTCAAGAATGCCGGCGGGATGGGCACGGCCTGCGCAGGCTGCGCGCCGCAGCGGACTGGCGGGCGCCGGCGCGCCGGTTGCCCCCGCCCAACACCGAGTCCGGGAGCCCCCAACATGCAGCCCACCCAGCCCACCGCCAAATCCAACCCCACTGCGCTCGACAGCACCGCCACACCTGCCCTCACCGGCCACTGCCTCTGCGGCGCCGTGACCGTCACCGTGCAAGGCGCTCACGACCCGCGTGTCGGCGCCTGCCACTGCCGGATGTGCCAGCGCTGGTCCGGCGGGCTGTTCCTGTGCTTCAACGCCAAGGCCAGCGCCGTCACCGTGACGGGCGAGGTCGCGCGCTACCGCTCTTCCACCTTCGCCGAGCGCGCCTTCTGCCCGCGCTGCGGCTCGCACCTGTGGTTCAACAGCGTCGAAGATGGCAAGGAACCCGAAAGCTATGAGCTGATGCCGGGCCTCTTCGACGCGGCCCGCAGCTGGCCGCTGCGGTCCGAGATCTACACGGACCGTGCCATGGCCTCGGTCCAACTCGCCGGAAACCACCGTCGCAAGACGCGCGCCGAATACGAGGCGACGAACCCGTTCATCGCGGGCGACATGGAATGAGCCCCGTGCCTTGATTGATCAGCGCCGCACGCCCCTGCGCGTGCGGGCAGGCGCCGCAGGCGCCCCAGGTGCGCCGCCGATCACGGTTGGCCGGGCGTGCCGCCTCCAGGCACGGGCATCGGGCTGGCAACATCACGCCCTCCATGAGTCCCATCCCCCTGCGCGTTCTCTCCGTCATCCCCCCGATGACGCAGCTGAACACCCCGTACCCGTCCACCGCCTACCTCACCGGCTTCCTGCGCTCGCGCGGCATCCAGGCGCAGCAGGTGGACCTGGCGCTGGCCCTGGTGCTGGAACTGTTCACGCCCGAAGGCCTGCGCGCGGTGCGCGCGTGCATCGCCGACCTGCCGCCGCAGCGCCGCACGCAGCGGCTGGCGGCCTTCGACTCGGCCTTCGACCGCTACGCCGCCACCATCACGCCCGCCATCCGCTTCCTGCAAGGCGGTGACTCGACGCTGGCGCACCGCATCGCCGGCCGCGCCTTCCTGCCCGAGGGTGAACGCTTCAACTCGCTGGACGCCTACGTGGACCCGGACGAGCCCGATGGCGGCGACCCGCTGGCCTGGGCCTTCGGTGCACTGGGCGCGCAGGACCGCGCCCGCCACCTGGCCACGCTGTACCTCAACGACCTGGCCGACGTGCTGCGCGATGCGGTGGACCCGCGCTTCGAGTTCGTGCGTTATGCCGAATCGCTGGCGGCCAGCCAGCCCAGCTTCGAGCCGCTGGCCCAAGCCCTGGCCGCGCCGGCCACGCTGGTCGACCGCACGCTGCAGCGCCTGGCGCTGGCGGCGGTGGACGCGCACCGGCCCGAGGTGCTGCTGCTCAGCGTGCCCTTCCCCGGCGCGGTGTACGGCGCCTTCCGCATCGCGCAGGCCGTGAAGGCGGCGCATCCCACCGTGCGCATCGCGCTGGGCGGCGGCTTCGTCAACACCGAGCTGCGCGAACTGGCTGAAGCCCAGGTGTTCGACTTCGTCGACGCCGTCACGCTGGACGCCGGCGAGCGTCCGCTGCTGGCGCTGCTGGAACACTGGGCCGGCAAGCGCTCGGCCCAGCGGCTGGTGCGCACCTTCATGCGCGAGCCCGGCGGTGCCGTGCGCTACGTCGACATCGGCGAGGCCGACGTGCCCTTCGAAGACGTCGGCACGCCGACCTGGGACGGCCTGCCGCTGGACCGCTACCTGTCGCTGCTGGACATGCTCAACCCCATGCACCGGCTGTGGAGCGACGGGCGCTGGAACAAGCTGACCGTGGCCCATGGCTGTTATTGGAAGAAGTGCAGCTTCTGCGACGTCAGCCTGGACTACATCTCGCGCTACGACGCGGCCAGCGCCGAGACGCTGGTCGCCCGCATCGAGGCCATCGTGAAGGAGACGGGGCAGACCGGCTTCCATTTCGTCGACGAAGCCGCGCCGCCCAAGTCGTTGAAGGCCCTGGCCGCCGAGCTGCAGCGCCGGCAGGTGGAGATCTCGTGGTGGGGCAACATCCGCTTCGAAAAGACCTTCACCCCCGAGCTGTGCCAACAGCTGGCCGACAGCGGCTGCATCGCCATCAGCGGCGGGCTGGAAGTGGCCTCGGACCGGCTGCTGGCCCTGATGAAGAAGGGCGTCTCGGTGGAGCAGGTGGCGCGCGTGACGCGCGGCTTTGCCGACGCCGGCATCCTGGTGCACGCCTACCTGATGTACGGCTTCCCGACGCAGACGGTGCAGGACACGGTGGACGCGCTGGAATACGTGCGCCAGCTGTTCGCGGCCGGCTGCATCCACTCCGGCTTCTTCCACCGCTTCACCTGCACCGTGCACTCCCCCGTCGGCCGCGACCCCGCCGCCTACGGCGTCACGCTGCAGCCGCTGCCGCCGACTTCGTTTGCCAGGAACGACGTCGGCTTCATCGACCCCACCGGCGTCGACCACGACGCGCTGGGCGTGGCGCTGAAGAAGGCGATCTACAACTTCATGCACGGCATCGGGCTGGACGAGGACGTGCGGCAGTGGTTCGACATGCGGGTGCCCAAGCCGACGGTGCCGCGGGGCCGGATCGCGCGGGCATTGGCGCAGCGCTGATCTCCTTCGAGCCGTGGATCAGAAGTCAGCGACCCTGCCCTGGACGGAGTTGCTGAATTGCTGGGCCGCGGACATGGTGCGTTAGCTCCGGGATCAAGCCTGCACTGCGGCCACGGTCATGGCGGCTCCTGCGCGCTGCGCGGCCGTCTCATTGATGAAAGCCCAGGATGGCCTTGGTTTCCAGGTATTCCTCGAGACCTTCTATGCCGTATTCACGGCCATTGCCCGAGCGCTTGTAGCCGCCGAATGGCGCATGGGGACTCCAGGCCGGATGGTTGATGTGCACCTGCCCGGACCGGATCCGCGCCGCGACGGCGCGCGCCGCAGCGAGGTCCTTGCCTTGCACGTGGGCACCCAGGCCGTAGACCGTGCCATTGGCGATCTCGACGGCCTCGTCCACGCTGTCGTACGCGATGATCGACAGCACCGGCCCGAAGATCTCCTCCTGCGCGATCTGCATGTTCGGATGCACCGCGGAGAAGATGGTCGGGCGACAGTAGAAGCCACGGCGCAAGCCTTCAGGCCGGTCGGGACCGCCGCAAACGAGCCGAGCGCCTTCGGCGATGCCGATGCCGATCATTTCCTGCACGCGATTGAACTGGGCGCGATTCGCCACCGGACCGTGCGTGGTCTGCGGCGAGCGCGGGTCGCCCACGACGAAGCCGGACGCCGCGTCGATGGCGATCCGCTCCACTTCCTCGAGGTGCTCGCGCGGCACCAGCATGCGAGTGGGCGCGCTGCAGGATTGGCCGACGTTGCGGAATGCGGCCGCCACGCCTGCCGGCACGGCACGCGCCAGGTCCGCGTCCGGCAGGATCAGGTTCGGCGATTTCCCGCCGAGTTCCTGCGCCACGCGCTTCACGGTCGGCGCGGCCGCCTGGGCCACCAGCACGCCGGCGCGGGTCGATCCGGTGATCGAGATCATGTCCACGTCCGGATGCGCCGACAGCGCAGCGCCGACCTCCGGTCCATCGCCGCTCACCAGGTTGAACACGCCCGGCGGGATCCCCGCGTCGTGCACCAGCTCCGCGAACAGCAAGGCGCTCAGCGGAGACAGCTCGCTGGGCTTCAGGACGACCGTGCAGCCCGCCGCCAAGGCGGGCCCGACCTTGGCGGTGATCTGGTAGAGCGGCCAATTCCAGGGGGTGATGAGGCCACAGACGCCGATGGCTTCGCGCATGATGGCCACGTCCCCGCGATGCGTCAGGAAGGCATAGCTGGCCAGGTTGTCCCGGGCCACGCGGATGTGTTCCGCCGCGACCGGCACCTGGGTGCTGCGCGCAAAGCCGATGGCAGCACCCATCTCCAGCGAGATCGCTTGGGCGAACGACTCTGCCCGCTCGAGGATCAGCGCGTGAACGCGATCGAGCAGCAAGGCCCGGCTCTGCGCGGAGCTCACGGACCAGGTGGCGAAGGCCCGCCGCGCCGCGGCCACTGCCGCGGCCACGTCCTGCGACATTCCCAGTGCGATCTCCGCAATGGGCTCCTCGGTCGACGGGTCGATGACGGTGGATCGGGCTTGACCCTGGGGAAGAACCCATTCCCCGCCAATGAACATGCGGTCCAACCGGCCGGTGTCCCTCAATCGTTCGACGATGGCGGAGTGCATGGGATTTGTCCTTTGGATGCGGTGCCGAATGCCAATGAGCCATTCACGACGGCGCGATGGTAGCGCCGCCGTTTGGCCGGCAATGGGGCGTTTTCGCAGTTCGGCAGGAGATGCTGCGCCGGGGGAAACAACGCAAGGGAATGCGGCAGCGGCGGTACGGCACGGCATTCGACGGAAGCCCTGCCCGATTGCAAGTCATCATCGAGGCATGCGTGCCCCAGGTATCCGTGCCCATGAGTACGCGCCCAGGCGTCCGCCTCCAGGATGCAGCCGCTCCCGGCCCCGCGCCGACGCCAACACGCCCTGTGGACAGCAGATTGCGCCGGAGCAGGCTGCCAAAGCGCATTTGCCACCGTTTCCAATGGCGCCTTCAGCAGCGGATCGGGCGGCGCCGACCGTAGCATGAGGCACCCCAATTCCTATTCCAAGGACCCCTTCCAATGGCAAACAAGCTGCTCGTCCCATTCAAGTTCGGCCAACTCGGTGAAGGGCGCGAATCCCGGCCGCCGGCGGACCGCGTGCTCGAAGGCGACATCGTGTGCCGCAACTGGGATGTCGACAGCGCCAAGGACGGTGCCGTTCGCGCAGGCGTGTGGGAGTCGACTCCCGGCCTCAACCGCTCCATCAAGGGCGAGACCTGGGAGTTCTGCCTGATCCTGTCCGGCCTGGTCGAGATCACGGAGGACGGCTGCGAGCCGGTGCGCTACAAGGCCGGCGACTGCTTCATCATGAAGCCCGGCTACATCGGCACCTGGCGCACCATCGAAACCGTGCGCAAGGTGTGGGTCATGGCCTGAGGCAGCAGCGGGGTGGCCCGCCGCCGCTGACAGCCAACGCCGCCATCCGCATGGCGGCGGTACGGCCAGCGGCGCAGCGGCGAATGACCGCTGCCGAGCTCCTGCGGGCGCCCGGCATGCGGGCTGCACCGCGCCATTCAGGTCCCGTGGCGGCCGATTCCTTGCTCGCCTTCTGCCTTGGCCATCCACTGGAGCGCGCCCTCCAGCGGCATGGGGCGGCCGATGAGGTAGCCCTGGACCTTGTGGACACCCAGTGCGCGCAGCGCCTGCAGTTCCGCCTCGGTCTCCACGCCTTCGGCGACGAGGCGGGAGCCGGTCTCGCGCGCGAAGCCGACAAAAGCCGCGGCCAGGGCACGCCGGCCGTGGTCCCGGTCGATGTCGCGCGTCAGGCTGATGTCCAGCTTGATCAGGTCAGGCTGCAGGCTCAGGATGTGACGGAAGCTTGCGTAGCCCGCGCCGGCATCGTCGACGGCCAACCGCAAGCCGCGCTCGCGCAGCGGCTTCAGCTGCGAGACAAGGCCGGCGTAGTCCGCCACCGAGGCATGCTCGGTGATCTCGACGACGATGCGGTGCAGCGGCGCCTGCTCCAGCAGGCGCATCAGCGGGTCCAGCAGCGCCACGTCGGCAGACAAGTTGCATGACACGTACACGGAAGCCGGCAGGTGGTCGAGCGCCGTCAACGCTTGGGCGATGGCCCGCAGTTCCAGCAGCGGCCCCATGCCCGCGGCGGCCGCCTCGTTGAACCAGACGTCGGGCGGACGCACCGGCGTGCTGCGAAAGCGCGCCAAGGCCTCGAAGCCGGTCGGTCGGCCGCCGGCTATCTCGCAGATCGGCTGATAGACCATCGACAGCGCGTCGCCGGCAAGAGCCTGCTCGATGCGGGATCGCCTGGCGGCTCGTTCACGATCCTGGGTGAGCTGGTGCTCCACGTAGCCGCTGGCCACGTCGGCCAGCACGTGCATCAGCCGAACATGCTCGTCGGCCAATGCCCGGTTCGGACGGCGGCTGAAGCAGCAAAAGGTGCCGTAGACGCTGCCGTCGCGAAGCCGGATCGGAACGCTCAGATGCGCTCCGACGGGCAGCGCGGAGGTGGCCGGCACGGTGCACGCTTCCGGCAGCTCGCGTGCGTCCTGGATCAGCTGCGGCAGGCGCCCATCGAGCACGCGTTGGCAATATCCGTCCTCCAATGGATCGGAGGCCCCCACTCGGATCGATTGCATCTCAGGCACGGCGTCGACGTGCATGAAGATGCGCAGGCCCTCCTCGATTCGCGAGATGAAGGCCACTTCCATTTGCAGGTGCGTGCGAAGCGCCCGCAGCAGCTTCGGAAGCATGTCGTGGCCGTCACGCTGACTCGTGTCGGAGGTTCCCGCGCTATCAAGCGGGTTGGCGGCGGAAGCAAAGGTAAAGGGCTTCATCAGCGATGGTCTGGGCGGTTTCTCCATCGAGCATGACACGATCACCGGCCTATCGCAGCATGGCCCCGGCCGCCGGACCGGCTCAATGAAGAACTCCTGACAGCCACGGTCGAAGAAATCCCATTGCGCGACTCGCGTGGACCGCAAGACCGGCGGGGTTGAGCTGCTTGTCCGTGCGTTCCTTCACGCAATCCATGGTGCGGCGGCAATCGGGTGTTACGAAGGGGGCTTGCCTGTGCGCCCATTCGCCTTCGTGCGCCCATTTGCGCGAATTGCCGATCGCCCATCGCACGGCATGGCCGGCACCCCGCCGGCCCTGCGATCAACCGGTCATCGGGCCGCCGGGCTTCGGCCGCCGAGCTTGTAGTCCTGATCGGTCAACAGGGTCCACAGCGCCAGCACCAGCGTCACGAGCCCCGCCGCCACGGCGGTGTTGCGGGCCATTTCGCTGGCGGCGAAGCCGAGCACCCACGGTGACACGGCCAGCCAGAGGCCGAGCAGCGCCTCGGTCCACTCTTCCCAGGCACGCGGCATCAGCATGGCGCCGAGCGCGGCAGCCAGCAGTGCCACGCCAGCGATCACCGCGTTGGCGGTGGGCGCCGTCTCGGTGGCATAGCCGATGGCCCAGGGAGAAAGAACCAGCCCGACGCCAATCACGGCGTTGGCTGCGTCTTGCCAATGCTTGATGTGCTTCATCTGACTCACCTCTCTACCGGCAACCACTTGCCGTCGGGCCCTTAGAACCATCCGGGCGCAGGCTGTTCCGTTCACCGCTTTGGCTTGTGCAAGCCGCTGGACTCCGATGCGCGACGGCGGGCGCCACGGCCTGTCCGGAGTCCATCGCCTCAGTCGTAGACCACCGTCCGGGAAACGTAGCCGCCGCGCGCGTCGTCGCCGCCGATGACGACGATGCGGCCATCCGGCAGCCGGTTCGCCGTATGCCAGGCACGTGCTCCGGGCAGGGGCGCCAAGGCGCGCTGCTCGCCGGCGCGCCACGCGGCGGCGCTGCCGCTGACCAGTTCGCCCGGTGTCTGCCCTCCGATGAGCACCACCTCATCGCCAGGAACGCGGACGCTGGCCATCAGCGTGCGCGGTATCGCCAAGGCAGGCTCTGCCGTGAAGCGGTCGGTCGCCGGGTCGAATCGCAACACGCTGGCCAGCGGCTCGATCTCGGCCGCGCCGGTGCGCTCGCCCCCGAGCAGCAGCACGCTGTGGTCCGCACGACGATGGGCGGCATGCAGCTGGCGCCGCTCGGGCAGTCCGCCCGGCAGCGGCGTGAACGTATCGGTGCGCGGGTCGAAGAGCTCGGCGAACACGTAGCCCGACTGCACCGTGCTGTCGCCGCCGGCCACGAGCACGCGCCCGTCAGCCAGCTCGGTCAGGCTGTGGTATTCGCGGTCGTGCGCCATGCGCGAGGCCAGCCGCTGCCACGTCCGGCGCGCGGGGTCCCAGACCTCGGCACTGTTCCTGCGGAACCCGCCGACGACGAGCGCCCGGCCGTCGCCCAGCCAGGCCGCGGCATGGCGCGTCCTCGGCTCGACCATCACCCCGGCGCGCTGCGAGGCGCCGTTGGACTCGTCCAGCAGTTCCGCGAAGGGCGCTTCGGGCGTGCTCGTCACGCCGCCGCAGACCAGGATGCGGCCATCGGGCAGGCGCAGCGCGCTGTGGTTGCTGCGCCCGGTCGCCAGCGTGCCTATGCGCTGGAAGCGCCCGCTTGCGGCGTCGAACCGGTCGATGCCGTCGGACAGGATGCCGAGGCCGCGCGAACCGCCGATCACGAGGACCTGGCCGTCGGCCGTGGTCACCGCGGCGTGGCAGGTGGCCGTGAAGTCCTCCGCGGCCTGCCAGCGGTCGCGGAAGCGCACGTCGAGCCACAGGTCGCGGCTGGCGCTGGGCCGGCCCGGCGCCTGCACCACCAGGCGCAGGCGCTGCCGGCCGCTGAGGGGACCGGTCGTGACCAGCGCACCATTGGCGACCTCCTCGCCGAGCGGTTCGAGCCGCGCCGATGCGCCGGCGTAGCGCACCATGATCCGTGCCCGCTCGCCGATGAAGTAGCTGCCTTTGTCGGCGCTGAATTCGTGGATCGTGGGGTCGCCGTCGGGCTCGCTGCCGCCGCCGCCGCACGCGGCCAGGAAGGTCGAGGCCGCCGCGCCGAACAAGAGGCCGCGGCGCGGGAGAAGGGGGGCGGGATGGAGGTCGGTCATGTCGATGGCTCAGGTCAGAATGGCCCACTCTAGAAACCGAGGCGTGACCGAAGCGTGACCGGCCGCCCGCTCCCATGCCGCAGCTCGAGCTTCACGGACCTCCCTGCCTGCGCCGCACCGACGGCCGCGTGCTGGCGTTGGCGCCGCGTGAGGCGGCGCTGCTCGCCTGGCTGCACCTCGAAGGGCCGACGCCGCGCGCCGCGCTGGCCGGGCGGCTGTGGCCCGGCGGCGCGGAAGCGAAGGCGCGGGCGAACCTGCGCCAGACCTTGCTGCGGCTGAAGCGGGCCGCCGGCAGTGCGCTGCTGGCCGAAGACGTGGGCATGCTGCGGCTGGCGCCCGGCGTGCACGTTGCCGCCGCGGGCAGTGCACGCCTGCTCGGCAGCCTCGAGTTCGACGACGCGCCCGACCTGGCCGCATGGCTCGCCCAGCGCCGCGACGCCGCACAGCGCGATCTGCTGCGCGAACGCATGACGGCAGCGCGCGGGCACCTCGACCGAGGTGAACTCGACGCCGCGCTGGCCGCCGCCGATGCGCTGCTCGCCGCCGACCCGGCCGTGGAAGAGGCCCACCGCGTGCGCATGGAGGTCCACTACCTCCGCGGCGATCCGGCCGCGGCGATCGGCGCCTGGGATGCCTGCCGCGATGCGCTGCGCACGGCGTTCGGCATTGCGCCATCGGCGATCACCGATGCGCTGGGCCGGCTGGCGCTCGCAGGGGCCGGACCGGCCGCCCCAGCGCCGGGCGGACGCGGCGCCTTGTCCGCCGCCCTGCCGGCAGCCTTGCGCCGGCCGCCGCGGCTCGTCGGCCGGGAAGCCGTGCTGGCCGACATCCTGCGCGCGCTCTCGCTCGGCCAGGCCGTCGTGCTGGCCGGCCCGGGCGGCATCGGCAAGAGCCGGCTGCTCGCCGAAGCAGCGGGGGCGGCGGCGCCCGGCGACGCCGCGCTCATCGTCGGCGGGCGCCCTGGCGATGCGCTGCTGCCCGGGGCCGTGCTGGCCCGCCTGCTGGGCACTGCCCTGGCGCGCTACCTGCCGACGCTCGACGCCGCCACCCAGCAGGGCGTGCGGCAGCTTCTGCCCGAAGGCGGTGACGAGACGCAGGCGCTGCGCTCGGCACTCGCGCAGCGGCGCCTGCTGGGCACGCTGCCACGCGTGCTGCAGGCCTGCCGCGCCCGCGGGCTGCGCTTGCTCGCCGTCGACGACCTGCAATTCGCCGACGAGTTCAGCCTGGCTGCACTGCAGTTGCTCGTAGGCGTCTGGCGCGCCGATTCCCCGGGGCAGGCGCTGCTGCCGCTCTTCAGCGTGCGGCCGGATGAAGCACCGCCGGCCGCGCAAGCCGTGCTGGACCTGCTGGCCGGCAGCGAACGGGCCGCGCGCTTCGACCTGGCACCGCTGGAAGCAGCCGACGTGCGCGCCTTGCTCGACAGCCTGCCCTGGGCCGAGGTGGGCCGCACCATCAACTCGGCTGTCCTGGCGCCGCAGCTGCTGTCCCGCGTCGGCGGCAATCCCGCCTGGCTGCTGGAGTGCCTCAAGGGCTTGTGGCTCGACGGCTTGCCCGGCGCGCCGCTGCCGCTGCCGCCGTCGCTGCGCGAGGCCGTGCGCCAGCGGCTGCAGCGCCTGCCCGACGGTGCCCTGCAGCTGGCGCAACTCGCGGCGGTGGCCGGCGGGGACTTCTCGCTGCCGCTGGCCGGCGCTGCGCTCTCGCGCAGCCCGCTGCAGCTCGCGCCGCTGCTGAGTGCGCTGGAGTCGGCGCAGGTCTTCCAGGGCCTCGGCTTCAGCCACGACCTGGTGGCCGATGCCGTGCTGCACTCGCTGCCCGCCGCGCTGCGCCCGCTGCTGCACCAGGACGTCGCGGCGCATCTCGTCGCCCGGCAGGGGGCGCCGGCGGCCATCGCCCATCATCTGCAGCAGGCCGGCGACGCCACTGCCGCCGCACCCTGGTGGCTGGAGGCCGCCGGGCGGGCACGCCGCCGGTGGCAAATGGCCGAGGCGGCTGCCGCCTACCAGGCCGCCGCACCCGCGCTGCCGGACCGCGCCGCCCGGCTCGATGCCTGGCTGTCATCGACACGCTGCTGGCTCTGGTCGCGCCACGACGCGGCCGGCGAGACCCTGGCGGCGGCCGAGGCGCTGGTGGCCAGCCCGGTCGAGGCCGCCCGGCTGCGCACGGTGCGCGCGATCTGGTGCTTCAACCAGCGGCGCCTGGGCGACGCGGTCGGCGAGGCCACCGCCTTGATGGACGACTACGAACGCCACGCCGCCTCGCTCCATCCCTCGACGCTGGCCGACGGCATCCGCGTCATCACGTCGCTGGCCGCCAGCGGAGTGGACATCGAGCGCGCGCTGGCGCTCGTCGACCGCCTGCTGCCCTTCGTGGACGGCGACGCAGACGCGCGGCTGGCCTTGCAGGCGGCCCGCGGCGGGCTGCTGCATTGGGCCGCCCAACCGGTGCCGGCGGCTGCCGCGCTGGAGCGCGCGCTCGACCAGGCCGAGGACGACGGTGATCCGGGCCCGCGCGTGGTCTGCGGCAACCAGCTGATGCGGGTCCGCCATGCGCTGGGGGACCTGGCCGGCGCCGCCGCCTGCGGTGTCCGGGTGCTGCAACGCGCCGAGCCGCTGGACATGGGTCTGGTGTTCCAGACCGACGTGATGCACGTGCTGGCGATGATCGAGGTCGCCAGCGGGCGCGCCGCCGCGGGCCTGGACCGCTTCGACGCCCTGCTGGGCAAGCTGGCCGATGCCGGCACGCCGGTCCCGGACGCCTTTCTCACGTCGCAGGCGCTGGCGTTCATCGCCGTGGGCCGGCTCGCCGCGGCCGAGGCGGTGCTGCGACGCCACCCCGCCCCGGGCCGGCCCGGGCAGGCGCTGCAGGACCTCGGCCTGCATGCCGCGCAGGCGCGGCTGGCCGCCGCGCAGGAGCGCTCGGCGCAGCGTTGGCTGGCCCAGGTCGCCGCGCCGATGGCCTTGCCGCCCGGGCTGGTCCTGCAGCGCCGGGTCATCCTGGCCAGCCTGCAAGGCGGCGCGCCCGACGACTTGGCCGAGCTCGTGCAACAGCTGGGCGATCGTGGCCTGGCCGCACTGCAGCGCGTGGCGGCGCAGGCGGCGGCGCGCTCGGCCCTGGCCGGCGGACTGCACGACATGGCTGTCGCGCAGGCCCGGCTGGCACTGCAGCTCGAGGCCCACGTCGACGCCTGGGTGGATGAGCCGGCCACGGCCTGGCACACCGCGGCACAGGTGTTCGCCGCCTGCGGGCTGCGCGACGATGCGGCGGCCGCTGCCAGGCGCGGGGCAGCCTGGGTGCGCGAGGGTGCGGCGCCGTGGCGGCAAGCCGCGCAGCGTGAAGCCTGGCTGCGCGGCAACCGCGTGCACCGCGAGCTGCTGGCCATGGCCGGCCCGGCCTGAGCGCGGCCAGCGGAGACCGTTGAGGCGGATGGGCGAATGCTCCGGACGAGAAGCTCGCCGGCCCACTCCGAGCAGCGGACCGTTCGTGCCGTCGAGGTCGGACAGACGGTGGGAAACGCCCGAATTAAGCCTTCTTGTTCCACGCCGCCGCGGCGCCGTCCATCGCTAAAATGACAAAAATGAAGCAACAGCTCCCGATGTGGATCGCGCGCAGGTCGATGCGGGGCCGCGAAAGACCGGGGGCACGCCGGGCATGACCTTCTTCTCTCCCGAATACGACCCGTGGTGGGTCGTGCTGTCGATCCTCATCGCCAGCGGCTCCTCGTACGTCGCCCTGGACCTCGCCAAGCGGGTCCGCACGCCGGACCGAGCCATGGCGATCGGGTGGTGGGCAGGCGGTTCGGTCGTGATGGGTTCCGGCATCTGGTCGATGCACTTCGTCGGCATGCTGGCCTTCACGCTTCCGGTGGCGCTGGGCTACACCGCGCTGCTGACGATCGCCTCCTGGGTGGCCGGCGTCATCGTCTCGGGGATCGCGTTGGGCATCGCCGGCCAAGGCACCTTCGGCAAGGCCCGAATAGCCGTCGGCGCGATCGCGATGGGTACCGGCATCTGCGCGATGCACTACCTCGGCATGGCGGCGCTGGACATGGCGCCGGGCATCGTCTGGGACTGGCCGATCGTCGCGGCCTCAGCCGCGATTGCCGTGCTGGCCTCGGGTGCAGCGCTGTGGATCTTTTCGTGGCTGGAGCGCATGAGCCGCCACCGCGCCCGAAGCTGCCAGGCCGCGGCGGCCGTGGTGATGGGCCTCGCCATCAGCGGCATGCACTACACCGGAATGGCCGCCGCCAATTTTCCAGCCGGGTCCGTGTGCCTGAGCGCCGGCGCGATGGTCAGCGACCGAATCGGCTCGCTGGTGGTCCTTGCATCGATCCTGATGCTCGGCATGACATGGTTGACTTCGACCCTCGACGCGCGCATGCAGGACAAGGCCACGATCCTGGCTGATTCGCTGCAGGAGGCGAACACGCAATTGCGCAATGCCAATGACGAACTGCGTCGCCGCACGCTGGAAGATCGCCTCACGGCACTGGCGAACCGTGAACTGTTCGAAGACCGGCTGAGACATGCCATTGCGCGCTGGGATCGATTGGTGGCAGGCGGCGCGGACCCCAACCGCTCCAAGCTGGCCGTGCTCTTCGTGGACCTCGACGGTTTCAAGCCGGTGAACGATTCCTTCGGGCATGGCGTCGGCGACGTCGTGCTGAAGGAGGCGGCACAGCGACTCGCACGCGTTGCGCGCCGGAGTGACACGGTCGCACGCGTGGGCGGTGACGAGTTCCTGCTGCTGGTCGAGGAAGTGGGAGACCAGACGGATTGCGTATCGCTTGCGCAGCGGATCGTCGCGGACATCCGGCAGCCGTTCCAGATCGGCAAGCAGCGCATCGAGATTTCCGCCTCGGTCGGCATTGCGATCTTCCCGGACCACGGACGGATGGACAAGCTGGTGTCGTGCGCAGACAGTGCGATGTACGCGGCCAAACGCGCAGGCGGCAACTCCATGGCGGTCTACGAATCGCACATGGAAAGCGATGCGCTGTCCGCGTTGAGCCTGCAGGGCGATCTTCGCCGCGCCGTGGAGCGCGGCGAGCTCCAGCTGTACTACCAGCCGAAGATCGACGGCCTGGAGGGCCGCGTGCACGGCGTCGAAGCCCTGGTGCGCTGGAATCACCCTGACAGGGGCGTGTTGAGCCCGAGCATGTTCATACCCCTGGCTGAGCGCTTCGGCCTCATCGGCGGCATCGGCAACTGGGTGATCGAAGAGGCCTGCCGCCAGATGCGCGACTGGCTCGAAGCGGGAATGCGAATGCGGGTCGCGATCAACCTGTCGGCGCATCAGCTGCGTGAGCCGGACCTGGTCGAACGGATTGGGCGCGCATTGAGCCGCGAGCGCATCGACCCGTCCTGTTTGCTCTGCGAAATCACCGAGACGGCGGCCATGGACGACATCAAGGCGACCCAGGTCGCATTCGAGGGACTCGCGCGCATCGGCGTATTCCTGTCGATCGACGACTTCGGAACCGGCCATTCAAGCCTCAGCTATCTTCGGCAACTCCCGGCACGGCAGCTGAAGATCGATCGCAGCTTCGTGCAGGACCTGCAGTCGAGCAGCGATGCAAGAGCGGTGGTCGAGGCGGTGGTACGGCTGGCCCACGCCTTGGGCCTGAGGGTGGTCGCCGAAGGCGTCGAGACACGCGGCCAGCGTGATGCCCTGGTGGACATGGGCTGCGACGAGATGCAGGGCTTCCTGTTCGCCAGCCCGATGCCTGCGAAGGAGCTTCTGCAGTGGGCGGTGGATCGCGGATCCGAGGGCAGCGCCGACTTCGCGCCCTCGGTGGTGGGCGCCCTGCCCAGCCACGCCGGGGACTGAGCGAGCCGCTTCAGCAAGCTGCCTCTCGCGCATCGTCCCGCTCGCGCAGCCGTCGACCATGCGCCACATCGGCGTGGTCACGCCGGGCGTGAGCGAGCCGTCTCATGATCTGCAGCTCTTCTCAAGACGTGCCACGGCGCCGTCGCCGGCTACCGCTGAGCGGCACAGGCCTTCGGCCGCTGGTTGAGCCGGCGACGCAGCCGTGGCGGCCTTGCTCACGGCCGCGGTATCAGTCCCGCTGTTCGCTGCGGGTGGCGTGCAGAACCTCGGCATGAGGCCTCGCGCATGACCGCCACCGGTCAAATTTTCGAATCTTGACCATGGTCAACGCCGCGCCAAAGCGCGCCACCGCAAAGTCGGTGCAACCCGGCGTCCACACGAGACGCCTCCTGGACAACGCGGCAAGGAGCAGCACGTGACCGCTTCCCTCGATTTCGAGCAACTGGTGCGCGCCATGGGCGACGCGGTGGTGGTGGCCGACAACGCCGGTGCGATCCGGCTGTGGAACGCGGCCGCGGTGCGCCTGTTCGGCTTCAGCGAGGCCGAAGCGCTGGGGCAGCCGCTGGACCTGATCATTCCCGAACGCCTGCGCGGCCGCCACAACGAGGGCTACGCCAAGACCGTGGCCACGGCCACCACGCGTTATGGCGACTCGCTGCTGCGCGTGCCCGCCCTGCACAAGGACGGCCGGGCGATGTCGATCGCCTTCACGGTGGCCATGCTCACGGACAGCCAGGGCCAGGTCCAGGGCGTGGCCGCGGTGATCCGCGACGACACCACGCGCTTCAACGAAGACCGGGCGATGCGGCGCCGCATCGCCGAACTCGAACAGACCGCCGCCCGCGCGGCGGCTTGAAGCCCGGCTCGGGCCCCAGGAGGAAACGATGGACAGCCAGGCACTCAACGGGGTTCGCATCCTCGATTTCACCCACGTGCAATCCGGGCCCACCTGCACTCAGCTGCTGGCCTGGCTGGGCGCCGACGTGATCAAGGTGGAGCGCCCGGGCGAAGGCGATGCCACGCGCGGGCAACTGCGCGACATCCCGGGCGTGGACAGCCTCTACTTCACGATGCTGAACCACAACAAGCGATCGATCACGCTCGACGCGAAGAAGCCCAAGGGCAAGCAGGTGCTGGAAGACCTGATCAAGCACTGCGACGTGCTGGTCGAGAACTTCGCGCCCGGCGCCATGGAGCGCATGGGACTGTCGTGGGAACACATCCAGCGCTTGAACCCGCGCATGATCGTCGGTTCGGTCAAGGGCTTCGGACCCGGGCGCTACGAAGACTGCAAGGTCTACGAAAACGTCGCGCAGTGCGCCGGCGGCGCGGCGTCGACCACCGGCTTCGATGATGGCCCGCCGGTCGTCACCGGCGCGCAGATCGGCGACAGCGGCACCGGCCTGCACCTGGCATTGGGCCTGGTCGCGGCGCTGTACCAGCGCACCCGCAGCGGCCGCGGCCAGAAGGTGCTGGCGCCGATGCAGGACGCGGTGCTGAACCTGTGCCGCGTGAAGCTGCGCGACCAGCAGCGGCTGGACCGCACGCACACGCTGCACGAGTACCCGCAGTACCCCGACGGCCACTTCGGCGACGCGGTGCCGCGCGCCGGCAATGCCTCCGGCGGCGGCCAGCCGGGCTGGATCCTGCGCTGCAAGGGCTGGGAGACCGATCCCAATGCCTACATCTACTTCATCACGCAGGCCGCCGTGTGGCCGGCCATCTGCAAGGTGATCGGCGAGGAAGGCTGGATCGACGACGACGCCTACAAGACGCCGCAGGCGCGGCTGCTGCACCTCAAACCCATCTTCGCGCGCATCGAGCAATGGACCATGGCCCAGACCAAGTTCGAGGCCATGGAGATCCTGAATCAATACGACATTCCCTGCGGCCCCATCCTGTCGATGAAGGAGATTGCCGAGGACCCGTGGCTGCGCAAGAGCGGCACCGTGGTGGAGGTGGATCACCCCACGCGCGGCCGGCACCTGACGGTCGGCAACCCGATCAAGCTGTCGGACAGCCCTACCGTGGTGACGCGCGCGCCGCTGCTGGGCGAGCACACCGACGAGGTGCTGCGCGAACTGGGCTATGGCGCCAGCGACCTGGAATTGCTGCGCTCGGAAAGGGCCATTTAACGCCATTCAGGCCACTCATCACGCGGCGTGAATGGTCTGCATAACAACAACTGACTGTCATTGATGGTCCGCACTTCTTACAGTGGATTGGCACTACCTAAGGAGACGACCGATGATGAATGACTTCCCCCTGCAATCCAGCCACGAAGACGCGGAATGTGAAGCCTACAACGCAGCCTTTTGCGAATTAGGACTGGATTGGCACTGGGACCGCGACACCTACGCGGCATTGCTGCGCCACAGTCCGCAGCCTGAAGCGCGTCTTCGCCACTACGTCGAGACCACGCATCCCCACCTGCTGAAGGCCTACGACGCCGACTTCCTCGTCGCCGCGATCCAGGAGCGCAAGCAGCAGGTCCAGCCCCACGGAGACCACCGCCTCGGTTGGGCGTTGGCGACGCTGTGGTGAAAGCTGCGATGCACCAGCGCTGGCTCCGCTACCGCCTGGCGGGCCCGAGCGGCCCGGACGGGCCGGAGGCATTCGGCACGCTGCACGGCGACGAGGTGCACGAACACCACGGCACGCTGTTGGGCGACAACGCGCCCACCGGCCGCCGCCTGGCGCTCTCGAGCGTGCAGGTGCTGATGCCCGCGCAGCCGAGCAAGGTCATCGCGCTGTGGAACAACTTCGGCGAGTTGCGCGAGAAGCTGCAGCTGGCCGTGCCCGAGGAACCGCTCTACCTGCTGAAGTCGCCCAACTCCTGGTGCGCCCATGGCGATCCCATCCCGCGGCCGCGCGGCGGTGGCAAGGTCGCCTTCGAAGGCGAGCTGGGCATCGTGATCGGCAGGCGCTGCAGCGCGGCGACCGAGTCCGACGCCATGGCCCATGTGTTCGGCTACACCTGTGGCAACGACGTGACCGCATCCGAGATCCTGTCGCGCGATGCGTCGTTCACCCAGTGGACACGCGCCAAGGGGCTCGACGGCTTCTGCCCGCTCGGGCCTGTGGTCGCGACCGGGCTGGATGCGTCGACGCTGCGCGTCAGGACGCTGCTGGACGGCCAGGTCCGGCAGGACTATCCCATCAGCGACATGAGCTTCAGCGTGGCCCAGCTGGTGAGCCGCATCTCGCTGGACATGACCCTGCTGCCGGGGGACGTGATCCTGTGCGGCACATCGGTCGGCGTCGGCTCGATGAAGCCGGGCAGCCTGGTCGAGGTGGAGATCGACGGCATCGGCCGGCTGGCCAACCGCAATGCCTGAGCGCCGCATGCCAAGTTTTCCAACTCGAGGACCCACCATCATGAAGATCGCCATCATCGGCGCCGGCGCCATCGGCGGCCTGGTCGGCGCCAGGCTCGCCCTGGCCGGCGAGGACGTAACGTTCATCGTGCGCGGCCGCAACCTGGAGGCCATCCGCGAGCGCGGCATCAGGCTGGTCACCGCCGCAGGGCAGGAGCACACCGCGCTGCACGTGCATGCCACCGACAACACCGCCGAGGCCGGCCCGCAGGACCTCGTGATCCCGGCGATGAAGGCCCACCAGCTCGAGGCGGTGGTCGATGTGCTGCCGCCGCTGCTGGGGCCCGCCACCACGATCGTGCCGATGCAGAACGGCATCCCGTACTGGTACTTCCAGCGCCACGGCGGCCCGCACGAAGGCACCCGCGTCGCCAGCGTCGACCCGCAGGGCCGCATCGCGGCGCGCATCGACCCCGACCGCGTGCTCGGCTGCGTGGTCTATCCCGCGTCCGAACTGGTGGCGCCAGGCGTCGTGCGCCACATCGAAGGCGACCGCTTCCCGCTGGGCGAGCTCGACGGCCGCACCGGCACCGAACGGGTGCAGCGCATCGCCGCCTGTTTCAGCAACGCCGGCTTCAAGTCGCCGGTGCTGGACGACATCCGTGCCGAGGTCTGGCTCAAGCTGTGGGGCAACCTCACCTTCAACCCGATCAGCAGCCTCACGCATGCGACGCTCGTCGACATCTGCCGCCATCCGCTGACGCGTGAACTGGCGACGCGCATGATGGCCGAGGCGCAGGCGGTGGCGCACAAGCTGGGCATCAGCTTCCGCGTGCCGCTGGAAAAGCGCATCGCCGGCGCCGAGAAGGTGGGCCGCCACAAGACCTCGATGCTGCAGGACGTGGAGGCCGGCCGCGAACCGGAGATCGATGCCCTGCTCGGTTCGGTGGTCGAGCTGGCGCGGCTCACCGACACGCCCACGCCGCACATGGACAGCCTGTACGCCCTGGTCAAGCTGCTGGCCCGCACGATGCAGGACCAGCAGGGCCATGTGCGCCTGCGCCAGTCCGGCGAACCCACCACAGCCCATGCCGCCCATGCCGCCTGACGGGCTAGAGCCGCTGAACCACGCAATGCGATGAGGCATGCCACGCTGCGCCAGCTCCGGGTGTTCGAGTCGGTCGCACGCAACCTCAGCTTCTCGCGCGCGGCCGAGGAACTGCACCTGACGCAGCCGGCCGTCTCCACCCAGGTCGGCAAGCTGGAGGAGCATGCGGGCGGCACGCTGTTCGAGCAGTTCGGCAAGAAGATCTACCTGACGCCGACGGGCGCCGAACTGCTGCAGCACTGCCGGGCGATCATCCAGCAGTTCGAGCAGGCCGAGGCCGCGATGGCGCAGTGCCGCGGCGTGGCGGGCGGCCGGCTGAACGTGGGCGTCATCAGCGCCGGCGATTACTTCTTCCCCCGCCTGCTGATCGAGTTCATCGGCCGCCACCAGGGCGTGACGCTCGACTTCACGGTGCACAACCGCGAAGAGCTGCTGGCCCGCATTGCCGACAACCTCACTGACCTGGCCATCATGGTGCGCCCGCCCAACGAGCTGGACACCTTGAACCACGCGTTCGCGCCGCACCCTTACGTGATCGTCGCGCCGCCTTCGCACCCGCTGGTGCAATGCCGCGGCATCGATCTGGCCGAGGTGACTCGGCAGCCTTTCATCGTGCGCGAAGCAGGCTCGGACACCTGGCGCTCGATGTGCGAAGCCTTCGGCGCTGACATGCCGGGGCTTAACGTCGCGATGGAAATCCGCAGCACCGAGACGATCAAGCAGGCCGTGATCGCCGGCTTCGGCCTCAGCTTCCTGTCGGCCCACACGGTGAGCCGCGAGCTGCAGACAGGCGACTTGCGCGTGCTGGACGTGCAAGGCTTTCCGCTGCTGCTGCGCTGGTACGTGGTGCACCGGCGCACCAAGCGGCTGCCGCCGGTCGCGCAGGCGTTCAAGGACTTCCTGCTCAACGAGGGCGCCGCGCTGATCGCGCGGACCTTGCAGCAGCGGCCGGCGGCGCCACCGTCCGCACCAACGTCCGCACCAACGTCCGCACCAACGTCCGCACCAACGTCCGCACCACCGTCCGCACCAACGTCCGCAGCAGTGTCCGCGCCAACTTCAGCGCCGACTTCACCGCCAGCCGAGGGTGCCTGCACCGAGGTCACGCGCATGGTTTGACCCGGGCCTCTGCCCCCTTCGCGACCTCAGCCTGATTACCTGGGCAGAGTCACCGCCAGCTCGGTCGAAACGTCCGTCGTCGCCTGCGTCATCAAGCGGTGCACCGGACACTTGTCCGCCACCCGCAGCAGCTCCTGCCGCTGCGCATCGCTCAGCGGTCCGCGCAGGTCCAGCACCACCTTCAGCCGGTAGCGGCCTTGCCGCTCCTCGCTGTCGTCGCGTTCCACCTCGACGCAGATGTCCTCCAGTGGAATCTGCTTGCGCCGGGCATACCAGAGCACCGTCATCGCCTTGCAGGTGCCCAGGGCGCCGTCGTACAGGTCGTGCGCGGTCGGGCCGAGGTCTTCTCCACCGTTCGACCCGGGTTCGTCGACGGCGATGCTGTGCGCGCCGATGGACACGACATGCTTCATGCGGGCCGCGAGGTCGCGCGTGACAGTGATGGTCATCGTTGTCTGCCTCTTCGAAACGGATCTCTTCAGCTCACCCGCCGCTGCCGCAGCGCCATCACCGCCAGCTCGGTGCGGCTGCCGGCGTGCAGCCGTTCCATGATGCGGCTGACGTAGTTCTTGACGGTGCCTTCGGCGAGGAAGAGCAGCCCGGCGATCTGCTTGTTGCTCTTGCCTTCCGCGATCAACTGCAGCACCTTGGTTTCCTTCTCGTTCAGCGCGGCCGTGGGATCGTCCTGCGGCACCTGCTTGTAGTCCGGCTTGGGCGCCAGCTCCGAGAGGCGGCGAAACTGGTCGAGCACTTTGCGCGCTATCTGCGGCGTCAGCATCGATTCGCCGCGGTGCACGCTGCGGATGCCCTCCAGCACCTCGGCCTCCGTGGCGTCCTTGAGCAGGTAGGCCAGCGCGCCAGCGCGCAGCGCGTCGAAGACGTTCTGGTCGGCTTCCATGGTGGTGAGCACGAGAACCCGCGTTTGCGGCAGCGCAGCCGTGATCTCGCGCGTGGCGGCCACGCCGCTCTTGCGCGGCATGTTCAGGTCCATCAGCACCACGTCAGGCCGCAGGCGCCGCGCCATCTCCACCGCCTCGATGCCATCGGCGGCCTCGCCCAGCACATCGATGTCGGGCTCGAACGACAGGATGAGCGCGAGGCCGCGACGCACCAGCGCCTGGTCGTCGACGATCAAGGTGCGGATGCGTTGCGGACCGGCTCGTTCCATCGTGCTCATGAATGCACCCCTGGCGCTTCGCGCTTCGCCAGGCGGGCGCTGAGGCCCTTCGGGGGCCGGACGGGACTTGGCTGACCTGCCCTGCGCTCACTGAGGGACCACTCTGCCGAGGGGGCTCATCGTGCATGCCCTATGGCCGGTGTGCAGGCTTCGCGGCAATATACGGCAGTGACCGCGGATCGCAATGACCCAGGTCACGAGGAGACGATGACCGGCGTCACGAAATCGCCGGCACGAAGCACACCCGATGTCCCGATACCTGCAGGCCCTGGATCCGCGGCGCAGCCTGGCGACGGCGTTCGCCTGGTTCGCCGTCGTCCTGGCATTGGCCATCGCGCTGGCGCTGTTGACGGTTGGTGACTTCGCGGTCAACAGCATGCTGGCGCAGCGCGACGCGCAAATGCTGCGCTTCGCCACGCAGCTGGCGGCCGCGCTGGAGCGGGCCGCTGCCACCGGGCCCGCTGCGGCGCTGCCGCACGACCGGCTCGGTGACATCACGGAGGCCGTGCGTGCGCAGGCCAAGCCGGATCCGCGCGCGCGGGCGCTGCTGCTGGACGAGCGGCACAACATCCTCCACGAAAGCCCCGCCGGCGTCCGCGGCGCGCCGATCACGCTGGCCGGCGTGTCGCTGCAGACGGTGGAGATGGCCGAAGGGCCGCAGCGCATGGTGGTGGTCTTCGCGCCACCGCAGGCGTCACCGGCGCTGCGCCGCCTGGGCCTCCAGGTGGCGGTGATGCAGCCGAGCGAAGAGCGCGGGCACGGCGGCACGGTGCAGGAAAAGCTCACCGTGATCTCCATCCTGCTGAGCATCGTCGCCGCGGTCATCGGGGCCGCCTTCGCACGCCGGCTGACGCGGCGCCTGAGCAGCCTGACCAGCCAGGCGCAGCAGGTCGCTGACCAGACGGCCGAGGGCATCGCCGCCCCCACCGGCCACGACGAAGTAGCGGTGCTGGGCCGTGCCTTCTCGCGCCTGCTGCGGGCACTGCGGGACGAACGCGACGGGCTCGACCGCCTGACGCAGGAACTGGAACAGCGCGTGCAGGCCCGCACCCGCGAAGTCGAGCGCCTGGCCGCCGACAGCCGCTATGCCGCCGTGGTGCACGAGCGGCTGCGCCTGGCGCGCGACCTGCACGACACGCTGGCGCATTCGATGATGGAGATGCTGGTCGAGGTGCGCACGCTGCGCGCCCTGCATGCGCATGATCCGCAGCGCCTGGCCGCCGAACTCGACCGCGCCGAGCAGCTGGCGCGCGAGGGCCTGCACGAGGCGCGCGCGGCGGTGGGCCAGATGCGTGTCAATGCCGTGCGCGACCTGGGACTGGGCGCGGCGCTGAGTGTGGCTGTCTCGCGCTTCGTCGAGCGCACAGGACTCGGCGTGCACTACGACGCCGACGCCGGTGCCGCCCGGTGCACCGGCGAACGCGCCGAGGTGGTGTTTCGCATTGCCGAGGAAGCGCTGCGCAACGTCGACCGGCATGCGCAGGCATCGCATGTCGAGGTCAGCCTGAAGGACGTGGGCGAAGGGCTCGTGGAGCTCACCGTCAGCGACGACGGCGTGGGCTTCGACACGGCGGCCCCACGGCCCGGTCACTTCGGCCTGACCGGCATCCGCGAGCAAGCGGAGTTGATCGACGCCGAGCTGGAATTGACCAGCCAGCCGGACAGCGGCGCCACGCTGCGGCTGCGGCTGCGCATGGGCCCGGAGAAGAATCCGGCCAGTGACGATGGTCACGATCGACAAGCCGGCGGCGGTGCGCGCCCGGCGCTGGCATAGAGTGCGCAAATGAAGCGCAGTCCGCTTGCCGTTTCACCGATGGAGCCGGCGATCACCAGCGACGTGACCACAGACCTGGGGCGCGACGCGGCGGACCATGCCGCGCCCGGTGCCATGTACCGCTGGGGCCAGCTGATGATGGGCCTGGCCTGCATGGCGATGGTGGCGAACCTGCAGTACGGCTGGACGCTCTTCGTCAATCCGCTCGCCGACCGCTTCGGCTGGAGCCATGCCGCCATACAGGTGGCGTTCTCGATCTTCGTGATCGTGCAGACCTTGTGCGTGCCCATCGCCGGCTACATCGTCGACCACTCCGGCCCGCGCCAGGTGGTGCTGGCAGGCGGCCTGCTGTGCGCCATCGCCTGGGTCACCAACGCGCTGGCCGATTCGCTGCCGATGCTCTACGTGGCAGCGGCCATCGGCGGCATGGGCGCCGGCGCCGTGTACGGCACCTGCGTCGGCAATGCGCTGAAGTGGTTCCCCGAGCGGCGCGGCCTGGCCGTTGGCCTCACGGTGGCGGCCTTCGGTGCCGGCGCCGCGCTGACGGTGCTGCCCATCACCATCGTGATCGCCGAGCGCGGCTACGAAGCCGCGTTCCTGTACTTCGGTCTCGGCCAGGGCCTGGTGGTGATGGCGTTGGCGCTGGCGATGGACGACCCCAACCAGGTGCCGGCGCACGCCGGCGCGCCGCTGCGTGCGTCCTCCGCGGTGCCCCAGGCGCAGCACGACACGCGGCCGGCCGACACGCTGCGCGAGCCGGTCTTCTGGGTGATGTACCTGATCTTCGTGCTGGTGGCCGCAGGCGGCCTGATGGCCACCGCGCAGCTGGCGCCCATTGCGCGGCAGTACCGCATCCACGACATGCCCGTGGACATCATGGGCCTCGTGCTGCCGGCGCTCACCTTCGCGCTGACGCTCGACCGTGTGCTCAATGGCGCGACGCGGCTGGTGTTCGGCTGGGTGTCCGACAAGATCGGGCGTGAGGAGACGATGCTGATCGCCTTCTCGCTGGAGGCGGTGGCCATCCTGGCGCTGCGCCAGTTCGGCTCCGACCCGCTGGCCTTCGTGCTGCTCACGGGGCTGGTGTTCTTCGCCTGGGGCGAGATCTACAGCCTGTTCCCGTCGACCTGTGCCGACACCTTCGGCTCCAAGCACGCCGCCGCCAATGCCGGCCTGCTCTATACCGCAAAAGGCGTGGCCTCGCTGATGGTGCCGCTGTCCAGCGTGATGGCCCATTCCATGGGCGACTGGCATGCGGTCTTCCTGATCGCCAGCGGCATGAACGCCTGCGCCGCCCTGCTCGCGTGGTTCGTGCTGCGGCCGATGCGGCATCGGCTGCTGGGCGGCTACGGCCTCAAGGCGCCGCTTCGCTGACCCGCAGTTCGCCCCGCAGCCCGGCCCGCCGCGACAGGCGGCACAGCGTCTCGGCCGACAGGTTCAGGTGCGAGGCCAGGTCCTTCTGCATCAGCCGGCCCACCAGCGAAGGATGCTGCCGCGAGAACGCGTTCACGCGGCTCGGCGCATCGAGCAGCAGGAGCCCGACGGCGTGTTCCACCAGCGATTCACCGAGTGCCGCGATGCGCTCGTGGAAGACCTGGCGCGCGGCCGCATGCTGCGTCATGAACGTGCACCACTCCTGCATGCTCAACGAGGCCACGCAGCAGCGCGCCGCGCAGACGACCGAATAGGCCGCCACGTCATGCCGCCGCCAGGCGTCGTAGCAGGTCTCGAAGTCACCTTCGCCGGCGAAGCGCACCGTCATCTCGCGGCCCTGCGGGCTGCAGACGATGCGCTTGACCAGGCCTTCGAGCACGAAGAACTGGCGCAGCTCGCGGCTGCCCTGCGCCAGCAGGCATTCGCCCCGGTGCGCGTCCTGCACCACCACCTGCTCGGCCAGCGGCGCCAGCTGCGCCTCGTCCAGCACGGCGAGCAGCGGGTTTCGCATCAGCTGCAGACGCAGGAATTGGCGTTGCGGATGAGTGGGCAGTGGGCATTTCATGCGCGCCAACTCTAGGCCGCAGGCAGTGCGGCGCACTCGCCGGAACGTCACCGCCTGCAGGGGCCTTCGCGCACGAGTGGCGCATGACGAATGTCACCGCCGGCCACCGGGAAAACGGCAGGATGCGCCGCAACAAAATTGACTCAGGTCAAGAATTTGCCCGGCCGCAATGCCTGCAAGCGCGGTGTTTTTGGTTTGGGGCGTCCTCAATAAAGGTAAACCCTAATAAACTCGCCGCTGCCGTTTTACTTGCCAGAAGCCACCCGCATGCACGCCTACCTGCTGTACCGCCTGTCCCGGTCCTCCCGCTTGAGACGCGCGCTCGACACACTGTCGCTCGAACTGCGCACCTTGCTCTGGGCACTCGCCAACCCCAATCGCATCATCAATGAGGTGAAGGCCATGCGCGAACTGATGCAGCAGGCCGAGCGCATCGAAGCCACCCAGCCGGCCCGCGCGGCCGTGCTGCGCCAGCAAGCGGTGCGCATCGGCCTGTAGCACTCCGGCACCCCGGATGGGCCCCGGCCCGCCGGGTGCGGTGGGTCCTTGGTGGGCACTTTCCGCGGGCCCATTCAGCGGGCCCATCCGACACCTACTTCCCGCGCCGTTCGCGAACGCCTAGTCGTAACTACGCAGACTGCGTTCCGCGAATCTTGACTGCGGTCAATCGCGTTCTGCCAGCGACAGAACGACCATTTCTCCGGCTGAAGTTCGACTCCCCTCTTCTTTCTTTTGGGGAGCATTCAAGGAGACATGGCGATGAACGCAATTGACCCGTCCTTTCCGATCGCGCGCTGCGTGGCGCGCTGCATGGTGCGCGGCGTGCTCGCGGCCGCGGCCGCAACGCTGGCCGGCGGCGCCTGGGCCCAGGCCTGGGAACCCGCCAAGCCGGTGGAGTTCGTGGTGCCTGCGGGCACCGGCGGCGGCGCCGACCAGATGGCCCGCCTGATCCAGGGCATCATCGTGAAGCACAAGTTGATGAACCAGTCGATGGTGGTCGTCAACAAGTCCGGTGGCGCAGGCGCCGAGGGCTTCCTCGACATCAAGGGCGCCAAGGGTGATCCGCACAAGATCATCATCACGCTGTCGAACCTGTTCACCACACCGATGGCCACCGGCGTGCCCTTCAACTGGAAGGACATGACGCCGGTCTCGATGATGGCGCTCGACCAGTTCGTGCTGTGGGTCAATGCGCAGTCGCCTTACAAGACCGCCAGCGACTACATCACCGCCGTCAAGGCAGCGGGGCCGAACAAGTTCAAGATGGGCGGCACCGGCTCGAAGCAGGAAGACCAGATCATCACGGTCAGCCTGCAGAAGGCGACCGGCACCAAGTTCATCTACGTGCCGTTCAAGGGCGGCGGCGAGGTAGCGGTGCAATTGGTGGGTGACCACATCCACTCGACGGTCAACAACCCGATCGAGGCGGTGGCGCAATGGCGTGCCGGCTCGCTGCGCCCGCTCTGCGTGTTCGACAACGACCGCATGTCCTACAAGACCAAGGTCACCGAGACGCAGTCCTGGGCCGACATCCCGACCTGCACCGAGGCCGGCGTGCCCACCGACTATGTGATGTTGCGCGGCATCTTCATGGCGCCCGGCGTCTCTCCTGCCCAGCAGGCGTACTACGTGAACCTGATGGCCAAGGTGCGCGAAACGCCGGAATGGAAGGAATACATGGAAAAGGGCGCATTCAATACCACCGCGATGTCCGGCAGCGATTTCCAGAAGTGGCTGGCCGCCGCCGAAGCGGCCCACGTCACGCTGATGACGGAAGCCGGCTTCCTGGCGGCCAAGTGATCGGACTGCGGCAAGCGCACGAGACTGGAGCACCACATGGCTCATGAACATTCCGGCGACGCCGAGGGCGTTCCCCTGGCACGCAACAACCAGGTCGACGCGCTGGTCGCAGGGCTGCTCACGATGATCGGCCTGGTCGTCGTGTTCGAGGCACGGCGACTCGGTGCCGGCTGGACGTCCGACGGCCCTGGCGCCGGCTACTTTCCGTTCTACATCGGCATGATCCTGTGCATCGGCGGCGTCGGCATCCTGTACCAGGCGCTGCTCTCGCGCTCGGCCGATACCGCCGTGTTCATCGATCGGGGGCAGTTCAAGCGCGTGATGTCCGTGCTGCTGCCGGCCGTCGTGTTCGTCGCGGCCATCCTGTTGCTCGGCCAGTACGTCGCATCGGCGATCTACATCGCGGTCTTCATGGTGTGGCTCGGCAAGTACGCCGCCTGGAAGAGCGCCGTGGTCGGCATCGCCGTCAACGCGGTCTTCTTCGCGATGTTCGAGGTCTGGTTCAAGGTGCCGCTGTTCAAGGGCCTGCTGGAACCGCTGGCATTCCTCGGCTATTAGGCCACCGTCGCCGGGCCGCCGTAAGGCCGTAAGGCCGTAAGGCCGTGAGGCCGTGCTCCATCTGGGACTGCATCGGCTGCCCCCGGCGGCCAACCCATGAATCGTCGAAGGACCTGACTCCAATGGATGAACTCTCAGCCCTCTTCCACGGGTTCGCCGTCGTACTGACGCCGATGAACGTGGCCTTGATGTTCGTCGGCATCACGCTCGGCGTGCTGATCGGCGTCTTGCCCGGCCTGGGCGGTGCCAATGGCGTGGCGATCCTGCTGCCACTGACCTTCACGATGTCGCCCACGTCGGCGATCGTCATGCTGTCGTGCATCTACTGGGGCGCGCTGTTCGGCGGCGCCATCACGTCGGTGCTGTTCAACATCCCGGGCGAACCCTGGTCCGTGGCCACCACCTTCGATGGTTATCCGCTGGCACAGAAGGGCAAGGCGGGCGAAGCGCTGACAGCCGCCTTCACCTCGTCGTTCATCGGTGCCTTCGTGGCGGTGGTGATGATCACCTTCCTGGCGCCGCTGGTGGCGAAGTTCGCGCTGAAGTTCGGCGCACCGGAATTCTTCGCCGTCTACCTGCTCACCTTCTGCAGCTTCGTCGGCATGGGCAAGGGCTCGCCCTTCAAGGTGCTGGTGTCGATGGCACTCGGCTTCGCGCTGGCCACCGTGGGCATGGACACCGTGACGGGGCAGCTGCGCATGACCTTCGGCATGCCCGAGCTGATGCGCGGCTTCGACTTCCTGATCGCGGTGATCGGCCTGTTCGGAATCGGCGAGATCCTGCTGTCGATGGAAGAAGGCCTGCGCTTCCAGGGCAAGTCGGCCCGCATCAATGCCAAGGTGGTGTGGGAGACCTGGAAGCAGCTGCCGCGCTACTGGATGACCTCGGTGCGAAGCTCGGTGGTCGGCATGTGGATGGGCATCACGCCCGGTGGCGCGACACCCGCGTCCTTCATGAGCTATGGGCTGGCGAAGAAGATGTCGAAGACCGGTGACAAGTTCGGCACCGGCGAGGTCGAAGGCGTCATCGCGCCCGAGACGGCTGCACATGCCGCAGGTACGAGCGCGCTGCTGCCGATGCTGGCGCTGGGCATCCCCGGCTCGCCCACCGCGGCGGTGCTGCTGGGCGGCCTGCTCATCTGGGGCCTGCAGCCCGGGCCGCTGCTCTTCACCGAGCAGAAGGACTTCGTGTGGGGCCTGATCGCCAGCATGTACCTGGGCAACCTGGCCGGGCTGATCGTGGTGCTGATGACGGTGCCGCTGTTCGCCTCGGTCCTGCGCATCCCGTTCTCGATCATCGCGCCGGTGATCATCGTGATCTGCGCCATCGGCGCCTTCACGGTGCACCACGCCATGCTGGACATCTGGTTCATGCTGCTGTTCGGCGTCATCGGCTACGCCTTCAAGAAGCTCGACTACCCGCTCGCGCCGCTGGTCCTGGCCCTGGTACTGGGCGACAAGGCCGAGGACTCGTTCCGCCAGTCCATGCTGATGTCGCAAGGTGAGATCGGCATCATGTGGGCCAATCCGCTGGTCGGCACCATCACGACGCTGGCGCTGCTGATGCTCTTCTGGCCACTGATCACGAAGCTGATCGCCCTGGTGCGCACGCCCAAGGTGAAACCGGCTTTCGCAGACGAGCAGCCGGTGGACTGAGGGCATCCGGTCCCTTGGCCCTGACGCCGCGGCCCTAACAGCCGCGGCGTTTTTCATTCAGATCTTTCCGCTCTGGCGCAGCCGGCTCAGGGTTTCGGCCGAGAGGTTCAGGTACGACGCGAGCTGCTTCTGCGGAATGCGATCGACCAGGTCCGGGTGCTTGCGAACGAACCGGTGCACGCGGCCTTGCGCATCCAGCAGGTGCAGCGTGATCGTGTGCGCCATGATCTCGCTCATCAAGCGCATCACATAGAGCTCGAACGAGGCCTTGGCCTGCGGCCGCTCGTCGAGGAAGGCCACCCACTCCTTCAGCGGCATGCGGATCACCCGCACCTTGGTGACGCAGACGATGCCATAGGGCGTCGGCGTGCCCAGGCGCCAGGCGGCATAGCTCGTCTCGATGTCGTTCCTGTCGGCGAAGCGCAGGATCATCTCCTTGCCCTCCGGATTCGAGACGACGCGCTTCAGGATGCCGTCGAGGATGAAGTACTGCTCCATCTCGCGCACACCCTGGTACAGCAGCACATCACCCTTGCTGCCGTCGAAGACCGTCATGTGCGGCTCGAGGCGCTCGCGGTCGGCGTCGCCGAGTTCCTTCAGCACGTCGTTGTGCTTGAGCTCGAGGCGGATCACGTTCCGTTCGGGGTGGTTGGACAGCAGGGCCATCAGCGCGTTTGGACAGCGTTTGATTTTTCGAAAGTTGACCGCAGTCAACAGAGGAATCGACGCGCGCGAATGATAGTCGTCGCAAGCCATTCACCCATCGGGGCATCTGAAGGAGACACATGTCCAGCGTTCTCGACAACCCGCCCGCCACAGCCAAGCTCGGCAAGCCGGTCAAGCCCGAAGGCGCCGCAGAGGCGCCGTCCCCCGCGCAGACCGATGGCTTCCATCTCGTGCTCGACGCGCTGAAGCTCAACGGCATCGAGACGATCTACGGCCTGCCCGGCATCCCGATCACCGACCTGACGCGCATGGCGCAGGCCGAAGGCTTCCGGATGATTTCCTTTCGCCACGAGCAGAACGCGGGCAACGCCGCCGCGATCGCCGGCTTCATGACGGGCAAGCCGGGCATCTGCCTCACGGTGTCGGCGCCGGGCTTCCTGAATGGCCTGACCGCACTCGCGAATGCGACGACGAACTGCTTCCCGATGATCCTGATCTCGGGCTCGTCCGAGCGCGAGATCGTCGACCTGTCCCAGGGCGACTACGAGGAGATGGACCAGCTCGCGATCGCCAAGCCGCTGTGCAAGGCCGCATTCCGCGTGCTGGAAGCGCAGGACATCGGCGTCGGCATCGCGCGCGCCATCCGCGCCGCGGTGTCGGGGCGGCCGGGTGGGGTCTACCTCGACCTGCCGGCCAAGCTCTTCGCGCAGACGATGGATGCGGCCGCCGGCAAGGCCTCGCTGATCGAGGTGGTCGACCCGGCGCCGCGCCAGATCCCCGCACCCGAGGCGATCGCCCGCGCGCTCGATCTGCTGAAGGGTGCGAGGAAGCCGCTGATCCTGCTCGGCAAGGGTGCGGCCTATGCGCGGGCCGATGCCGGCATTCGTGCGCTGGTCGAGCAGAGCGGAATCCCCTACCTTCCGATGTCGATGGCCAAGGGCATCCTGCCGGACACGCACGAGCTGTCGGCGTCGGCCGCGCGATCGTTCGTGCTGCCGGAGGCGGACGTCGTGCTGCTGATCGGTGCAAGGCTCAATTGGCTGCTGTCACACGGCAAGGGCAAGACCTGGGGCGGCTTGGGGCCCAAGGACTGGGGCAGCCAGAAGTTCATCCAGGTCGACATCTCGCCCACCGAGATGGACAGCAACGTGCGCATCGACGCGCCGGTGGTCGGCGACATCGGCTCCTGCGTGGCCGCACTGCTGGACGGCATGGGCCCGGATTGGCAGCGTCCGCCGGCCGCGTGGCTCGGCGCCGTGATGGAGCGCAAGAACAAGAACATCGCGAAGATGGCCGAGACGCTGGCCCGCGACCCGGCGCCGATGAATTTCCACAGCGCGCTGAACGTGGTGCGCGACATCTTCAAGGCGCACCCCGACACGCTGCTGGTCAACGAGGGCGCCAATGCGCTCGACTTCACACGCTCGATCGTCGACATGCACAAGCCGCGCAAGCGCCTGGATGTCGGCACCTGGGGCGTCATGGGCATCGGCATGGGCTTCGCCGTCGCCGCCGCGGTCGAGAGCGGCGAGCGCGTGATCGCCGTCTGCGGCGACAGCGCCTTCGGCTTCTCCGGCATGGAGGTCGAGACCATCTGCCGCTACGGGCTGCCGGTGTGCGTGGTCGTGCTGAACAACAACGGCGTCTACCGCGGGACCGACAAGAACCTCGGCGGCGGCGCGGACGTCGCACCGACGGTCTTCGTCAAGGACGCGCGCTACGAGAAGCTGATGGAGGCCTTCGGCGGCGACGGCGTCTACGCCACGACGCCGGCCCAGCTGCGCGCCGCGATCGAGTCTGCGCTGAAGTCCGGCAGGCCGACGCTGATCAACGCCGTCATCGATGAGACCGCGGGCACCGAGAGTGGCCGCATCACCAGCCTGAACCCGGCTGCGACCCTGAAGAAGTAGCCCGTTCTTTTTCATCAGCACCCAAGGAGCACACATGAGCAAGCCACTCGAAGGCATCCGCATCATCGACTTCACCCACGTCCAGGCCGGGCCCGCGTGCACGCAACTGCTGGCCTGGTTCGGCGCCGACGTGATCAAGGTGGAGCGTCCCGGCTCGGGTGACGTCACGCGAAGCCAGCTGCGCGACATCCCGGACGCCGATGCGCTGTACTTCACGATGCTCAACAGCAACAAGCGCTCGCTGACACTGGACACCAAGACGCAAGACGGCAAGAAGGTGCTGGAAGCGCTGATCAAAACGTCCGACGTGATGGTGGAGAACTTCGGGCCCGGTGCGCTGGACCGCATGGGATTCACCTGGGACTACATCCAGAAGCTCAACCCGGGAATGATCCTGGCCTCGGTCAAGGGCTTCAGCGAAGGCCACCACTACGAGGACCTGAAGGTCTACGAGAACGTGGCGCAATGCGCCGGCGGCGCGGCCTCCACCACCGGCTGGTGGAAAGGCGAGAACTCGCAGCCCACCATTTCGGCGGCGGCATTGGGCGACTCCAATACCGGCATGCACCTGGCGATCGGGATCCTGACGGCCTATATCGGCCGCCAGAAGACCGGCAAGGGGCAGAAGGTGGCCGTCTCGATGCAGGACTCGGTGCTGAACCTGTGCCGCGTCAAGATGCGCGACCAACAGCGGCTCGAGCGAATCGGCTATCTGGAGGAATACCCGCAATACCCGCACGAAATGGAAGCCTTCGCCGACAGGGTGACGCCCCGCGGCGGCAATGCCGGCGGCGGCGGCCAGCCGGGCTGGATCCTGAAGTGCAAGGGCTGGGAGACCGACCCGAACGCCTACATCTACTTCACCGTGCAGGGCCACGCCTGGGAGCCGATCTGCGACGCGCTCGGCAAGCCCGAATGGAAGACCGACCCCGACTACACGACGGCCAAGGCGCGCCAGCCGCACATCGAGCAGATCTTCGCCACCATCGAGGACTTCATCAAGGACAAGACCAAGTTCGAGGCGGTCGACATCTTCCGCAAGCACGACATCCCCTGTGCGCCGGTGCTGTCGATGAAGGAACTGCTGCGCGACGAGTCGCTGCGCAAGAGCGGCTCGATCGTCGAAGTGCCGCACAAAGTACGCGGCAGCTACTTCACGGTGGGCAGTCCCATCAAGTTCTCGGACTTGAAGCCCGAGGTAACGGCTTCGCCCTTGCTGGGCGAGCACACCGACGAGGTGCTGGCGGACCTGGGCTACGACGCCGACAAGATCGCCACCCTCCATGCGGTGGGGGTGGTCTGAAGGAAGACTCCCCTTTGGCCGGGCCGGCGCCCTGCCCGGCACCGTCGTTCCCCGGCAGCCTGTGGCTGGCCGAAGGCGGCGCGCTGCGCTGCCGCTCGGCCCACAGCCTGCACGTCCTTCCCCCCACCCTGGCGCTGTGGATACCGCAGGCCGTGCCGCACACGGTGCAGGGGGTCGGCGGTGCGCGGCTGCGCCGCATGGCGCTGCCCCTGGACGCCCGGCATGCCACGCCGGCGCGCGTCGCGGCGCCCTGCCGCGTCATGCTGGCCGGTCCCTTGCTGAAGGCGCTGGCCGACAGGCTCGACGGTGCCGACGACGAGCCCCGGCTATCGCCCCAGCAGCAGCTGGCCCTCGCGCTGGCCTGCGAGGAGTTGAAGAGTGCCGAGCCCTTGCCGATCGGCATTGCACTGCCGCGCTCGCCCCTGCTGCGCGCGGCCTGCGAAGCCGCCCTGCGCGAAGGCGCCGCCGACCGTGACTGCGACCTTCGGCACCTGGCCGATGCCGCGCGCACCAGCACCCGCACGCTGGCCCGGCGCTTCCAGCAGGAGCTGGCCGTTCCTTTCAGCCATTGGCGGCTGCAGGTCAGGCTCGCACGCCTGGTGGGCCTGTGGGCAGAGGGCCTCAGCCTGAGCGACAGCGCTGCCGCGGTGGGCTACACCAGCGCCAGCGCGCTGTCGTACCGGGTGCGTCGCCTGCTCGGCATGACGCCGAGCCGGTTGCTGGCGGCTCGGCGCTGCGTTGTCGACGAGGTTGCGCCGCTGGCGCAGCCGCTGGCCTGACGCGAAGGCTCTCTCAGGCCCTGGGAGGCGGTGCAGACGTGATGCTCACCGTCGTGAACCTGCGGCTGTCTGGCGGAAGCCGCTGCAGCCGAGGCACTCGCCGCGCGAGGCGCCGTGCCCCGGGTGCCGCGGGTGCCAGGTCAGCGGCGTCCGACAGGATCAGGGCGGCGAGGACGACAGACAGGTGCCGGCGCGGACAGTAGCCTCCCGCGTCACGTCAACTCGTTCGCAATGGAAACCCATGAACTTCATCAAGGCGCTTGCACTCGGCGCGACGGCAGCTTTCGTTGCCGGCTGTGGTGGCGGTGGCGATGCCGAAGACCGGCTCGACCTGCGCGACCCGGTGGTGCGCTTCATCCATGCCGTGCCCGCCGGTCCCGCCATCACCTTGTACCGGGGTGATAGCGCGCAGGGCGATGCCGCCAACACCGCCTACAAGTTCGTCTCCGAGTACTACGACGTCAGCAACGCCCGGGCCACCTGGAGCGTGCGCACTGCCGCCAACCCGGCGGTGACGCTGGCATCGGCTGATCTCAACCCCTCACAGGGCGACCGCTACACCTTCGTGGCCATGCCCAACGTCGGTGCCGCCGTTTCGCTGAAGGTGATCGAGGACCCGTACAACAAGGGATTGCTGACCGACCGCGCCCGCGTCCGCGTTCTGCATGCCGCGCCGGTCGCCGCGGCGGTCGACGTGTACCTGCTTCAAGGCCATCAGACTCTCGCCGGCGCCACGCCTGTGATCAGCGGCCTGTCCTATGGCAATGCCAGCCCTGCCTCGGGACAGGACTCTCTCGAAATCAATGGCGGCAATTGCCGTTTGGTGCTGACCACGGCGGGAACCAAGAACGTGGTGTTCAATGCAAACAGCGTCAGCATCGGCAACAACGCCGACTGGTTGATGATGCCCATCCCCGGGCCAACCGGACTGCCCGGCGATGTACGCGTCCTCGTGGCCCAGGGCAACGACGACCAGGACGGCGAGACGATCGAACTGGTGTCCCAGCCTTGACACACGGCTGCGGCGGCACGGTGACGTTGCGGTCCATCGCCGACCCCGCGCAGCAATACGGAACTGCAGCCGGGAGGGCGGTGCACCACCGGGTTCACGGCTTCGCCAGCACTCCCGCCAGCGTCCCACGGGCCGTGCCGGTCTGGTAGAGGTGGTCGAAGGCGACGAATCCGCAGCCGCCGGTCGCCTCGTCGTAGATCCGGATCCGAACCGTTTCGCCGATCACCTGCCGGGCATCGAAGTGCACGTAGTGCTGGTCGCCCTTGAGCACCGGGTCGCCGCAGCTGTTGGGGGTGTAGCTGCCAATCACCTGGCCGGTGGCCGCATGGATCACCTGCACCCCGACGGCGGCCGAGCCGTTGCCACCCGACATCAGGAAGGTGATGAAGTTCTCGGTCACGGTGACGTCGTTGATCGTGATGCTGCCGGTCGGCGCATCGCAGCCGGCACCGCCGATCTCGCAGGTCGTCACCGCCGCGTTGCCGAGCCGGGCTGCCACCTTCGACAGCTCCGCGTTGGCGTACTCGAGGTTGTTCCAGTTCGTCGTGGCCGCGAACGCGCCCGTCAAGGTGTACTTGCCGGTCTGCCGCTGCATCGCCGCGGGGTATTCGAAGCTCGTCACGATGTTCTGCGGCACGAAGGTGGAGGCATCCGTCGTCACGCGGGTCGCCGCGGTGGAAACGCCGCAGCCGGGGCATGCGGTCACGCTGATGGCGAGCGCGCGCTGCGTGGGCGTCGAGTACGTGTCGTCGGCCTTCACGGTCACCTGGTCGACATTGTTCCGGTCG
>Ga0196963_10000189_pt1 | contig 61550 bp, 57 predicted proteins | sample S1_5metaG_FD_148600 | JGI IMG/M metagenome (GOLD analysis project Ga0196963, IMG submission 148600) | Soil microbial communities from Anza Borrego desert, Southern California, United States - S1_5 | ecosystem: Environmental > Terrestrial > Soil > Desert | place: USA: California | collected... | reverse complement strand
GAGCGCTCAAGGGCGCGGCGGCGGCGTGGGCTTGGCGTCGATGAGGTGCACGGCCACGAGCATCAGCCGCTTGGGGTAGCTCATGCGGCGCGACAGCACCACGATGTGCGAGCGGCTGAGCGTCTGGGCGCGGGCCGCCCACGCGGGGCCGGGCCGCTGGCGGTCGTCGAGTTCCGCAAGGTCGATGTCGGCCTTGAAGGGGTGGCCGGGAACGCGCGGGCGCAGGGCCGCGGGGGCTTCGAAGCCCGTGGCGGTGTCATGCCCGGGGGCCAGCTGCTTGGAGCGGTCCTCGTTCCACATCCAAGTGAGCATCGGCCGAACTGCAGCGCCGGTTGATGGCGGCGCGGCGCAACCGGCGTTCGGTTATCCGATAACCCGTGCTCCCGATGTGCGCCGTCTCACCCAGCATCAATATGACCCGGGCTTGACGGGGTGCAAAAGCGCGGCGACTCTTTGGCCGTGCGTGTAGCCCTCAATAAAGCCGACCTTGCCCGCGTTCATAACGAGCCCTGCGTCTTCGTCCCCACGATGGGAGCCCTGCACGAGGGGCACGCGGCCCTCATCCGAGCCGGGTCCGCCCTGGCAAAGAACCGGGAGATGCCCGGCGGGTGCGTTGTCAGCATCTTCGTGAACCCCACCCAGTTCAACGAACGTTCAGACTACGAGCGCTACCCGCGCGACCTGGATGAAGACCTGAAGGTTTGCGATCAGGCGGGGGCGGCGTGCGTGTTCGCCCCGCGGGAGGATGACATCTACCCGCCGGACGAGAAGGTGGAGGTCCCCAAGCTGCCGGCCGTGGCAACGCAGCCCGGGCTGGAGGATGCGCACCGGCCCGGCCACTTCGCGGGCGTGTGCCAGGTGGTCAAGCGATTGTTCGAGATTGTGAAGCCCACGGCCGCGATGTTCGGCGACAAGGACTGGCAGCAGCTGCAGGTCATCAAGGGGATGGCGAAGGAGCTGCGGCTGCCGGTGGAGGTGCTCGGGGCCCCCACTATTCGCGAGCCTGATGGGCTGGCAATGAGCAGCCGCAACCGGTTCCTCTCGCCCGAAGACCGCGAGCAGGCGCTGGCGATCTCGCGGGCGCTGCGGCAGTCGCTCGGGGCTGCGAACCCCGAGGCCGCTGAGGAGGTCATGCGGCTGGTGCTGACGGAGTTCGGCATCAAGCCTGAGTACGCCGTGGTGCGTGAAGCGACCACGCTGACCCGCCCGGCGGACGTGACGCCGGAGACGCAGTGGCGGGCGCTGATCGCCGCGCGGATCGGGTCGGTGCGGCTGATCGACAACGCGCCCTGGACGGCGCGGCGCTAGAGCCCTCAGCCGGAAAGCCAACCGCTCCGCTCCTACCCTCCTCCCGCCCGGGAAGACCCTCGCTTGCGCGCCGGCTCGCTGATGAGCCGTGGGTCCTGCGGGCTTCGGAGGACCTCTGTGCACAAGACGCCGCTCTACCAGTTCCACCTCGACCAGGGCGCCAAGATGGTCCCCTTCGCCGGTTGGGAGATGCCCCTCACCTACTTCGGCCTGACCGAGGAGCACCACCAGGTCCGCACCTCCGGGGGATTCTTCGACGTCTCGCACATGGGGCGGGTCAAGGTCGCCGGGCGTCACGCCCGCCGGTTCCTGGAGCGCATCTGCACCCGCAAGATCACGGACATGGTGCCCGGCCAGTGCCGCTACTCGCTGGTGTGCAACGAGCAGGGTGGGGTGAAGGACGATGTGATCGTCTACCGCCTGGATGATGATGAGTTCCTCGTGGTGGTCAACGCCAGCAACCGCGAGAAGCTGCTCGCCCACTTCAGCGAGAACAAGGGCGACCTCAACTTCAAGATCGACGACCAGACGATGTCCACCGCGATGGTGGCCCTCCAGGGCCCCAAAGTGATGGACCTGGTCGCGAAGGTGAGCTCGGAGGTGCCGACGCTGAAGAAGTACCGCTTCGCGGTGAAGAACCTGATGATCGCGAAGTTGATCGTGAGCCGCACGGGCTATACGGGTGAGGACGGCGTCGAGGTGATCCTGCCGAACATGGCCGTGGGCATGGCGATGAAGCTGCTGCTGGCCGACATCGACATGAAGAAGCCGGGCGCGGTGATCCGCCCCGCGGGCCTGGGCGCCCGCGACACCCTCCGCGTGGAGGCGGGCATGCCGCTCTATGGGCACGAGCTCAACGAGGAGTTCAACGCCCTCTCCTGCGGCGTGGACTTCGCGATCGCGATGGACAAGGACCAGGACGAGCGCGGCGAGAAGTTCATCGGCATGGAGGCCCTCAAGCGCACGCAGGCCGAAGGGGGCCCCGCCCGCAAGCTCGCCGGGTTCTTCATCGAGGGCAAGCGCTCGGCCCGTCAGGGCATGGAGATCAAGCAGGGGGGCAAGACGGTGGGCGTCGTCACCAGCGGCTGCCCCAGCCCCACCCTGGGCAAGTGCATCGCCATGGGCTTCCTCGACAAGGACCTGCACGCCGTGGGGACAAAGGTTGAGATCGACACGGGCAAGGGCGTGCTCGAGGCGGCGGTGACCACGATGCCGTTCTACAAGGCGGCGAAGAAAGTCTGACCGATGACCACCAGGACCCCCGGCCAGCGTTTTCGCGACCTCATGAACCAGGGCTGCGTGGGCACGCCCGGCGCGTTCAACGGGCTTTGCGCCCGCGCCATCGCGCAGGCGGGGTTCCAGGCGTGCTACATCTCGGGCGCGGCCACTAGCGTCTCAGCGGGCGTTCCCGACGTGGGGCTGCTCGGCCTGGAGCACTTCTGCCGGTGCATCCGCGAGGCCGCGGACGCCTCCGGGCTGCCAGTCCTCGCTGACGCGGACACGGGCTTCGGCGAGGCCGAGATGGTCCGCCGGACCGTGATCGAGTACTCCCGGGCGGGGGCCGCGGGGCTGCACCTAGAGGATCAGAAGTTCCCCAAGCGTTGCGGCCACCTTGACGGCAAGGAGCTCGTGCCGACCGACCACATGATCGAGAAGGTGCAGTGGGCGGCCAAGGCCCGCACCGCGTGCGACCCGCACTTCGTGGTCTGCGCCCGTACCGATGCCCGTGGCGTGGATGGGTTTGAGGCGGCGGTGAACCGGGCCGCGGCCTACACCCTCGCCGGGGCCGACATGATCTTCCCCGAGGGCCTCGCCAACGAGGAGGAGTTCGCGCTCTTCGCCAAAGCCATGCAGCGGCTCGACGGCCCCGCCCCGCGCGGCGGCCCCTACCTGCTGGCCAACATGACCGAGTTCGGCAAGACGCCGATCATCCCGCAGGAGCGGTTCGCGGCGATGGGCTACACCTGCGTGATCTACCCCGTGTCGCTGCTGCGCGTCGCGATGGGCGCGGTCACCCGCGCCCTAGAGCAGCTCAAGCGGGACGGCAGCGTGTCCGGCTTCATCGACCAGATGCAGACCCGCCAGGAGCTGTACGCCCTCACGCAGTACAAGCCCGGCACGCCGTGGGAGTTCCCCAGTTCCACGCACCGCCAGGGCTAACGCGATCCGGTTACCCTTCACGCCGCGGCCCCGTGGCGGAACTGGTAGACGCAGCGGACTTAAAATCCGCTATCCCGCAAGGGGTGTGTGGGTTCGAGTCCCACCGGGGCCATTCCCCTTTCCCGGGCAACTGGCGCGACTGGTCATCCCTCGACAGCGGTCGAATCACGCGGTATGCTTGCATTCATCCATTCATCCGGATAAACGGATGGAGCACTTCCAGAGGCCCGAGAACCCGCATGCCCAGCCCCTTCATCGATGCTCTCTCCCGGCGCGTTCTGGTGTTCGACGGGGCCATGGGGACCAGCCTGCACAAGGTTGAGCTCGACCTTCAGCGTGACTACTGCGGGTGCGAGAACTGCGTCGACCTGCTGGCCAAGACCCGTCCCGACGTCGTCGGCGCCATCCACGAGTCGTTCCTGGCGGTCGGGGCGGACGCGGTTGAGACCGACAGTTTCGGCGGGGCGCGACATGTGCTCGCGGAGTTTGACTTGCAGGACCGCTGCTTCGAGCTGAACCAGGCCGCGGCGGAGGTGGCGCGGGCGGCGTGCGACAAGCACTCGACGAAGGACAAGCCGCGGTTTGCGGTGGGCTCGATGGGACCGGGCACCAAGCTCATCACGCTCAACCAGATCGACTGGGACAAGATGTTCGAGAGCTACCGCGAGCAGGCCCGCGGGCTTCTCGCGGGCGGCGTCGACGCGCTCATCATCGAGACGTGCCAGGACCTGCTCCAGACCAAGTGCGCGATCAACGGCGCCCTCGCGGCCATCGAGGAGCGCGGGAAGACGCCGCTCGATGTTCCCGTCATGGTGAGCGTCACGATCGAGACGACGGGGACGATGCTGCTGGGCACGGAGATCGCCGCGGCGGCGACCGCGCTGGCGGGGTACCCGATCCTGTCGCTGGGCCTGAACTGCGCGACGGGGCCGGTGGAGATGAGCGAGCACGTGGGGTGGCTGGGCAAGAACTGGGGCCAGGGTGGCCAGCCGCTCCGCGGCGGCGCTTCGCTCCCGAGATACGTCTCGTGCCTGCCCAACGCCGGGCTGCCCATCCTGCACGAAGGCCGCACCGAGTACCCATTGCAGCCGGGGCCGTTTGTCGAGGCGATGCAGCGGTTCATCGAGCAGGACGGCGTGCGGCTGGTGGGCGGCTGCTGCGGGACGACGCCGGAGCACATCAAGCAACTGGCTGGGATGGTGGAGCAGTTCAACAGGAGGGGCGCTGTAGCGGGGATTGCGGCGGCCGCGTCTCGCACTGGCGGGCAAGCCGCCAGTGGCACAAAGGGCGTCACCTCGCTGTACTCCGTCGCGGACTACCGCCAGGACACGTCGATCCTGATCATCGGTGAGCGGATGAACGCCAGCGGCTCGCGGGCGTTCAAGAAGCTGCTGGAAGCCGAGGACTTCGACGGCATCGTCTCGCTCGCCCGCGAGCAGGTGCGGCACGACGGGGCGCACGTGCTGGACCTCAACGTCGATTACGCCGGGCGCGATAACGCCCGCGACGCGGCCGAGGTGGTGCGGCGCGTCGTCCGCCAGGTGAACGCGCCGCTGATGCTGGACTCCACACAGATCGCCACGCTGGAAGCGGGCCTTAAGTGCTTCGGCGGCAAGGCCATCATCAACTCGGCGAACTTCGAGGACGGCGAGCACAAGTTCGACGCCATCTGCGGGCTGGCGAAGAAGTACGGGGCCGCGCTGGTCATCGGTTCCATCGACGAGGACAAGGAAGCCTCAATGGCCCGCACGGCCGACCGCAAGCTCTCCATCGCGGAGCGCGGCTACCAGCGCGCGGTGGAGGTGCACGGGCTCGACCCCGCGGACCTGCTGTTCGATCCGCTGGTGCTCCCAATCTCGACGGGGATGGAGAGCGACCGCCGCTCCGCCCTGGAGACGATCGAGGGCGTGCGGCGGATCGCGGCCCGCTTCCCGGAGTGTCAGACCACTGTGGGCCTCTCGAACGTCTCGTTCGGCCTGAAACCCGCGGCCCGCGTAGTGCTCAACTCCGTGTTCCTGCACGAGCTCCAGGAGGCGGGCCTCACCAGCGCCATCCTGCACTTCAGCAAGATCCTGCCCAAGAACCGCATCCCGCAGGAGCAGTGGGACGCGGCCCTGGACCTCATTTACGACCGCCGGCGCGAGGGCTTCGACCCGCTGAACGTCTTCATCGAGCTGTTCAAGGACGTCGAGGCTTCGACGGGTGCGAAGAAAGAGAAGAAGCAGCTCACGGTCGAGGAGCAGCTTCGAGCTCACATTATCGACGGCGAAAAGGAGGGCCTCGCCGAAACGCTGAAGGCGGCCCTGACGAAGTATGCCCCGCTCGACATCATCAACGACCACCTGCTCGACGGCATGAAGACCGTGGGCGAGCTCTTCGGCAGCGGGCAGATGCAGCTGCCGTTCGTGCTGCAGTCGGCCGAGGTGATGAAGATGGCCGTGTCGCAGCTCGAACCGCTGATGGAGAAGAAGGCGGGCCCCGATGGGAAGCAGTCCAAGGGCAAGATCGTGCTCGCGACCGTGAAGGGCGACGTGCACGACATCGGCAAGAACCTCGTCGACATCATCCTCACCAACAACGGCTACACGGTCGTGAACCTGGGCATCAAGCAGCCGATCACGGACATCGTGAAGGCCTGGCGCGAGCACCAGGCCGACGCCATCGGTATGTCGGGTCTGCTGGTCAAGTCGGTTAACGTGATGGAGGAGAACCTCAAGGAGCTCAACGGGCTGGGCATCAAGGCCCCCGTCGTGCTCGGCGGCGCGGCCCTCACCCGCCACTACTGCGAGAGCCACCTCCGCAGCACCTACGAGGGCGCGTGCATCTACGGCAAGGACGCGTTCGACGGCCTCCGCATCATGGACCACGTGACGGCGGGCAAGACCGACGTGCTGCTGCGCGAGGCTTCGGAGCGGCAGAGCAAGCGGACGATGGCCGAGGAGCAGATCAACAAGACACGGATCGAGAAGCTGGCCGCGGCGAATGGCGGAAGTGGCAAAGTGGCGGAGTGGCAAAGTGGCACCATCAGGGAGCGGGTGCGGTCCGACGTGTCCCCCACTGCTCCGGTGCCGGTGGCGCCGTTCTTTGGTTCGCGCGTCGTCACCGACCTGGACCTCAACGACATCTACCCCTTCATCAACCCCGTCGCCCTCTTCCGTGGCCAATGGCAGGTGAAGAAGGGGGCGAAGAGCGACGCCGAGTACGACGCGTTCATCGAGGACGAGGTCGTGCCGGTGTTTGAGTCGCTCAAGAAGAAGTGCCGCGATGAACGCGTGCTTCAGCCCGCGGTGGTGTACGGGTACTTCCCGTGCAATGCCGACGGTGACGACCTTGTCATCTGGGACCCGGGGTCCGTGGGTACCCCGCCGCTCCGCGGCGGCTTCCAGGTTGATGCGGAAGTCCTCAAGGCGGCGGCGATGACCCGGCCCAACGAAGATCCGCCGCGGAGCGGCGGGGTACCCAGAGTTCTCGAGCGGCTCACCTTCCCCCGCCAGGGCGACAAGCGCCGCCTCTGCATCTCCGACTTCTTCCGCCCCATCGAATCCGGCGAGGTCGACGTCATCGGCCTGCACTGCGTCACCATGGGACCGCGGGCGAGCGAGGCCGCGAAGAAGCTGTTCGAGGCCCACAAGTACACCGACTACCTCTACCTCCACGGGCTGGGCGTTGAGACCGCCGAGGCCCTCGCCGAGTTCTGGCACAAGCGGATGCGGCAGGAGATGGGCATCGCTAACGAGGACTCGCCGCGGATCAAAGAGCTGTTCACGCAGCACTACCGCGGCAGCCGCTACAGCTTCGGGTACCCCGCGTGCCCGGACATGTCGATGCAACAGAACCTGTTCCGGCTGCTGAAGCCCGAGCGGATCGGCTGCACGCTCACCGAGAACTTCCAGATCGACCCCGAGCAGAGCACGAGCGCGATCATCGTGCACCACCCCGAGGCGAAGTACTTCAACGTGTAGCGGCAATACTCGGAGGGCGACGGCGTTCGACGGGCACTCGATTGCCCGCCAAGGATGCACTATGCCCCCGACTCACCTGAGGATGCTCGCCCCGCTCGCTGCCACCTTGCTCACCCTTATCGGCACGACCGCGACGGCCCAGCCCGAGCCGCCGCGCGATGAGCGGCCCCGCCCGGACCAGTCGCCGGCGCCGATGCGCGGGCGCGGCGGCCCCGGCATGGGCGGCCCCGGCGGGCAGGAACGCAAGCTTCTCGCCCGCTTCGACGCGGACAAGAACGGGCAGCTCAGCCGCGAGGAACGCCGCAAGGCCCGCGAGTACCTGAAGGACAATCCGCAGCGACGTCCCGGCGGCGGCCCGGGCGGCCCGGGCGGTCCCTTGGGCAACTTCGGCCCGGGCGCACGGGAGGAGGCGAAGCCCGGCGAGCGGGTATCGCCTGCCGATGTGAAGCCCGTCAAGAGCACGGCCCTGTACGACACGTCCGCCGTCCGCACGTTCTTCCTCGAGTTCGACAGCGATGATTGGGAGCAGGAGCTCGCCGACTTCTACAACACCGATGTCGAGGTGCCGGCGACGCTCACGCTCGACGGCCGGAAGTACCCAGGCGTGGGGGTGTCGTTCCGCGGGGCCTCCTCGTTCTTCGCGGTGCAGGCGGGGTACAAGCGGTCGCTCAACATCTCGGTCGACTTCACGGACAGCAAGCTGCGCGTGCACGGCAAGAAGACGCTGAACCTGCTTAACGCCCACGCCGACCCCTCGATGATGAGCACGGTGCTGTACTCGCTGATCGCCAACGAGCACATCGCGGCGCCCAGGGCCGCGTTCGCGCGCGTGGTGATCAACGGTGAGAGCTGGGGCGTGTACGTCAACACCGAGCAGTTCGACTCGGTGTTCGTGGCCGAGCGGTTTGAGTCTGGCAAGGACGCCAAGGGCGCACGCTGGAAGGTCAAGGGCTCACCCAACGGCTCGTCGGGGCTGGACTACCTTGGCGAGGAGATCGAGCCCTACCGCGCGAAGTACCAGATCAAGAGCAAGGACCGCGAGGAGGACTGGCGGGCGCTCATCGAGCTCTGCCGCGTGCTGACCGAGACGCCGCTGGAGGAGCTGGAGGACAAGCTCGCGCCGATGCTGGACATCGACGGCGCGCTGTGGTTCCTCGCGCTCGACAACGCGCTCGTCAATATGGACGGCTACTGGGTGCGGGCGAGTGATTACAGCATCTACCGCGACAGCAAGGGCGTGTTCCACCTCATTCCGCACGACATGAACGAGGCGTTCTCGCCCGGCGGTGGGCCGGGCGGGCGGCGTGGACCAGGCGGCGGCCCTGGCGGGCCTCCCCCCGAGCAGCGCCCCGGAGACCGCGATACGCCGCGCCCGCGCGATGGCCACGAGCCGCCCCGGGAAGGGAACGAGCGGCGGCCGCAGGCCCGCGGCGGTGTCGAGCTCGATCCGCTCATCGGTATGGACGACCTCCGCAAGCCGCTCCGTAGCCGTCTGCTGCGGGTGCCAGCGCTCCGCGAGCGTTACCTCGAGAAGGTCCGGTCCCTCGCTGACCGGTCGCTCAACTGGGACCACCTCGGGCCCAGAGTGCGCGAGCTCCGGACGCTGATTGAGCCCTACGTGCGGGCGGAAACGCGGCGGGAGACGCCGTTCGAGGCCTTCGACCGCGCGACGGCCGATACGCCGCCAGGCGAGGGGCAGGGGCGCTCGCGCTCGCTGCGCGCCTTTGCGGAGAAGCGGCGGGCGTTCCTGCTCGCCTACAAGCCGCGCGATCCCGAGTCGCCCCCGAACGAAAAGGGACGCGACTGACTCCGCGTGCCTCAGATCCCGTGGTTGGTCCAGACCTCGAACTTGGCCATGTCATTCAGCCGGGCGGGGATCGCCTCGCGCTGCTCGCGGGTGAGGGCCGCGTCCACCTGCGCCTTGAGCGTTCGCTCCAGTTCCACGCGCTCCGTGCGTGCCTTCACCAGCGGGTGGTCCTCGCTCAGCCATGAGCCGTTGAACATGATGGCCCGCTCTTTGCGCTGCGGCCTGCCGATGGCCTGCGCCAGCGACTCGGGCATTTCCTCTTCCTGGAACTTCCGCCAACCCGCGGCCGCGCGCCGGGCCCACGCCTCTGTCTTCTCCTTGCGCTGGCGGCGCACGGCCTCGATCTGCTGCTTCTGCTCGGGTGACAGTTCCGGCAGGCGGAGGGCGTCCTCGATGTACTGGTCCAGGCGCGTGGGCCGGTGCAGCATCGGGTAGCTGGACGCGAACACGCGCTGCTCGAAGCCGCTGCGCCGGTCCTCGGGCAACTCGGCCGCGACCAGTCGCGCGTACCGCTCGTTGGTGTCGCGCACCGTGAGCCGCAGCCGCAGGGCTTCCTTCCAGACCTCCGTCGCCCGCGCGGCGTCCTTCTTCACCAGCTCGTAATAGTCCTTGCCCTCGCCTTCGAGGTACGTGTCGCGTGTGGTGAGGGCGTGATCGATCTCCGTGCGGTACCGCAGCAGCACCTCCGCGAGGGGCGCGGGCATGTCGCGCCCCTCCACTGCCTCTTCGGCGATGCCGACCACATCCACGGCCTCGCCGCAGAGCTGGCCGCGGGGGATGCGGCGGATGCGTCGGAGCTCCCGCTCCAGCGTGGGCCAGTTGGCCTCCTGCTCGCGCGTGAGCAGGCTTTTGAGGTCGGTGAGGAACTGCTGCTTGATCTGCTCGGCACGCGCTTTGAATGCCTTGACGCGTTCGCGCACAGGCTCGAGCATCTCGTCGTTGTTCATGAGCTCGGCCCGGTCAACTTCGTCGTAGCACTGCGCCTTGAGCCGGTTGATCTCGTCATTCAGCTGCGCCGCGTAGCCGTCGTACAGGTCCTGCAGCGACTTCTGTGCTTCCGGCGAGAGCTGGAGCACCCGGGTCATGACCTTGAGGTCGCGAGCGGAGAACTCCGGGCGGAACGCCTCGCCCTGGAAGAGCGGCATCTGCCAGGAGCCGTTCTGGGCGAGCGAAGCGGGCGCGAGGAAAGCAAGGAAGATGATCAAGAAGAAGAAGGCGGGCGTGACGCGCATGCGGCAACCTCCACGTGGATGTCCCCAGAGATGCGCGTGTCACCAGCTTCCGGCAAGGCCTGACGGCCGCCCTCACTGAGCCGGCCGCCGCCTCAGGAGCAGCACCAGCACGGGCCCTCCCAGCAGGCTCGTGAGTATCGAGATCGGCGGGTGGCCCGAGCCGAAGTCGATGAGGCGCGTGGCCGCGTCCGCGCCGATCACGAGCGTCGCGCCGCTCACGGCCGCCCCCACCACCAGCACTCGGTGCGATGGGCCGAGCAGCAGCCTCGCCGCGTGCGGGCAGATGAGGCCGACGAAGCCAACTGGGCCGGCGATGACCACGCTCGATGCCGCCAGCACGCCCGAGAGCACGAAGAGAAGCGTGCGCAGCCTTCCAAGGCCCACGCCGACGCTGCGGGCCTCGTCGTCACCCAGCGCCGCGGCATCCATCGCCGGTCCTGCCCAGGCACCCGCGACGATGCTGGCGAGCGTGAGCCCTCCTACGAGTGCAAGCTGCCCGCGCGGCACGTCGTCCGACAGCATCCCCCTGAGCAGCCGCGATGCCGCGACACCCTGGTCGGGCATCAGGCTCTTGAGCAGCTGCGTTCCCGCCCCGCACATGATGGCGACCACCACGCCGACGAGCACGAGCGTGATTGGATCGAGCAGGCCGCGGCGCTGGCTGAGGACGTACACCAATGCCAGCGCCCCAAGCGCGCCGAGCACCGCCGCGGAGGTGGTCGTCCACCCGACGCCGCTTCCCCCCAGGTCGGTCGCGGCGATGCCCAACCCTGCAAGGTAGCCGATGTACACGATCGCCATCACCCCCAGCCCCGCCCCGGAGGCGAGGCCGAGCAGGTCGGGGGACGCGAGAGGGTTCCGCAGGAGTGACTGGAGCAGGACGCCCGACACGCCCAGCGCCGCACCCACCACCAGCCCTGAAACGACGCGCCACTGCCGCACCTCGAGCATCAGAGATGTCATCTCGGGCGTATCGCCCCCGCCCCCGATCATCAGCCGCCATACCACGGCCGCGCCGAGCAGGCCCATGAGCAGGCAGAGGGCCAGGATGTCACGGGTGCGGGGCACAGGCAGAGCGTAGAGGATTGGTCGGGGCGGTGCTGGGCGACGTCATGGCACGTCGAGCTCCCGCATAATCCGCAGTGCCTCGTCACGGAGGGCTGGAAACTGGGCGGCCTTCTCCAGCATCGGACGGGCGGCCTGAGGATTGCCCGTCAGGTCGAGGGCGATGGCCATGAGAAGGTAGGGCCGGCCCCCGCCACCGGGTGTGAGTCCAGGCGGGCGGCCCGGACGCTCCACGTCGTCGATCGCGAACCTCAGGATCGCGATGGCCTGCTCGGGCCGGTTGAGCTCGTCCTCCTTGAGGTACATGAGGGCGAGCTCCACCGCGGGCTGCCAGGGCTCGGGGTTGTTGTCCATGCCGTGCAGGAGTGATGCCTCGGCCTCGCGAAAACGGCCCAGGCGTCGCTGCACCTGCCCGAGCGAGGTCCAGACTCGACCGTCCTGCGTCGACCTCTCGAGGATCTCCTGATAGACGGGGATCGCCTGTTCGAGCTGGCCTCGGTTGGCGAGGGCGTCGGCATAGGAGAGCATGACCGCGGGGCCGGCGTTCCCTGTCTCGATAATGCGGGCGAGGAGTCGGTCGTTGTCCTGCCAGAGGGTGGTCTGGCGCCAGGCCAGGGGCGCAAGCACGCAGGGGATGAGGATCGCCACGCCCGCCAGAATGGCACGGTTCACCGATGGATAGCGATCCAGCAGCATCGCGAACCCGCCTGCCGCCGCGATAGTCACGCCGATGAGCGCCACATAGGAATAGCGATCGGCCACGAGCTGCGGCCCGCTCTGGAGCACGCCGAGCACGGGCGAGAGGATGACAAGGTAGGTGAAGGCGACCGCCGCCACGCCTGCCGCCCGCTTGCGGCCGGCGACGAGGAGCCCCGCCGCACCCAGCGCGATGATGACACTGAGTGCCACCGCAGGGTCGGTGGGTTCCATGTGCGGAGGCTTCTCGTACATGGGGGAGAGGCTGGTCGGGGCGATGGTCTTCCACAGGTAGAAGACCAGGCCGTAGCAGGCCTGGAGGGCGCGATCGGCGATCGTCCATGATTCCAGCGAGGCCACGGCCTTGCCGGTTGACTTCTGGGCGTAGGCAGCGAGGGCGGCGAAGAGCAGTCCGAGCACGGCGAAAGGGATCTTCTCCAGCAGGATGCCGCGGCCCTTCGCCGAGAAAAGGGCGGCGGTGTGCACGCGCCGCAGCGGGTAAACATCGAGTGTGAGAGCGACGACGAAAAAGGTCATGCCCCAGGCTTTCGAGAGCAGCGATAACCCAAGCAGCGCGATGGCGAACAAGTACGCCGGGATAGAGGCGACCCCCGGCCCACCGCGCCTGACCGCCCGCAAATAGGCGAGCGCCGCGCCAAGGAGGAACAGGGTGCTCAGGACGTCGCGCCGTTCGGTCACCCAGGCCACGGACTCGACCCGCAGGGGGTGCACGGCCCAGACCACGGCCGCCAGGAGCGAGCTGACGGTCAGCGTCCGGATCGGGCAATGCGGGCGAGCGGCGCCGAGCAGCCGCCGCGCCAGCAGGAATACCAGCGCGGCGTTCACGGCATGGATCAGGATGTTGGTTGCGTGATAGCCACGCGGGTTCATTCCCCAAAGGGCATGGTCGATGGCGTAACTCAGCCACGTGAGCGGCTGGTAGTGGCCCATGTGGGTGGTGGTAAACATCCAGCGGAGGTTGTCGGGGCCGAGGCCCCGATAGCCGTCGACGCTGAGGAGCACCGCCGCGTCGTCAAGGCCCACAAACGGGGCTGAGAACGCTGGGATGAATGGGACAATCGCGAGGACGAACGCGACCAGCGCGGGCCACGAAGGCAACGGGCCGGCATGCTGCTCATCTGAACGTCCGTCCGGGCGCGGCATGAACGGATGATACCGGCGCGTGCGGGCCGCGCGGCCGAGTTGGCGCCGATACCACCCATGTCCGGCGCGCTCAGTTGTTGACCAGTCGCCGGTTTGGACGGCATCGGCCGCTCCACACAGTCAGCACCAGAGCGCCGCTGACGACGCCCGCGTTGCGGCGAGTCTTTGATTATTCTGCTCCGACTTCCAAGTGCCTCGTCAGGTAGCTGCGTTCAAGCGATGTTCAAAGCCCGTTCCATCGAAGGAAACTGCTGAACCGGATGGCTGCCCTGCACCCGGCGCTGGTCGAAGCACGGGTACTGGACGCCCTGGAGCGCAACTCGACAGGGGCATTGGCTACCTCCGGAGTACCCGGGCTTCAAGTAACTGTGTGCATTGGGGATCGGCCGCCCCGCACGTTCGCGGCCGGCGCCGCGTGCCTGGCCCGCGGGAACCCGGTGACACCCCGCACCCGCTTCCGCATCGCGTCGCTCTCCAAGCCCGTCGCGGCTCTGGCTCTTGCTCGCGCCGGTTCGTCGCGGCTGATCGACCTCGACGCGCCTGTCGAGCCCGAGCTGTCACACGTTGAATCCCTGTGCGCGAACCCCTGGCTGCGCACACTCACCCTGAGGCAACTGCTCTCGCACTCGTCGGGGATCATTGACGCACATGTGCCGCACGTGCCGGAAGGCACGCCGCGGCCGTCGCTTCTCGAATCACTCAATGGCGCGCTCGGCGTCGCCGCCCGGTTTGAACGCGAACCCGGCGAGGCGTCGGTGTACTCGGGCCTGAACTATGCGCTCGCCGAATACGTGTGCACCGTACGCCTTGGCCGCGCCTTCAGCGAGATGGTGGCCCAGCTGGTGCCTGGGGCGGAGTTCGGTATTGCGGCGCGGAGCGCGCCGGAGGTCGCCAGCGAGCATGATCCGGATGGTCGCGTGCTGCCGCACCAGATCCCTGTGGCGTTTGCCTCGTCCGGCCAGGTCGCAAGCTCCGAAGAGCTCGCGGTCGTGATGCACGACGCGATGATGCACGCGGTCGGTGATCGCACCTCGAATGACCCTGTCGCGGGATCGGCGGCGCAGCTGTTCACCCTTCAGCCCACGGTGCAGAAGCCGAAGTTCAGCCTGGGCCTTCATCGGCTGGGGAGATGTGAGGTAGAAGTCTGGGACCACTACGGCCACCGGCCCGGCCTCAGGTGTGCCCTGAACATCATCCCGTCCGCGCGGCTCACGATCGTCGCTCTCAGCAATGGCGAGCGGGGGACCGACGTGATCGACCCCATCCTGGCGATGGTGCGTGGCATCTGTGAGCACGCCTAGCAGCCGGGCGACTCAAAAGAAAACAAGGGCGGGCTCCTGGCGCCCGCCCTCGTGATCAACTCCTGGTGAGGCTCAGCCCTCGTCCTTCACCTTGTACTCGGCGTCGATGACGTCGTCCTTGGGCTTGCCGCCGCCCGCGGCACCGGCATCCGCGCCCGGCGTGCCGCCGTTCTTCGCGGCCTCCTCGTACAGGGCCTTGCCGAGCTCCATCGCGGCCTTGTCGAGCTCGTTGCGGGCCGCCACGATCGCGTCCTTGTCGTCGGACTTGATCTTTGTCTCGAGGTTGCTGATGGCGGACTCGATCTTGCCGCGGACCTCGGCGGTGACCTTGCCCCCGTGCTCTTCCAGCTGCTTGCGGGTCTGGATGACCAGCGCGTCGCACTGGTTCTTGAGGTCGACGAGCTCGCGCCGGGCCTTGTCCTCGGCCGCGTGGGCCTCGGCGTCGCGCTTCATGCGGTCGATTTCGTTCTTGTCCAGGCCGCCGCTGTTGGTGATCTTGATGTCGGCCTTCTTGCCGCTGGCCTTCTCCGTCGCGGTGACGGTAAGGATGCCGTTGGCGTCGAGGGCGAACTCCACCTCGATCTGCGGCGTGCCACGTGGTGCGGGCGGGATTCCGGACAGGTCGAACTCGCCGAGCAGGCGGTTGTCCTTGGCGAACTCGCGCTCGCCCTGAAGCACGCGGATCTGCACGCTGGGCTGGTTGTCCGCCGCGGTCGAGAACACCTCCTTCTTGGAGGTGGGGATGGTGGTGTTGCGCTCGATCAGGCGCGTCATGACGCCGCCGAGGGTCTCAACGCCCAGGGAGAGCGGGGTGACGTCCAGCAGCAGGATGTCCTTGACGTCGCCGGTGAGAACGCCGCCCTGCACGGCCGCGCCGATGGCGACGACCTCGTCGGGGTTGACGCTCTTGTTTGGCTCCTTGCCGAAGATCTCCTTGGCGATCTGCTGCGCCCGCGGCATGCGGGTGGAGCCGCCCACCAGCACGACCTCGTCGATCTTGCTGATGTCGATCTTGGCGTCGCGGAGCGCGTTGCGGCACGGCTCCTTCAGCCGCTCGAACAGATCGTTGGTGATCGATTCGAACTTGCTGCGGGTGATCGACACCTGCAGGTGCTTGGGGCCGTTCTGGTCGGCGGTGATGAATGGCAGGTTGACCGTCGTCTCCTGCATCGTGGAGAGCTCAATCTTCGCCTTCTCCGCGGCTTCCTTCAGACGCTGCAGGGCCATCGGGTCCTTGCGGATGTCGATGCCTTCCTTCTTGCGGAACTCCTCGGCGAGGAAGTCGATCAGGCGCTGGTCCCAGTCGTCGCCGCCCAGGTGCGTGTCGCCGTTGGTGGAGAGCACCTCGAACACGCCGTCGCCGATGTCGAGGATCGACACGTCGAACGTGCCGCCGCCCAGGTCGAATACGGCGATCTTCTCGTTCTTCTTCTTGTCCAGGCCGTAGGCGAGGGCCGCGGCGGTGGGCTCGTTGATGATGCGCTCGACCTTGAGGCCGGCGATCTCGCCGGCGTCCTTGGTGGCCTGGCGCTGGGCGTCGTTGAAGTAGGCGGGCACGGTGATCACGGCGCGGGTGACCTTCTCGCCCAGGTAGTCCTCGGCGGTCTTCTTGAGGTCCTGGAGGATGAAGGCGCTGATTTGCTGCGGCGTGAACTCGCCCTGGTTGACCCGGACCTTCACGAACTCCTCGGGCCCGCCGGTGATGGTGTAAGGGACTTTGGACTCTTCGTTGCCGGCCTTGCCGTACCCCGCGTCAGCCTGCGACGAGACCTCGCTGTGACGCCGCCCCATGAACCGCTTGATCGAGAAGACGGTGTTCTTGGGGTTGGTCACCTGCTGGTGCTTGGCGGGCTGGCCGACGAGGCGCTCGCCCTTGTCGGTGAAGCCGACGACCGAGGGGGTCACCCGGTTACCGGAGGAGTTGATGAGGACCTTGGGCGAGCCGCCTTCCATGACGGCGACGCACGAGTTCGTGGTGCCCAGGTCGATGCCGATGATTTTGGACATTGTTTGGTTCTCCTGCTGCTGCTGAGGGGGGTAGTGCAAGGGTCATGCCAGCCGCCTGAGGGCGGCAGAGGCGGTGAGCGGGTGCAAACGGCGGCAGGATTGCGCGCCCGAGGCTCGGACGGCTGCCGATGTGGCAGGCCAAACCTTTAACCGCAGAGCACGCAGAGAACGCAGAGAGAGGCAGGGGGAGCGGTCGGACAGTGATCTCTAAGTCGTCAATGCGATGCGCTTTATGCCGTCGGTGAGGACCTTGGTGTTGAAGTTCAGAATCAATCCGACCGGCAGGGAGGTGAGCTTGAGGTAGGTCAAGAGTTGAGCGTCGTAGACAGGCGTCAACCGCTCGGCTGACTTGAGCTCCACAATGACGGCGCCTTCGACAATGAAGTCGGCGCGGAAAGCGGTTTCTACCTTGATGCCCTTGTAGAGGACGGGTATCTCGACCTGACGCTTGAATGCGATCGAGCGGAGCGCGAACTCGTGCGCAAGGCACGCCTCGTAAGCGGACTCCAGAAGCCCGGGCCCGAGCGCCCGATGCACTTCAATAGCCGCCCCGATGATCGCCTGCGTCAATCCTGCATGCGGGTACTGCTCCATCCCATTTTCCTCTCTGCGTTCTCTGCGTGCTCTGCGGTTAGTTGCCTTGGCGTATCGCATCCAGCGCCAAAACTTCAAACACCACGTGGGAGGCGAGGAGGGCGGTGATGTCGGACACGTCCCGGTCGGGGAGCACCTCGACGACGTCGGCACCAACGATGTTCGCGCCCTTGAGCGAGCGGAGGAGCCGGAAGACCTCGGCAGAAGTCAGCCCGCCGACGGAGGGCGTGCCGGTCCCAGGGGCGTAGGCGGGGTCCACAACATCCACATCGAACGTCAGGTACGTCTCAGCGCCGTTCAGCTGCGCGACGAAGGCCTCCACCTCCCGCGAGCCCGCGCGGACGGACGCGTGCCATTGCTCGGCGGTGATCACGGTGATGCCGTGCTGCTTGGCAAAGTCCAGGTCGTCGGGGGTGTTGAGAGGGCCCTTGATGCCCACTGACAGCATCTTGCGCGGGTTGATGAACCCATCCTCGATTGCGCGCTTGAACACCGACGCGTGCCCCCACTTCTCGCCCCAAACGGCATCAACGGTGTCGAGGTGGCTGTCGAAGTGGAGCAGCGCGAGACCGCCGGCGGGGCGGCCGCAGCGCTCCCATGTGGCGCGGATGTTGGCGTAGGCGATCGAGTGATCGCCGCCGATGGCGAAGAGCTTGGTGTTCGCGTCGGCCACGCCGCGGACCCAGTCGGTCACGGCGTCGAGCGTGCCCTTGCCGTCATACGGCTTCACGGGTGCATCGCCGGCATCGCATAGGCTGAGCTTCTCGCACACGTCAACCGCGTGCTCGAGGTGGTAGCGCTTGACGTACTGCGAGGCATCACGGATGGCGCGGGGACCGAAGCGGGCGCCGGGCCGGTAGGTCACGCCGCCGTCGTAGGGCACGCCGTAGAGCGCCCAGTCAAGCGGGCGCGACTCCTTGGGGACAAGCTCGAGCTGTGGGTAACGGCAGAAGGTCGGGATGCCGGCGAAACGCGGAGTGACGCGGGTGTTCGCGAGGATGGTGGAGGGCATGCGGCTAGTTTACGGGAACACACGACGCGGGGAGGGTGGTGCAAGCAGCGCTCACAACCAACCGTCGTCGAAGCGCATCCCCGGGCTGATCTGTGCCGCGTCAGCGGTCTCGACCATCCCGGCCACCGGGTACGCGCAGTAGTCGACGCTGAAGGAGCCCGCGGGGCGGTGGTTGCCGGACTGGCCAAGGCCGCCGAAGGGCAGCTTGCTGCTGGCGCCCGCAGTGCCTGTGTTCACATTGATGCACCCGGCGCGGCACTCGTGGCGGAACGCCTCGATGGCGCGCTGGTCGTGCGTGAAGAGGCTCGCCGCGAGGCCGTACTGCGTGGTGTTGGCCTGCTCGAGGGCATCCTCGAGCGAGTCGACGACCGCGACCCGCAGCAGTGGGCCAAAGATCTCCACGTCGGCACCGGCCTCCGACGACAGATCTCGCCCAGTCGTGAACCGCTCCACCCGCATCACCCCCGGGGACATGAACCAGCCGTCGCGGTCCAGTGCGGTTGCAAGAACGAGGGCCTCACCACCCGCCTTCTGCATGGCCCGCTGCGCCTCCAGGATGTCGCGCCGCGACGCTTCCGAGATCACCGGGCCCATGAACACCGGGTGCTCGGCACGCGGGTCGCCGATGATCAGCTGGCTCGCGGCCTTGCACAGCGCGGGAATAACCCTGTCGGCCACCTGCCGGTGCACAATCAGGCGACGCGTGCACGTGCACCGCTGGCCCGCGGTGATGAAGGCGCAGCGGACGCACTCGATCACCGCCTGCTTGAGGTCGGCGTCGGGGAGGATCACCGCGGGGTTGTTGCCGCCCATCTCGAGGGCGAGGATGCGGCCGGGGTGATCGAGGTTGGCCTCCATGATGCGGCGGCCGACGGGCCACGACCCGGTGAAGAGCACGCCGTCGATGTCGCGGTGCGAGGCGAGGGCGGCGGCAATCGGGGCGTGCCCCTGCACAAGGTTTAGCACGCCCGCGGGCGCGTGCTCGGCCTCGAGCGCCTCCTGGAAGAACTCGGCCAGCAACTGCCCGCACGCGGGGGCCTTGTCGCTGGGCTTGAAGACTACGGTGTTGCCCAGCGCCAGGGCCGGCACGATGTGACCGTTGGGCAGGTGCGCGGGGAAGTTGAACGGTCCGAGCACCGCCATGACGCCGTGCGGGCGGAACCACGCCTGCCCGCGCCGGGTGGGCATGGCAGCGCCCATCGAGACCTCGTAGGGAGAGACCCGCCTGAGCGATCCTTCGGGGCCGCTATCCAGGGTGATGTCCACCTTCGCGCCCAGCAGCTGCGCCTCGGCCTTGGCGTCCCACAGCGGCTTGCCGACTTCATCGCGGATCAGCGCGGCCATCGCGTCCACGCGTGCGGTGGCGATCTGCTTGAACCGGTGGAGCACGCCGGCGCGCCGTTCGAACGGCCACCGCGACCATTCGCGGAAGGCGCCGCGCGCCGCGCCCACGGCCTCGTCCACGTGTCCCTGCACGGGCGAGCCGGACCACACGGTCTCGCTCGGATGGGCCGGGTTCTCGGATCGGATCGTCTGGCCCGGGATCGGCACCCATCGCCCGCCGATCAGGTCCGCGGGCGCCCGCATCGTGCCGCTCGGGGAGGCCGCGCTGGCGCCGATCGTGGCCACGTCAGGACCTCACGCCCTTGGAGCGGCCCTTCGCCTTGCCCTTACCCTTGGTCTGCCGGCGCGAGGCGCCGTTGGCCCGCACTGCGTCGGCGTCGGGCTGCTCCGGGCTGCGCTCGCCCGAGCGGACCTCCTCTGAACGCATCCACGCCTGCATCGGCGTCATTCCCACTGCCGCGCCCGGCGAGGCCATGAGCAGCTCCATGACCTGACGGGGCACACGCACCTGCTCGCCCTCAACCTCCGCCCAGCACTCCAGCGCGCGGAACTCGGCATCGTCGTTCATCGTGCTGAGCATGACGGGGGTGGTGCACCGCTCGGGGCTGGCCGGCTTGCCGAGGGTCAGGCGGCGTGTCTGGTTCACCAGCGACACCTTGTCGGTGTCCGCCTCCAGGTGCGGGCCGGTGTCGAAGGGATCGACAATGCCGCGGTAGGAGAACCCAAGGCTCTCGAGCAGCCTGCGGGCGGGCACCGTCTCGGGCGACACTGCCCCGATCTGGTTCTGCACCTCCAGCGGCAGCAGCGAGAGGTAGATCTCGTCCTTGGGCAGCAGCTCGGAAATGAACGCCCGGTTGTGCTGGCAGAAGCGGTCGGCCTCGGCGTACTTCACGGGGATGAACTTGCGGCCGAAGGCGTCCCAGAAGAGGTTGTCACCCTCGGGGGTCACTGGCGGGGCCATCTCGGCGATGATCCGGTTCGAGAAGACGCTGCGGTACAGCCCCATGAAGTGGAACCGCACGAACGAGAGGAAGCGCCCCGGGCGGCCGCGGTGCCCGCGGTGGCTGGGGGCGAGGATGAGGCCGCCGATCTCGGTGGGGCTGGTCTCGTCGGCGTAGAGCTGGCCCACCTTGTGGGTCGTCCCCCAGCCGAGCTGCTCGCTGCGGAAGGTCTTCTCGGAGATCTTGAACGCCCAGTTGGGATTGCCCGGCCCGCCCATCTTGGCCCGCACCTGGCTCGTGCCCAGCGTGGGCCCCCCGGAGTGTGCGTCGGTGTCGATGATTGTGAACATGAAGAGGTCCGAGTCCTCCTGCATGTGCGAGAGGCCCGAGCCGTGGCGCTTGCGCCGGCGGGGGTCGGGCTTGGCGGCGCCCGCGGGCTCAACGAGCTTGGAGAAGCAGCGCTGGCTGTGCTGGATCTTCTCGAGGATCAGACGCTCCTCGGGCGGCAGGTTGATGAAGTAGACCATCCGCGCCAGCTTCTGGAGCGTGGGGGCGTCCTCGGGCTTGGACTGACGGATCACGAACACACGGTGCTCCGGGGGGCGGGATGGGAGAAGTCGGCGTTTCCGTGGGGCGGCTGAGGGTGGGGGCGGGCAATCCTACGCCGTAGGCCGCGGACCACGGGTTTGGGGCGGCTGGTGGCCCGTGTGCGGGCTCCGGGGCCAGGATCAAGGGGTACGCTCCTTGGTTATGGGAACTGGCGAGAGACCAGCGGAATCCACGGCCACTCAGGGACGGCAGGTACCCACCCGCGAGGGGTACGACCAGTGGAGCGACATCTACGACTCCGACGGGAACCCGCTGGTGCTGCTGGAGGAGCCCGAGGTCGAGCGGTCGGTCGGATCGGTGGCTGGGCTCAAGGTGCTGGACCTGGGGTGTGGGACGGGGCGGCACTCGCTGCGGCTGGCCGCGCGGGGGGCGAAGGTGACGGCCTGCGACTTCTCCGAAGGAATGCTGGCGAAGGCGAAGGGCAAGCCAGGGGCGGAGGAGGTCGAGTGGGTGGTGCACGACCTCTCGACGGGGCTGCCGTTCGAGGACGGTGCCTTCGACGTGGTGCTGTCGGCGCTGGTGCTCGACCACGTGCGTGATGTGGATAGGTTCTTCGCCGAGGCCACGCGGGTGTGCCGGCGCGGCGGGCGGATGGTGTTCTCCGTCATGCACCCTGCGATGATGCTCAAGGGCGTGCAGGCGCGCTTCACGGACCCTGGCACCGGCGAGCGCGTGCACCCGCAAAGCGAGCCCAACCAGATCAGTGATTACGTCATGGGTGCTGCGCGGGCGGGGCTGCGGTTCACGCACATGAGCGAGCACGCGGCCACCGAGGCGCTCGCCGCGAAGGCCGAGCGGGCCCGAAAGCACCTGGGCTGGCCGCTGCTGCTGATGATGGTCCTCGAGCACGGGTGAACCACTGGGACGCGGCGGCGTACGAGTGCTCGCATGGACCAGGCAGTAAGCGGCGGTGTGATTTCTGGAGCGCCGGTAAATGAGGGCGTGCAGCGGCGTCGCCGGCGCGTGCGGAGCGCAATCGCCTGGGTGCTGCTGATCGGGGCGGCTCTTGTGCTGGCGTTCGGCTGGCTGATGCCAATCGTCCGCACCGACTCGCGCCCGATGCAGCTGCTGGTGTGGATCGCCTTCATGGTGCGCACGTTTACGTTCCACGCCGGTCTTGCCGTCGCAGTCGTCGCTCTCTACATGCTCGCGTTCCGGCTGTGGAAGCCGCTGATCGCGGCGGTGCCGCTGCTGGCCATCACCTTGGGCCCCGCGGCCTTGTCGTACTGGCCCAAGGACCCGCCGCCGATCACCGGCCCAGGCCTGACGCTGATCTCGTGCAACCTGCTGGTTGGTTCGGGGAGCGCCCGAGCCGCCCTTGAGTACATCGAGCGCGAAAACCCAGATGTCGTGTGTTTCCAGGAGTACAACCCAGCCGCGCACGAGGTGCTGTCTGTCCCGCTGAAGGAAAGCTACCCGCACGTGGTCACCGGCACGCGCGAGGACGCGTTCGGGCAGGCCGTGTACTCGAAGTTCGAGCTGCGGGAGGCGAAGCTCTACCCCCCACCGCTCTCGCCGGACGCAGGGAAGGGGCGGCGGTCCACCGGCGTGACCGAGCCGCAGATCCGCTGCGTTGTGACGGTGGATGGGCGCGAGGTCGTCATCCAGAACGTTCACGACACGCCGCCAGCCAGCCTGCGCCTGCTGCAGGAGCAGCTGCGCTACTTCGAGTGGCTCGACGACTTCATCGGCGCTGAGCGTCGCCCCGTGATCCTCGTGGGCGACTTCAACTCTACCGCCTCTACCACGCAGTTCGGGCCGCTGCGGCGGGCCGGTTACCGCTCGACCCACGAGCTCGCCGGCAGCGGCCGTGGCTCGACATGGGTCGACACGACCTGGCTGCGGCACCTGCCGGGCGTGCGCATCGACCACATCTGGGTCTCGCCGGGCCTCACGTGCGAGCGGGCGGAGGTTGGCCCTTCCATCGGCTCCGACCATCGGCCCATCATCGCGAAGGTCGGATTCACCGCCGCCCGTTAGCGCGGCCTCGCCGCTACCAGCTCGCGGCAGCGCGCCGGGTCCACAGGGCTCGACCACACCCCGCCCGCCTTGATCCACGAGCCCACAATCAACGCATCCGCGTGCTGGAGGTACGGCGCGACCAGCGGCGGCGTCACGCCCGAACCAACCAGCACCGGCAACTTCGTCGCCGCCCGCACCTCCGCGAGGTGCGCGGGGTCCGCCGGGTGACCCGTCGCGGTGCCGGTCACGATGACACCATCAGCGCTGAAAAACTCCGCGGCCTGGCACGCCTCCGTCAGCGAGATGTCGGCCGTGATCGCGTGGCTGGCGTGCTTCTTCTGGAGATCGGCGATCACCTGGATGTGCTCGGCCCCGATCGCCCGCCGGTACCGCAGCAGCGGCCCCGCCGCGGCCTCCGCCAGCACGCCCTCGTCCGCCACGTGTGCGAACACGTACCCCTCACAGCGCACGAAGTGTGCCCCGGACGCGAGGGCGACTGACAACGCCTCCCGCTCGCCGCGGGAGAGCACCTGCACGCCCATGACGCGGTCGCGCACCACCTCGCGCACCGCCAGGCACACCCGCGTCATTGCCGCCGTGATCTCCGGCCCGTGCGGGGCGTTCACATACGGGCGGTCGTGCATGTTCTCGACGATCAGGCCGTCGAACCCCGCGTCCATCAGCACGCGTGCCTCGGCCACCGCCTGACGCGTGAGCTCATCCAGCGACTGCCGCGCGTGAGGCGTGCCGGGGAGCGCGCCCACGTGCACCATGCCGATCAGGGCCTTCGACGGGAGACTCATGCCTTCACCACCCTCGCCTTGGCGCCGCTGACCTTCGACATCGCGTCGCGCGTGTCCACCACCAGCTTCGCGTGCCGTCCGATGGCGGCGTAGTCCACCGCCTTGTGGTCCGTCACGATCAGCACGCAGTCCGCCTGCCGCAGCACCACCTCATCCAGCGGCACGCTCTCAAGATCGATGCTGTACTTCCGCATCTCCGGGAACCGCGGCACGTGCGGGTCGTGGTAGCTCACCTTCGCCCCGCGCTCCAGCAGCAGCCGGATGATCTCGGCCGCGGGCGTCTCGCGGATGTCGTCCACGTCCGGCTTGTACGCGATGCCCACCACCAGCACCGACGACCCGCGCACCGGCTTGCCGACGTGGTTGAGCGCCTCGGCCGTGCGGTCCACCACATAGCGCGGCATCTGGTGGTTGATCTCGCCCGCCAGCTCGATGAAGCGCGTCACGTGCCCGTACTCGCGGGCCTTGTATGTCAGGTAGAACGGGTCGATCGGGATGCAGTGCCCGCCCAGCCCCGGCCCCGGGTAGAACGGCTGGAACCCGAAAGGCTTGGTCGCCGCGGCCCGGATCACCTTCCAGATGTCAATGCCCATGTCCGCCAGCACGGGCTTGAGCTCGTTCACCAGCGCGATGTTGACCGACCGGTAGATGTTCTCCAGCAGCTTCGCGGCCTCCGCCACCTCCGCCGACTCCACCGCGATCACCTTCTCGATGGCCGCGGAGTAGAACGCCGCGCCCACACGCGTGCTGGCCTCGTCGATCCCCCCCACCAGGCGCGGGATCGTCCGCGTCTCCACGCCCTGCCGCCCCGGGTCCTCGCGCTCGGGCGAGAACACGAGGAAGAAGTCCTGCCCGCAGGTGCGCTGGTTCCCTTCCAGGATCGGCAGGCACAGCTCGCGCGTGGTGCCGGGGTAGGTCGTCGATTCAAGCGAAACGAGGGCCGCGGGCTTGAGCACCCGCGCCACCATCTCCATCGAGCGCTGCACATACGAGAGGTCGGGCTCCTGGTGCTTGCCCAGCGGCGTCGGCACGCAAACCGCGATGGCGTCGCAGGCCCGCAGGTCGTCGGGGTTGTCCGTCGGCGTGAACCGCTCGCTCGCCGCGAGCGACCGCACCAGCTCCGCCCCCAGATGCTTGAGGTACGGCTCGCCCGCCTTGAGCATCTCGATCTTGCGGTCGTCGATGTCGAACCCGACGACGCGGAACCCCGCCTCGTGCATCGCGCGCACCAGCGGCAGGCCGACGTACCCCAGCCCCACCACCCCCACCGTCGCCTGGCGGGAGCTGAAACGCTGGATCATCGCGCTTGCAAGGTCAGAGCCCATACGCCCGCACTATACCGGGGCGGTGCGTGCGGAGTTCGGCCCCGCGCCCCTGCACGCCCCGTACTCTCAGCAGACCCCATGGACCTGCTGATCACCGGCCATCTCCTGCTCCCCGACGCTAACGGCACGCTCGAGCTCGCCGAGGGCAGCCTCATCGTCCGGCGCGGCCGCATCGAGTCCATCGCCCCCCGCATCCACGCGAGCCCGGACTTCGGCGGTCCCGACTTCCTCATCACCCCCGGTTTCGTCGACGCTCACGTGCACCTGCCGCAGTTCGACTCCATCGGTGTCGACGGCCTGGAGCTGCTGACGTGGCTGGATCGGGCCGTGTTCCCCGCGGAGCTCAAGTGGGCCGATGTGGGTTACGCCGCGGCCATGTGCGAGCGGGTCGCCCGCGAGCTCCTGAGCTTCGGCACCGCCAATATCGCCGCGTACGCGACCGTGCACCACGAGAGCGCCCAGGCGGCCATCGAGGTGTGCGCGAAGGCCGGCCTTTCCGGCTATATCGGCCAGGTGCTGATGGACCGCAATGCGCCCAAGGACCTCTGCCGTCCCGCACGCGAATCCGTCGCGTCTGCTTCGCGGCTCCGGGCCATCGGCCGGATCGCCCCCGCGGTTACGCCGCGCTTCGCGGTCGCCTGTACCCGCGAGCTGCTGAACGAGGCCGGCAAGCTCGCCAAGGCCACGAACTGGCACATCCAGACGCACCTGAGCGAGACCCAGCCCGAGATTGACCTCGTCGGCCAGCTCTTCCCCGGCAGGTCGTACCTCGAGGTCTACAAGGACGCCGGTCTCCTCACCCCACGCACCCTCCTCGCCCACGGCGTGTGGCTCGACTCCGACGACCTCGCCACCGTCGCGAAGACCGGCGCCATCGTCGCCCACTGCCCCACCGCCAACCGCTTCCTGATGGCCGGCGAGATGGACCGCGAACGGACCTTGCGGTCCGGTGCACTCATGGCGCTGGGCTCCGACGTCGCCGGCGGCCCCGACCGCTCCATGGTCCGCGTCGCACGGGCCATGCTCGAGACCCAGCGGCAGCTCGGCTACCACGCCAAGGCCGGCCCGGCCGCGTGGAGCCAGATCACCCGCTGGAACGCGGCCCTCCTCGGCCTGTCCGACACCGGCGAACTCAAGCCCGGCAATACCGCCGACCTGCTCGTCATCCGCCCCACCACCCAGTGGCTCAGCTCCCACGACCCGCTTTCGCACCTGCTCTACGCCTGGGACGACCGGTGGCTGAGGGCGACGATCACGGGCGGTGAGGTGCGGTGGCAGGCCTGAACCGAACGACCCGAAACGAGCCACCCCGGTTTCCGTCCGTGAAGGGTTCGGTTATGCTGGCCCCCACGCCGCCCCGCGGCCACGAGGTTCCACTGCATGAGCCAGGCTACGTCGTCGTCCTTTGACCCGAGCAACCAGCCGCAGCTGCTGGGCCACCCCGTCGGGCTCTTCACGCTCTTCTTCGCCGAGATGTGGGAGCGCTTCTCGTACTACGGGATGCGGGCCCTGCTCGTGCTCTACATGCTCAAGGGCTTCCTCCAGTACGGGGACAAAGAGGCGTACGCGGTGTACGGGGCCTACACGGCCCTTGTCTACGCCACACCCTTCATTGGCGGCATGCTCGCCGACAAGCTGCTGGGGGCGCGAAAGGCCGTGGTGTTCGGCGGCCTGCTCATGGCGGCCGGTCACCTGCTGATGACGCTGGAGAACCAGACGGCGTTCTTCGGTGCCCTCGCCCTTCTCATCGCGGGCAACGGCTTCTTCAAACCGAACATCTCGACGATCGTGGGCTCGCTCTACCCCAAGGGCAGCGGCAAGCGCGACGCCGGCTTCACCATCTTCTACATCGGCATCAACCTGGGGGCCGCGCTGGCTCCCCTGCTGTGCGGGTACGTTGGCGAGACCTACGGCTGGCACTACGGCTTTGGCCTGGCGACCATCGGCATGCTGATCGGCGTGGCGATCTTCGTCGCCCCGCGTCTGATCACGCAGGCGCTGGTCGTGCTCGGGGCCCTCGCGGTGGCCGCCAGCATGGTCTACATCGGACAGAACGACAAGCTGATGCTGGCGGTGAACGCTCCCGTTGGGATCGCCCTGCTGGTCGCCGCGTTCGTGGCGGCCGCCGCCATGGGCAAGGGCGGCATCCCCGACGCCGCCGGCCGTCCGGCCAAGCAGCCCAGCCGCGCCCATGAGTTCATGGTCTACGGCGGGACCATCCTGGCGGTGCCGGTCCTCGCATTCCTCGTGCAGCGGAGCGAGATCGCCGGCTGGTGCCTGACCGCTTTCGGCATCCTGGCCCTGGGCACAATCCTGGTGTCGGCGATCCGCTCGCCCAAGATCGAGCGTGAGCGGCTGATCGTCGTGCTCATCATGATGTTCTTCTCAATGCTGTTCTGGGCCTTCTTCGAGCAGGCGGGCAGTTCGGTCAACAACTTCACCGACCGCAACGTGGACCGCGTGGTCCAGTCCTCGACGTTCACGCAGGAGCAGGTGGGCACGACGATCGAGGTCCCCGCGAACCAGGCCCTGGTTGGTCTCAGGCGGGCGGACGGCACCTCCGTCAGCCTCACCGAAATTGAGAAGGCGGTAGAGGAGTACCGCGCGAAGAACGACCTGAAGGGCACCCCCGCCCGCCCCAACATCCCCTGGACCGTGCTCCCCGAGCACGTCGGGCGTGAGTACGCGGGCACCGAGGTGAAGACCACGGTCTTCCAGGCCGTGAACCCGGTGTGCATCATGGTGTTCGGCCTGGTGTTCTCGTCCCTGTGGAGCTTCCTGGGCAAGCGCGGGTGGGAGCCGAGCACACCCATCAAGTTCGCGCTTGGACTGGCGCAGCTGGGGCTTGGCTTCCTTGTCTTCTGGTACGCGGCCAAGAACGGGACCGACCGCGGCATGACCGCGATGGCCTTCCTGGTGATCGGCTACATGCTGCACACCACCGGAGAGCTGTGCCTCTCTCCCGTCGGGCTGTCGATGGTGACCCGCCTCTCGCCGGCCCGCATGGTCAGCACCGTCATGGGCGGCTGGTTCCTCGCCACCGCGTTCTCCAACTTCCTCGCCGGCCTGATCGCCGCCCTCACGGGCGTCGGCCACGGCGAGGAAGGCCCCAAGGTGCTGCCGCCGCCCCAGGAGACGGTGGGCGTGTACGGCGAGGTGTTCGGCAAGATCGGCATCGCCGCGTGCATCTCGGCCGCCATCGTGCTGGTGCTGTCGCCGCTGCTCACGAAGTGGATGCACCGCGAGGCGGACGAGGGTGGGCCGAGCGCCGGCGGTCACTGACTGCCGAGCCAGAGCGCGCTGACCTGAAGACCGATGATGCGCGCCGCGGCTTGCAGCGCGGCGTTCTCGTGGCCTGCGGGAACGAGGGCTACCACGCACCCGCCGAACCCGGCGCCGGTCATCCGGGCTCCCTTCACCCCCTCAGTGCTCTGGAGTGCTTCGACCAATCGATCCACCTCCGGGCACGACACGCGGTAGAGGTCACGGAGCGACGCGTGTGAGAGGTTCATTAGCCCGCCGAGCCGCTCCATGTCCCCGCCGCGCATCGCCTCTGCGGCCATGAGCACCCGCGGGTTCTCGTTCACCACGTGCAGGGCGCAGCGGTAGACCTCCGGCGGCAGGGCCGCGCGGGCGTGCTCGAGCATGTAGGCGTCGGCGTCTCGCAACTCGTTCACGCCCAACTCGCGGGCCGCGGCCTCGCAGGAACGTCGGCGGGCCGCGTACTCGCCTGAGGCGTTCGCGTGCCGCACGCCCGAGTCGATGACCAGGAACCGCGCGATCCGGTGGTCGGGCAGTGGCACGTGCCGTGTCTGGAGCGTGCGGCAGTCGATCACGCTGGCGACGCCTGGCACACCGGCGGCGCTGGCGAGCTGGTCCATGATCCCGCACGGCACACCCGCGAAGCGGTGCTCGGCCCGTTGGCAGAGCTGCGCTACCTCGAGAGGGTCGAGCGCCGGCGCGGCCCCGCCCCAGACTTCCTCCTCCAGCAGCGCCCGCGCGACCGCCACCTCAAGTGCCGCCGAGCTCGACAGCCCCGAACCGATGGGCACGTCGCTCGCAATCGCGAGTTGCACCGCCGGCAATGCTCCCGCGCCGCGCGCGGCGAGCACCGCCTGCACCTCGTGCATCACACCGAACACATAACTCGCCCACGAGCCCGCCCGCACACCCGCGTTTGCCGCATCACCGGCTACCACCGCCTCCACGCCGCACGGCCAGCGCTCGCCCAGAGCCGCCGCGACCACCTCGTGCTCGCGCCCGCCAAGCCCCACCGCCACGCTGCACATCAGCGGGATCGGCGTGGGCATGACGTACCCGTCGTTGTAGTCGGTGTGCTCGCCGATCAGGTTGACACGCCCGGGCGCCTGCGTCACCGCGACAGGCTCGCGCCCGAACGCGTGCACGAGCGCGGCGTGTGCACGCTCAGATGAGGGCGGCTGTCGCTCCACTACGCCCCCACCGCCCACGCATAGAGCAGCATCGCGAAGTACTGCGCCCCCATGATGGCCGCGTGCAGGGCCGCGACCCGCAGCACCCGCACCGGCGGCCAGCGGTACAGCACCGCGAGCAGCCCCAGGTACGTGGCGATCCCTAGCGGCGCGGTAATGACGTTGTACCCGCCCACGCCGATGCTGAGAACCAGCGACCCCGCCGCCACCGTGATTAGCATGCGCGGCGCGGCGTGCTTCACCTTGCCGAGCCGCGCCTGCTCGAAGTACGCCACGGCCCCAATCGCCCCAACACCCGTAATCGTGTTGAACAGGCACATGTACAGCGCCAGCACACCCGAGAGGAACCAGTGCTCCTGGTTGTTGTACCCCGAAATGATCGCGGCCGCGATCGCGATGCCGCCGCCGATCATCGCGTACACCTGCGGGTCGCCCGCCGGCTTCACGAGCCGGTGCTTGCGGCGCTCAGGGTCGATCGCCGGGCCCGCGGCTTCCGCCGCCTCGTCCGGCTCACCTTTCATGACCCGCTCCACCTCCGGGTCCTTGTCGAAGTCGGCGTCGTCGTCGAAGTCGTCGATGAGGCCGCTGTCGGAGAGCTTGCCTGCCTTGGGCTCCGCTGGCGCAGGAGGCGGAGGCGTCGCCTGTGTTGGAGGCGCTTCCGGCACAGGCACCGGCTCCGGCTCGGGGGCCAGTTCATACGGCGTCGCGTTCTCCGCGGGCTCGACGCGGTTGGGCGGCGGGAAGCGGTCGTCGTGCTTGCGTTCCTCGCTCATCGCGCCCGTGCCCTCACCGATGCCAGCCCGCCCCTCAGGAAGTATTCCATGAGTTCGTGCCCCGGGTTGATCTGCAGGTCGCTCGCCGCGGCACTTTCTTCGGTAAACGGCCGCTCCAAGACCGACCGCACCCACGCCCCGGCCATCACAAACGGCACCGGCCCGCCCAGGACCTGCCGCCGCTCACTGCTCGCCGTGACATCACTGATCACCAGCGCCCGCCAGCCCTCCGCACCCGCGTCGGCAGCGGGGTCGCCGTACGACTCATCGAGGTCGCGGATGAGCGGGCCAATGAGACGGGCGTCGACTTGCTCGAGCACGGCCACCTTCTCGTGCGGATCGCCGCGCAATGACGCGTGGAGCGGCTCTTCGAGATAGCAGCAGACGAGGTCGGCGCGCCGCAGGCCGTCGCTCACAGCTTCTGCAAGCGCATCCAGCCCCAGTTCGTCGCCATCCAGTCCACAGAACACCGGCTGCCGGTCCAGCCCCGCCGCGACCGCGAGCCCGCCCACCGCCTCGTCGCCCGAGAACATCAGCCCACGCACACCTAGCCGCTCCTTCAGTGGCGGCAGCGTCACCGCGGTGCCCTGCCCCCACAGCCACGCCATGTTCGCCGGCCGAAGCCCCTGCTCGGCCCGCGCCAGGTTCACCTCGTGCCTGCTGAGGAACGCCTGCGAGGACTCCATCAACCGCCGCAGCCGCGTGCCCTCCGCGCCGCCGCTGGGCCAGTGATCCTTCACCGCCTCCTGCCATGCAGCGATCGGCGGCGAGGTCATCACCTTCTGGTACGACGCGCCCGACCCATCCACCAGCATCAGCCGCTTGCCCGTGCCCGGCGCGATCGAGAGGCCCCCAACCAGCTGCGGCTGCGTCGCCCGCCAGTGTCCCAGCAGGTCCGTCAGCAGCACGCGGGCCTCGCGCTCGGTCAGCCCCTCGGGCGAAGCATCGACCAGCAGCCCCGCTTCTTCCTCGACCTCTCCCATCGTGACGAACGACACCCGCAGCACCCACTCACCAGCCCGCAGCTGCACGCCCGCACCCAGCGCCTCCAGCGCCGCCCGCCCCACCGGGAACTCGAGCGGGCTGTAGCCCAGGATCGACATCGCCGCGACTTCGGGCGCGGGCGGCAGGTCCTCGGGCAGTGTGTATGCGCACCCCACCCGGCCCGCCGCGGCCAGTCGCGTCAGGTTCGGCAGCGTCGCCGCCTCCAGCGGCGTCTTGCCGCCGAGAGCCTCCGCTGGCTCGCCGGCCGCGCCCGCCAGGATGATGGCCACATACTTCACGGCCCAAGCATAACCCGGCCCCGCTACGCTTCCGCCCTCACTCGGAGCCTCCCATGCCCTTTGACCCCGACGCAGCGGCCGCACCCGGCACCGGCATCTTCGGCCTCCCGCACACGCTGCAGGAGAGCCGCATCATGCTGCTGCCCGTGCCCTTCGATGCAACCACCTCCTACCGGCGCGGCACCGCCGACGGGCCCGAGGCCATCCGCACCGCCACCATGCAGGTCGACCTCTACGACCGCCGCTTCGGGCGCGTGTACGAGCAGGGCATCTTCATGCACGAGAGCCCGGCTGAGATCCGCCACCTGTCGGACCGCGCGGGGGAACTGGCGGCGCCGCTCATCGAGGGCGGCGGCACGACTGGCGATGCGAAGGAGGACCAGCGCATCCTGCACCAGGTGAACGCCGCGTGCGAGCAGGTCAACGCCTTCACCTACCACCAGACCAAGCTCGTGCTCAACGCGGGCAAGATCCCCGGCCTGCTCGGCGGCGAGCACTCGGTGCCCTTCGGGGCCATCCGCGCCGTCGCCGAGCACTACGGCGCGATCGGCATCCTGCACCTGGACGCCCACATGGACTTCCGCGAGGCCTTCGAGGGCTTCGCGTGGTCGCACGCGTCGATCATGCACAACGTGCTCTCGCGTATCCCGCAGGTGACCAAGCTCGTGCAGGTCGGCATCCGCGACGTCGGCGAGCGGGAGCTCGAGTTCGCCCGCGCCCAGGGCGGCCGCGTCGAAGTCCGCTACGACGACGTCTGGGCGGAGCAGCTCGGCAACGGCACCCGCTTCAACGACCTCGCGGCGTCGGTGATCGCCGCTCTGCCCGACAAGGTCTACGTCTCCTTCGACATCGACGCGCTTGACCCCTCGCTCTGCCCGAACACCGGCACCCCCGTGCCCGGCGGCCTGTCGTTCAATCAGGCCTCGCTGATCCTGCAGATGCTCCGCGAGAGCGGCAAGACCGTGGTCGGCTTCGACCTTGTGGAGGTCGCGCCCGGCGCGGAGGAGGCCCCGGAGTGGGACGCGAACGTGGGCGCCCGCGTCCTCTACAAGCTCTGCGGCGCGGCCATGCCGCGCTAAACAGCTGCAGCAAGGCTTGACCCGCTCACCCGCCCAGCAGCGTCACGCCTTGATCAAGCACCGCCATATTCACGCGGAATGCGAAGCTGGCCACGTGCCGGCCCACCACGAAGAACACCAGTACGAACGCGCCGATCGCCACAATTTCTCGGTTGGGCCCGCGCCACAACTCGTTGAACCGTGGGAAAAAGTCGCCCACGATCCGTGACCCGTCCAGCGGCGGCACCGGCAGCAGGTTGAACATGAAGAGGATCAGGTTGATCGCGCACCCCGCGTTCAGGAACACGTGCATGTTCTTGAACAGCACCGGATCAACATTGCCCGCGGCGTACCGCGTCCAGCCGATCAGGATCGGCATCAGTACCAGGAAGATCAGCAGGTTCGAGAGCGGACCTGCGAACGCCACGATCGCGTCGCCATAGCGGTGCCTGAAGTTCGACGGGTTCACCGGCATTGCGCCCCATGTGATGCCCACCAGCGCGAACATGATCAGCGACATCTTGCCCATGTGCACCACCGGGTTCCACGTCATGTGGCCGGTGTAAATGGGCGTGTCGTCGCCCAGACGGATCGCCGCAACGCCGTGCGCAAGCTCGTGCAGGCACACCGACGTGATGACCCAGAACGCCCAGCCGACGGCCAGCATCGGCAGCACGTTCCAGTACTCCGCGAACCACCAGCCAGAGCCCATCATCAGTTTGCCTCCTCGCTCAGCCGGAAGCCTACCACCCCGGCTTCAGGAACGAAAAAGGCCCCGCGGTTTGCGGGGCCTTCGATCGATCACTGTTGAAGAACTCAGGCGACCTTCGCGGGCGTGGCCCGGCTGGCCTTCAGGGCGGTCTTGACCAGCCCGTCGAACAGCTTGGGATCCTCGATGGCGATCTGGCTGAGCATCTTGCGGTTGAGCGTGATGCCGGCCATGCGCAGCCCGTTCATGAACAGGCTGTAGCGCGTCGCACGCATCTTGCACGCGGCGGTAATGCGGATGATCCAGAGGCGGCGGTAGTCGCGCTTGATGCGGCGACGGTCGCGGTAGGCGTACACGCCGGCGCGGATGACCGCGTTCTCGGCCTGGTACTTGTGGCGGTGCTTCGTGCCGAAGTAGCCGCGGGCCTTGCGAAGAATCCGCTTACGAGCCTGGGCGCGGGCCGCACCCTTACGAACGCGAGGCATAGGTCAAACTCCGAAACTGGGCCTGAACGGGGCGGCGGGAGTCTCCCGCCGGCTTTGGTCCCGGCAGACGGGTGGATGGAACGAACTCAGTCCTTCTTGGCCGTCGCCTTCGCGGCGCCGGCCTTCTCAGCGCGGGCGGCGCGACGCTCCGCGGGCGAGGGGCTGCGGCGGAGCGCGGCCTTGGGGGCGTTGCGCCCGCGGAGGCGGCGGAACAGGAGCTTCTCGAGCCGCTTGGCGTCCGCGGAGGACATGTAGGGGTCCTTGCGGAGCTGACGCAGGCGCTTGCCGCCCTTGCCCGAGCGCAAGTGCTTGTGGTTAGCGGAGCGGTGGCGGATCTTGCCGGTCTTGGTGATCCGCATCCGCTTCGCGAGGCCCTTGTGGTTCTTGTTCTTCGGCATGGCCGGGAAACTCCAAATCGATAAGCCCGGTCAACGCCGGGCCCGGACTATAGACCTTCGGTTTTCAGCGTTCCACAGGGGCGGAGCCCGATTCGAACCCTACCGGCGCTCGATGTGCCGGCTCACGGGCCCACGAACACGTCATTGCCGTCCGCCGGAAGCTGCGCCCCGTCCATCAGCCACTCCATCGGCACCCCCTCCACCCGAATCAGGAGCGTCCCCTTGACGTGCTTGGGAAGGTTCCGCTTCACCTCCGCAAGCTGCGGCTGGATGGCGTTCCAGACCTTCTCCTGCTGGCGGTTCATCCAGATGTTGTCCGACCCGACCTGGGGGGTGGTCGCCCACAGCGCCGAGCCGTCCGCCCGCAGAGCAAACTGGCCTTGCCCGGCGTGGTTGGGGGAGTTCTCGTTGGGGAAGGGGAAGACCTCGCCATTGGCCAGCCGTACCGGCACCGGCGACTTGTCGGTCAAGATCACCGTCCCGGGGTTGGAGACCGGGCTGGGCCGATCCTTGCCGAACATGATGTAGTAGCTGTACGAGACCTCCGGGAGCGACTTCCAGTCGTGGCTCCCCGCCGCGGCCGGGGTGCGGCAGGCCATCGGGTTGCCCTCGCACGCGAGGGTCTCCAACGGCGTGTAGCCCGTGCGGGCGAGCGTGTACAGGTTGGCCGAGTTGCTCTGCTCGGGCGTGGTGCCGACGTTGAGCCATGAGCCGCCGAAGGACGCAGCCGCCATCGGCAGCTGATCGCGGAAGTCGTTGGTGTAGCGTCCGAACGCCGACGCAATACCCGCGAGATTGGCCATGCAATCCGAGCGCGTGGAGTACGACTTGGCGGTCGACATCACCGGCCACACCACCGCCACACCCATCAGCAGCACCGCGGCCACCGAGATCAGGTCCGCGAAGCGGAACCCGCCCGTGCGGGCCGGCGACAGCTCCTGCGCCGGGCGGCCCGCGGCCGAGACCGCGCGCATCGTGCGCTCGATGAGCAGCGTGTTGTTGATCGCCGGGCCGTCGGTCAGCAGCTGACCCAGGCCCTCGAGCCGCTCAGCCCGCGCCCGCAGCGACGACGGCACCTTCCCCGCGCGGAAGCCCTCGCTCACATACGCATCCAGCGCCTCCGCGTCGTCGGCGGAGAGCACGGCATCGACATCCGCAATGGGGTTCGCGATCCGCGCCAGGCGCGCCATCGTCACGTCGATCAGGGTCTTCCCGTCGCCGCTCTCAGCGCCGCCGATAAGGCCCATCAGGGCCGCGGCCTGGCCCGCCCGCACGTGCATCGCCTGCGGCACACGAGAAAGGTCGAAGCCCGCGTCGATCAGGGCGTCAACCGCATCGGCATCCGCGCCGACAAGCTGATGGTGGTGAGTGTGGTTCGGGAGATCGGTCATGCGTCACTGGAAAGGTGTAGGTGCTTCAAGGGCTGGTACGATGGTGCGTTGCTCACGGTTTGGGGCGGCGCTGCTCGTCGATCATCTTCCACTTCTTGGCGAAGGCCGCGACCGCGGCGTGCAGACGGGACTTGACCGTCCCCAGCGGGATGCCCAACTCGTCGGAGATCTGTGCGTAACTGATGCGCTGGAAGTACGCCAGAAGCAAGATTTCCCGGAGAATCAGCGGGAGTTCGTCCAGAGCCTTCTGCACCTGCCGGTTGGTCTCGTCCTTGTCCAGCGCGTCGCTGGGCGCCGGAACACGCACCTCCATGAGGTCCACGAACGATCCCGCCTCCCCTGAATCTCCCCCCCTGTCAACAGGGGCGGAAAGCTCAAGCGTGCGGCGACGACCCTTCCTACGCAGGTAGTCCCGGGCCTTGTTCGCGGCAATCGTGAAAAGCCATGGGCGGAAGCGGCGGGTCGCGTCGAACGTATCGGCCGCAAGGTGCACCTGAAGGAACGCTTCCTGGAACACGTCCTCCGCGCCCGCCTGATCGCCGACCAGTCGAATCAGGAACCGCAGCAGCTCCGGTTGGTGGCGTTCGATAAGCGTTCGGAAGGCCGCGCGGTCGCCCCCCCGGTACTGCTCGAATAGGACCTCGTCTGTCACCTGATCCAAACCGGGTCTTCCTACCTCGTCCTAGGGCACGCCAGCTGACCGGCTCGGACGTACGCCGACCACCTATTCAAGGATCGAACTCAAGGATCGTTCCGACTTCCCGCCTGAAAACCACCCCAGAACCGGGGCCGAAAAGCGCCAGCCCCTCCGCCCTCAATCGTGGAGCATGGTCCCGAAGGTACCCTTGGTAAGCCGCGTCGGAGGGGAACTCGTACCGGCTCTGCACCGACATCGGGGGATCGCTGAGCCGGACCACCAGGGCAGAGCTGGCCCCGCCCTCCACCACCTGCTGGACATGCCCGCCGGTCAACCACCGTTCATACCGATCCCGGGTGGGCTCGTCCGGTAAAGTCGCGGTGACTGTGTACGCTACCCGGGCCATGGGGGCAGAGAATACCCAGCGAGGGGACACATCGGGGGGCACTTTGCGTTCTGCGGCGGGCAATAGGTGTCGGTTTGGTGCGTTTCACCCTCTGATGGAGCGCTGGGTGTGAGTCAGGACCCAACGCAGGAACTCGCAGACCTGCTTCAGGCGGCCTCCCGCGGCGACCCCGCGGCGTGGCGTGAGCTGGTGGCCCGGTACAGCCGCAGGGTGTACGCCCTCGCCAAGAGCCGGTGCAGGAATGACGACGTGGCGGAGGAGATCGCCCAGTCGGTGTTCGCGACAGTGGCCGCGAAGGTCGGAGGGGGCGAGTACACGGAGGTTGGAAGGTTCGAGTCCTGGCTGTTCCGCGTCGCGATGAACCGCGTGCGGGACACGGTGAGGAAGGCGAGGCGGCGGCCCGAGTCGCACGACCCCGAGGTGCTGGCCAACCAGCCGGGGCGACGCGAGGAGGCGCCGGCGTTCGATGCGGGCGCAGTCTCGAGGCTGCGGCTGGCGATGGAGGACCTGTCGGAGGCGGACCGCGAGATCATCGAGCTGAGGCACCACGGCGGGCTCAGCTTCAAGCAGATGTCGGAAGTGCTCGAAGAACCTGTTGGAACATTGCTGGCCCGGCACCACCGGGCGCTCAAGAAGCTCCGCGACGCCCTGGAGGCGAGCGAGCAGAAGTCGGCAGCGGAGGTGGATGATGAATGACAACCCGCACCTGAACGACCGCGAACTCCTGGCCCTGGCCTCGGAGATCGACCGTCTCGCCTTCGAGGACCGCGGCGACGCCGGCCTGGAGAGCCGCGTCTTCGCGGCCTCGCTGCCGGTGCTCCAGAACGCCTCGCGCCCCCCGCTGCGGCTGGTCGGCACAGAGACGGTCACGACCACGGTGACGTACACCCGCAGCCGCCGCACGGCCCTGCGGATCGCCGCGGGATTTGCCATCGCCGCAACGGCGGCGCTGACGTGGCTTGGCACGCATCGGGCGTCCCCCACCGCTCCCGCCGGGACCGAGCTCATGGCGGCTGCGCCCAGCGCGCCCTCCGTCGACGATTGGACCATTGCGTCGGTGGTGTTCGATGATGACTTCGGCGATGAGCTCGACCTGCTCTCGAACAAGGCGTCGGACCTGCGGAGCGAGTTTGAGACCATCGGCACCGGCGAGAGCTACGAGGAGGCAATGTGAGACGGATTCCGCTGATCCTGCTGTCGGTCGCGGCGCTCTCAGCCAACGTGTTGGCGCAGGGTCGGCCTGTGGAGAGTCGCGAGTGGCCGCCACAGCAGCCCCAGCAGCCTGGGACACAGCGGCCCGAGCCGAGGCGCGAGGTGCCCGAGGACCCCGCCGAGGCCACGCGCCTGCTCAACCGCACTCTCCAGGACCTGGACGAGCGGCGCGAGCGCGTGCGCGAGGCAATCCAGAAGATCCAGCAGGGCACCCCTGTGCGTGAGGCCCTCCGCGGGGTGGACTTGCGGCCCGAGCGTGGGCCGCGCCCCGAGCATGGGCCCGGCGGTCCAGGCGGCCCGAACGGTGAGCCTCGCATCCGCATGGGCGGCGACCCCGGTGGCTTGGCCGAGGCGCTGGGCGACCGCAGCACAGGACGTCGTCTCGAGCACCCGCCCACGCCCGAGCAGAAGGCCCACGCCATGGCGTTCATGCGCGAGCACCTGCCGGATATCGCCACCCGGATGCAAGAGTACGAGAAAACCGAGCCGGAGCGGGCAGAGCGGGCGCTGATGCGGATCATCCCACGAGTGCTCGAAGCCGAAGGCGTCCGCAAGTCCGATCCCAAGCTGTTTATGCTCCGCGTCCGAGAGATCGACGGGCAGGCGAAGGTCGTGGAGGCCATCCGCGTCGACCGCGAGGCCCGTGAATCCAAGGACCCGGCCCGGATCGAGCAAGCCACGGCCGAGCTCCGCGCCGCGCTTTCAACCCAGTTCGACACCCGCCTCGAACTCCAGGAGCACGAGATCGAGAGCCTGACGCGTCGTCTGGAAGAGTTGAAGAACGACGTGCAGAAGAAGCGCTCAACGCGAAACGGGGCCATCGACGAGATGGCGAAGCGCGTCCGGGAGTTCGGTGAACGCCGCGCCCGAGAGCGGAGCGAGTCTCGCCCCAAGGACGGCGACAAGCCCGCGCCCGATGCGACCACCGCGCCGAAGCGCTGAACGTCAGGAGACGATGGATCCCGGGGGCATGTCCGACAGTGTGGTCAGAACGACCACGCGCCGCTCAACGCCGCCGTCCTTCGGCGCGTCGCTCGCGGCCAGCAGCATGCCGCGCGATTCCTCGCCGCGGAGCATGCGGGGCGCGAGGTTCGCGACGATGATGATCGTCTTGCCGACGAGCTGCTCGGGCGTGTAGGCCTGTCGGATGCCCGCGCAGATCTGGCGCGGCGTGCCGCTGCCGTCATCCAGCTGCAGCTTGAACAGCTTGTCCGCGTTGGGGTGCGGCTCGCACTTGAGGATCTTCGCTACACGCAGGTCGACCTTGGCGAACTCGTCGAAGGTAATGGTGGGCTTCGCCTCGGGGCCAGCCGCGGGCGCGGGGGTGGGAGTGGGAGCAGGGGTGGGGTCGGCCATACGCGGTCCTTTCAGAAGGACCGAGTGTAGGTCGGGCCCGCTCAGCTGCCGCTGCTACTCGGGGGGACCGGATCAGCGGTTTCGGCGGGGGCTCCGGACGCGGGCGGATCAGCCGGCTTCGCGGGCTTGGGCGGAGGTCTCGGCGCGGACGGATCGGGTACCCACTGGCCGTCGCGCCAGAAGGGCTTGTCGGGGTCAACCTCGAACACCACCGGCAGCGTGGATGGATCGGTGTCTCGCAGCGGTGCGCCCTCATCAGCCGCGAGCTGTGCTGCCCAGGACCGCTGGTTGCCCTGCAGCAGCACTGCCTCGAACCGCAGCTGGCCCAGGAACACATTCTCGGAGATGACGGGCCCGGGGTCCGCCTTGCAGATTGGGCAGATCTTGGCGTCGGGCGGGTTGCCGCGCTTGGTGATCCGCCCGCCGCTGCACTCCGGGCACGGCCAGCGCTGAGCCTCGCGCGTCACCTGGAACAGACTGCCGCCGCCCATCCGCTGCAGCATGGATTCCAGCCGCGCCAAACCCGCTTTGACCTCCGGCTTCTCGAGTAGTTGCCTCGCCTGGATGCCGTGCCCCGAGCGAACCAGCCCCAACGCCGCGGCCATCTGGTACACAGGCGAGTCGGCCGTGGTCGGCGCCGCGCGTGCCAGCCACTCGGGCGGCACGCGGCGTGGGTCGAGTGTGCGCGAGAGGTACACCAGCCAGCGCCGCTCCCGCTCGTTGCGGATGAGATCGGCAAGGGCGACGCACGCCGCCGAAGCGGTAACGGGGCGGCCGCCTCGCTTGATGTCAAGCGTGGCCGCGAGCACGTAGAGCGACGTCGCCAGGCGGCGGTCTTCCACCAGCTCGACCTCGTCGGCAATCTCCTCTCCAAGGCGGTAGTACTCCTCCGGCCGGGAGGGGTCGAGAGCGGCGAGCCGCTGCGCGTACTTCTCGGCGAGTGGCTGACGCGGCTGCGTTGGCTGCGGAGCCTGATCGGGGCGCTGCGCCGGCTCCGGCGCGGGCGGCTGAGGTGCGGATGGAGCGGGTGTGGGCGGTGTGCCGGGCGCGGCCGGGGCCGGTCCCTGCGCGCTGGACCATGACGCGCCCGCCAGCAGCACAAGGATTGCGATGGCAGCCCTCATGCCTTGCGCTCCGAGAACCGCAAGATCCATAGCCGCAGGCGTGCCCGCTCGGTGACCGCCAGCTGCTCGAACGCCGTCTTGCATCGGCGTCGCTCCTGATCCATCTCGCTCAGGATCGTCCCGGCCTGAGCCGCTCGGCTAGGCTGCTCGGCGACGCAGATGTACGCCATCAGCTCGCACATCGCGATCTGCTCGGCCTGGAACTCCTGCACCCGCCCGTTCGCCAGCTCAGCGCGTGCCCGCCGCCGCTGCTCCATCTGCGTGAGGTTGTATGGCTCCCGGGCCGTGGGCACCAGCATCTCCGCCTCGCGCTGGAGGCTCAGCCGCAGCTGCACCGCCGCGACATCGATCGACTGCGTTGCCGCGGCCCGGACCGGCGGCGGCTCCTGCTGCCCCTCCGGGGCCGATTGCTCGGTCGCCTTTGCGGGCGGTGTGTACAGCTCCGCAATCTGCTCGGCGAGTCCATCGATGCGCGACAGCGAGCTCTGGCCCGCCAACACGTGGAGCAGGGTCTCCACCAGCGCCCGCCGGACCGCCACGCGCCATGTCGGGTCGCGCAGCCCTGGCAGCTGGGTCAGCGTTGCCGCCTCGACCAGCGCCGCGTTCTCACGCGTGATGGGCATCAGCGGTGCGAACTCCAGCAGGGCGTTCAACATGGGCGGCGTGTTCAGGAAGGGCATGATCTTGTCCTTCGCATCCTGCCGCACCTGCATCGGCGAGCCGCGGCACGCCTCCTCCACCAGCACCTCGGCGACGATCGGGTCGAACGGCCCAGTGATCTTCGCCAGCAGTTCGCGGCGCAGCGGGATGTTCTGCCCGGCCGCAAGGTACTCGCGCAGCCACTCGACACTTACGGCCTGGCCCGGGTACAGGGCCTCGGCCTTGGTCCGCACTGTCAAGTCCTGCGACGACTCGCTCGCGCGCTGGATTGGCTCGAGCAAGTCCGCCACCCCGTCGACCTCGCCGGCCCACAGCAGCATCGCCGCCCGGTTGTAACGGGCGAGCTGGAGGAGTTCCTCCCCCATGACGAGCGGGTCGCTCGAGTTGGAGGCCTCCGCTCCCTGCTGGGCGTTGACGGCCTCTATCCAGCGCTGCACCAGTGCATCGCGCGTCTCACCCGCGCCGAGCCCCCACATCGCGGCGTAGCGGTCGCGCATTTCCGTGCGATCACCCGCCCCTGCGCCGCCGGAGACCACCATTGAGCCGTCCACGCCCTCGGCCCCGCTCGCGCCTGCCAGGGCCGCGGTCACCGCGTACAGGTCGCCCGAGGTCACCGCGTCGTCATCAAACCACCGCAGCAGCCACAGTCGCGATTCATCGTCCTTCCGCCACTGCACGGCCGTCGTCAGCACCCCGATCGCCTGGAACGCCGCGCGGCTCTTCAGCGGGTCGGGTCCGCGGGTGAGCACGGTGTCGAGCGCCAGCAGCGCGTGGCGTGTGTACAGCGGCGTTTCGGCTCCGGCAATCGCAGCCAGACCCGTGAGCCACGCCTTCCAAGCCTCCTGCGCGGCCTTGGTCTCGTCGTCCGTGCCCCCGGCGCTCTGGTTGGTCAGCCGCACGGAGGCCGTCGACAGCGCGGCAATGCACCCGGAGTGGAAGGTCGTCTCACCGGGCCCGCTCGCGCCCGGGAACATCGCAATGAGCGCGTCGTGCACGCGGTTGCGCACGCCCGCGGGCAGGTCCTTCTCGCGGCTCACCCGTGCGAGCACGCCGGAGGTCCACGCGCTCCTCAGCACCGCCTGGGGCGTGAGCCGTTCCGGGCCTTGAAGTGACTGGCCGGCGGCGATCATCATCACGATGGCGCGCTCAGCCGCGTCGCCCTTGGTGTTCGCGCGGTAGAGGAACTCCACCAGGCGGTCCACGCCCGCGAGCATCCCGTCGCCGCTGGTCTCCACCCACCGCATCGACATTTCCGCATAGACCTTCTCGAGTGCGGCGAGCCCCTGGTCGGTGTCGGTGTTGAGCGTATTGACACTCGCCGACGCCGCGCGGAGCAGGTCGTCCCAGTCGCCGATCCGTTTAGGCGGCGCGGCTGGTGGCGCGGGCTTGGGCTTCTGCTCGCGCGGCCGGCTTGGGAAGAGCTCCTGGGGGGCTGACTTGGTGTCGGTCGTCGCGATCTGCTCGGGGGTCGCGGCCGCGGGATCCGAGCCGGGCCCCGTCATCGTCACCGAGAGCACGATGAGCGCGGCCGAGCCGAAGAGTGCGACCGCGCCGAAGATCACGAGATTACGAACCACACGGTTGCCGGGATCCGACCGCGTAACTACCGGCGGGTCGTCGTCGAAATCAGGCCGCGACGGCCGCGCAACCACCACCCCCCCCACTGGCGGTGGCCTGAACCGCGCCGCGCCGGACCGCGCCGCGCTCCACGCGTCGGCGGTCGCCGCTCTCGTCACGTCAACTTTCGACGGCTGCACGGGTGCGGTCGGGTGCTGCACCGGCCGCCCCATCAACCCCTCCGCCAGCGCGACCACCTGCTCGACGGGCACGCCGTACGTCTGCGCGAGCACACCGATCCGCTCGCGCGACCGAGGGTTCCACCCGCCCATGGTCGCGAGCGTGAGCAGGAGCGCCGCCTCGAGCGGTGTCGGCTGTGCATCCACTGGCGCTGCCGCCTCGCTCGCGGGCCGACGCACCGCCGGGCTCAGCAAGCGCGCCGCGGCCGCGTGCAAAGCCAGCCGCACCTCATCCGCCTCTGGTGACAGCCCCTCCGGGTGCGCCGCGATCTGCGTGAGCCGGTTCTGGAGCGCCGTGACGACGACACCCTCGTTCACGGGCGCTGGCCCGACGCCAAGCAGCACACCCGGATCGTTCGAGCCTTCGTTGACGCCAAGAAACTTCGCGAACAGGTCGGCGCTCAACGCCCACCGCCCTTCGCGCTGCCGCCCCCGGGTGTCGGCGCGGTTGGAGGCGTCGCGGGTGCCTGAGGCGCCACACTCCGCATCCTCCCATCGAGATCGCGCAGCTTGCTCCCCCATGGCTCGGGCCCGAACTCCGGGTGCAGCACCTTGTGCTGCTTCATCGCATCGACCGCCTCCGAAGGGCTCACGTCCAGCAGCAGCCGCAGTGACTCGTACCGGGCCTCGTACCACTCGGGCGTGCCATTCTGGATGCCATTGAGCAGCTCCCGCCACGCCGCCAGCGCCTTGGGCTTATCGCCTGCGGCCTCCAGCAGCTCGCCTAGCCGCCGCAGGCTCGACGCGGTGCGTTGCCCCGCCTCCAGCTGCTCGCGGTCGAGCGTGATGGCCAGGTCGCGCATGTCCGCGTCCTGCTCAGCCCGCCAGATCACCGCGGCCGCGTGCGCGACCGAGTCGCGGACCGCCACGATCGACGCGTCGCGCGAGCCGCCGCTGCCCTCCAGCACGCGCCGGCCATAGCGGAGCACCTGTCTCGCCTGCCCCGGGTTCTCCCCGCTCTGCTTGAACAGCCGCAGCGCCCGCCGGAACAGCACGCGGTCGCTCGCATCCGCGAATGCTCCGCCCATAGCTCGGAGCCTATCGGTGTGCCGCACGATTGCCGCCTCGTCGCCCTGCGCCACCGCGATCTGCACGCGCCGGAACGTGAGCTCCCCTTCCAGACTTGACAGGTCCAGCGAGTGGAACGCCGCTACCGCGTCCAGTGAGGCCAGCGCCGCCTCCACGCGACCGATATCCGGCGCTGTCATCGCCAGCAGCGCATCGGCAAGCTGGCGCACCCGGATCACCAGGTCCGCGGCCGCGTCCTTCGCCACCTGACCGCGGTCGGCCATCGCCCGCGTGTGCTCGAGCTTGAGCACGCCCTCGGCGACGTCGGCAAAGCGCACCGCAGCGAAGTCCTTCTCCTCCTGCGGGGCCTTGCGGTACAGCTGGTAGAGCAGGCGCGCGGCCTGCTTCTGCGCCGCCTCGTACACACCGGAATCCCGCGGCACCTTCAGCAGGATCTCCAGCGCCTGCGCATCGGTCAACCGGTCGGCCCGAGTCTGCCGCAGCAGCAGCCGCGCCGCGTTCTCCGACGCCGGGAACTGCTCGAGGTAGAGCGTGGCGACCCGGTCACGCTCGCCGACCAGCCCGCGATTCCCGGCTTCGACAGCGCGGTCCAGCGAGACGATCGCGTACCACAGCGCATCGCGCCTGGTCTCGGGCGAGACCGCCACCGCCGCGGCGGCCTGGAACTGGCGCGACGCGGCCTCCATGTCACCGGCGTAGAACAGCGCCAGCCCGCGCCGGATCTCCGCCTTCTCACGCTCACGCGGGAAACTCGCCGCGTCGTCGCTGGCCGTGGCCGTGCTGATCAGCTCGGCCGCCTCGCGGTACAGGTTCACCACCGTGGGGTCCGCCGTGGGCTCCTCCTCCTTGCCCGCGTTCTTGTGCGCCTGGCGGGCCTTGTCAAAGGCCTGCAGGCTGCGGACGTAGTTGACGATGAACCCCTGCTGGCCGATGGGCGTCGTGCCGTAAAGAGACACAAGGTCCAGCACGTGCCCCGCCTCGCCCCGCTGGATCAGGTCGCCGAGGGCTACCTGCGCTTGCTTCTCCGCCTCGCTCTGCAGGTTGTTGTTCCCCGCCGACCTCGAGGCCTCCAGCGCCACCACTGCGAGCAGGCGAGCATCGCCCACCGACAACGGCTTGACCTCCTGGTCGCGGTCGGGCTGCCGCCGCAACCGCACCGCCCGCTCGATATCCGCCCATTGGCGGGCCGCGCCGTGCACGATGATGCGGCGTGAGAACAGCTGGTCGAACACGATTGGGGGCACGTCCTCCGCCAGTTCAATCTCGTCGAGCCAGCGGCTGGCCTGCACCTCGTCCTTCATGATTGACGCGCACAACGCACACCCCATGGCCGCGCGTGCGACGTGCTCGTACTTCAGCAGGTTCTTGGGCATCCTGTCGACGGTCGGAGCCCGCTCGGGCGAGACCGAGTTCAGCAGCCCGCCGAACCGCTTCATCGCCTCCAGGGCCTCGCTCTGCGAGTTCGTTAGGTACGCCGTGTAGTAGTGCGCCCAGCCCGCGTAATACCACGCGAGGGAGCGCAGGCGGCGGGCATCCGCGAGCTCCGCCCGCAGCGCATCCATGTCACCGGTCTGCGTGCGCTCCTTGCTCTCCAGGCCGCGCACCTTGGTCTCCAGCCGCCGGGCGATCTCGTCGAAGATGGGCCGCACGGTCCGCAGCACGCGGTCGGCCTCGGCTTTTTCCTCGCTGCTCGCCAGCCGCAGCCGGTCTCGCTCGAGGATCTCCTCCACCTTGAGGTACGTCGCCTTGGCCATCGCCAGGCGCAGTTCGAAGGTGTTGGCCCGCTCGTCCTTCATCAGCTCGCGGCACATCGCCTCGATGTGCTGCCGCTGCTCGGGCGCCGTGGCCTCCGTCAGCATGCGCACGTAGAGCTTGCCCAGCAGCTCGGCCGCGCGGACCTGCTCCTCCTGTGAGCCGTCCTTGTGCTGCTTCCGAAGGCGGGCCGCGAGCACCTCCAGCAGGTTGTGTTCTGCGAGGTAGTTCTCGACCTCCTCGTCGCTGGTCGTGACGGCCTGCGCCGGCTGCGTGGGCGGGGGCGGCAGCGTGGGAAGGTCCTGCGCGCACACATGCGCCGCTGGGATCACTCCGAGCGCCGCCGCGAGCCACCATGCTCCTGCCCGATCCCTCACGATACTCCCCCGCTACTTCGCCGGCACGTAGCTGACCTTGTGGAACCCGGCGTCACGCGCGGCCTGGAGGGCCATGGTGGCCGCCCATACCGGCACGTCGCCCGGCACTTTGATGAAGACCCCGTCGTCCTTAGGCAACTGCCGCAGCACCGCCTCCAGGCTGCCGCGGTCATTGAAGAACCGATCGCCCAGGCGGAACAACGGGCTGTCGCCGTTCACGCCTACCGTCACGATCTGCGGCTGAAGGTTGCCCGCGGCCGCGCCGCGCCGGTCGGTGCTGATGGTTGAATCCAGCCACGACTCCTCCTTCGCGAAGTTGCTCGCGAGGATGAAGTACAGCAGCAGGAACAGGGTCACGTCGATGAACGCCGCGAGCGGCAGTCGCGGCAACTGGAACTCCTTGCGCTGGCTGCGTCGGATGAGCATTGATTACGTCCCCTCCGACGCGGTGGCGAGCTTCCAGTTCCGCAGCCCGATTTGCGTCAGGCCCGACGCGAGGGCGTTGAGGTGCTGTGCGGGGCACGCGCGGTCAGCCCGTACGGTCAGCTCCACCTCGCCCGACTTGATGTCGTGGTTCATCCGCTGCAGGAACTCCATGAGCGCGATGGGCCGGGCGTCCAGCCGCAGCTCGCCGTCCGCCAGCAGATCGACGACCACTGCCTTCTCGCTCGTGTCCGGCTTCCCCGCGCCCTTTTCCGCCGGCAGCTCCAGCGGCGTCTTCAGCACGTTGGCGAACTGGGCGGTCAGCGTGAAGAAGATGATGAGCAGCAGCACCACATCAACCATCGGTGTGAGGTCGAAGTGCGCTTCGGGGAGTTCGCCGCGGGGACGGAACTTCATGTGGGCCGCACCCCGGGGGTCATGCCGGGCACGGGCATCGCGGAGGTCGGCGCGGGCGTGGCGGGGCGCGGCGTTGGACGCACAACCGCGGGGGCTTTCGGCGCGCCGGCCGCGGGGTTCTCTATGTACACCGCGAGGTTCTCAACCACCTCGCCGGCGTCGGCCACCAGGCGGTCAAGCCGACGCCGCAGCATCGAGAACGCGGCGGTGCAGGGAATGGCCACTGCGAGACCCTCGGCCGTGTTCACAAGGGCGAGGGACATGAACCCGGCCAGCTCGCGCGAACGGGCGGCGCCCTCAAGCTGCCCGATGCTGTTGAACGCGCCGATCATGCCGATGGTCGTCCCCAGCAGGCCGAGCATGGGAGCCACCGCGGCGATGAGGCCGATCCAGTCGATCGACTTGTTCAGGCGGTCGGCCTCACGCTGGCCAGCCTCCTCGAGGGCGGTGCGGATCTCCATGAAGCCGAAGGGGGACCGCGAGCACCGCACCAGCGCCGAGCCGAAGACACGGGTCAGGAATGACTCCCGCTGCTCGCAGTAGCGGATTGCGCCTTGAATGTCGTTCTCACGGAACAGCCGCTGCAGCTCCGTGGCGTCCTCCACCGGAATAAGCTGCGCCCGCCGCACCTGGATCAGGTGCATGATCAGCAGCGTCAGCGCCACCACGGAAAGGAAGATCAGGATCGCGCCGATGACCCCGCCTTCCTTGATGTACTGGAAGAGCGTGCGGCTGGACTCCGCCGCGGGCGTGGACGCCTGACCCGACGCGGCGTCGCCCGCCTGGGCCACCACCGCGGACATGATGTGGAACATGATCGAACTCAAGAAGGGCCTCCGTTGATGCTGGGGGACTCCAGGTCGTCACTCGTTGTCTTTGGTAGCGGCAGCACGGGCGCCGCCTTGGGCGGGGCGTAGTTGGGCCAGGACCGCAGCTGCTCCCATTCCAGCGCGGGGTGCCCGGCGAAGTGGTCGTTGAGCTCCGTGCGGAGTCGCGTCGCGCCGGGGTGGTCGCCGAGCGTGTGCAGCGCGACGGCGGCCTCTGCGAGCGCGATGCCCGTGAGGTACGCGTTCACTCGCTCCAGACGTGCTGGCACTTCGAGCAGTTCGCTGACACCCAGCAGCTGCGCATCCCTCGAACCCTCCCGCAGCAGCGAGCGTCCGATGCCGACGCGGCACCAGACCTCGATCCACGCCACCGGCCGCTTCTTCAGGCGTGCCGCGAGCGCCTGACGGGCCGCCGCCCGCTGGTTTTCATTGCCGATCCGCGCCGCCACAACCTCGCCCACCAGCGCCACGCCGTCGTCCTTCTCAGCGCTCAGCACCGGCGTCTCGGCCGGCAGCCCCGCCTCGAACCGCGCGGCCTGCTGGTACAGCGACTGGAGCACCAGCGCCCGCGCACGGACGCCCTCCTGGTTGCTCAGCGGCCACGAGGCGTTCGCGAGCGCCTGCACGGACGTCACATTGACCCACACGGGCGGGAGCAGGGGCGCCACCTGCGTCGAAGCATCCACCGCCGCGGCGGCCGCGGGCTCAAAGCTCGGCATCGCCAGCCCCGCCGCGTGCTCCTCGGGCAATGCGTGCACGTACGCCAGGAACGGCGCGACCGCGCCCGTCTGCGCGCCTTCCATCAACCGGCACCGCAGCAGCCCGCCGCACACCACCGCGGCCGAGGGCCCACGCTGCCCCGCATACTTGGCGAAGAGCTCCTCGAACAGCGGCTCGGCCCCGAGCGAGTCCCCGCGCTCCAAGCGCGTGCGGGCCCGCCACATCGACTCAGCCAGCGGCATGAACGGCGCCGCCTCCGCGCTCAAGGGCCCCTCGATCCGCGCCACCACATCCCAGCTCACCAGGCGCTCCGCCGAGCCCGGCGCCATCCCTGTTGGTGCCGCGAGCGCGATCCTGACTCCCTCAAGCCCGACCCCCGCGACCTGCCCTTGTGGCGCCGCGGCCCCCGCCCGCATGACCAGCGTGGACTGCGCGAGCGATGCCCGCGCGCACACGAGCGCCACCGTCCCCGCCACCAGCGCTGGTGCGTACCGCAGGATCATGGCTTCTTGCCACCCCCGGCCCCACCGATGACGGTGAACTTGCCCTTGCTCTGCTTGGCGATCGCCTTCATGTTCTCCTGCCCCGCCTGCGTGCCCAGGCAGATGCAGTGGATCGGGATCTTCAGCTTCTGGTTGAGGCTTGCGACCTCGTCAACGACCGTCTCGTTGAAGTCACCGTCGGTCATGAAGTAGATCGCGTCAGGCCGCGGCTTCATGTTGTAGATGATCTCAAACCCGGGCATCGGGTTCGTCCCGCCCAGCGGCTGCAGCCCGACAATCAGCGGGGCCAGCTTCTTCTTGCCCGCGGGCGATGCGTCGATCCACTCGCTCCGGCCGTTGATCGGCTCCGCCCCCGTCGAGAACGCGATCACGAATACCTGCGAGTTCTCCAGTAGCCCATTCACAGACCGCGCCAACTCCTTCCGCAGCGTCTCGATGCGGGTGCCCTCACCGTTCGCCAGCGGCTCGCCCATCGACCCTGAGACGTCCACGAGGTAGGCAAAGCGGCTGCCCTGTGCTTCGACGCCAAAGAAGTTGGCGCCGCCCCCGCCCGAGCCGCCCAGCCCGCTGCCCTCGCCCCCGCCCAGCGAGATGTCACCACCGCCGCTGAGCGTCCCAATCTCGCCCAATCCCTCCGCGCCGCCGCCGGTCGCAGGGCCTACATCGGGGATGTTCGTCGTGACCTCGACGTCCCGAACCGCGGCATCGGGCACCGAGGGTGTGTCCGCGCCCATGGCCGCGTCCTGGATCTCGCTGAGCTCGCCCTCGCTGACCACCGCCATTTCAATCGGCCCCGGGTCACCGCCCCCACTGCCGTCGGTGCCGTCCCCGCCCCGCCCCCCGACCACCACCATCGCGGCGATGATCAGGAAACACGCGTGCACCACGATCGACACCAGCAGCCCGCTCAGCGAGGCCCGCTTGTAATCGCTCCCGATCACGCGGAGCACGCCAGGCTCCTCGCGCAGTCGCTGCACCGGGTCCATGCTGGGCTGAAGGTTCGGCATCGTGCGGCTCACATCACCCCACTCGTCTCACTCTTGACACCGGAGGCCCTCATTCAGATGCACGCCAGCCGGGGGGCTGTCCGCACCTGTCCATATTCTGTGGATCCCACCGGCTCTTCCGCCAGTGTATCGGCAGCCGCCTGCGCGTCGGGCCAACCGGCGGACCGGTGGACTGAGCAGGCTCACACGCATCCCTCACCTTGTCCAGGCGGGGTGGAATGGCCGGCGGCACATCCCCACGGGCCGCTCACCCTGATACGCGTAGACCCGGCCCCCGGTCGCACCCTGCCGGACAAGTGGCCCAGAAGGATGCCGTTCCGTCGGCCTCCGACGCGCCGGCCGCCCCCTCCCCCGACACGCGCCGACAACCCTCCCCCATCTGAATACCCTCCCCGAGCCACTCGCCCGAAGGAGCCCTCTTTGGCCACGACGATCCCTCCGACGACCCCCGCCCCGTCTACCCAGCCCAAGGCGGGCGCCGCCTCCCCTTCCAGCAAGTACCGCCGCATCCTCCTCAAGCTCTCGGGCGAGGCATTCACCAAGCCCGGGACCTTCGGCATCGACCCTGACGAGCTCGACTTTATCGCCGCGGAGCTCAAGGACGCCGCGGCCGCGGGGGCGCAGCTCGCCATCGTCGTCGGCGGGGGCAACATCATCCGCGGTGCCGAGCTCGCCGCCCAAGGCCATATCCACCAGGCGACCGCCGACCACATGGGCATGCTGGGAACCGTGATCAACGCCTTGGCCCTCCGCGAGAAGATGCTCTCGATGGACGTGCCCTGCCGCGTGATGTCGGCTATCGAAATCAGGGCGGTGGCCGAGCCGTTCATTCGAAACCGGGCCGTGCGGCACCTGGAGAAGGGTCGCGTGGTGATCCTCGCGGCCGGCACCGGCAACCCCTACTTCACGACCGACACCTGCGCCGCCCTCCGCGCCACCGAGCTCGAGTGCGACGTGCTGATGAAGGCGACCAAGGTGGACGGCGTCTACACCGCCGACCCCAAGAAGGACCCCACGGCGACCAAGTACGACACGCTGACCTTCAAGGAGGCCATGACGAAGAACCTCCGCGTCATGGACATGACCGCACTTGCGATGTGCGGCGAGCACAAGGTCCCGGTCATGGTGTTCGACTTCAAGCGGAAGGGCAACATCGCCCGCGTCGCCCGAGGCGAACGGATCGGCACGCTCCTGCATTCCGCCTAGTGGTACCGGGCTGGGGCGGGCGGGTTGCACCGCCGATCACCGCCGTCCAAAACGAACAACCCCGGCCTCGAAGCCGGGGTTGTCTCTTTCGAAAGCGGGCGAAGGGGATCGAACCCTCGACCTACGCGTTGGGAACGCGTCGTTCTACCGCTGAACTACGCCCGCACGCCCAGATCATACCCGGCTGCGGGCCGAAGGCCAAAGGCCAAGTTTTCGATGCCCTCACAGGGAGAGCACGGCCGTTAGAGCACGGTCGTGGCACCCTTACACCTGCCGCAGGAACCGCACGTCGTTCTCGAACAGCAGGCGGATGTCGGGGATGGCGTACTTGCCCATGGCCAGCCGCTCGATGCCGAAGCCGAACGCGAAGCCGGTCCACTCCTCGGGGTCGACGCCGCACGCCGTGAACACGGCGGGGTCGACCATGCCGCACCCGCCCAGCTCCATCCATCGCGGCTCCTGCTCGGGGCGCAGGCGGATCCGCATGTCGAACTCGGCGCTGGGCTCGGTGAAGGGGAAGAAGCTGGGCCGCAGCCGCACCTGAGCCTCGGGGCCGAAGTACGCCCGGGCGAACTGGAAGAGCGTGGTCTTGAGGTCTGTCATGGTCACGCCACGGTCGACGTACAGCCCCTCGATCTGGTGGAACATAAAGCTGTGCGTGGCATCGACGGTGTCGGGCCGGTAGACACGCCCGGGCGCCACGATCTTGATCGGGCCGGTCAGCTTGCCGGCGCCGCGCTTCACCGCGGCCTCCAGCGTGCGCACCTGCACCGTGCTCGTCTGGCTCCGCAGCATCCGCGGCTTGGCCACCTTTGCCGGGTTGTCCACGTAGAAGTTGTCGATCGGGTCCCGCGCCGGGTGGTCCGCCGGGATGTTCAGCTTGATGAAGTTGTGCTCGTCGTCCTCGAGCTCCGGCCCTTCGGCCGCCTCGAAGCCCATCCGCGCGAACACCTCGACGAGCTCGGCCCGCACCCGCGAGATCACGTGCGGACGCCCCGCGCTGAACGCCTCGATCAGCCCCGGCTCGGTGATATCGATCATCTCGCCGGCCGGCGTGCCCTTCGCGCCAACCTCGCCCTTACGGGCGTTGAAGGCCTCTTCGAGCTTCACCTTCACGGCGTTCAGCCGCGCGCCCACTGCGGGCTTCTGGTCCTTGGGAACATCCTTAAGCCCGCCCATCATCGCCTTGAGCTTGCCGTTGACCCCGATGTAGGCGATGCGCCACGCCTCGAGCGCGTCGGCATCAGTGGCCGCGCCGAGTTCGGTGAGAGAGCGAGACTCAAGTTCGTTCAGCTGTTCAAGCACGGCGTGAGGGTATCCAAAACGAGCACCGCCGACCTCTCGGCCGGCGGCGCGTTGATCGTGAGATCAGCAGACCAACTTAGTTGGTCTTGGTGCAGGAGGAAGCGGCGGAGCAACCGGTCTTGGTGGTGCTCACGGCGCCCATGTTGGCCTTGTCGCCGCAGGAGGACTTGCCGGAGCAGTCGCTCTTGCCGCTGGTGGCGCCCATGTTGGCCTTGGTGCCGCTGCAGCTGCTCTCGCAGCTGCCCTTGGTGCTGGTCGCGCCCATATTGGCCTTCTTGCCCTCGGCGCAGCAGTCGGACTTCTTGCCGGTGGCGCCCATGCTGGCCTTGTCCTTGCAGCACTCGGTCTTCTGGCCCATGTCGCCGCTGCTGGTCTTGTTCTCTTTGTTGCAGGCGGTGAGGGAGAGCAGGCCGGCGGCGAGGACGACGGTGAGCAGGTTCTTCATTCTTCAAACTCCTGGGTGTGGGATCCAATGGGAAGCGTCGGCGGCACCGCCGAGCAGGTGTCTAACGATAGCCAGCTTGGACGATTTCAGTTCCAGTTGGTTCCGGAATAAGAAAACGCCCGCCATAGGTGGCGGGCGTTTGGGTTCGATTCGGATATCAAGGTCGGCTCAGGCCTTCGCCTCGCCGCCCTTCTCCTTGCGGAGCTTGGCGTAGAAGGCCGTGCGCTTGTCGCTGATCTTGCGGCGCTGGCTGGGGCGGCCGCCGATTTCGGCGCCGTCCTCGGCCCCGCAGAACTGCAGGACGCAGAGCTCCGTACCGTCGCCGATGCGGTGGCGGCCGAGCTTGACGATGCGGGTGTAGCCGCCGGCGCGGTCCGCAAAGCGGGGCGCGACGTTGTCGAAGATGTGCTTCACGATCTTCGGGGCCTTGCGCAGCTCGCCGTAGCGGTTGCGCTCGACCTTGGAGCTATCCGGCACGTCGAAGAACGTCGTGGCCTGGTCGCGGAGCTTCTGGACGTGCTCCTTCTCGCCCTCGGACGCGTTCTTGGCGGTGTAGAGCCAGTCGAAGCCGAGACGGTCGCCGCCGAGCTTGGCGATGATCCGGCGGCGGGCCGCAAGATCACCGGTCTTCGCTGCGGTGATGATCTTCTCAACGAAGGGCTGCACAGCCTTGGCCTTGGGGATCGTGGTCACGATCTGCCCGTGCTCAAAGAGGCCGGCGGCCAGGTTCCGCAGCGTGGACGTGCGGTGGGCCGTGGTGCGGCCCAGTCGGTAGCCAGCTCTGCCGTGACGCATAACTCACACTCCATCTCTTCAGGAAAGCCCAGGGATCGTGATCCCTGGGCTTTGGGGGGTTCGGATATTAGGCGGGAAACTGCGGTGCGGTGACGGTGTAGCCCTCGGGCAGGGTCATCCCCAGGTCCATGTTGATGTCCTGGAGCTTGCGCTTGACCTCTCGGAGGCTGGTGCGGCCGAAGGAGCGGAGCTTGAGCAGCTCCCCATCCGTCTGGGTGACCAGCTGGCCGACGGTCTCGATGCGGGCGGACTCGAGGCAGTTGCTGGCGCGGACGGACAGCTCCAGCTCGCTGATGGGCATGTTCAGCTTGCGGATGAGCTCCTCGTCGACGCTCGCCGCGGCCGCCGCCTCCTCGCTCACGCGGTCCTCGCCCAGCTCGAAGTACTGGACGAAGGGGTTGAGGTGCTTGCGGAAGATCTTGGCGGCCTCGACCAGCGCCATCTCGGGCGGCACGGTGCCGTTGGTCCAGATCTCCATCGTCAGCTTGTCGTAGTTCGTGCGCTGACCGACGCGGGTGTCCTCGATCTTGTAGCGCACGCGCTGCACGGGCGAGTAGATCGCGTCGACGAAGATCTTGCCGATTTCCTGCTCGTCGCCGGTGTTGTACCGCTCGCTGGCGGGGACGTAGCCACGCCCCTTGGTGACCTCGAGCTCCATCTCGAAGTCGACAGCGTCAGTGAGGGTGGCGAGGACCAGGTCCTTGTTGAGGATGTTGATCGAGGTGTCGGCCTGGATCATGTCGGCGGTGACCTCGCCGGGGCCGCGGGCGGCCAGCTTCATGGTCCGGGTCTCTTCACCCTCCATCTTCACGATGAGGTTCTTGATGTTGAGGACGATGTCGGTGACGTCCTCCATCACGCCCTTGAGGGGGCTGAACTCGTGGGTGACGCCCTTGATCTTGATCGAGGAGACAGCGGCGCCCTCGAGGCTGCTGAGGAGGACGCGGCGAAGCGAGTTGCCGACGGTGGTGCCGAAGCCGCGCTCGAAGGGCTCAACGAAGAACCGGCCGTAGGTATCGCTCTTGAACTTGGGGTCGGTGACGACCTTGGTGGGCAGCTCGAGGCCGCGCCAGCGGACACGGGTGGTCATGGATCAATCTCGCTCTCGGCAGCACTCTTGGAACACCCCTTCGCAGGTTTGCGGCACGCCGCGTTGCCGAGCACGCGGGGCCTTCTTTCCTGGAGGGGACAATGAGTTCTTTGATCGGTGACGCACCGCACCACCTTTCGCAGGGCCGAAAGGTGGTGGCACGTTCCCGAATGATCACACGCGGCGGCGCTTCTTGGGGCGGCAGCCGTTGTGCGGGACCGGGGTGTGGTCCTCGACGGCGGTCACGCGGAGGCCGCTGGCGGTCAGGCCGTTGACGGCCGACTCGCGCCCGGCGCCGGCGCCCTTGATGCGGATCTCCACCTCGCTCATGCCCATCTTGCGGACCTTGCCGCCGCAGGTCTCGGCGGCGCGGGTCGCGGCGAAGGGCGTGCTCTTACGAGCGCCCTTGAAGCCGATGGTGCCGGCCGAATCCCACGCGAGGGTCTCGCCGTTGGTGTCGGTGATGGTGACGATGGTATTGTTCTGGGTCGCGCGGATGTGCGCGATGCCGCGGACGACGTTCTTGCGGACTTTGCCCTTCTTGGACATTCGAAACTCCTCGGATCGTCCGACCCGTGGAGGGTCGTACCCGTGGTGATGATGGAGAGCACGACCCGAAGACGGGTCGTGCCACCCGGAAAGTCATTACTTGGCCTTGACGCCCTTCTTGCCGGCGACGGTCTTCTTCTTGCCCTTGCGGGTGCGGGCATTGGACTGGGTGCGCTGGCCGCGGACCGGGAGGCCCTTGCGGTGGCGGTCGCCGCGGTAGGACTTGATGTCCTTGAGGCGCTGGATGTTCTGCTGAACCTGGCGGCGGAGGGCGCCCTCGACGATGTAGTTGGCGTCGATGATGGCGTTGATCTGGGCGAGCTTCTGCTCGTCGACCTCGTTGGACCGCTGGTCGGGGTTCACGCCCGCCTCGGCGAGGATCTGCGCGGCGAACTTCGCCCCGATCCCGTGGATGTACTGGAGGGCGAAGTAGATCTTCTTGCGGTCAGGGACGTCGATACCGGCGATACGTGGCATGGGATCCTCTCGCAGCCCTGGGTGGCCAGGGGTCAGTGCTCTCGGGGTTCGCTTAGCCCTGGACCTGCTTGTGCTTGGGGTCGGACTTGCAGATCACCCGCACCTTGCCCTTGCGGCGGACGATCTGGCAGGCGTTGCACATTCTCTTGACGCTGGCCTTCACCTTCACAGGTCACCTCTTGGAAAACCACGCCACAACCAGCCCGGTTTGGCGGGGAGGGGATGTTAGGCAGAGCCCCCGCGGGAGTCACGAGAAAAGTGCTGAACGAGCCCCGAGCGTAAGCGAGAGGGTGCCCCGATGGAAGCCCCCTCGCTGACGCTCGGGGCTCGCTTGGGGCTCAATGGGAGGCGCTCAATGGCGGAAGGTGATCCGGGCCTTGGACAGGTCGTAGGGGGAAATCTCTACCGTGACCCGGTCACCGGGCAGGATGCGGATGTAGTTCATCCGCATCTTCCCGCTCACGTAGGCGAGCACCTCGGACTTCTGCTCGTTGGGCAGACGCACCTTGAACATCGCGTTGGGCAAAGCTTCCGTCACCACGGCCTCGAATGTGAACTTGTCGTCCTGTTTGCCCATACGCGTCTGCTTGCTCCTCACATCCCCAATGAAAACGCCCCTTCGGGGGCTGCCCAAGGGTAGCCGACTTCCACCCCGGGTGCGCGCCAATTTGGGGGGTTCTCTAGCCGGACCGGGAAAGCAGCTCGCTCCCGGCGGGCGTGATCGCCACCATCCGTTCCTCGAACGCGGACCAGACGCCACCCATTGCGGTCGCGACGCCTTGAGCATTGGTGAGGACCTCCGCGGGCTGTTCGAGCACCACGGGTTCGAGGCACAGCACCATGCCCGGGGCGAGCCGCACATTGCGTCCCTTCGGGTATGAGAGCCAGGGGTCCTCGTGAATGGCACGCCCGATGCCGTGCCCGCAGGTGCCGGGCAGGAGGTAGAGGCCCAGCAGCCCCACTGCTTCCGCGGCGTGACCCATGACATCCTGCCACCAGGCGCCAGGCTTGGCGTGCGCGAGCACCGCGTCGAGCGCGGCCTGTGCGCCCGCTGCGATGTATTGCGCCCGCTCGCCGCCAGCGACGGCCACACTCGTTGCAACGTCCGCGTGCCAGCCGAGCGTAGTGCGGAGTGTCAGGTCGATGGTGACGACGTCGCCTTGTCGCAGAACGCGGCCGTCTGGGATGCCGAACATGACCTCGTCGTTCACGCAGATGCTGGCCGCGTGAGGGAAGGGTGGCCCGTGGTCGCCCTCGAAGCGGAAGCCCTTTGTCGTTGGGGTCGCGCCGGCATCCACGATCAGCGACTCAGCAAGCTCGGAGAGTTCGAGCGTCGTCACACCGGGCCGCACGCGCTCGGCCACGCGCTGCAATACGTCCCAAGCAAGACGCCCGGCGGCTCGGACTTGCTCGAGCTCGCCGGGCGTTGTGAACTGCCAGGGCATGCCATCTCAGCGGGGCGAAGTGCCGCCCAGACGCGGGCTGCTGCCCGCGCCCTCGTCGCCGCTCAGGAAACCCGAGTAGTTGCGCATCATCAGATTGGCCTCGACGCGCTGGAGGAAGTCCATGCACACCGACACCACGATGAGCAGGCCCGTGCCGCCCAGGAACTGCGTCACCGTCATGTCCACGTTCATCGACGAGTTCACCACCGTGGGCAGAACGGCGATGAGCGCGAGGAACGCGGCGCCGACGAACGTCACGCGGGTGACGACCGTCTCCAGGTACTCCGCGGTGCGCGGGCCGGGGCGCAGGCCGGGGATGAACGAGCCGTGCTCCTTGAGCTGCTTGCTCATTTCCTCGGGATTGAACTGGACGGTGATCCAGAAGTAGCTGAAGAAGTAGATCATCGCCACGTAGAGCAGGAGGTAGAGGAAGGCGTTGTGCTGGAAGTTGTCGGAGAGGAAGCGGAGCGTGTCGCCGCCGAAGCCGGTCCAGCTGTTCTGGTTGGCCATCTCCTTCAGCTGGGCGAAGACCACCGTGGGGAAGATCATCAGCGAGCTGGCGAAGATGATGGGCATCACGCCGCCGTGGTTGATGCGCATCGGCAGGTAGGACTTCTGGCCGCCGTACACCTTGCGGCCGCGGGTGTGCTTGGCCTGCTGCACCGGGATTCGTCGCTGGGCCACCTGCATGAGCACCGCGGCCATGGTGACGCCGACGAAGCCGGCGGCGAGGAGGATGAGACCCATCCAGCCCATCTTGCCGGGCGTGCCCGGTTCGAAGTTGGCGCGGACCAGGCCAAGGGCCTGCGGGATGGAGGCCAGGATGCCGGCCATGATGATCATGGAGGCGCCGTTGCCGATGCCGTGCTTGTCGATCTGCTCGCCCAGCCACATGAGGAACGTGGTGCCGGCCGTGAGGGCGGTCACGGCCATCACCCACCAGAGCGGGTTCTGCACCCAGTAAGGCGTGATCAGGTCGTTCTGGTTGAGGTACGCGAGCCAGCCGAAGCCCTGAACGACGCACAACGCCACGGTGGCGTAGCGCGTGTACTCCATGATCTTCTGGCGGCCGGTGGGGCCCTCTTCCTGGATGGCCTTGAGCTGCGGCAGGAAGGACGCGAGCAGCTGGAAGATGATGCCGGCGGTGATGTACGGCATGATGCCCAGGCCGAAGATGGTGGATTGGGAGAGGCTGCCGCCGGAGAACATTGTCACGTACGTGGCGATCGCCTCGATGCCCGAACCGCTGCCCTTGGAGGCCTGGTCGAACAGCTCCTGGAGCTTGTCCTGGTTGACGCCCGGGAGCGGGATCCAGTGGCCCAGGCGGAAGACGATGAGCATGCCGAGCGTGAACAGGATCTTGTTCCGCAGTTCTTCGATCTTGAAGACGTTGATGAGCGTGCTGAGCACTTCGGACCTTTCACGACGTGGAAACAACCGGTCGCAACCCAGCGCCGGGCGAGAAGCGTAGGCGGGAAGAGTTCGGATCAGGGGCTCTCACAAACCCAAAGAAAACGGCACGGTTGCCCGTGCCGTCTCGTGGATCAGTTGATCCCCCTGCTCAGGCCTTCTTCTCGCCCTCGCCCTCGTCGGCGGCCACGGCCTTCTTGGCCTTGCTGCCGCTGCCGCGCTTGAGCTTCTTGGTGAGGTTCTTGGGGGTGCGGTCCTCGCTGGTGAGGTCGATGCCGCGGGTGCGGTCGCGACGGGTGCCGGTCTCCTTCACGGAGCCGCCGGCATCGGTGATCATCTTCTTGGCGGACGCGGAGACGCGGTTGGCCTCGACCGTCAGCTTGGCCTTGAGCCCCTTCTCCTTGCCCAGGCTGCCGAGGATCTTGAGGTCGCGGCTCTCGTCGCGGACCAGGCCGGCCTTGATGAGCGACTCGGAGTTCACCGTGCCCCCCTTGGCGAAGCTGGGGTGGGCCACGATGTCGCCGATGTTCACCGTCCAGAACTTGACCTTGAACGGGGCGTTGGTGAAGCCGAACTTGGGCAAGCGGCGGAAGTAGGGCATCTGGCCGCCTTCGAACGCCTTCTTTGCGGCGTTGCCCGAGCGAGAGCCCGCGCCCTTATTGCCGCGGCCCGACTGCTTGCCGTGGCCGGAGCCTTCGCCGCGGCCGACCCGCTTGCGGTTCTTGTAAGCGCCGGCGAGGGCGGTGATGTCGTGGATCATCATGACCGTGTACTCCAGTCTCTATCGCTATCTGCATCGGTCCGGGAGGCCGGCCCGCGTGTGTCGTTTACTGAACTCAGCCGGCAGTGGGAGCGGCAGCGCCGCCCTGTGCCTCGCCGCCACCCTGGGGTGCGCCGGCGGAACCGCCCTCGGGGCCGCCGTCGCGACCACGACCGCCGCCGCCGCCGCGACCGCCGCGGGGGCCGCCGCGACCACGACCGCCCTTGCGGCCGTCATCGACGGTGTTGACGGGGCCCTTGGCCTTCTCGCGCTTGGGGGCGGAGGGCATGAAGCGCTTGCCCTTCTCGATCTTGGCCTCGATCTCGGTGGTCTCGAGCTGCTGGCGGCGGAGGTCGGCGACCTGCGTCGGCTGGCGGAGCTGGGCGAGACCCTCGAACACGGCCTTGACGATGTTGCGCTTGTTGGTGCTGCCGTAGCACTTGGTGAGGCAGTCGGTGATGCCAGCCTTCTCGAGGATGGTGCGGACCGTGCCGCCGGCGACCACGCCCGTGCCGGGGGCGGCGGGGACGAGGCGGACCTTGGAGGCGGAGAAGGTGCCCTCGACCTGATGAGGGATGGTGGTGCCGACGAGCGGCACGTTGACCATCGCCTTGCGGGCGTACTTCTCGGCCTTCTCGATGGCCGAGGGGACTTCGTTGGACTTGCCGTAGCCGAAGCCGACGCGGCCGCGACGGTCGCCGACGACGACGAGGGCGCCGAAGCTGAAGCGGCGGCCGCCCTTCACGGTCGCGGACGTGCGGTCAACGCCGATATTGGCGGACTCGATCTGGCTGGATTCGGAGAAGTTGTCGTTCATGGGTCTCTTTCGCTTCGACTTCGGTCACGGCCGGTGGCCGTGCTTGGCACTTAGAACTGCAGACCTCCCTTGCGGGCGGCATCACCCAGGGCCTTGACGCGCCCGTGGTACTTGAAGCCGCCACGGTCGAACACCACCGAGGTCACGCCAGCGGCCTTGGCGGCCTTGGCGATGGCGTCCCCCACTGCCGCGGCGGCGGCGGAGTTGCCGGTCTTGTCGGCCTTGATCGCCTTGTCCATGGTGGACGCGGCGGCCAGGGTCTTGCCGGAGAGGTCGTCGATGACCTGGGCGTAGATGTGGTTCAGGGACTTGTAGATCGAGAGACGGGGACGCTCGGGCGTGCCGCTGATGCGCTTGCGGATGCCGATGCGACGGCGGGAGCGCCTGACCTGCTTTCCAACGTTCTTGTTCATGGCTCTGCTCTTTCTGATCAGGCGGCGATTAGGCGCCGAACTGCTTGCCCTGCTTGCGCTTCACGACCTCGTCGGTGTACTTGATGCCCTTGCCGTTGTAGGGCTCGGGCTTGCGGACGGCCCGCATGGACGCGGCGAAGTGGCCGACGACGCCCTTGTCGGGGCCGGTGATCTTCACGAACTGCTTGTCGATCGCGACCGTCACGCCCTGGGGGATGTCGACCATGATCGGGTTGGCGTAGCCGACGACCAGCTTGACCTGCTTGCCCGCCATCGTCGCCTGCCAGCCCACGCCCACCACCTCGAGGTTCTTCTCGTAGCCCTTGGTCACGCCCTCGACCATGTTGCGGATGTGGGCGCGGGTGGAGCCCCAGTACGCGTTAGCTTCTTTGTTTTCGGGGGTAAACCCCTCGGCAAGGGCGACGCTCACGGCCTTGTCGCTCTCGTTGAAGCTGACCTTCACCTCGGGGCGCGTCGCAAGCGTGAGCTTGCCCTTGGGGCCCTCGACGTGCACGGCCTGGTCCTTCACCGCGACCTTGACGCCGGCGGGAACGGGGACTGCTTTCTTACCGATACGGGACATTGCAAACTCCTGTCGCGTGCGGCTCGCCCGCCGGTGGCGGGGCTTCCGCGGTGAAACTTCGTGTTACTCGATCGTGCAGAGCAGCTCGCCGCCGACGCGCTCGGTGCGGGCCTTGCGGTCGCTGAGCACGCCCTTGCTCGTGGAGACGATGGCGATAGCTGGTCATCGC
>Ga0196963_10000188_pt1 | contig 62210 bp, 52 predicted proteins | sample S1_5metaG_FD_148600 | JGI IMG/M metagenome (GOLD analysis project Ga0196963, IMG submission 148600) | Soil microbial communities from Anza Borrego desert, Southern California, United States - S1_5 | ecosystem: Environmental > Terrestrial > Soil > Desert | place: USA: California | collected... | reverse complement strand
AGCTAGTGCCGCTGCTGCGCGCGGGTTATCTCGTGTTGTGCGATCGCTACATCTTTACCGCGTTTGCGCGCGACTCCGTGCGGGGCTGCCCGATGGATTGGGTGCGCGGGCTTTATAGCTTTGCCGCTTTGCCTGACCTGACGTTTTTCTTTAGAGCCGAGTTGGAGACGTCGCTGAAGCGCATTCTGGATGGGCGTCCGGAGCTTAAGTACTTCGAAGCGGGTATGGACCTCGGGTTGTCGGAAGATCCGAATGAGAGTTTTAAGATTTTCCAAGGCCGTTTGCTGAAGGAGTACGAGGCGATGGCGAAGGAATTTGGATTCCAGGTGATGGACGCGAACAAGCGCATTGAAGAGCAGCAAACCTTGGTGCGGAAGCTGGTGAGCGCCAAGGTGGCGCTCGCGGATTTTGCCAAACAGGAGGTCTGAGATGCCGCGCCCAAGAATTGCGATTAACAAACGGCCCGAGCATGAGACGGTGATTGTGCCGAAGCCGACGCCGAAACGTTTTTACGGCAAAGGCCTGCCGCAGATTGACCTGAAGGAGCTGGCCGGAAAACTGATCGTGGTTGAAGGGGCAGACGGCTCCGGCCGCTCGACCCAGATTAATCGTTGTGTGGAATGGCTCGAGGCGAGCGGGCACGCCACGGTGCAGGTCGGGTTGAAGCGCTCGACCCTGGTGAGCAACGAGCTGGAGCGGGCGCAGGACGGGAACACTTTAAGCCGGACCACGCTGAGCCTATTCTACGCCACCGATTTTGCCGACCAGCTTGAGCATGTGATGATTCCGGCGCTGAAAGCCGGCTTCATGGTGCTGGCGGACCGCTACATTTACACACTGATGGTCCGCGACCTCGTGCGCGGGATGGATGAGGCCTGGGTGAAGAATGTATATAGCATTGCGCTTGTGCCTGACGCGGTTTTTTATCTGAACGTCTCTCCCGAGCAATTGGTGCAGCGGACGTTTGCGAAGAATTACGCGCTCGATTATTGGGAGAGCGGGATGGATTTAGGGCTATCGCGCGACATGTTCGACAGCTTTCTGAAATATCAGGGCATGGTGCAGGAGCAGTTTAAACGCATCCAGGCGACCTACGGCTTTGACATCATCAATGCCGAACGGTCGATCGATGAGATTGCGGCTGAGCTGCGCCAGAAGATCGAAAACATCCTCGCAGCCCCGTAAACTCCAGAGTTTATGCAGCCAGGCAAAACACGCGCTGTCATAGATGTCGGAACCAACTCGATCAAACTCCTGGTGGGAGTGGTCGAGGGAGCAAATGTCACGCCCCTGGTTGAGCAGAGTGAGCAGACGCGCCTTGGCCGCGGGTTCTACACGGATCACATGCTGAGGCCCGATGCGATCGCGGCGACGGCTCAGGCGGTCGCTGGGTTCGCGGAAATCGCGCGGAGCTACGCTCCTGAGAGCGTTCACGTGATCGCGACCAGCGCTGCGCGGGATGCAATTAACAAAGGGGATCTCCTCCTTGCGATTGAGCAGGCTTCAGGTTTGCCCGTGGAAATCATCTCCGGAGAGCAGGAGGCGGCATGGGCGTATTGCGGAGCCACCATGGGGGGGCGCTTCGACAAAGCCCCAGCGCTCGTGGTCGATATCGGAGGAGGAAGCACCGAGCTGAATCTCGGCAACGATGGAAGCCTCCGCTTCAGCAAATCATTTCCACTGGGCACTGTCCGGTTGCTGGAGATGTGCGAGGTGTCTGATCCGCCAACAGCGGAGCAGGAGCAAGGGTGCCAGGCGCGGTTGCGGGAGTTTATACAAGAGAAGGTTCAGCCCCTTTTCGCGGAGAAGCTCGCGGGGTTCCTGAGTTCGAACATTGCTTTTGTGGTCACAGGAGGAACTGCGACGATCCTGGGCAGGGTGCATCTGGGCCTGAAGAGTTATGAGCGCGACCGGCTTGATGGGCTCGAACTGGATGTGAGCACGATCCGCGCCCTCAATCACAGGTTCTGGACGATGTCCCTTGCGGAGAGAAAGGAAATTCCGGGCATGCCTGGCAAAAGGGCTGACGTCATTCTGGGGGGAAGCGCCATCCTGCTCGCGCTCATGGAAATGCTTCAACTCCCGACCGCAATTGTAAGCACGCGCGGATTGCGCTTCGCGGCGCTGCTTGACGGCGGGTGCGCCGCCTTGAAGAATCCAGCGGCTTGAGCGAGGCGCTCGAGCCCGCATGGGACGAGGCAAGGGGGCATTTACTTTAATCGAGCTGCTGGTCGTCGTGGCAATCATCGCGATCCTGGCGAGTTTGCTCCTGCCAACCCTTTCGCGAGCAAAGTCAAAAGCTCACGGCGTCGTCTGCATCAGCAACCTCCGCCAGTGGGGGGTGGCGCTGCATCTCTACGCGACCGACAACGACGACCTGCTCCCTTATGAAGGTTTTCAAAACACGACAGGTTGGTACATCGTCCTGCCGCGCACGATTGGTGTTAAGGACTACGCGCAGATGGCTTGGCGCACGAATGCGTTCGCGCCGCTGGACCGCTCGATCTTCATCTGCCCTTCAAACACTAACCGCAGCAACGGGAACAACCTGTTTCATTACTGCCTAAACAAGCATATCGATGGGACGGGCGAAAATGACGCGCCTCGCAAGCTTGGCTCGGTGCCTCGTCCGTCACAGGTGGTTTACCTTTTTGACAACGGCGGGCGAGCCGCTGTGGCGCAGCAGAATAATGTCCACACCAACCTGCATAACCGTGGCGCGAACTTTCTTTTTGTGGACGGGCATGCGCGCCGGTTTGGGAACCGCGAGTATTGGGATTTCACTGCCCGCAAGGGACGAACGAACAACGCCGACATTGTATGGCAACCATGAACAAAGGCTTAATCACCGGGATCGTATTCGCAACGGCGTCACTGCTTGTGGGGTGCAGCGCGGCCAAGCCGATGCGGATCGAAGTGAGCAGCCCTGCTGCGACCGCATTTCGCGCGAAGTACACTTTCGGCCAGGACACCGGAACCATAGCGACTGAGGCTAAATCTCACGGCGGGGCGTCGCTGGAATTTCCCGCGCAGGATGGATCGGTGGAGGTGTCAAAGGAGCGACCTGCTGAAGAATTGCAAGTTCGAGTGTTTGAGGGAGCAAAGACGGTGGTGGATGTGAAATCGCCGGCGGGCGAAAAGGGATTGCGGGCCAGCAGAACACGCGGGCATTGGTCTACCGAGAAGCTGGATTAAACGAATTTAGAGCAACTCAGCAGGCTCGACGTGGTGTTCACCGCGCGCCAAGGCCTCGAGCCAGTCGCACGCAGCGGGCAAAATCCGGGACCAATGAAATAGCTTCGCACGTTGCCAGGCATTGATGCGGTAGGTTTGGTACAGGTCCGGTTTTGCCAGGAGACGCGCGATTCCGTCCGCCAGCGACTTCGGTGTTTCAGCCGCGCTTACCCAGCCGGTGCGTTGGTGGAGAGTCGATTCACGCAAGCCAGCCACGGGATAAACAACGGCGGGCGTGCCCATCGCGTTTGCTTCGATCACGTTAAGGCCCCAGCCCTCCCGTTGCGAAGTATGGATTAGGAAGTGCGCGTCGCGGAGCAGCGCATCCTTCGTCTCCTCGGGCAATCGACCGCGGAAATGAACGCAGTCCTGTAGTTGCAATTGTTGCACGAGCGAACGAAGTGACGGCTCCTCTTCGCCTCCACCAACGATGTCCAACTGGGCTGCAATCCCCCGGGTTCGCAGCACGTTTGCGAGCTTCACTGCTTCACCAATGCGCTTGTTGGGAGCGAGGCGGGAAACGACAGCCAGGCGAACGGGCTGCGTGAGGTTCTTCGCGGGGAGTTCAGGAAGAGCAACCGTGTCCACACCGTAGCGCACGATGCTCACATGCCGTACGCCGTGGCGCTTCAAGTCGTCGCGCGTGGATTCGCAGGCGGTCCAGAAACGTGCGTTTCGATAAAGCCAGTGTGTCCAGCGTTCCTGCGTTCGGCCGATCCATGAGAGCGGCCATGGATAAAACGCATTCCAGATTGGGCCAAGGACTTCGTGGATGTAGGAGACGTGACTGGTTCCGCACCACCAGGGAGTGAACCAAGGAATGCCATGGTGCTGGTCCATGACGAGGTCGAACCTGGGCTGTGTTTTATACCATGAGCGCGCCGCGAAAATGGAACTGCCCATCCGGCCGCCGCGCACGATTTGCACACCATGAATGACTTCCGCACGGGTGCAGCCAGGAAAAGCGTTCGCAAACCAGAACACCTCATGGCCGCGTTGCGCGAGCGCGGAGAGGTATCCAAGGGTGACCCGTTCAGCGCCGCCGGAGAGCGGATTGCGCGGGTCGCGCCAATTGAGCATCAGAAAACGCATGGATCCGGCAAGCCGGGCGGGGGAAAAGTACAAAAGCGGAACTCAATTGCCACTGATTATTTCGGATTGCATAGTGCTGCGGCAGAGACGCGCGCATGATCATCCACAAACTCATCGCCCAGCACCTGAAGAAGCAGGATGACCTGGAATTTTACCAGATGCAGGCGGTCGATGCGATTCGATGGATCGCGCAGTCCGGTGTGCCGCTCGGGGCGGGGGTTCATGCGCTGGATCTCGGCTGCGGCCATGGGGTTTTCGGGGCGGAGTTGCTCAAGCGCGGGTGCTCTGTGACTTTTTCCGACTTTGATAATTATCTGGCGCCGACGCTGAGGACACACGCCTTTCGCAAGTTCGACATTGATCGGGAAGACCCCAAAACATTGGGTGAATACGACCTGGTGATCTGCTCGAACGTTTATGAGCATCTGTCGAAGCCGAAGCAATTTCTGGAAGCCGCTGCGCATTTCTTGAAACCCGGCGGGGTCCTGTTCCTGAGTTGGACCAACTGGCTCTCGCCCTGGGGCGGCCACGAATTTTCGCCGTTCCATTACTTTGGCCCGACGCTGGGGCCCAAGCTGTACGATCGCGTGATGAAGAAGCAACGGAAGCACACACCCCACGAGAATCTTTTCCCAACTTACATTGGCGAGACGCTGAAGATCATCGAAGCGCAACCAGAGTTGCTGGTCCGGAAGATCGCGCCTCGTTATTACACGGAGTTCGGGTTTATAACCCGCATCCCTGTCGTGCGGGAGTTTATCACCTGGAACTGCGCGCTGCTCATCGAGCGGCGAAAGCGGGCGTGACAATCCGCCCTGAAGGCGGTCTTAATGGTTTATCATGCGATGGATTGCGTTAGCAGCCCTTCTGCTGGTGGTTGCGGTCTATTTCGCCCGCTCCCGCCAGCAACCGCTCGTGAGCACAGGCCCCGTCGCCCCGGCTCCGGTTGCTGTGGGCTCGTCTATTAGAAATGCGGCGCCCCATCCGAGCGCCGAACAAGCTGGAACGCGAATCGCCAGGGTCCTTACCGCTGAGTTCCCAGACCACAGCCACAAGCTCAGCACCGCTGAACTTGGAGATTTCCTGAATGTCAGCAAACACAGCGCGGCGAGTCTCGCTGCTGCTTTCGACATGACGCAGGACAAGGAGTTCCTGGAAATGGCCGCGCGAATGCACCCGGATGATCCCCTTATCCAAGCGAAGGTGCTGATGCACAACATCCTGCCGGAGGAGCGGGAGAAGTGGACGAAAGCTCTCAAACAAAGCGATCCGAACAACTCATTGCCTTACCTGCTAGCTGCCAGTGATCTCGTTGCCAAAGGCGACTTGAACGCTGCACTGGCTGAAATCAAGCAAGGGGGCTCGAAACAACTGAACGATTACGCGCGTGCGACGTCCCTGAGCCTGGAAGAGGCGTACCTCCATGCGGGGCGTAATCCTGCTGAAGCCAAGGCGTACGGCAGCTCGGATGTGCTGCTGCCGCATCTGGCTATCATAAAAGGGGCGGCCTCTGAACTCGCCCAGGAAGCCAGCCGGCAAATGACGGCCGGCAACACTGCTGAGAGCGCTCGACTGCTCCAGGGAGTCTGGACTGTGGGAAATCAATTCAGAGACGCGAGTGCGCAAGGTTATCTCCTCACGGATCTGGTTGGCATCGCCGTCGAGAACATGGCGTTAAGCCGCTGGCCTGAGGGTGTTTCGGGTCCGTTTGGAGATCCGAAGCAAGTAGCTGCGGAGAATCACCAACGGCGCACTGAAAGCAGAGAACTAACCACTCTCGTCGGCGCCTGGATGAACAGCGCTCCAGCGGATAACGAGGTGATTGCTTATTACGATCGGCTGCGCCTCTTCGGCGAGCGAGACGCGATGAATTGGCTCAAGGCGCGTCGGCCGGATTTGAGCAACGCAGAATAGCTGGATTCAGGCGCCCTTGCGCTTAAAGAACTCGTCCGCGCTCGAAACATTCAGCATTGCGAGATCAAGCCCTTCGCCAGGCGCCCGGTCGCGGGCAGTGAGCAATTGGCGAGCGAGCGCCTGGCTCGCAGGCCCAACGTAATATTTCACCAGGCCCACGTTCACATCCGCGCCGAAGACAATAATGAGAACCGTGTTCTCGTCCACGCTCTGCACGAGCAGGTTATATTTCTGCCCCTGCTGGTAAATGCTGTTGAATTGCGGCTCCTCAAGCATTCCTGCGATCGCTTGAGTCGCGTTGAAGGTGTTCGAAGCCAACGCTGACAGAGTGGTCACATCGACCCCTTCGCATTCCCCCTGCGCTGCCAATCTAAACCCAGCCTTGTCCGCGAGCACGACCAGCTTCAATTCGCCGCGCACAAGCAATTCGCGCAGCACGGAATCCATTTGCTGAATGTCTTCCTCGATCAACTGGGGGAGGGCAGTCATAACGCCTTTCTGGCTATGCGACCTTCGCGCTTTGCGATTGGTTGATGAATTTGTGCAGCAGCATGCGAGTGATCATGTTCAAGGTTTCGAACACACCTTCGCACTTGTGGGCCGAAGCTTCGAATGATGGAACCTGAACGTCGCGGTTATTAAGCAGGAACTCCATATACTCCACTGGGGCGACGTTTGGTAGATCGCGTTTGTTGTATTGGAGCACGTACGGGATGTCCGCGAGGTTGAGCTTGTTGGTGCGGAGGTTTTCCTCCATGTTGGCGAAGCTCTCCACGTTTTCCTGCATCTTGTCGTACTGCGAATCGGCGACGAACACGATGCCATCGACCCCGCGGAGCACGAGTTGGCGCGTGGTGTTGTAAATAACCTGGCCTGGCACTGTGTAGAGCTGGAACTTCGTTTTAAAACCTTTAATCGCCATCGCTTCGATGGGAAGGAAATCGAAGAAGAGGGTGCGGTCCGAGGATGTGGCGAGGGAGACCATTTTGCCCTTCTCGCCAGCGGCTTGAACATTCTCGTGCACCTTGACGAGGTTGGTTGTTTTCCCGCAAAGCGCTGGGCCGTAATAAACGATTTTGACCTGAAGCTCTTTGGTCGCCTGATTGATGATAGCCATGGTTCCGGATTATTTGCGCGCCAGTTCTCTGGCAATGACATTCAAGGAATCGACAGGAAATGGAAGCCCTCTTTTCCCAAACGCGACGAGCGTTTGCGCGCCTGCGGGAGCTGCGTAAATGATGGTTTGCGCGAGGGTGATGGTCACCTCGGCCGCGTCCCGAATGCTCAGTTCTTTAGCCATCTGCTGTGCGCGCGTTAACAAGCTGGGCACGAAGGCTGCCACCGCTTCGGCGCGGAGTTCCGGTGGAAGTTGGGAGCTGACCACAAGGCCATCCGCTGTAGCAATAAGAGCGCCTTGCACACCTGCGAGAGCGGCGGTTGCCTTGACGATCTCTTGTGGCGTCCACTCGACCTTCTCCGGTGTGCCAAACAATTTACCGAGTTCCGAAGTCGGCGCCGGGGCTGCGGGCGTGGCCAGCGGTTGTGCTACGGCGGCCTCTTCTGCGGGGCTGGATGTGGCGGACTTGAAGAGGTCTGGAATGGAGTCGGGGATTGCAACGGTCCTGCGGGTCGTTTTCGGCAGGTTCCTGACGAAGAGCGGCGCCAAGACTGGCAGAGGGAGCATCAGCGGGGTGTCGTCGAACACTGAAGCTGCTGCGGAGCCGATGTTCGGTTGAATCCACGGCTGGATTTCACCCCAGGTGAACATGGCTCGGCCCTGGCGCAACGCTTCCGTGAGCTGTGGCATGGGGATCTCCAACGCCGCTTCAGGGAAGGTGATAAACACGCGCTGCACGTCCTCGCCCCAGTCATCCCACACTTTTGAAACATCCACCCGGATGCAATCCGAGCGTGTTGCAGGCTCGCGCGCGGGCAGGGATGCAGCAGCCGTCTTGGGCTCTGGCGCCAATGCGGCAGGGGCCGCTGAGGGAAGTGGTTGCGCCGGTTTGGGCGCGCTCGCCGGCAGAACACCGACACCCGTGCTGCCCGGCAACTTGGCTGGGGCAGGAGCAGGGGTGACGGGAGCGGGCGGCTTGATAAAGGCACCGGGTGGCGGCGTTGGCGGCGTCGGCGGTTTTTCGCTGCTCGGAGCAGGTGGCGGTGTGAAAGCAATTGGCGTAGTCGCCACCGGAGTTGGGGCCGGTGCGGACGGAGGCTCCTGCGTAATTTGGGCTTTTGATGTAAAAAGCCCCTGCACTTCCTCAGGCACTTCGATTCTTTTTGCAGCCGCATTGCGTTGCAGCGCCTCCTTGGGAAGCTTCGGCAGGATCAAGCCTAGAGGGAGAGAAATCTTCGTAGAAAGCTGCGGATGGGCAGCGTTGATGTTCGCCCCCCATTCGACGAGATCACCAAGAGAGACTTGCACCTGGCCCTGGGCGAGTTGTGGCTTGATGGCAGCTATCGGAATCTGGAGGGTGCCAGAGTCCGGGATAGCAGCTTTAAGTTCCGCCGGAGCGGCTGCAGCCACTGCGGCCGCGTCAACCGAAATGCTCGGACCTGGATCAACGACCTTCTTCGCCGGAAGTGCAGGAGGAGGTTCTGACTTCGGGATCTGAACGGCCGCAGGAGCCGCCACCGGAGCAGCCGGGGCGGGTGGTGGCACAGGTGCAGGGTCTGCTTTGGGCTGAGGGAGGATTTGCCCTTTGCCGCCGAAGATCGGGCGGACCTCATCGGGCACGGCAACTTTCTGAGCATCAGTCCGCCGTTGAAAAATTGTTGCTGGCAGCTTTGGGAGAATCGCCTTGAGCGGAAGCGACACTGGCCGTTCGTTCAGCGCCCCATCGGAGCTGAAGGTTCCAGGTGGGCTCCAGGAAGCCAGTTCGCCAAATGTAATCTTAACGGAGCCCGAAGCGAGTTGCGCTTGCACCACTGAGAGCGGCGTGGCGAGTTGTGCTCCAGACCCAGGCGCCTTCCGGACCAGCGATTTCAGCTCAGGAGCAAGTCCTTCGATAACATCACGAAGCGGAATTTCGACGGTGGGCCCGGCAGGTTTGGGAGCGACTGCTGGCGCTGGCTGCGCGGCTAAAGCTGCCGCGCTTGGGGCGCTTGGGGCGGAAGGAGGCGGTGGCGGTGGAGCAGCGGCTGGAACGGGCTTGGGCTGCGGGGTTGCGGGTGGCTCCGCCGGTTTCTTCTTAAAAAATCCGAACATGGTTTAACATGCGCCGCCGTCCTGAATCGCCCGCGATACTTGCAGCGTGGTTGGCGCGCGTCGATAAAGAAACACCTCGCGAATATTGTAACTTGCCGCGCGCTTGCCGGGTCTAATGAGGAGAACGCGAGTTCTGCCTTATGAGAAAGGTGCTTATAATAACGGTGATGGTCGCAGTGACGCTGGCTGGAATGGCAGGTGCGCTGCTGGTTCGCGCGAAAGCCCAGGCAAGTTTGAAGCTAGAGGCCTCCGCCACCTTCGTTTCGTTCTCAGAAGTTGAGAATGCCAAAACAGTTCTTCAAACCTTGGCCGATCAATTCATCCTTGAAATTCGCCAGGCCCGCGCCTCCGACTATTTGGTGAGAGTGGCGCAAAACCAAAGCGCCCCAGCGGCCGAGTTCAAGAAAACCGCCGCCCGCCTGCTGGGCGCCCTCGAAGAGTTCCGCGGAACGCAGCAGGAGAGCGCCCTGACTCGCGAGTTGCTGACGTTGCTTCATTCTGGCCGTGAGCTGGGCAGTTGGATGGACCTTATATCTAGGGTTTGTTTACCGGCATCCCACCGACGAATTGGTCGTCCGCGCCGGCCACGATGCTGTCGAGGTGGCCGCCAAAGTTGGCCGCAGGGAGGAGTTGATTCGCGCTCTTATTCACGTTGTCCGAATTCCTCTGACCTTCGACACCAAGCCGGAAGTGCAGACGCTTCTGACCGTCAACGGGGTGGACGGTTCTCGCGCGCGATTTGCGCGAGCCAACACGAGGGGGTCACTCCCATGCCTGCGGATATGCAGCTCTAATCCATGCTTCGCATCTTTCCATCGAAGCGCTTCCTCGCCGCCAGCGCCCTGGCACTGCTCTTGATCAGCTGCGGATTGCGCACACGCTACAGCATGGCCTTAACGTGGGGCGAGAGCATGAGCCCCACGCTGCAGCATTGCGACCTGCTGATCGTAGACACATGGAGTTACAAGCACGAGGAACCCATGCGGGGTGACGTGGTGATCGCTCGCGCGCGAGGGGACGTGCTCGTGAAACGAATCGTGGGTCTGCCTGGCGAAAGCATTGAGGTCCGCGCAGGGGCTGTGTTCATCAATGACGCCCGATTGTTCGAAGATTACGCGAGTGACGGAAATCTGCTCGCCATCTCAAAAGGCACCCTCCGCGGGAAGTATGCTTTAGTTGGAGACAATCGTTCCCTGCCTGTTGAGCAGTTGGTGCATGCGGTCGCCGCGAAAGAGGAAATTGTCGGCAAAGTAAAGCTGTCACTCCGGCTCGTTCCGCGGCGGCTCCTCCAGAGTTTCCAAACGTCTTGAGCGTTTTTCCGGCGGGCTCACCAAGGCAACGAATTCGCCTTTTGGTTGGCGATCTTTAAAGCGTTCCAGTAACTCCGCAGCGGACCCGCGGAGATATTCCTCAAACTTTTTAGTTAACTCCCGCGCAAGCACCACCTGCCGGTTCGGCAGAATCTCCTTCAACTCCTCCAGCAGCTTCACCACGCGATAAGGAGACTCGTAAAAAACCAACGTGGCATCGAGAGAGGAGAGCCGGGTTAACTCACGTTTTCGCTCGGACGTTTTGTGCCCGAGAAAACCAACGAAATGAAACTCAGCCGTGGGCAACCCGCTCGCTGTGAGCGCCCCCACAAACGCGCAAGGGCCGGGGACAGCCTCCACCCGGCAACCGGCCTCCAGCGCCGCTCGCACCACGCGCTCACCAGGATCGCTGATGCCAGGAGTGCCCGCATCGGTCACCAGCACAACCTTCTGGCCGCCGCGCAAGCGTTCGATGATCTCCTCGCTGCGTCGTGCCTCGTTGAACTTGAAGTAACTAATGAGCGGCCGGCTTATATCGAAATGCCGCAGCAAATTGCCTGTGTGCCGTGTGTCCTCGGCCGCGATCACGTCGCATTCTTTGAGTGTGCGAAGAGCGCGCAAGGTGATGTCCTCCAGGTTGCCAATCGGAGTCGCCACTAGATAGAGCGTTCCTGGTGTGAGGGGTGGGAGTGCGTCCGGCATAACTACTTTGTTGGTGTTAGAGGCATGCGCTCACGGAAGCATTCTCAAATGGCCCGTCAGCGCTGGCGCGCTGAGGCTATGCGGGGCAAACAGCGTGAATAAACAAAAGACGCCCACTGTCCAAAAAGCTCTTTGGGGCCAAAGCATGCGAGCTTTATAAAGCAACGGGGTACGGCGGTAAATGGTTGAACCCGAGACAGGTTCAATGGGGCATGTCCCGTTCACAGACTGGCGATTGAGATTGCCTCCCCGCCCTTCACGAACCTTGGGCAGAAGCGTCCCGGAAACGGACAAAGCAGCCCGCTGTTCAGTAAAGTTTTTAAAGCTGGCGCCCAGCGGCATACCCGTTGCTATATCCGGCCCCCGTGGTAACGACACCCTCACCCAAGTCGTTCTGGCCGCCCATGAGCCAGAAGCCCTCTGAGCAGGCGCCGCAGTTTTCTGCGCGTGTAAGCTCTGCCTTTAAATTGATCTGTGGAGATTACGTTTTCGTCCGCCTCTTTGCGTTCGCGGCGCTGCTGGGATCTGTGCTCAGCTTCGCTCAAAGCATCAAGATGGATGACAGCAATCCGTTGGCGATGCCTCCAGTTGGTGGATATCAACTGCGCGTTCTCACCCCAACGCTCCTGGAGTTGACGCTAATTAACACAAAGGACCGCGCTCCGGCTCCGTTTCCTAGTTGGAATTTCGTCAATAACAACACTTTGGCGCTTCCTGCTGCCACTGAGTTCGCGGTGACTGTCAATGGCCAGGCCGCAAGCGTCAAAAGCCTCGGCTTCAAACGTCGTCCGCTCTACGCACCTCTGAAAGTGCGCGATTTGCGTGTGGCAAATCATCTTTACGTTGAGCTGAATAGTTCCATTCCTGACGGCGCTGCTGTAGAGGTGAAAAATCCAAGCGGCAATGTCTGGGGCGGCACCGCGCAATATACCGCCGCCGCTGATCCGCTCCGCTTTAACCCGGCGATTCATGTGAATGAAGTCGGTTATGCGCCGAACTGGCCCAAAAAGGCGATGGTCGGTTATTACCTGGGCAGCCTCGGTGAATTGACAACCCCGGCGACGACTTTCTCCCTCGTTCGCGCCAGCGACGGTGTTCAGGTTTTCAGCGGCCCTCTGACCTCTCGCCTCGATGTCGGCTACACCTATAACCCGAAGCCCTATCAAAAGGTGCTGCAGGCGGACTTCAGCGCCTTCACCACCTCTGGTGAGTATCGCTTAAAGGTTCCGGGGATGGGCGCTTCGTTCGCGTTCCTGATCGATGAAGGTGTCCCTGCCCAATTTGCGCGGGCTTACGCGCTCGGCCTCTACCATCAACGTTGCGGGGGCAAACTGGAGTTCCCATTCACCCGCCACACACACGAGAATTGCCATCATGCGCCAGCGGAAATCCTGACGATGGCGAACACGACCCAGCAGGGTTTCATCGCGGGCGTGAGCGCGGACTTTGCCAATGAGCCTCGCCACACCGCGCCTCAGTTGAAGGACGTGAATTCCAGCCTCTATCCTTTCGTGAACAGCGGCACGGTCAACGTCACGCTTGGCCACCATGACGCGGGTGACTATTCCAAATACACCATCAATAGCGCGGGACTCGTTCATTCGCTGGTCTTCGCTGCTGATTCGTTCGCAGGTGTCGCCGCGTTGGACAACCTCGGTCTGCCAGAGAGCGGGGATGGCAAAAGCGACATCCTGCAGGAAGCCAAGTGGGAAGCTGATTTCCTCGCTAAGATGCAGGACGCCGATGGCGGCTTCTACTTCCTGGTTTATCCCAAGAACCGTAAATACGAAGACGACGTGACGCCAGACAAGGGCGACGCTCAAGTCGTTTGGCCGAAGACCACCGCTGTCACGGCTGCCGCTGTGGCGGCTCTGGCGGAAGCTGGCTCCTCTCCCACTTTCAAACGCCAATTTCCTGTCGAAGCTGCAGCTTATCTGGCCAAGGCGCAACTAGGATGGGCCTTCCTCGAAGCTGCGATTGCCAAGCATGGCAAGGATGGCTCTTACCAGAAGCTGACCCATTACGGGCATGAGTTCATGCACGACGATGAGTTGGCCTGGGCCGCAGCCGCCATGTATGCCGCCACCGGCAATCCTCTGTATCACCTGAAGCTGAAGGAATGGTTTCCGAACCCGAACGATCCGAACACCCGCCGCTGGAGTTGGTGGAAGCTCTTCGAAGGTTACGGCAATGCGGTCCGCACGTATGCCTTCGCAGCACGCAGCGGTCGTTTGCTGCCAGCGCAGCTGGATGCTGCCTACCTGCTCAAATGCGAAACCGAAATTATCGGCGCGGCTGAAGACCATGTTCGCTTCTCGCAACAAACTGCTTACGGGACCAGCTTCCCTGACCTGAACAAAGCGTATCGCACTGCTGGCTGGTACTTCAGCAGCGAGCGCGCGTTTGATGTCACAGTCGCCTACCAACTGACACCTCGCGCTGACTTCAAGGAGACTGTGGTCGCCAATGCAAGCTACGAAGCGGGAAATAATCCGCTGAACATGAGCTTCGTCACTGGCCTGGGGTGGAAGCGCCAGCGCGACATTGTTCATCAGCAAGCGCAGACGGATAGACAGATCCTCCCGCCGACGGGCATTCCTCTCGGCAACATTCAAGCTGGGTTCACCTATACCTACCATTACGGCACTGAACTCAGCAGCATGACGTTCCCGCCGGATGGCACGATTTATCCGTACTACGATCGTTGGGCAGACACGTTTAACACCACGACGGAGTTCGTGATCATGGATTCAGCTCGCAGCCTCGCGAACCTGGCGTTCTGGATGGCGGAGTCGCCCGTGAAAACACAGGCTTGGCGCGCAGCCACCGCGACGATCACCGGCCTGCCGACGCAGATCGCGGCGGAGAAAACAGTCACCGCAATGTTGAGCGTTCCCGGGCTGGACACTTCCAAAGCCCAGGTGGTTTGGGAAGCGCGCGACCAGGAGCCGTTCGTGGGCCAAGCCTTCACGTTCTCGCCAAAATTCCCTGGTGATCAATGGGTGGAGGTTGAAGCGACGTTGCCAGATGGCCGTCGTGTGTTCGCTAAGACAAACTTTATTGCCACCACTTCGGAGAGTATTCCCCCCAATAAGTATAAATCTGCCATTTCGCCAATCACTGCTGATATGGTGGCGGCTTATCGCTTTGACGCTGATTTGAGCGACGCCACGGGTCTCGCGCCCGCAATGACAACGATCGGTGCAGCCACGCGCGATATCAGCAACCTGGGCTGGATGACGAATCGGACGGGTGGCGCGCTTCGCGTTCTCGCTGTGGACGACGCTGCAACGGTGACGCTCCCAGCCAGCTCCTTCACCGGCTCTTCGGCCATGACCATCGAGGCGATGATCTACATCAACGAATACAAAGCGTGGAACGTTGCGGCGGTGCCGCTCATTTCGTTGTCCGCTGGCTGGACTTCACAATTGGAACTGCGTGAGGACATGTATGCGGGCTCATTTGTTCGCGGCGGCTCCGTCTTCTCAGTTGCTGGCACAACACTGAACAACGCGCTTACGACGAAAACCTGGCATCACATCAGCATCTCTGTGGAGCCTGCGGGTTACATTCTTAAGATCAATGGGCAGGTGATTGCGACGGCCCCATCGAACGAGCTGTCGAATTGGGGATCAAATCCCGCTGTGCTCGAATTGGGCAACTTCGATGGATGGGTTGACGAAGTGATTGTTCGGAACAACCGCACGGCCCCAGCTAACAAGGCTCCAACAGTGGCTCTGACAAGCCCGACGGCCGGAGCAACATTCTCAGCGGGAACCATCATCAACTTAGCCGCCAACGCTGCGGACGCAGATGGTTCTGTGGCCAAGGTCGAGTTCTATCGCGGTTCCACAAAGGTCGGCGAAGACACAGCCGCGCCTTACGAGCTGGCGCAAAGCGCGCTCGCCGCAGGCACACACACCTTCACCGCCCGTGCCGTTGATGAGGACGGCGCAGTGGGCGCATCGACCGCGGTGAGTGTGACGGTTCTCGCTGGCAATATGGTGAGCCCGCCCACGTTCTCACAACCGGGCGGCAGCTTTAGCACATCCGTCACTGTGGCGCTTTCAACCGCCACCACTGGCGCCACGATCCGTTACACGTTGGATGGAACAACGCCCACCGAAACGTCTGCAGCATATTCTGCCGCTTTGACTCTCACTCAAACAACAACAGTGAAAGCGCAAGCATTCAAGAGCGGCATGACTGCCAGCTCCGTGGCCACGGCGACCTTCGTCAAGGGCGTGGCTGGCTCCGCGACCGCCACCTTTGTTCGAGCCGACACGACTACGCTTGGCGCCTGGCCGTTCGTGTATGGCGCTGATGGTTTCCGGGTGCTTGGTGACACGGGGCAAAATCCTTCCTACGTTCAGCCAACGCTCGCCGGTGGCTCCGAGTATACCTGGAGCGACGGCACGACGGATCCTCGCGCCTTGCTCCGCGCCAACGAAACTGAAGGGGTGGTGCGCACATATTACAGCCCAACGTCGTTCACTGTGAGCCTGCCGCTTACGGATTCGACGAAGCGCCGCGTTTCATTCTACTGCCTGGATTGGGATCGCCAGAACCGGATCCAAACGGTGGAGGCCGTCGACGCGGCGAGCGGGGCAGTCCTCGCAACCCAAACCGTCTCGAACTTCGAGAACGGCAAATACCTCGTTTGGGATGTGAGCGGCAACGTGACATTCCGCTTCACCAAGGTGAGCGGGCCTAACGCGCTCTTGATGGGCTGGTTTTTCGATGCCGCTCCTCGCCAGGCGAAGGTGAAGCCACGCGGTTTCGTCAACGGCTTGTTCCAACTGGAAGTCACCGGCATCACCGGCCAAACCTACACGATCCAAGCCTCCACTGACCTGAAGACTTGGACCACCGTCACGAGCGTGATTGCCGGCGAAAGCGCCAGCATCGTCACGGATCCAGGCGCAGGCCAGGGCAAGAGCCGCTTCTATCGCCTGGTCCAGTAAACGCCTTCTTTCGTTCGCGAACCGCCCACCCTCTCCGGTGGGCGGTTTTCTCTTTAGCTGAGTCAGCGTGATAAACTGCTTTGACGGAGGTCTAAACCGGGTATTATCACACCTATGCAGGGAATGGCGCCAGGTGGCCACGCGGGCCGAAACGTTCTTCTGATCCTCAGCTTGCTTCTGAGTTTCACCTCGCGCTCTGCTGAGCCTGCCCTGACCGCGCAGCAAACCACCTTCTTCGAGCAAAAGATTCGCCCGACGCTGGCAAAGCATTGCTACGAATGCCACAGCGAGGAGGCCGGCAAACGAAAGGGGGGCCTCGTCCTGGACAGCAAGGAGGGCCTTCTCAGAGGCGGGGATTCTGGTCCTGCCATCGTTTCAGGCGATCCCGCGAAAAGCAGGCTTATCCATGCGGTGAAGCACGCAACGGACGACCTGCAGATGCCGCCGGAGGGGAAGCTTTCAGCCGAGGAGATTAGCGCGCTTGAACAATGGATTCAGCAAGGCGCTCCCGATCCCCGGAGCAGCGTGGCCAAAGGGGAGTACCGCAAAGGCACTGCGGACCACTGGGCGTTCAAAGAGCTGAAACGCCCGGCCGCCCCGAAGGTGAAGAATAAGAAATGGGCCACCTCTGCCATTGACCAATTCATTCTATCCAGCCTTGAAGAGCGAAAGCTTGAGCCTTCCAAGCGAGCAGACAAGGCGACATTGCTGCGCCGGGTCACCTTTGACCTCACAGGCCTTCCACCCAGCCCGGCGGATCTGGATGCGTTCCTGAGCGATAATTCGGAAGGAGCGTTCGCGAAAGTTGTCGATCGACTGCTGGAGTCGCCGCGCTTCGGCGAGCGCTGGGGGCGCCATTGGTTGGATGTCGCGCGTTACGCCGATTCCAACGGGCTTGAAGCTAATGTCCCTTACACGAACGCCTGGCGATATCGGGACTACGTGATTTCAAGCTTCAACCAGGACAAGCCGTTTAACCGTTTTCTCGTTGAGCAAATTGCAGGGGATCTTTTGCCTGCTGCGAATGATCCGGAATACTACACGAACCTGATCGCGACAGGCTTTCTGATGCTTGGGCCCAAGCCTGCGGCGCAGGACCGGGAGAAGCTCGCGCTGGATGTCGCCGATGAGCAAATCGATGTCACGACGAAAGCCTTTCTCGGCCTGACGGTCAGTTGCGCCCGATGCCACGACCACAAATTCGATCCCATCCCCACGCGGGACTATTATGCGCTTGCGGGCATATTCCTCAGCACTCGGACTTTAGGCGACGGAGCCAACGGCCCGCTGGCGGCAAATCAGCGTCCCATTGCCGAGCGCGCTATTGCCGAAAAATACGAGGCCCATCAAAGACTCATCGCGCAGGAAAGGGAGCGGCTGCAGCAATTGCGCGACGCACGGCGGAACCTGCCCGGTGGCATCGATTCGAAGAAGTTGGCCGGTGTGACGGTGGATAACAAAGCTGCCGAACTCACCGGCCCATGGAAAGTGTCCAACTACTCCACAAATTTTGTGGACCAGGACTATCTGCATGATGGGGACTCAAACAAAGGAAAGCTCAGCGCGAAGTTCGTGCCGGACCTTCCTTCGCCCGGCTTCTATGAGGTGCGCATTGCCTACACGCCCCGGCTGAATCGCGCCACAAACGTTCCCATCACCATTCAGACAGTCAAAGGGCCAGTGGTCATGAAGCTGAACCAGCGGATCGAGCCCAAATACAACAAAGCCTTCATCGCCATTGGTGATTATGAATTTCCGGCCGGAACCAATGGCTCCGTGACAATATCGAACGAAGGCACGAAAGGGTTCGTGGTCGCGGACGCCGTTCAATTCGTGCCTGTTTACGAGAACATGATGGCGGGCGGGATGATGGCCGCCGATGCAAACATGATGGCCGGCCCGAACTTCAACGCTGCGTTCGGCCAATTTTCACCCGAAGAAGTCGCAGCCGCAAAGCGCATCCGTGATCTGGAGGTGGAAATGCCGCCAGCTTTGCCCGTCACGATGGCGCCGAGCGAAGGCCTGATCACCAACGCTGCCATTCGCATTCGGGGCGAGGTGCAGCGCGTGGGCGAGGTGGTGCCTCGCGGCGTGATCAAAGTGTTGGAAAAGCCCGAGCTGCCGATCCCGCAATTTGACAACGAAACGAGCGGGCGGCGCCAGTTGGCAGAATGGATGGCGCACCCGCGCAACCCTCTCACCGCCCGCGTTTATGCAAATCGCGTCTGGTCAAAGCTGATGGGTCGCGGCCTCGTGGACACAGTTGATAACTTTGGTTTTGTTGGAGAACCGCCGACGCATCCCGAGTTGCTGGACGAGTTGTCCACGCAACTGATCGAGAGTGGTTGGTCAACCAAGAAGCTGATTCGGCAAATCGTCTTGAGCGCAGCCTACCAGCAAAGCAGCGAGAGCGACCCTCGTTTTTACACGAAAGATCCTGACAACAAATTTTACTGGCGCGCCCACCGCAAGCGGCTCGAAGCGGAGGCCGTTCGCGACGCCATTCTGATGGTGGCCCAGCGTTTGAAACTCGAGCCAATGGGTGGGCCCGCGTCTGAAGCCCTCAATTTCAACGCGCTCAATCCTGATCTGCCGGAAACGGCTTTCGACAACGCCCGTCGCAGCGTGTACCTGCCGGTCGTGCGAAACAATATTCCCGATTTCTTCCAAGTGCTCGATTTCCCGGACCCGCACATTGTGAATGGAAAGAGACATGTGACCGTGGCAGCGCCTCAAGCGCTGTTCTTCATGAACAGCCCCTTCATTTTGAATCAAGCGCGAGAGTGGGGTCGCGCGCTTGCGGAAGCCAAGCTCGCGGGTGTCGATTTGGCTAGGACCGCGTACCGAGCGGCTTACGGCCGCAATGCGAGCGACGGAGAAGCACAGCGTGCGGCGCAGTTCATCGCGCAGCAGGAACAACATTTCACGAAAGCAGGAGAGCGGGAAGGAAAGAGCAAGGCGGTTCAGGCTTTCTGCCAAGCCATCTTTGCCTCTTCGGAATTCCGCATGATCAACTAGCGTATGAACACTTTTAACTACACGACGAGCCGCAGGCGCATGTTGAAGATGGCCGGGTGCGGCTTTGGTTATCTTGCGCTCAGCTCGTTGCTATCGAATCTGGGCAACGTGGTTGCAGCGCAATCACCCCTTGCCGCCAAGACCCCCCCGCTCGCGGCTAAAGCCAAACGAATCATATTCCTGTTCATGCACGGCGGGCCGTCGCATGTGGACACATTTGATCACCGTCCTCTCCTCGCGCGCGACGCCGGCAAGCCGCTCCCGAAGTCTCTGGTTGTTGGCAGCAGCGATCCAAACGGGAAGCTGATGCCGTCACCATTCGAGTTCAAAAAGCATGGGCAGGGCGGTGTTGAAATTTCTGAGATTTGGCCGGAACTCGCCACGTGCGCTGATGACCTTTGCGTCGTCCGGAGCATGCACACCAACGGCCAGGACCACGGCCAGGCGGTGCTCAAACTGCACACTGGCGCGGAAACTCAACTCCGTCCGAGCATGGGCGCGTGGGTGATTTACGGGCTCGGCACTGAGAACCAGAACCTTCCCGGATTCATCACTATTTCTCCTCCGCAATTCAATGGTGGAGTGCAGAATTATGGGTCTGCTTTTCTCCCGGCCGTTTACCAAGGCACGCCCATTGGCCGCGCCGAGGGCCGTCTCACGGACGCGCAAATTCGCCACATCAAGAACCTTGAATTCAAACCGGACGCTCAGCGGCAGCAAATCGACTTTCTGCAACAGTTGAACCGTGATCATCTGAAACAGGCTAACGCGGACTTGCAGATCGAAGGGATCATAGAATCATACGAACTGGCCTTCCGCATGCAGGCGGAGGCGCCCGGGATCACCGACTTCTCCGAAGAAACGGAAGCGACCCGAAAGCTCTATGGCATCGACGAGACGCCGACCGACACCTTCGGCCGCCAATGCCTGCTGGCGCGCCGTTTCGCGGAACGAGGCGTGCGATTCATCCAGGTGAGCCACGCATTCAAATGGGATCAGCACCAGGAGCTTACGCGCGATCACCGCCGCAATGCCCGTGAAGTCGACAAGCCCATTGCGGGATTGCTGAAAGATCTCAAGGCGCGCGGCTTGTTGAAGGACACCCTGGTGCTTTGGGGCGGTGAGTTCGGGCGCACACCGACAGGGCAGGGGAATGACGGTCGTGATCATAATCCACATGCCTTCTCGATTTGGATGGCGGGCGGCGGCGTGAAGCCCGGCTTCACCTATGGCTCAACGGATGATTACGGCAACGCGGCGGTGGTGGACAAAGTGCACATGCACGACCTGCACGCCACGCTTTTGCACTTGCTGGGGCTTGATCACCAAAGCCTGACGTTCCGCCATGGGGGACGAGACTATCGCCTCACAGATGTGCACGGGAACGTGGTGAAACCTATCGTGGGTTAGGCGCCTACTGTGCTGAAACGCCGAGTCCGGTGGCGTTTCGCACGACGACATCGCCTGATTTTAAGCCGGACAATATCTCCACCTGCTCGCCAAAACGTTGGCCGGTGCGCACGGTTTTCTCCACGTTCTTGCCGTTCTCGATGACGTAGGCCTTTTCGACGCCGGCGAAAACATGCACTGCCGTGCGGGGAACGAGCAGCGCTTTCGTTCTCTCCACCACGATTTCTGCGCGCACAAAGGAGCCAGGCCGCAGCCGGCCATCATTGGCCAGTTCAGCCTCCGCCACGAGCATCCGGTTCGTTTCTGAAATCGTTGGGCTCACCCGAGTGAGTGATCCTGTGTAAGGACTCTCTGCGCCTTCGACGGTGACGGTGACGGGTTGCCCGACACGGATTTTCCAGGCCTGCCGCTCGGGAATCTCCACGCGCAAGCGGAGTGGATTCACCCGCACAAGTGTTGCAACCTGCTCGCCGATCTGGAGGTATTCGCCAGGGCTGGCGCGCCGTTCACGGATTACCCCATCGAATGGAGCCAGAACAGTCGTGTCGGCCAACTGTTGCTTCGCGATCTCGACACCGACCGCCGCTTCGCGCAGCAAGGCAAGACGATTGTTCACCTCCTGCAGGGCCGCGTCATATTTGCTTTGCGCGACGAGGAAAGCGGACTCTGTGCTTTCACCTTCGGCCGGGGGCACAACCCCGCTTTTAACGAGCGCCGCCACACGATCACGACTCCGCTTCGCTTCGTCACGAACTGCGCGGGCTTCACGCACGAGTGTTGAATCCTCGGGGTCCAATGATGTTTCGTTGCCGTTGACGGGAAGCCCAACGCGCGCGCGCGCCTGAGCCAACGCGGCCTCCGCCTGCTTAACCTTCAGCTCATAATCGCGCCTCTCGACCTGCGCCACGGGCGCGCCTTTGGCCACGGAGGTGCCCAGATCCACGTGAATCGCTTCCAGGCGCCCTTCAACCTTGACGCTCAACGCGGCTTCATCCTGGGCGAGCAGTGTTCCCAAAACCATAACACCCCGCGGAACATCCTTCGGTGCGAGCGTCACGGTAGGGCTCGTTTCGGCGGGCCTGGTGGCATTCTCGAGGGCGTTTGTGGGTGGCGCGCTGGCAAGTGAATTGTAAGCTGCTGCGTTGAACGCAACCGCGCACACAACGGCAAGGCCGCACCAGGACACCGCATTTCGCGCCGAAACTCCCATCCTGGGCAGCGTACTCGATTTTGAAGTGGATTTCACCTGCTGAGTTCGGGATTCGACGGACGGGCAACCCGGATATTCGACTATGCTTTGCGAACCAGAGTGTCTCGCTGGCCCCATTCCACGTTCGCCTCAGGGAAATCGAGGTTGTAATGGAGACCGCGGCTCTCCGGGCGCTGCAGGGCGCACTCCACGATGAGTTGCGCCACCGTCGCCAGATTTCGCAGCTCCAGCAGATCGCTCGTGACCGTAAAATCCCAGTAATACTCCTGAATCTCCCCCTGAAGCAGCTCCAGGCGAGCCTTGGCGCGCCGCAGCCGTTTCGTCGTGCGGACGATGCCGACGTAATCCCACATTAACCGGCGAATCTCATCCCAATTGTGCGACACGACCACAAGTTCATCGGCGTTATGCGCGTTACCAGCTTGCCACAACGGAACGGTGGACGCGGGCGGACGCAATGCTTCGCTGGTCACCTCTTCAGCGGCTCTGTGCGCTATGACCAGCGCTTCAAGGAGTGAGTTGCTGGCCAGGCGATTCGCTCCGTGCAACCCAGTGCAGGCCACTTCCCCAACCGCGTACAGCCCCGCAATCTCCGTTCGACCGTTGATATCGGTCACCACCCCGCCACATTGGTAATGGGCCGCAGGCACCACAGGAATGGCTTCCTTTGTAATATCAATTCCGTAGCGGAGGCACGTCTGATAAATATTCGGGAAATGATCGATGATAAATGGGGCCGGGCGATGCGTGATGTCCAGCAGCACATGGGCGGCGCCACTCTTCTTCATCTCGTTGTCGATTGCGCGAGCGACAACATCGCGAGGCGCCAGTGATTTCATGGGATGATACTTATCCATGAACTCGACGCCTTCGATGGTCTTGAGCACACCCCCTTCGCCACGCACGGCTTCACTTACCAGGAACGATTTCGCTTTGGGGTGATATAAGCAGGTGGGATGAAATTGGATAAACTCCATGTTCGCAACCGCAGCCCCCGCGCGATAACACATCGCCACCCCATCGCCGGTCGCGATGTCTGGGTTCGTGGTGTAGAGATAAACCTTCCCACACCCACCCGTGGCCACCAAAACCACCGAGGCCGAAATCGTTAAGACTTCCCCAGTTGCCTTCTCCAGCACGTAAACGCCCAGGCAGCGATTCTCCCCGTCTAGGCCCAGCTTGTGCGTGGTGATCAGGTCAATGGCGAAGTGGTTTTCGAGGATTTGAACCTGCGGGTTGGCTGCAATCGCGTTGAGCAAGGCTCGCTCGATTTCTCGCCCGGTGACATCCTTTGCATGCAGAACGCGCCGTTTTGAATGCCCGCCTTCGCGGGTTAAGTCCAACTCCGGCCCGTAGCCATTATCCCGCTCGGTGAACCGCATCCCAAGGGCGATGAGTTCTGCCACCCTGGCTGGTCCTTCCTCAACAACTGTGCGAACCACGTCTTCATGGCATAGCCCTCCTCCCGCGATGAGCGTGTCCTGCACGTGAAGTTCGAACGAATCCTCCTTAGATGTGACCGCCGCAATTCCGCCTTGCGCATAGTTCGTGTTCGATTCCGCGCGGTCTTTCTTTGTGATGATCGCGACGCTTCCTTTGGCCGCGACACGCAAGGCGAAGGTCAGCCCCGCGATCCCGCTCCCGAGGACAATGTAGTCATAATGACGTCGCAACTGGCTCACCCGCAAAGCTTGTGCAGCCCAGCGCCATTTGAGAAGCGATTTCCGTTGGGGGCGACGGTTGGCCTTGCGCATGTTCGCAAATATGCGAACTTGTCAGGGAGGATGCCTCCGACACAGCTCCTATTTTACACTGACGATGGCGGGCAGGTTCCCTTTTTGGAATGGTTCGAGGAACTGCATGCAAAAGTTAAGGACAAATGTATTGTGCGATTGGAGCGCCTGCGGCTTTTGGGCCACGAACTGCGTCGCCCGGAAGCAGATCTGTTGCGCGAGGGAATACATGAGCTGCGCATCGGCTTTCAAGGTGTGAATTATCGCATTCTATATTTTATTCATGGCCGTGCTGCTGTGGTTGTCTCCACGGGTTGGTGAAAGAGCGAGTCGTTCCCACACAGGAGATCGAGAAAGCCTTGCGGCATAAACGTAAATTTGAAGCAAACCCCGCTAAACACACTTTTACACCCCCATGAAAACACGTGATATGGAGCAGGACGGCTTGAGCTATTTGCATGCGCGCTACTACGCGGGTCGGCCGAAGCGATTGGCTGCGCTTGAGGCAGCTCGGCAGGAGGACGAAGTTGCGCGCCAGATTTTTACGCTCCGAGAAAACGCCGGGATGACACAACGAGAGCTTGCAACGCTCGTCGGAACCACGCCCTCCGTTATTTCGAGATTAGAGAGCGCAGACTATCAAGGCCACTCGCTTTCGATGTTGCGCAAGATTGCCGCAGCCCTCCAGCAGCGAGTTGAGATTCGTTTTGTTCCTCTGTCCAAGGCCGGTCGCTTACGGGTTGCACAAAACAGTTGAAAAGGGGCGGTCTGCTGAACACATTCAGCGTATGCAATCGGTTTTTACCGGTCCGGTTTACGTTGTTCGCGACAACATCGACACTGACCAAATCATTCCAGCTCAATATCTCAACCTCGTGCCGACCATTGCCGAGGAGTACGAGAAGCTTGGAAGCTATGCTTTGATTGGTCTCCCGGATTCGCTCTACCCGATCCGGTTCGTCCGCGAAGGTGAACTCGACACCGAATACCCGATTGTGGTCGCAGGCCGAAACTTCGGCTGCGGCAGCTCCCGCGAGCATGCCCCGATTGCCCTCGGCTCAGCCAAAGCCCGCATCATCCTCGCGGAAAGCTTCGCGCGCATTTTCTTCCGTAACTGTGTTTCCACGGGGGAACTCTACCCCTGCGAAACATTGGATCGTCTCTGTGAAGTTTTGCACACCGGTGACGTCGTGACGGTTGATTTGGACGCCGCCACAGTAACTGTCCAGAAGACCGGCCAGGTGTTTAAGTTCAAGCCGCTCGGTGACGTGCGCCCCGTGGTGGATGCGGGCGGGTTGTTCAACTACGCGCGCAAGAGCGGCATGATCGCCGCCGCGCCCTGACCTCGTTCTGCTTTGTTGCTAACCCGGCATCCGAAAGCTTATAAGAGCGCCACGGATGTTCGGGTTATTCTTTGATCTGCCCAACGCGCGGGAAATCCTGGCCAACCCTTTTGGCCTGCTCCTGCTTGCGTTTCAGATTTGGATGCTGGTGGATGCCATACGGCGGCAGGAATGGCTCTGGGTCATTTTCCTGATTATCTTCCCATTCCTTAACGCGGTCCTTTATTTCATTCTGGTTTACTGGCCCGCGCGGTCCGTTAGCGCGGGGCCGCGCCTTGAGATTCCCGGCTCGGCCAAGCGGGCGCGCATCAAGGAACTTGAGGCCCAAATTCATCACCTCGACAAAGCTCACCATCACGCGGAGCTGGGTCGGCTCTTATTGGAAGACGGCAAGCACAAGGAGGCGGAACAACGCTTTCGGGCTGCTCTTGAGCGAGATCCCGAGGACATCGACACTCAAGCGAGCCTTGGTCGTTGCTTCCTGCAACAAGCGCGTTTTCCAGAGGCTCGCCAATTGCTCGCCCATGTTTGCGCTGTGAATCCCAAGCACGGTTACGGCGAAACGATGATGGACCTTGCGGACACCCAGATGAAGCTGGGCGAAACCGATGCCGCAATCGCGAGCTGGGCGAAAGTGCTCGAGCACAATTCATACGCGCGCGCTCGCGTGCAGCTAGCGGAATTGCTCCGGCAGAAGGGGCGGAATGACGAAGCTGCTCAGCATTTGAAAGAAGTGATTGCCGATGCGCATCACGGCTCCGCGTTCCAACAGAAGTTGGAGAAGCAATGGGTGCGCCGCGCGAAGTCGCTGCTCAGTGAAATGGGCCGCAGCTAGGGTGCGAGCAGGACGCCTGGTCGGTGACCGGCCCCACCAACAGCGTCCGGGCCGCAGCAAGTTGGGGAGTCAGCGCTCCCGTTCATGCGCGTTTGAATTGCGGATGCTCCTGCAACCGCTCCCAACTCAAACCGCTGAGCGGCGCCTGTTTATACTCCGCTGTCCAAAGCGGCTCAGCGCTGGTGGATCGTTTTGCCCGCGCCAGCCAATCGGCCCCAAGCGGCTCCTCGATTAGCGAGAGATCATTCGCCGCGATCGTGGTTTCATCCTTTTCTCCGGATGCATGTCCCACGCCAACGTAAAATCCAGCCAGGAGCAGCGTCACACGCAGCAACGTGCTTCTGGAGTATGTGGCTAGGGAGCACGGCCTGGCAGGATCGAGCAACTGGTGCAGCCGCGCAAACAGCGGCGCAGTCCACATTGCGGGATTCCGCGCTGGTGAAAATGCATCGAACATGATGATGTGCGGCTTAGGCCAATTCTGAGCTTCTGGTGATGCGATCAATGCGGGGAAATCAGCCACATGAACCTGCCACGTCACCTCGACTTCGCCGTGCGTGAATCGCGCCGATTTGTTCTCGGCTAATCGGGTGAGAGGCTCGCGAAACCCCCGCACATACTGAAGCTCCTCCTCATGCGCCGTCGCGAAGCGAAGCGGTTCCAAAGTGTGGTCGAAGCTCACGATCCGCACACGTCCGGCGCATCCGTTGCTTAACCTCAGGAACGTGAGCGGATTTGCGGCCGAGCCTAGCCCCACATCCCAGATTACAAATTCGTCAGCGCACTGCTTCAGTCGATCCAGCGCGTGCAATTGACGCACGTACAAGGCCTCCGCTTCCGCTGCCGGGCCGATCACCGGATGAAATGTTTCGCCATGCGCAAGGGAGCGCACACTGTGCGCGCCGCTCGCAAGCTTCACCAACTGGTATCCCGCCGCCGGGCTGTGGCTTTCCACGCTCAATTATTCGGGCCCTCGCCGCCCTCGGCGATCTCTTTGAGCACTTTGGCCGTGAACAGGCCGGAAACCTCCTCGCCATTGGTGAACAGCCAGTCGTTGATCGACTCAAACTCCACCTCGATGCGATCCCCAAACTTCTGCCCAGGCAAATCAACGGGATCATTGGCCAGCCTGCCAAAAATCACCCGACCGCCGATGCCCTCCACCTCCACCCAAATGAATTCCGTGGTTCCCTCGGAGGTCACAGGCGCTTTTACAGCGAATTGTTGGCCGGGGTAACGCTTTTCAAACGCCTTCAAGAATTCAGGAAACCTCCGGCGCGCTTCAGAGACTGCTTCGAGCAAGCGCGGATGGTCATCAGGAACATTCACCACTGGGAGCTGGGCCAGCTCATCGAACACAGCCAGAGGATCCGGTTCCCGCAAGCGCTCCGCCACTTCGGGAGTGTACGGGATAATCTGCTCGGTTTCCGGGCAGAGCAGCGCCAGGCATTCGTCGCTGGCCAATTCGGCCATCAGCTTGCCGATCTTTTCATAAATCTCGTCTTCATCAACGTCCGCATCCTCCTCCAATCCGAGCGCGAAGAGGTAATCGACGGAAATCCATGCTTGATGATCAACGAACACCTTGCGCAACCGAGTGTCAGGGGTGGCCTCAGCCAGTTCATCGACCTCCTCGAAGTAGGGGGAGGGGATGCTGTTCAAATTGAACATCTGATCCTTGGTGTGGATCATGAAGACGGGAGGCGCGCCCACGATCATGTTCGTGTTCTCGTCATCATCCATATCCTCTTCATCCTCGTCTGAGAGCATTTCGTCAGCAGCCCCCTCGTCAGAGCCGCCTTCGGCAGCAAGTTCCTCAGGATCGACTTCGCTCGTTGAAAACTCCTGGCCCCACGCTTCTTCCACGATCTGCTTGAGGGTGGGGACATCCAGGTTGCGCGGGCTCTTCAGCAGCCAAACCAAGGAGAGCATCGGGCTCTCGGACTCCTCCTCTTCGGACTCAAAATCATTGCTCATAATGGCGACCAACCTGGGCTGATCTTCGCTTGTGGTACCGAACGGGACAAGCGGCTGAAAGCAAAATAGTTCAGCCCGCCTTGTTCTCGCGGAGAAGGAGCTGTTTCAGGCCTAAACTCGGGGACTTGCCCTTAATCAAGTTTACATGCGGCGCCCGATTCTACCCACAGGGACCGCTCTGCTAAACCAGAGGCTCGGAAAACGGACACGCTCACGGGGAGCATGGGTTGAGCGGAGGACAGACTACAGAAGAAGCCGATTTGGACAGAAGCAGCTATGGAGAACACACCTCGACCAGTTCTTTCGATTGACGATAACGAAGTCGATGGGGCTTTGTTGCAACGAGCGGTCAAGCGCACCGGCGTTCCCTGGCGCCTCTTTGCTGTTACCGAAGGTTCTCAGGCCCTCTCGTACTTGGGAGGCGAGGGAATCTATGGCGACCGCACCCAATACCCGCTGCCGGACATGATCCTGCTGGACATTAAGATGCCTAAAATGCCGGGGTTGGAGGTGCTCAACTGGATCCGCCAGCAGCCAGAACTCAAGAAGATTCCTGTGGTGGTGCTCACATCTTCAACGGTTGCGGACGATAAATCCGCAGCTCAAAAGGCGGGAGTTGTGGGCTATTACAACAAGCCCAATCGTTTTCAAGACCTTCAGGATATCGTCCGAACCATCAACGGCGAGCACGTTGAAAAAGGGAAAAAGCCCAAAGTGACAAAATCGAGGGCAAAAGCTGTGGCTGATGGCCCGGATGGAACCGCAGTGCCAACGCCCGGCAGCGATGGAGTTGGGTCGGTGGCATCGGAACGGGCTGCTCATCAGGGGGTCATTGCGGAGCCTCGTCCTTCAGAGAGCATTCGTGAAAGCGCGGTTGCGACTGTCGCAACCCCGGCTTAGTGCAGGGTTCATTTGACACACGGAAGCGGCTGGCGTTCAGCAAAATAATCGGAAAAAGCGGGTTGCCCTGAGTTCCATCTCGCCTACAATCGGCCCTCGCGTGCAGAAGGCCGTATGAGTTCAGCAACAGTCCATTGGCAGGAGCGCCTGCCGCGTGTGCCTATTTTCCTCGTTTTATTCACGGGTTGGCTGCTGCTTTTTCAGTTTTTCGGCAACTCCACCTTTGGGTACATCGACACCCCGTCGCTTTACGCCTGGTTGGCTTATGCCTACGAAAGCTCACCGGACGACCAACTCGGCTATCTGATCCCTTTCCTGGTCGTGGCTCTGCTCTGGTATCGCAAAGACGAGCTGCTGGAAGTGCCCAAACAATCCTGGTGGCCTGGCCTCGCGGTGCTGCTGGGCGCTATTTTCCTCCACGTTGTTGGGTTTGGTGTTCAGCAAACCCGCGTCTCGGTGATAGCCTTCGCTTTGGGTCTTTATGCCCTTATCGGCATTGTCTGGGGCCGCAAAATGATGGCGGCCACATTTTTCCCGATGCTGCTTTTCGTCTTTTGCGTCCCGCTGAACACTTTGGCTGAAACCATCACGTTCCCGCTGCGCATCCTGGTTACCAAAGTTTCCGTTGGGATCGGCAATGGGGTGCTCGGGATCGATGTTTTCCGCAATGGCTCACAGATCATCGATGGCACTGGGAAGGCTCTTTATGACGTCGCTCCGGCTTGCAGCGGCATGCGCAGCCTTATGACGATGGCTGCGCTGACGACTATTTACGCCTTCATCAGTTTCAAGAGCTGGTGGAAGCGTGGGGTTATTTTGGCGGCTGCCGCCCCTCTGGCTGTGCTTGGAAATATCGTCCGCATTACAACCGTGATCATTGTCGGGGAGCTTTTCGGGACAAAAGCCGCAGGCACAATTGAGCAAAAGTTTGGGTTCATCACCTTCATCGTCGCGCTTGGCTGCATTTTGCTGATCGGACGTTTGCTAAAGGAGGAATCGACTTCGTCCCCCAAAGGCGAAGGCACCGCGCCCCGGCCTCCAGAAGCGACTGAGAAGGAGGCTCTCGCTTGAACCGCAAGGATATCAGCCTCACAATTGTGACCTTGGCCCTCATTGCCGGGACAGCGGGCTTGCTTCAGTTTCTGCAGAGCGGTCGCACGCTTGGAAAGCCCGGTGTAAAAGTTGTTCCAGCAGCCGTTTTTACAGATGAAGGTAAGCTCATTGGCACCAATGCCATTGCTATGCCTGCCTTAGGCTGGCCGTGGGACACAAAGTTTTATCCGGTAACCAAAATCGAGCACGACTTTCTGCCAAAGGACACGACTTACGGTCGCCAGCAGTATCTTCGTGCAACGGATGGATTCAGCGCAGCTATTAGCGCGGTCTTGATGGGCACTGACCGCACCAGTATTCACAAACCGCAGTTCTGTCTGACAGGTCAGGGCTGGACCATACTGAAGACGGAGACGGATACTATTCCTGTCCAAAAGCCCCATCCTTACAGCCTCAATGTCATGAAGCTCACAACCCTGATTGAGGTTGGCCCTGAAGGGAACAAGACCCGAGTGAGCGGAGTTTACGTCTATTGGTTTGTAGCCGATGGCCAACTTACCCCGCACCACGGCGAGCGCATGTGGTGGATGGCGCGCGACCTCCTCACAAAGGGAACCCTGCAGCGCTGGGCCTATGTGACCTACTTTACGACCTGCCATCCCGGGCAGGAAGACGAGGCCTACGCGAAGCTTAAGGATTTCATCGCGCAAACCGTTCCACAAATTCAGCTGACGGCAGGGGTGCAAGTGGCCGAAAGCGGATCAACTCCAGCCGCAACTGGCGCTTTGGCTGTCAATCCATTGCCAGTTCCTTGAGTTTCCGCTAAGAACCACATCGCCCAATGCTACGCCGCCAACGCGAAATTCGTGCGCAGGTCCAGAAGTTCATGGATGCGGGGCTTTTCTGCATCGCGTTCTTCTTTGCGCATGCCTGGCGCGAAAAGAGCGGGGTCGCTGTGCTCGGCGGCACTCCTGAAATTGCCCCCTTCCACGAGTATGTCTGGATGTGGTTGATCATCTTCCCGCTCGCGCCGTTTATTCTCGAAACCCACGGGTATTACAAACGCCCCATGGTGCTTTCCCGCTCCTTTCTCCTCCTTCAGGGGCTGAAAGCCTGCACGACCATGGCAATCATCCTGATTGCCACAACCTTCCTTTTCCGCGAACAACCCGCGCGTTCGGTGATCCTTCTCTTTGCTCCGCTCAGCTTTTGCATGCTGATGCTCAAGGAGGAGTTGATGCAGCGCTGGCTGGCCAGCCGATTGGGTCAGGCGCAGATCCAAAAACGACTTCTCCTTCTGGGCGCGCCGGAAGACACAGCTCGTCTGTTGGGCGAGCTGAATCGCACACGCCATTTTGAGTTCGAGGTCGTCGCGCAGTTGGACCTGAACGAAACGGCCACAGAGCAGCTTGTGGAAATGCTGCACACTCACTCGGTGAATGGGGTGGTTCTCAGCGCCAAGCACACTTACTTCGGCCATGTGGAGAAAGCCATTCAAGCCTGCGAATTGGAGGGTGTTGAAGCCTGGTTGCTGGCGGATTTCTTCAACACTCAGTTATCCCAAACGACGTTGGATGACTTTTACGGCCGCCCCATGCTGGTCTTCCGCACCACGCAGGAGGAATCCTGGCAAGCGGTCGCCAAGCACGCGCTGGATGTCCTCGGCGCCTTAGCTCTGCTCCTGTTGACCTCTCCTTTGCTCATCATCGCGGCTGTTGGGACGAAACTTACCTCCCCCGGGCCGATTTTCTTTGTTCAGACTCGAAGCGGCCTGAACGGCCGGCCCTTCAAGATGATCAAGTTCCGCACCATGGTCACCAACGCGGAGCAGCGGAAGCACGAGTTGGCCTCCATGAACGAAATGGGCGGCCCTGTGTTCAAGATGACCAACGACCCGCGCATCACGACGTTTGGCCGTTGGCTGCGCAAATACAGCATCGATGAGCTTCCACAGCTCCTGAACGTGCTGCGTGGCGAAATGAGCCTGGTTGGCCCCCGTCCTCTGCCCGTCGATGAAACGATGAAGTTCAATGACTTCGCGCATCGCCGCCGTTTGAGCGTGAAGCCTGGCTTGACCTGCCTCTGGCAAGTCAGCGGCCGCAACAACGTTCGGGATTTCTCCGACTGGGTCCGACTGGACCTCGAATACATCGATAATTGGTCCCTCTGGCTGGATTTAAAGATTCTCCTCCGCACGATCCCAGTCGTGCTCATGGGCACTGGGGCTAAATAAGGGTAATTAATGGAAAATCGTTCTTCGCGGGCTCGGATTAGCTCCAAGCCCGTGTCGGTGGTCACTGGCGGCGCTGGTTTCCTCGGATCGCACCTCGTTGACCTGCTTCTCGACCGCGGCCATTCCGTCATCTGCATTGATAACCTCGTCACTGGCAGCGCTGAAAACATTGCCCACCTCGCGGGAAACGCGGACTTCCGGTTCATCAAGCAGGATGTCACCGAGTTCATGTTCCTGAAGGAGCATGTCGATTACGTCTGGCACCTAGCGTCTCCTGCGAGCCCAATTGATTACCTCGAGCTTCCGATCCAGACGCTCAAGGTTGGATCACTTGGCACGCACAAAGCTCTTGGTTTGGCTAAAGAGAAGAAAGCGAAGTTCCTCTTGGCCTCCACATCGGAAATTTATGGCGACCCGCTCGTCCATCCGCAAACGGAGGATTACTGGGGCAACGTGAACACGATTGGCCCGCGGGGCTGTTACGACGAAGCCAAAAGGTTCGCGGAAGCGATGACCATGGCTTACCATCGGGAGCACAAACTCGACACGAAGATCGTCAGAATCTTCAATACCTACGGCCCTCGCATGCGGTTGCGGGACGGGCGTGTGGTTCCCGCGTTTATCAGCCAGGCGCTCAATGGCGAGCCGCTCACGGTCTTCGGCGATGGGACACAGACCCGGAGCTTTTGCTACTGCTCGGATTTGATCGAGGGGATCTATCGCTTGATGATGAGTGACACCGACTTGCCGGTGAACATTGGCAACCCACGCGAGATGACGATGCTGGAGTTTGCTGAGGCGATCATCAAAGCAACGGGCAGCAAGAGCAAAGTCAGTTTCAAACCACTCCCGCAAGACGACCCGAAGCAGCGGAAGCCAGACATCTCCCGGGCGAAGAAGCTGTTGAAGTGGGAGCCGATAGTGGAGTTGGAGGACGGAATCGCGCGAACGATTGAGTATTTCAAGACGCAGGATCTGAGTGTTCCGAGGATGAGCAAGCGGTGAAAAACTTGCAAAAACGTTTTTTGTGTTTGACCCTTTATTCCAATTTCAGTAACCAGCAACGCCTAACTTCTCCATCCTGCGGCTCGAGGAGCGCTGATGTGGAACGTTTTGCGCTCGGCTACTGTCGAACTTAGCAAGCCAATGTTAAAAAGTAAGTCATTCTTATGCTTGGACTTTGGGGCTGGAACCCTCAAAGCAGCGGAGTTCGAACTGAATGAGAACGATTCGCTCGTGCTCAAGCAGTTCGGCATCAAGTCTCTCGGCTTGGAAGGCTCGCAGGAAACGCGGCGTGAAGCTGTGCTTTTGAAAGCCTTGCAGGAACTGCTCGCCACGGGTGGTTTCCGCGCCAAGCACGCCAATATTTGCGCCCCTGGTTTTCACGTCTTCTCGAAGTTCGTGAAGCTCCCAGCGGTGGACACTTCGAAGGTCACCCAGATCATCCAGTACGAGGCCACGCAGAACGTGCCGTTCCCGCTGGCCGAAGTGGTTTGGGATTACCAGATTGTCGGCGCCGCCCCTTCAGGCGAGCTGGAAGTCCTTTTGGTCGCAATCAAAAGCGATGTGGTTGAAGGCATCTTCCGTTCAGCGGAAGGCAACAACCTCAAGCTGCAGATTGTGGACGTCTCCCCTGCGGCGATGTGCAATGCGTTCCGGTTCAACTACGGTGATCTGGATGGCTGCACGATGCTGCTCGATATCGGCGCCAAGACCAGCAACCTGTTGCTTTTTGAGAAGGGCAAGTTTTACAGCCGCTCCATCAGCATCGGCGCGAACGCCATCACGCAGGATTTCGTGGCCGAAGCAAAGATGCCTTGGCCAAAGGCGGAGCAAATCAAGGTCACTGAGGGCTTCGTCAGCCTCGGTGGCGCTTACGAAGAGCCAGAGAATCCGCACCAGGCCGCTATCTCCAAGATTGCGCGCCAGGTAATGACCCGGTTGCACATCCAGGTCAACCAGACCATTCAATTTTACCGCGGCCAGCAAGGCGGGTCTGCCCCAGTGCGCCTCTTCCTGGCGGGTGGGGCCTCAATCATGCCTTACACCTCTCAGTTCTTCGCTGAGAAGCTCAATGTCCCGGTTGAGTACTTTAATCCCTTCCGCAACGTGACCATCGACCCCGCGATCAACGTCGAGGAGTTGGCCAAAGTGGCGCATGCTTACGGCGAAGTGGTCGGCCTCGGCCTGCGCAACGCCGCCCAGTGCCCGGTTGAACTGAACCTGGTGCCGAAGAGCATTCGCCAGAAGCAGCAATTTGACGCGAAGAAGCCTTACTTCATCGCCACAATTTTCAGCCTCGTTCTCGTGGTGTTCGCCTATGCTTTCTTCTACAGCAGCATGGCTGGTGTGAAGCGCTCGGCGCTGGAGGAGTTGAACACCCAGTATCAACCGCTCAACGAGAAAGCCACGCAGCTTCAAGCGGAGGAAGCAAAGATCGAGAAGAGCAAGAACGACGTTGAAAAGCTCACCGGATGGCTCAGAGACCGGTTTTATTGGGTCGATGTGCTTACCAATATTCGCCAGATTCTTTCTGAAGCCGAAACAAAGCATCGGCAGCCCGGCGTTGAAGTCGGTGTTTGGATCGAAACGCTCGGCACTGTCACCCCCGAAGGAACCGCGACCGCTCCCGCTGAGGAAAGCAGCTCAAGCAGCGGCAGCTCCGACGGCCTCGACTTCTATCGCCGCAACCCCGAACTGGCCAAGCGCTACGGGCTCGTGCCACGCGGGGCGGAAGGCTCAAGCTCCACTGAAAGCACGACAACCACGACCACCACAAGCTCCGCCACAAATTCAGTGGATGTGATCAACGTGAAGCTGCGCGCGGTGAACTTGAAAGCTCACTCGCCCGGCGCAAACTCAGCGCTCGCGTTCCGTGTGGAAAACGAATTCAAGGCAGCGACCAATATCTTCGATCCGGATGGCACCAAGCTTTCGGGACAGCTCGAGGATGTTGCTGACAATGCGGAAACATTTACGTTCGGCATGCAGCTCAAACTCAAGAACGCACTCAAACTGTAAGTAGTATGGGCTGGATAAAACGTAATCTTTACCTCGTCATCGGCGGGGCAGTCGCACTGGCTTTGCTGGCCGTGGCGGTGGTTTTCCTGTTGAGCAAGCGCAGCGCAAACGCGGCTGTGACAGAGGAGCTTGGCGCTCAAACCGCCGCCTTCAACGAGCTGATCAACCGCCCGGTGCATCCTGGCACGGACAAGGTGGACAACATCAGCGCCGCGCGGGAGGAAGTGAAGAAGCTCGACGCTTTCGTGTCGGAGGTTCGCCAGGAGTTCACGATGGTGAACACCAACAGCATCAACAATCAGCAGTTCCGCTTGCTGCTGGACACCACTGTGGCTGGGCTGCAGGCCGAAGCTGACCGCCTTGGGATCTCTCTTCCAACCAAAGATTATTGGTTCACCTTTGCCGCGCAACGCGCCGTCGTGAGTTTTAATCCGAAGAATGTCGATGCGCTCGCGGCGCAGTTGGACGACATCGCAGCCCTCACGCGGGTTCTGTATAATTCCAAGGTGCACGCTATCATCAATATGAAGCGCGTGCCGGTGGCCACTGAGGACAGCCTCGGCTCGACCGATTATCACGCCCGCAAAGGCGAAACGAACGAGTGGGCGGTCATCATGCCGTATGAGGTCAGCTTCAGTGGATTCACCTCCGAATTGGAAGCTGTGCTTGAAGGGTTGGTCAACGCCAAGCAGTGTTACATCGTCAAGTCCGTGGCCGTGGATAAGATGGGCGCAACTGCAACCGCGGAGGCGCAGGTCACCCCCATGGCTGGTGGTTTGGCCAACCGCTATGGCCGCCCAATGGCGCCACCCCCAGTGGCTCAGGCGCCGCAGCGGCCCGTCACCCGGAACGGGCTCACAACGATTTTGGACGAAAGCAAACTCAAGTTCACCATCATCGTTGAAGTGGTGAAGTTGCGGCCGCCAAGCGCCACGATGGCAGCGGCGACCCCCGCGCCGGAAGGCGATCCTTCAGCGGCCCCTGTGCAATAACTGGAGTCTCATGGATTTTTTAAAGAAACATTACGAGAAGATCATTCTGAGCCTCGTGCTGCTCGGCGGCGCGGCGGCCGCCGCGCTCATGCCCATGCAGCTCTCCGAGGAGCGTGGCCGGCTCGAGGAGCAGCGCCAGCAATGGTTCGGTGATCGCGTTAACAAATTTCAGCCGACGGACCTTTCGACGAACGCGCTGGTCGTTAAGCGCGCCCAAACGAACAATGACGTCCAGTTGGCCCTGCAGCACAATGTTTTTAATCCCGTTCGTTGGCTGCGTCGTCCAGACGGTGGTGTGATGAAAGTTTCGACTGGTGACGAGATTGGCGCGCAAGCAGTCACTGTGTCCAACATCCAGCCCCTCCGGTTCGTGATTGCCTACGAGAGGGCCATAGGGGATCCAGTCCGCTATGAAATCTCCGTGTTGAACGAGCTTGAGAAACCGGCGCCGGACAAGAGGCTGCTGGCCAAAGGGCAGACCTCGCGTTTCGGTCGAGAGAATGAAATTCAGGTTCGCGACGTGCAAGGGCCCGACCCGGCCAACCCTGTGGCGCTGCAAGTGCTACTAAACAAGGAACGTGACCCCATCACCATCAGCGCGCAAAAACCGTACGAGCGGATCGTTGGCTTTGCGGCGGACCTCGTTTATGAGCCGACCAAAACGCCTCGCAAAGGAGTGCGCAAAGGGGACAAACTCACCTTTGGTGACGAGACTTACAATATCGTTGCCATCAACGAACGCGAAGTTGTATTGTCCGCCAGTTCCAATCAGAAACAAACCGTTAGACGTTTTGACCCAAATGCCAGAGCGGGCGCTGACACGAATGCAGCCTCTTCGAACAAATAGATTTTAAGCGCTTTTGCGCGTCGAAAAAACCCATGATCAAAGCAGCGACTACCACACTGATCGTCCTTCTTCTTGCCGGGGCGGGCGCGCCCAGGACCTTTGCGCAGGCCAACCCAGCCGCGCAAATTGCCAATGAAGAAGCGGTTCGCCGTCAGGCTCAGACCATCGAACTCCGTCAAACTCTCGAGCAAGCAGAGGCCGCGCGCCTGAAAGGGGATCTCTCCTCCGCCGCGCAGCTCTTTGAAAAAGCCTGGGATCTTGTTGAACGCATCGGCACTCGAATTGAGCGTGAGCGCGAGCAAACGATCCGCGGCTTTGTGGACACCCGCGCCACTTTGGCTCGCCGGGCGCTCGACCGCGGCGAGTTGGCTGAAGCTGACGCGCAGGTGAGCCGCGCGCTTCGCATTCAGCCGCGCGATCCAAACTTGCAGAAACTAAAGGCAGAGATAGCCCGCCGCATTGAAGAAACCCGCGGCAAGGTGCCTAGCCCTGAAGTGGCTGCGCGGATTCCTGAGGTTCGCGCCGAACGCGTGAAGACCTCCACGCTGGTTCAAGACGCCAACCTGCTCATTGAAATGGGCAAGCTGGACGAAGCAGAAGCCAAGCTCCGCCAGGCGGTTAAGGAAGATCCTGAGCACCCAGCTGCTTTCTACTACCTCAGCTTGATCAAAGAGCGCCGTTTCGAGCAGGAAGCTCGCAAGCGGGAAATCTTTGTTAAGGACTCTCTTGTCGAAATCGGCCAGGCGTGGAATGCACCCAACTCGCGTGAAAAATTGCCGACGAGCAATCCTTTTGCGCGCACGAACACGATTTATACTGGCAACGGTCGCCAAGCCATTGCTTACAAGCTCAACCAGATCGTTCTGGACGAGTTCTACATCCCCGGCGACGTGACTCTTTCTGAAGCTATTAAGGAACTCTCCACCGAAGTGCGGAAACGCGACCCAGAGAAGCGCGGTGTGAACTTTGTGATCACTTCCACGTTGGATCGCCCAACCGCTATCCTTCAAGCGGCGGCAGCAGCAGCTGCGGCTGGCGGTCAGTTCGGCGGTGGCGGGTTTCCTGGCGGCGGCTTCGGCGCGGTGGACCCAGTGACCGGCCTTCCCGTTGCGCCAGCGGCGTCTCAGGAACGCCCAATCGTGGTCGAGGAGTTCACTGTCAAAGTCGATCCTCCTCTCCGGAACGTCCGTCTCGTGGATGTGTTGGAAATTCTCATGAAGGTGGCGCGCCCACCAGCAGAGCAGCCTCAGACGGCGCTGCTCAAATATTCGATCGAGGATTACGGCATCGTGTTCAGCCAGCGCACTCAGGAGCAGCTCCAACTGCATACCCGTCGCTTCAAGGTTGATCCAAACACCTTCGTGCAAGGTCTTGAAGCTGTGACTGGGTTCCCGCTCGGCACTGGTGGCGCAGGCGGCGCCGGTGGTGGGGCTGGCGGCGGTGGGGGCGGTGGTGGCGGTGGCGGCGGCCAAGGCGGCCAAGGCGTTTTCAATTTCCCACGTGTTGACTTGAGCGGCCTGGGTGGCGGCGGAACCCAGGGTGGCGTCGGCGGCGGTGGCGGCGGTGGTGGCGCGCTCGGTGGAGCTGGTGGCCAAACTGGCATCGGCATCTCCGCGGTGACTCGCACCAACCTAGCGCAAAATATTCAAGACGTTGTCCGCGCGTTCTTCGTTGCGGCTGGCGTTGATTTTGCGACGAACGTCGCTGGTGTTGGTGGTGGTTTCGGCGCTGGCGGCGGCGTCGGCATCGCGGGCGTCAGCACACCTCCACAGAAGGCGCTCTTCTTCAACGACCGCACAGGTGTGCTGTTCGTTCGGGCAACCATGCAGGATCTGGATATTATCGATGGCGCCATTCAAGCGCTAAACGAAGCCGCTCCGCAGGTCACCATCGAAGCTCGCTTCACGGAAATTAGCCAAAGCGACAGCAAGGCTCTCGGATTCGACTGGTTGCTTGGCAACACCCTGATGCATGGCGGCGCTATCGGCCTGCAAGGTGGCTCTGCTCCATCCTTCTCTGGCTCACCCAGCCCGGCGAATCCGGCAGGTGTGTTCCCAGGCCAGTTCGGGATTCCATCCGCGTTCCCAAGCGCGAATGACCAGCGTTTGACCACCGGATTGCGCAATACGGTTCGCCCGCTCGGCGCGAATGATGATGCGTCAATTCCTGAGGTTGCCACGATCACTGGCATTCTTACCGATCCACAATTCCGCCTGGTCGTCCGTGCTCTTGAGCAACGCGGCGGTGTTGATCTTCTGTCCTCGCCCCGTGTGACGACCACCAGCGGTCGCCAAGCCCAGGTGCAGGTCATTGACGTGCCAACAATCGTTGCTGGTGTGAACGCGCAGGCTGCTGTCGGTGGCGGTGGTGGTTTGACGGGAACCGGCGCAGGCGGTGGCGCAACCACAACGTATACCGTTCTCTCTGTGCCAATCGGCCCTACACTGGACGTTATTCCTTACGTCTCGGCTGACGGCCACACCGTGCAGATGACCATCATCCCAACGATCACTGAATTCCTCGGTTACGACGATCCAGGCGTGTTCGTTCCATCCGTTCAGGTGGTCGGCAACGTCTCGGGCAACGTCCTTCGCGCAGCGCTCCCGCTGCCTCGCTTCCGCATTCGCCAGGTCGTTACATCAGCGAATGTTTGGGACGGCCAAACGATCGTTCTCGGCGGCTTGATCTCCGAAGACGTCCGCAAAGCCAAGGACAAGGTTCCTGTGCTGGGTGACATCCCGTTGGTGGGTCGTTTCTTCCGCAGCGAATCTCAATCGACGGTGAAGAAGAACCTCGTGATCTTCGTCACACCGACCATCATCGATCCTGCAGGCAACCGCGTGCATGATCCAGACAACCTCCCTTACGACCCGAATGCGAGCTTGAGCACGCAGTCGAGCGGGACGACCACAACCACGACCCCTTAAGGTCGCGGCTCTCAGCCAGAAGAGCGTGCTATGGCGATTCAGCCAGGCCTGCAACTTGAGTTTGGCGCTGGTGGCGCCGCCACGCGCAATGTTCGCCCTCTGTTGGGTGGGCAACGCGGCGGCGCACCAGCTCTGGCTGAGTTTGATGCTGAAGTTCCGCCAATGAATGAGCTGAAGGAAACATTGCTGATCGTCGATGGGCATGCTTATGCCTACCGCGCGTTCTACGCGATCCGCCAGCTCAACTCTCCTGCTACCGGGCTTGGCACAAATGCCATCTACGGGTTTATCCGCATGCTGGGGAAGGTGCGGAGTTGGTTAAAGCCCACCCACGTTGTCGTGATCTGGGATGGCGGCCTAGCCAAAGAGCGCATGGAAGCGCTGCCGGATTACAAAGCGCAGCGCCCTCCGATGCCCTCCGACCTGGAGCGGCAGATCATTGAAATCGAGCAGTGGCTTCAAGCCAGTCGCATTCCTTCGGTGACATTGGAAGGAATCGAGGCCGACGATTGCATAGCCACATTGGCCCGCAGCTCGGCGGAAAGTGGCGCGCGAGTGATCATCGCAAGCTCAGACAAGGATTTCATGCAGCTCGTTGAGGATCACAAGATCGGGCTGCTGAATCCTAACGACAAAACCGAGACTTTGTGGTTCGAGGAGCAAGTCCGCGCAAAGATGCAAGTCTCGCCAAAGCAGATTGTGGATTACCTCGCTTTGCTGGGGGACAGCGTGGACAACATACCGGGCGTTCCGGGTGTTGGCGGCAAAACCGCCGCAGGATTGCTCGCGCAATTCGGATCGATCGACGGGATCTACTCCCGCTTGAGCGAGGTGAAGCCAGACAAGATCCGCCTCGCCCTGGTGACCGCCGAGCAAGCGGTGCGCCGTAACATTGAGATTGTAAAGCTGCGCTTTGACATCAGCTGCGACCTGCGGCTGGAGAATTACAAGGTGCGCGAGGGTGAATACGAGAAGCTGCGTGAATTTTATGAACGGTGCGGCTTCCGCACACTGTTGGAAGAATTAACCAAGAGCGCCGGGCCGCAGCGGGAGCTGATGTGAGCTGGTTGGCAGTGAACATGCTGGAAACCAGATTGCTTCCCGTCAAACGATGAGATTTTAGGACAGAAAATGAGCCGAAAAACTGAGGTGAATTCAGGCGCAATTTGCGTCGGAAATCTTTCGGGCTCAACTGGAAGAAAACATAGACAAACGAATACTGCTTTGATAGAAGCTCCAAATCTTATGTCGTCCTTACTGAGCGCCTGCCGGAGGCTTGCCGTCTGCGCATGTCTAGCGGCTGCGCCAATGCTGGCAACCGCCCAGGGCACCTATGGTCCCCAAGGCTCCGAATACCGCGTCCTGGGCTCCTTGCCCCTGCCCGGCGACCAGGTGTTCCCGGACGTGGCCCTCAACGAATCTCGTGGGTATATCGTTTGGGAAGACAATGCAACCGATGCGGACGGCCTGGGCATTTCTGCTCAACGGATCGATCAGACCCTCACGGGCGTGTATTCCCCGTTCAAGGTGAATCAAGTGGAGGATGGCCAACAAGAGTCTGCAAAAGTGGCCATTTTGCCAGACGGGTCCACAGTCTTCATCTGGTTGAGCAAAGGCTCAAACATTGTCGGCCGCGCCATCAACTCCCGCGGGTTTCTGGGCGATGAATTTACGGTCAGCACTGACACCGCCCACACCAAAAGCACCCCCGACATCGAAGCTCTAAACGACGGAACATTTGTTGTCGTTTGGAGCGCGGACGGGCAGGACGGAAGCATGCAGGGCGTTTACAGCCAGCGCATCGACCGCAATGGCGCAAAAATCGGCTCTGAAACGCGCGTCAATTCTGTCAGCGCGCTGAATCAACGCACCCCCGCACTTTTAGCATTGAACGACGGTGGATACCTCGTGACCTGGATCCATGAGTCAGGCTCCGTTTCCGCTGGCTTCAACGTGGATGTCTACGCACGGGTTTGGACCGCCGCGGGCGCTCCTTCTGGACTTGAGTTCAAGGTAAGCACACATGCTGCTTTGTGCGCGAATCCATCGATTTCCCGAGCTGCGGATGGCTCCTTTGTCATCGCCTGGAGCCAGAAAGCCAAGCCGACCAAATCCCAAACCCCCCGCAACATCGGCGGGCAGATTGCGGTGGAGGTTAAGAGTGAGGCTAAACGCGATCCCAATAGCTGGGACATCTTCGCTCGCGGGTTCACCAGCGGGGCACAGCCTAAGCAGGAAGCGGCCGTCTGCGTGAACTCGTATCGCCTGAATGCTCAATACGCTCCGCGTTTGGCAACATTGGGTGACAAGCTGATCGTTGTTTGGACCACGGTGGGTCAGGACGGTGATCTTGATGGGGTGTTCGGTCGCTTTCTGAACACAGACTTGGAATTTTCCGGCCAGGATTTCCAGGTGAATGAGCGCTTTCGCAGTCGCCAGGTGCATCCCGTTGTTGCGTCAACTTCTGACAACCGGTTCCTGGTCGTCTGGTCCACGTTCATGGGCGGCACCGCCAGCTTTGAGTTAGCGGCCCGTCGCTACCACCCAACATCACTGCCGTTGGCGGCGCCATCTGCTCCGTTCCTGACGGCCCTTACTCAGACAAGGATCAATGTTGCGTGGCCTCCTTTGTCCGGCTTGAACATCTCGAAGTATATCGTGCAGGTGGATAACCGCGCTCCTGTTGAGGTTGCAGGGACTTCTTACTTGATCACTGGCCTGGCGCCAGCGAGCACGCACACCGTTCGGCTGAAATACATGCTGGCGGACGGGCGGACCTCACCCGCATCCGCACCGGCGTCCGCCACAACATGGGATGAGGACTTGAATAATGACGGGCTCCCCGACGACTGGCAGAGCAGATTCTGGCCTGGAGTCCCGACTCCACCCAACGGCATGACAGATTCGGATCTTGATGGCGCCAGCAACCTTCAAGAGTTGTATGCCGGAACGGATCCGCGCGACCCACAAAGCGTCTTGCGTGTGGCTGTGTCGCCCAGCGCTGCTGGTGTGCGGCTGTCGTGGAACACCATTCCTGGTTCCATTTACCAGGTGCAAGCTTCCGCTGACCTCCGCTCATGGGCGAACGTCGGAGGGGCTCACTTTGCGAGCGCTGCCAGCGCATCTACCGTGGTTGGCCAAAGCTCAACCCGGCACAACTACTATCGCGTGATTCTCATTCGCCAATAATCTATGTCTCGCTTTCTTTCTTTCATTGCTCTTTGCGGGGCGCTGCTAGCCGGAGCGCCTGCCGCTTTGGGGTTCACTTTGATGGGCCCTGGCGATCCGCGTTATCAGGATTCGCAAGTCGGTTATCCTCCGGCGTACGCTGGTGAATTTGGCGGCCCGATGAACTTAGGCGAGGAATACCGCTTGAATAAGCCTGTCATCAGCTACGGCTACGACAAGAGTTTCCTCGATTATTTCGGCCAGGCTGGGGTCGATGCGGTTGAAAACGCCATCGCCATTCTGAATGGGGTTCCTGCCGCCTCGGCAATGAGCGCCACTCTCGAGGAATTTCCGCTTGGGTCTAAACGGGTCAATTTCCAAGCCACCGCCCTGCAGGCGATGGATATGAAATCGTACACCCTCTCCGCGTTGTTGGTTCAAATGGGGGTGGCTGCGCCGACTCGTTATGGTTGGACCTTGATGAATGCGACTGCGATTCCCAACACCGATCCCCAGATCTGGACGTTCATCACAGTGCTGAGAAACTTTGATCCTGTTCAACTGGTGCCGTCTCCGTACATCAACCAATCTCTTTGGAGTTATTTCATCACCACGATTGATCCAGCTCCATGGTTTGATGCGGTTGAATTCCCCGTAGATCCTTTGGTCGGCTTGAATCGCCTGCCGGTCTCCGACGGCAGCGATTTCGTCAGCGTTGGACTTCTGCCTGGTGAGTATTACACCGGCCTTACTCGCGATGATGCCGGCGCGTTGCGCTACATCTATCATCCAAACAACCTTAACGCGGAAACACTGCCGCCGGGCGTCACCAACGCGACGGGTGGTGTGAGTGGCGGCATTGGTGGCGGTGGCGGCGGCGGCTTCGGTTCGCCGTGGGGACCGCCCACTGGGTCTGGCGGTGGATTCAACAACCCCTGGTCCTTCCCATTCGCGAACCTGACTAACTTTTTCACCAACGCGACCTTCACAAACATTGTCGGTGGGGCAGCCTTGCCAATCGTGAACGCAGGCGTTCGCGCGGGCATCGACAAAGTCACTTTCGTGCGGGCCGACACAGGAGCGGGTTTCTTTGCAGGCGTCACGAACCGTTGGGTGGACGTCTACTTCACCAACTTCGGCACCCAATTGGTCATGGCTCAGCAAGCCGTTGAGTTAACTACCACCCGGCCAGACCTGCTCTTTGGAGCTGACACGATTTTGGACGCCGATGGCGACCCGTTCTTGTTCTCACGAACAGACACGACCGGCTGGAATAACAATGGGCCTATTCACAACCTAACCAGCCCTGACGCCCCTGGGCCGGGAACAATCCCGGGCCTAATTGATATCGTATTCAGCTCCGCTGGACCTTACGCGCTGAACACAGCCGCCGAGCCGATTGGCGGGCAATTGGACGCCACGGAGGCGGGTGCATTTTTCCCAGGTGTTGTTTGGGGATCGTTTGATGGCTCGAGCCGTCCTCCAATCATTTTCCCGAATGGAACAAGCATTCGAGAAGCTGAAGAGCGGGCTCTAGGTGGCGCGGTGTCCCCATAAAGAAGAACTGAACATTATGCGAATTTTGACAGCTACCCCTGCGGTCCTCGCAGCGCTTTTAGGGTTGGGCGCGCAAAGCGGCGCCCAGGTGCTATCGCCGATTGGCGAAGAGCCGTTAAGCTACTTCGTTAACCGCGGGGAACTAGGATGCGACACGAATATTTTTCCGCAGCTCAACGCCATAACGATTAACAACGAAGGCAGTTTCTGCATCATTCCCGGGCAGATTCTTGGCGGTGGCGTGGTGGGCGGCGGCTTTGGCAGCGCGCTCATTCCGTACGAATTCTCCAACACCAGAAGCTTCATCAATAGCGGCACTATCACCGCTGAGCCTGGGATATGGTTCAACGCACATACGGACGCGGGCCGGGCCCCGATGGATTCGTTTGTTAACACAGGAACGATCCGCGCTGATGGCACTCTCACCATCAACACCGCGCCTATCAGCTACAACATGATTTGGGCGAACGACCTGCGCAACAGAGGAGCCATTGTTGCTGGTCCTGGCGGGCTTATCCAATTGCGCGGACGTAATCTGATCATCACGAACAGCGTTGTTGCTACCGATCCAACGTTTCCGATCGGCTGCACACCTTTTGATTTCTTTGCAGGCCAGCAATTCCTCACCTCAAGCAACTTTTTCGGCGAGCAATCGTTTGAGGATGTGGCTTGGGGCAGTGAGGTTCGAACGAATGTGCCTAGTTCTATCTTCAATGGTGGCCCTGTGTTGAGCCATCCTGTTTTGGTCACCAACGTCGCCGGATTCCCCGGCACCTTGCGCATTAGCTTGCCGCAACCGCAAGTGTGGGGGCTTACAAATCAGTTGGACGACACCAACTTCATCGCGCAAGCGGTGTTTGTCCAAACCGGTTCACCTGAAGTGCAGGTGGATGTGCGTTGGATTGATTCACCCATCAACCCTGCTGACGGGTTCAACCCCGGCTGGCAAACCGCGATCGTTCGTCTGTTCCAGCCATTCACGAACATCATTACAGGTCTCCGGCAAACGAACGAAATCTTCATCGTTGACTCCCTTCCGCTAACGACAAACTACGCGACCCTCACGAATCTCGCGGGGTTCGGTCAGCGCCCTGCGGCATTGTACGTGTCACGTACTCTGCCATGTGAGTTCGATGCACTCCCTAGCGGGAACGTCACCAATGAAGCCGGAGCCACAGACCTGACATTGCTGGCAAGTCTTTTCAACGTGACGAATGCTCCTCCGATCACCACAAACACTGCTGTGGGCTACCGCTTCTTGGCAGATCCAATTCAGACGGCCGCTTTTGGCCCTCCTTACCCAATCTCGATCACCAACAGCGCAGGGCGCGTGGAGATTATTGCCGAGACCTTGGACATGACCCGCGCTCGGATCCGTGGGGAAGGGTTGGTTGATATTAAAGCGGATACATTGGTCGGCTCCTCCCGCGCTCGCGTTGATTCGGTTAATTACAACCTGAACCTCGGGCATCCTAACGAACTGAAGGTTACCGGCATCGTGCCTCCATTCGTGCCTCGCATGAACACGTTGGGCACACCGATTCAGGTCTGGAGCGGCGTCTGGACGAACGTGCAACTCACGGAGATCGTGGTCCCAGACACGAACGATCCCCCAGGTCTGAGTGTCACGAACGTTATCGGCACAAACTTTTTATACCATGCGTTGGTGGTGGACGCCCGGTCCGTCATCACTCAGGTTCCGACTCTCGTGCATCAATTCCATGCGCGGGCGAGCGGTTCTTCGGTCGTGCAACTTGATGACACACTTCGTATCCAGGAAGAGTTCAGCATCAATGCCCGCAATATCGTGATTAACAACGAACTCAGCCTCGATAATACGTCCTTAAAATGGAACAGTGAAACGGTCCCGAATGCCGAAACCGTGCTCATCAGTCCGACGGGTGTCCTTAACGTCTTTGACCTAGCGAACCTGGGAGGTTTGCGCCGTTACACCGCTGTCACCAACCAAGGCTTTATTGTGGGTGGAAATGGCGTGCGGATTAACGCCAATTACTTTGAGAATACAGGAAGCATCTTCTCGGGCGGGGTTCTGGCAGTTGTTGCGGACGAGGCTCGGGTGGATGGAGGCACTTGGCAGAGTTCCGATGACATCACGTTTACCAATCGCACTTTGCGAATAGCGGACACCTCGATCGAAACTTCGGCGAACATTATTCTGAATGTTAGTGAGAGTTTATTTGACCATCCCACACGCGCAAATGATTGGATCGCCGAAGGCGTACAATTGGTGCGACGCCCAGGCGCTGGTGATTTGATGGGATCCCGCATCACTCTCCGGCTTCCGAACTTTGGCCTGTCCGAAAATTTCTGGGCATCCACGCGGAACGTTGGCGCCAGCCCAGAAGGCTTCGTGGAAAATCTCGCGATCGGAAACCTGGTTTTGGAAGGTGGCACGGGGAGTCTCTACGTCTTCCAGTCTACTGACGGCGGCCCGACCGCAATTTATGTGGACGTTCTCGAAATTTCCGAGGGCGTGGCCGCGGACTTGGAGGGTTCGATCTCCATTGCGCAGAATGTCGAGATTATCTTCGCGGACGTGCGCGGGGTTGATTTAGACACACTGCTGAACACGCAATTCCCGGGCGGTGGACGCTTCCGTTGGGTGCCAGGGTTCTCCAGCGCCCGCAGCGGCGTTGATGTCACTCTGGAGAGCGGCGAAACAGTTCGCATGAATCGCCTCCTCAGCGAGAGCCGCACGGAAGATTCTGACGGCGACGGGATCGTGAATGCGGATGATGAAACTCCGCTCGGTTCTGGCACCTCCATCACCGGCTTGAGCTACAGCCGTGTTGGCAGCAGCTTCACCTTCAAGTGGAAAGCTCCTGCGCGTTCGACAGTTTATCTCGAATCGACCACGAATCCTCGCGGCGGCAATTGGGAAATCGTGAAGCGTTATCAAAACGATTTCCTCCGCACACGCGAGATGACTTCCGATCCGCTCCCAACCGGCGGCACACGGCAGTACTATCGTATTCGTGTGGTGAAATGATTTGGCGGTTCTCGAAGGGCGGAAGGGATAGCTCCGCCCTGTCGTTGAACTGGTCGAATCGCTCGTTCTTCAGCAAAACTGGACTGTTCCTTCTTGGAATAGTCCAGTTTTGCATTTTCGGGGCTGCTCCCACCAACGACAACTTTAGTTCATCCACTCTGCTGACCCGCCCTTCCGACGTCATTGTCTCGTCCAACATTGGGGCGACAGCGGAGTTCAGCGAGCCTCCTCATGCTGGAACTGCTCCAGCTCGCTCGGTCTGGTGGCGGTTTCGTCCGGCGACGGACGGAGTGCTCCGCTTATCCACAGAGGGATCAACATTCGACACCCGTCTGGCCTTCTATACAGGGGTGCGATTAACCAGCCTCACTGCGGTGGGCTACAACGACAACGCGGCCCCCGGGAGAAAGTGGAGTGAGGTTGCCCTGCCCGTTCTGCCTGATCGGACATATCACATCGCGTTGGACGGTATTGGGGGCGCCACCGGCCAGCTTCGTTTGGGCTACAACTTCGAGGCCCGCGCGGTTCATGCCGTGCAGACATCAACTCAATCCGAGCAAGGCGCTACCGGCGTCGCGATTAGCAGCGCCACCATCGTCCCCGAAGGTGAGGCAGTCATCCTGACCGCCACCGCAACAAACCACTATTCGCGGTTTTCGCACTGGCAAACGCTCGCTGGAGGCTACATCTCTTGCAGTCCTGTTTTCACCATCACACCCACAAATGATCTACACGCAGTCGCGGTCTTTCGCCCGCGGACGTTCACTGAAGAATTCGATCTCCCACTGATTTTTGAGGGCGATTGGCGCGGCACGAACATCACGCGCCCGCATGGGCCTGAGAATTCCATTCGCTCTCGCCCATTCACCGGTTCGGGAACGAGCCGCCTGCGGATGACCCGGCCAACCCGCGGCGGACGCGGCTCCTTTGAGTTCCGTGTGAGTTCCGAGCGGTCCTGGGACACTCTTGTGTTCTGGGTAAATGAGACCCTGCACGCGACTTGGTCCGGAGAGGTGCCGTGGACAGTGCATGAATTTGATATGCCGCCGGGGGACGTGACGCTGCAGTGGATCTACAGCAAGGACGCGCAAGGAAACGCGGGAGAAGATCTGGCGATGATCGACAACTTGTTTATTCCGCCGCCGGTAAGCGTGTCGTTCCATGCCACGCTGCAAGGAGGGGAGCGCTGGCTCACTCTCACCGGAGACAAAGAGCAATGCTGGCGCGTGGAAGCATCCCGTGATTTGCGAGCCTGGCATGTGCTCACCGACCAGCGAACAGACGGCGCCGGCCAGCTTCGCCTGCGAGTCCCTGACTGGACTAGCCTTTACGTGCGAGCCCGTCCCCAATAACGCTATGCCTTCGCTGCTGGCCATCGCGGATGATCTGACGGGCGCCACCGATGTCGCGGTGCAACTCGCCGACACCGGGGCCACTGTTGAAGTCCATCTCTGGCCAGATCGCCACATGGGGTCAACATGTTCGGCAGAGATTCTGGTGGCGAATAGCGAAAGCCGCCACTGCGCCCCCGCTGAAGCTGCTCAACGGGTCCGCAGCTTGGTGGAGCAGGGGATAGCGATGGGCATCCGCAACTTTTATAAGAAAACGGATTCCACCTTGCGCGGGAACATCGGCGCGGAACTGGAAGCGGCATTGCGCGTTACGGAAGTGGTGGCTCTGCCGTTTGTGCCTGCATCGCCCGCTTTAGGGCGCACCACCTCGGGAGGCTTGCACTATGTGCATGGGAGACTCTTGCACGAGACGGAGTACGGGACCGACCCCCTCAACCCTGTAAAGACGAGCAACGTTCGCGACCTCCTTCAGCAGCAGACATCGATCGCAGTGGTTGCCGCGAATGAACCCAAAGCTCCACTGCAAAGACTAGCAATCCTGGTTCATGATTGCGAGAGTGTGCGGGATTATGAGGAAATTGCGCGCCACATCCGTGCCCGACAGCAGCTTCGGTTGTGCGCTGGCCCCGCAGCCTTTATCCGCGCGCTGCAGCCGCATTATGACTTGCCCACACGAAGCATTAGTCGGCCGGAGCTTCAGGAGCCGGTCTTAATTATCAATGGAAGTTTGAACCCGCTCGCTCTGGAGCAACTGAAACAGCTCCCGATCACGCCGGTTCTGATTCCTGCCCGCACACTGCTACAGGCAGACGTGGCCGGCTTCAAATGTGAGTTCGCGAGCGGAACGCTGGCTGTCACTGCGGCGCGCACTGCGGCAGATTACACCACCTGCGCGGCGCTGGCCGAGCAACAGGGGCTCAGACGCGAGGAGCTTCATGCGCGGGTGGCGCGGACGATCGGCTGCGTGGCCAGGCAACTTCTGGAGCGAGGCGGCTTTCGGACTCTTGTGGTGGTGGGCGGTGACACGCTCGCAGGCGTGGCACATGCTTGTGGATGGGAACGCTTCATCGCGTTGGGCGAGGCTGTGGCCGGAGTTGCGGCGGTGCGCGAGCCTCAAAGCGGCCTGCTTGTGCTCACGAAGCCGGGCGGGTTCGGCGCACCCGCTACCTTGCGCGAGCTTCTGGCCCAGGCGCGATGAACTATTGCCAACTCAGCATTTACGTTCGGGAGCGCAGCCGTTAAAACCAGCGCGTCGCGATGAATTTGCCGAACAAATTGACCCTGAGCCGCTTCGCTTTAACAGCGGTGTTTCTTGTCATTTTTTGTTCCGGGATTAAATACAGCAACTCACTGGCCCTCGTGGTTTTCGTTGCAGCGAGCCTGACAGATTACTTCGACGGAATGATTGCTCGCCGTGACAAGCTCGTGACGAGCTTCGGCGTCCTGATGGATCCGCTGGCCGACAAGATTCTCACCTGCTCGGCATTTATTGCTTTCGTTGAAGAAAAGAAAATTGCGGCGTGGATTGTGGTGGTGATTGTGGCGCGCGAACTCGCAATCACCGGGTTGCGTCTACTGGCCGCTAATCGCCAGGTTGTCCTCGCGGCTGAGCGATACGGAAAGCACAAAACGATTTCACAAATCGTCGCTATAATCACGATCCTTGTCGCGTTGAGCTATCGCGAATGGGGTTCCTTCGGCGAAACCCTATTTCGCGCGTGGATCGGCTACCTTGAAGCCGCCGCGATCTATGTGGCGGTCGCGCTCACGGCGGCATCGGGCCTTTTCTACCTCTGGCGCAATCGGAATCTGTATTTGAACGAGCTGTAAGCGCGTGAGAGAACGCTTCATCCTTTGGGTCGCTCGAGGATTCGGCGCCGGCTTGATCCCCGGCAGTCCCGGCACATTTGGATCGGTGATTGGATTTGCCTGGTTCGCGTTGCTGCTCGGTTTGGGCAGTCTATGGACTTTTCTGCTCGTGACGTCGGTTGGCCTCGCTGCAGGGGTCTGGGTGTCAGCAGAAGCTGAGCGATTGCTGGGGGCGAAGGATCCGGGTTCGGTCGTTATCGATGAATACACCGCTTACCCGCTTTGTTATCTCGTCGCTCTAATTGTGAGCCCCGCCGCGCTCTCTCCTGAATTCATCTGGTCGGCAAACGCGTGGCCCTTGCACGTGACTGTCTTCGCCGCATTCCGCCTGTTCGACATCGCTAAGCCCTGGCCTATCCACAAACTTCAGCATCTACCCGGCGGTTGGGGAGTGATGATGGACGATGTGGCTGCGGCGACTGCGGTCAATCTGCCGGTCGCTGTTTTAATCTGGGCGTGGCCAGAGTTGCTCCCTTGATCAAGGAACTGCAGTGTGGGTCTGCGGACCGCACAGTTTTCGGAGCGCCACTATTCCCGTGAGCACCGCGATCACGGCGCAAATAAGGTAGGGCAGCGGGCCGCGAACGTCGTAGAGGCTCGCCGCGAATATTGGAGCCAGTATGCGCGCAAGGCTGCCAGCGCTTTGAGCCACACCCAATGTGGCGCCTTGCTCGTTCGCTTCGGTCATATTCGAAATTAAACCGAATGTGGGTGGGCGATTGACCCCAGATGCCCCCGCGAAGACTGCCAAGCCGATAAGCAAGCCCGGGGCGCTCTTCACCAGCGGGAGGCTCACCATCCCAAGCCCAATAATCACAAGGCTCCACGCGATCAGCTTCCGCTCGCCAAATTTCTTCACGAGGCGGCCGATCATGCCGCCCTGGATAAATGCGGAGATCAATCCGCAATAAGTGAACAGGTACGTGATCTTGTCGGTGTCATAGCGAAAGTTGTCCGCGATCACTAAGCCAAACGTCGCTTCAAAAGCCGCGAAGCAGAAGGTGGACAGGAAGTATGTGATCACCAGAAACCCAACTACTGGCTGCCGCAGGGTATGCCCAATCTGTGCGAACTTAGGCCGGCGCACAGCGGTTTCAGAGGAAGGTTGGCGGCTCTCTTTAAGGATGAAAAGCGTTAGGATGAAGTTGAAGGCGCAGATGCCCGTGGCAACCCAGCCAGGGCCCGTGAGGCCCAGATGCTTCGCGCTCAAGCCGCCGATCGTTGGGCCGAAGATAAAGCCGAGCCCGAAGGCCATCCCGATGAGCCCCATGCTCTTGGAGCGATTCTCCTTCGTGCTAACGTCCGCGATGTAAGCGGAGGCCACGGAAATGTTTGCGCCCGCGATGCCCGCAAAAACGCGCGAGGCCAAAAGCAGCCAGAGACCACGCTGCCCTTCGATGCCGGAAGCGAAGGCGAACATTGCGTAAGAGAGCACTGAGCCTGCGTTGCTCATCAGCAGCACAGGACGCCGCCCAATTCGGTCGGATAAGCGCCCCCAGAGCGGCGCGACCAGAAACTGCATCAGCGAGAAGGAGGCGATGATCATGCCGACCTGAATGCCTGAAGCCCCGAACTGCTTGGAGTAGAGCGGCAGCAACGGCATGACGATGCCGAAGCCGATCAGATCGATAAAAACGGTCAAAAATATGACCAGCAGAGAGGGCTTCTTCATCGCGGCAATAAGCGGAAGAAGCCGGGCTCACCAGAGGGAGCCGAGATTCTGAGATTAAAGGGGGCAAACACGCCCGCGCAGTTTAAGGGCGGGCGGCGCCGCGTCAATCTGCTGATTCAGCCTTTGAATCTGGGACGCTGGAGGTTCTCGGCGCCTGGTCATCATTGAGATGCAGATGAACACCTTTGCCAGCATTGTCCACCAGCGCGATAACCTCCACATCCGGCAAATAATGGCGCATGTAAAAGTTCATGGCCGTCGCGCTATCCGGAAATGGAAATGCATCCCCCATGTTTTCAGTCCAGACTCCTGGACTCTTAAAGAACTCTCCCGTTTTTCTGTTCCTTAACACCACCTTCATCACTCCAACTCCCCGTCTTTCGCATTAATCCTCATCGAATTTTCGTTTGGATTGGGGTGAGCTTCAATCAGCGGGAGTTTTGAAATAACCTGTAGGGCGCTCTACCCGGCGGAGGCGCCCGTGCATCCGAATGGGCCTAAGCACAACTCAGGATGTGGAAGTGGGTGCGCCCTGAGATGGAACTTAAGGAGGGGGACGGGCGCCGCTAGCTGCTGTGGCAAGCTACTCCTGAGGACCGACGAGTTCCAAGGCGGCCCTCAGGTTCGCTAAGTGCCTGTCCAGTCGGAATGCGGCAAGAAATCGCTGCCGCAACGGGGTACTGTCCTCACGCTGCAGCAACGTCAGAGTGGCCTCTGCCACGGCCTTCGGTGAATTGATGGGGACCACTCCGGGATAAGCAGGAGCAAAAAACTCTGGCAAGGATCTCCAAGCTGTCGTGACGATCGGCAAACCAGCGGCCATCGCTTCAAACAAGACAAGCGGCGCGCTCTCCGCGTAGTACCACGTTGGAAAGATATAGACGTCCGCGCTCAACAGGCGCTCGGACTTTTGAGCGCCGGAAACGAACCCCGCGTAAGCAACGGCGTCCACGAGACTTAAATCGCGCACCAAGTTATGAAACTTCTGTTCCTCAGTTGGGTTGAGGAATTTGCCTGCAACAGTCAGGTGGAAATCATAGGGAGTCGCGGCGTCGCGCAAGATTTTCAACGCGCGCAGCGCGTCTAATAACCCCTTTTCTTCCGTCAACAAGGCCATGAAGAGCAGATTCACGCGCGTGCCCGAGCCGTTGGCTTTTTTCAGCTCATCAATACGCGCGGCGCGCCGGGGAGCGATTCGGCTCTCATAATCTGGAAATGGATCAGGCACTCCGTAAGGAACGACACGCGCATTCTTCGGATTGAACACTTTTGCATCCGGCAGCCCGAAGGAGGAGGGCGACATCGTGATGTCCGCCCCATCCAAGGCGAAGTGCGCGAGCCGCTGCAGCCAGCTCGGCAGGGTCGGCAGCCATTCCCCAAGCCCAGCCGCGTGCCAATAAAAGGCGCGACGGGGGAAGAATGGCTTCAGGAGTGTGAGAATAATGATGTCCCGATAGAGCGGCGCTTTCAGCGGGGGCGCTGGCGCATAATACATGAAGCGAACGCCGTGGCGCACACGAATCCAGATCGCCTGCGCGACGTATTTGAAAAGGTTGACCAACTTGCCCGCGCGAGGTTGCGCGATGTCCTCCATCCCGGTGGAGAACCGCGCATCGACGTGATAGCAAATAATCGGTGCCGGATTCGGCCCTGCGTTTTCGGCCTCAGCCGCAAAGCCTTTGAGCAGCATCTCGACCATGTAACTCTGGCCATGATGCGGCGGCGGGATATGCGCAAAGACGAGCAGCTTCACGTGCGCGGCCAATATGGGAAGCGGCTGGCGGTGTAGCAAGCTGCTTCATGGGCAGGACATTCAGGGTTGCCAAAGCACGCAGGCGAGAGTGATTGTTTTGCAAGATGCGCGGGTTGCTAATCACGTTCGAGGGCACGGAAGGGTGCGGGAAATCCACTCAGTTAACCATCCTCGCCCAGAAGTTGACGGAAATGGGGCACATCGTGCGGACGCTGCGCGAGCCAGGTGGAACGCCGATCGGTGAGGAAATCCGGCACACCCTCAAGCATTCCACAGCGAACGCGAATATGGCGCCGGAAACGGAGTTGCTGCTGATGAATGCCAGCCGCGCTCAACTCGTGCGTGAAGTGATCACTCCAGCATTGGCGGCGCGCCAGATCGTTCTCTGCGACCGTTTCTATGACTCCACCATTGCTTACCAGGCTTTTGGCCGCCGCCTCTCCATGGCCAGTGTGCAGGCAATCGTTGATTTTGCAGTGGGTGATGTGCGGCCGGATTTAACCCTGCTCTTGAAAGTTCCAATCACCGTCAGCGAGCAACGCAGGAAAGCCCGCATCGGCTCCTCCAAGGTTCGCGACCGCATGGAGGAGGCGGATCGCGAGTTTTTTGAACGTGTCGAACAGGGTTATGAGTCCATTTCGGCGGCGGACGGAATGCGGGTCAGGACGGTGGACGCGACACAAGATGTTGAGAGCGTCTCGACGGACATTTGGAAATGGGTTCAGCCATTGGTGGAAGCATGGACTGGTCAGGGGGTGAACACCCTGAAATCGCTTGGCGAGTACAAGCAATCGACGCTGAACGATCCGGAATCGGAGATCAGCCGCGATTAGTCAGCTTACAAGGCAATTGTTCCACGTGGAACAATGCTATGTCCTGCAAACTGACTTGCGGCTCCGGATAGAACTTTTGTCGGAACTCGGCATTTTCCCAAAGATGCTCGGTGTGGGCCTGCTCCTGCCGAGCAATCAGGAACTTCAATTCTTCAAGGTTGCTGGACCACTTGGCCCCGTTAAAGAACTGCGCGCCAGCGAATTGAGTCTTGTAGAGGGCGTTCCTCGAATAACAGGTGCCTAGGTAAAGGTGTGACAGGCCTGCTTCCGCAAACCGCTCGACTGCGGAAGTCATCATGAACAGCCCAAGGCTCTTGTTCAGGTGAGCAAGGTCGTAAAAGGCGTAGTAGTAGTAGGCGATGCGGGAAGGTTCGATGTAGAGGGTGACATAGCCAACATCTGACCCTTTATCGGTAAAGGATAGGATATGCGTCACAATGCGGGAGCTAAAGAGGCGATCCAGCCGCGCGTCACTCATCACGTCCCGGCCGAACTTCGTCTCCGCATATTGCTTTATGAAGTGGCGTTTGGATGGTGTTAACTCAAACTCTTCGCGGGGAACGAGTTGAGCAGTCAAGCCGTTGCCTTTTCGGAGAATACGCCGGTTTTCCGACGAAGCCTTGTACTCTTGGAGGGCAACCCGCACATGGCGGCACATGTAAAACCGGTCCAGGTTGGGAGAACTTGGCAGAAAGCCGTGCCCAAAAAGGTCGCTGGGAGCCTCTCCAGCGTCCGGGAATGCCCACACCGCAAAGGGAAAGACGTAGTGCGGGTAGTCCGGCTTCGCCTCCGAAAAAAGCAGCTTCATTGATGGTGGGCCTCAGCGTGGGTCCGTTGGGGTTGCGGGTTCTGGTCCGCTGGCTGGTTTAGGTAAACTCGGGGGAGGCGGGAACGCCATCCAGTCAGGACGTCGTAGGAGACGCTGTTCTTTAGCGCAGCCACGTCGTGGGCGGTGATTTCTTCGCAGCCTTGGGTTCCCATGATGACGACCTCATCCCAAAGTTGGGCCTGGGGAATCTCCGTGACGTCCACAGTGAAGGAATCCATAGCGACACCCCCAACGATCGGCGCTCGCGCGCCATGTATCAGCACATGCCCCTGGTTGCGCACACGCGGGAAACCGTCGCCGTATCCGAGGGGCAGCACGGCGATTCTCCTCGGGCCATCCGCAGTGTAACGCATCCCGTAGCCGACCTTGTCGCCAGCCTGCAAATTTTGGAACCCTGAAATGCGCGTCTTCACTCTCATGACCGGCTCGATGCCGTCCAATCTTCTGCACACGCGGCTGGGATACACGCCGTAGCTCAGAATGCCGACGCGAACCATGTCGAAATGCGCGGAGGGTAAATCGAGGAACCCGCCACTGTTGCAGAGGTGGCGCAGACCTGGGGAAATCCCGCGTTGCTCCAAAGCGGCAAGCGTTTCCTGAAAATTGGCGAGTTGGTGATGGGCAAAGGTTTTGTCCAATTCGTCGCTCATTGCGAAGTGGCTGAGAACACCTTCCAAACAGAGATTTGGATCCTTGGCGATTCGTTCCGCCAAAGCGGCAGCCTCAGTCCAGCGCACGCCATACCGGTTCATGCCTGTGTTCACTTTTAAATGAACGGAAGCTCGTTTCCGTTGCGCCCGCGCAGCCGCGCTCAGGCGGGGGACAAGTTCGGCGGAGTTGACTGCGCAACTGAGATTGAACTCAACACACGCGGCAATCTCGTCGTCCGTCCGCTCCCCCAGCAACAGGACCATCTGCTTGAAGCCCGCCTGACGAAGCTGGATCGCTTCCGAGAGAGTCACAGTGGCGAACGCGCTTACTCCGCTGGCAACTGCAATGCGCGCCACCTGCTCAGCCCCGTGGCCATAAGCATTGTCCTTGACCACAGACATGATTCGCAAGCCGTCGGGTTTGGCGTGATGAATGACCTCGAAGTTCCGTCTGAGCTGGGCCAAATCGATTTCGAGCCAAGCGGGGCGGAGGGGGGATTCCAGGCCGGGAACATTCATCTTCACTGCGTGCAAACTGCGCTCCTGTTAAACGGGCGGCAACGCGCCGGGTCAAGCGAAGAGCGGAAGAATTTGTGTGACAGTCCCTGAGCCCTGCGGATCAAGCAAAGGCGCAGCTGATCAGTTCGGCGCAGCTTTGCGCGGAGGCATCAGCGCCCAGGCGTTTTGCGAGATCCGGGCAGATGTTGAAAGGGCGTCCGCCAACGAAGATTCTTGGTTTATGGGTCTGGCTGGAATTCTTGATCGCGTTGATGGCCGCCTGCATCTCACCAAGGTGGTAGGTCATGGTGGCGGAGATAGCGATGATGGCGGGATTCCAAGTGAGGAGTATCGAGTCGAGGTTGCGCGTGGGCACATTGCTCCCGAGGCAAACAGCGTCCCACCCGTGAATTGCAAAGCAGTCCGTGACAATGCGGATGCCGAGTTCATGCATTTCATTGCCGACGCTGAAACCGACGACAGATTTACGCACGCGCGGCACGGCTAAGTCCGCGCTGAGCAAGGCGAGCATGTTTTGAGTGACATGCGCGCAGTAGTGCTCCTCGGCTTCAGTAATGTTCCGGATTTGCCAAAGTCTGCCGACCTCATGGAGCGCGGGAGTGAGAACGTGCTGGTAAAGTTCCAGGAGCGGAATGCCCGAGGAGCGCGCCTGGAGCAACACTTGACGCGCCGCGCCAGCATTTTTCACGAGCAGCAGGTCCAGCCAGCGCCGCGCGAGAGAACCGTGCGGCGCATCTTCTTTGATGAAGCTGGGGATCTCAGTGGGTAGATTAGGAAGCGCTCGACTGGCGATATTCAGCGGGATTGCAGCGGCTTTACGGGCCTCCTGACCCAGTTGCACTTCAAGCCCGCGCTCCATGAGAGCGAGGCTCTCCTGCAGATGCTCATGGCCGATGCGGAGGGCGTGCAGAAGAACTTTGCTCCAGGCCATGTAATCGGTGAAGAACTCTGGGAATCCGAATCGAACGGCCTCAGCCAGATAAGCAAAGTGATAGGCGTGATCCTCGGTGCAACGCCGCACCCCATTAGCTCCCCATTTAGCCTGCAGGCCGGGATTTGCGGTGAAAAACTCGTGCGTTGCCCAACCCGCCATGGCATGGCGGTGCTCAGAGATGAGATTGGCGATTTCTGGACGCGGAGTCATGAAGCAATGTGCTCGAAGAAGCGGATCTCGGTGGCTTCCGGCCTCAACTTTAAACCCTTGGGGATGCCTTTATGGGAGTCGCGGTACATGTGGCTCTTATGCCAGGTCCTGTAACTCGGCTCATCGCGCCAGAAAGTCATGAGCCAGATTTCGTCCGGAGAATCGACGGGGCTGATCACCTCCATCCGCAGGAACCCGTCCGCAGAATCAACAAGGTGCGGCCGGGCGCGAAAAGCTTCCTTGACCTGTGCGGTCATGCCGTTGGCAACGGCAAATTTGCTGATCGCGACGAAGTAAGGCGGCTGCTGCATTCGCGGGAATACTAACAGGCCCAGCGCTCTATCTGTCAAATCTGAGAGGCCAGATTAGCGGTAGTGATGTCGCCCGCTGGCCGGGCACAGTGATGCTGCGTTTATCTATTCCGCAGCGAACATTGCTTTCGTAAATTCTCTTGGCTCGTATGGCTGAAGATCATCAACGGCCTCGCCCACGCCGATGAACTTCACCGGCAGCTGCGTGTCTTTGCCCACAGCAATCACCACGCCGCCTTTGCTGGTGCCGTCGAGTTTCGTGACGATCAAGCCGGTGAGGGTCACAGCTTTGTCGAACTCACGCGCCTGGGTGAGCGCGTTCATGCCGGTGGTCGCGTCCACGACCAGGAGCGTTTCATGCGGCGCGTCGGGTATAAGCTTCGTCATGACGCGATGAACTTTTTGCAGTTCCTGCATGAGATTGTGCTTTGTGTGCAGGCGGCCAGCGGTGTCGATGAGCACATAGTTTGCGCCCCGGGACATCCCCGCGGCCACCGCGTCGTGAGCGACGGCGGCCGGATCCGCGCCGTAAGCGCTGGCGACCACAGGCACATCGAGGCGTTGGCCCCAGATTTTCAACTGCTCAATCGCGGCTGCGCGGAAGGTGTCGCAAGCGGCCATAACCACGACGTCTCCGCGGTTCTTCAAGTATGCGGCCAGCTTTGCTGCGGTGGTGGTTTTGCCTGTGCCGTTCACACCAACGATCGAAATCACTGTCGGGCCTGATTTCACCCGTTTGAGGCCTTGGGCTTCAGGAAGCTCTTTTTCGAGTTCCTGCCGGGCGACGCCAAGCACATCGAGGCCACCTCCGCCCTGGCTCTCGTACGCTTTGCGAACGGCTTCGACGATCTGGGTTGTGGCTTTTAAGCCGAGGTCCGCGCCGAGAAGGGTGGCTTCGAGTTCCTCGAGTTGCTCCTCCGTCATCTTCGGGGAGAAGGTGACGATCCGCTTAATTTCGCCGACGAGCTTTTGATGGGTCTTCTGCAGACCCTGCTTAAATTTATCGAACAGTCCCATGTTGCGGGCGAGATGCTACTGCGGGGCGCGGCTGGTGGAAAGACGGCCGCGCAGGGTTTCCGCCGCGGTGCGGAGACGCTCGACATGCTGGTATGGAACTTTAATGGATCCAATCAAGGGGCGCCCCTTGTTCATCCCATGGCAATCAGAGCCGCCGGTCACCAGAAGCTTCAGCCGTTCCGCGAGCAAAGAATACGTTTCGATATGCCCGGTGCCGTGCTTGGTGTGGTAGCACTCAATGCCATCAAGGCCGAGTTCGGCTAAAGGTTCGATAAGATCATCCGCCCGGTTCAGAGCTGGATGCGCAAGCACGGCCAGGCCGCCAGCCTCATGGATAAGTTCAATCGCGTGCTCCGCTGACATGCGGAATTTCGGCACCCAACCAGGCCGGTTTCGCTTCAAGAAGCGCTCAAAGGCTTCGTCCACACTGCTGCAGATTTTGGCCTGCACCAGCGCCCGCCCAACATGAGGACGCCCAGGGGAGTTGCATTTCGCGATGGCGAACACCGACTCGCTCTTTAAAGGAATGCCGATCTCATTGAGGCGCGCAACAATTTCAACGATTCGTTCCTGGCGAACCTTTTGGAAATGGGCCATTTCGCTAAGCAGCCGCGGGTGTTCGGCATCAATGAAGTAGGCCAGGACATGAAGCTCGTGGCCTTCATGCTCGACCGTGAGTTCGGAGCCGGGAACGAATTCGATGCCGCGGGCTTTGCAAGCGGCGGCCATGCGAGCGCACCCTTCGACCGTGTCATGGTCCGTAAGAGCTACCGCCTTGAAGCGGTAACGGGCGGCGTGCTCCGCCAACTCTTCCGGGGTGTAGGTGCCGTCGGAAAAGTTGGTGTGCAGATGCAGGTCAGCAAACATGTCTAGTTTGCAGCCGTGTTGTTTTGCGAGTGATTCCTGGCTCGCCGCCACCGAAACGCGGGAGAATGAGAAAGGTTTTTTCGTGACATGCCTTTACCTTCGGCCAGGAGCACCCATGAGGCAAGACGCAATGCTGGCCGGGGGCGTGTCGCCTTAAGCACGAACGATGGGTGGGGCTTCGTTGGGCGCAGCCTGGATGACCGGGCGAATGGTCGTGGCGCCCGCTTGCTCGTTGAGCAACTTGCGAAAATCGTAAATGACCGCGTCGTGCGCGATCTGAATCAGCACGACATCTGTGAGCAGGCCGGGAATGCAGAAAAGCGTGAGCACCCCAGGCGCAACGAGGCCCCAAAGCATGGTCTTAAAGAATGCGACTGCAGGCTTGGGGGTTTTTAAACCCATCCAAAGGCCGGCCCAACCAACAGCATAACCATCGAGAATGAGCATCCCCATGCGGTAAATGGTCCATCCAATTCCGAGCAAGCCGTTGGCTTCCTGCGCCAGTTTCACCATGAACGCGACGTGCCATACGAGCGCGATCACCACCGGAACGAAGAAGAGCTTCTCAAATGCCTGGCGCTGGCCTTTCACGAACTCCTTGATCGTGAGTGGGGTGGAAAGAACCAACTCAAGAGCGCCATTCTTCCGGGCTTCGCACATGTTCAAGGATGCCTGGGAGGCCACCAGAACACGCAGCAGGATGTTGAGCCCGATCATCACTCCGTATCCAAACTCAACCGGCAGGAAAAAGGCGGCCAGCATGCATCCGGCTGCTGGAATGCTGAGGAACCAAGTGAGCCGAGGGTACCTTCCTGAAAACTTTCGCAAGCCGAGCCATGCGGCGGGATTCTGGTCGAGTGTTTTGCGCCGGAGAGCGTTTCGCCTTGCGATTGTGGCCTCTGATTCGTTGCGCTCCACCTGAGCGGGTTCTGAGGCTGTCTTGGTGTCGGACCACGTTCTGGGAAGAATCAAGCTGGCCGCGATGAGCGAGGCCCAGGCGATTGCATGCGTCACGACCATTGAGCCCCAGAAAGCTCCTGGCGCAGCGGTGTAGCGGGCGTCAAAGGCATGCAGCCAGGTTGTGAAAGGGCTGAAAAAGGTGAGCCAGGCTGTCCAATGTGCAGAACTCACATGCTCTGCGGCTGCATGAAGCCCGGGGATGATGCCGGCCAGCGTGATCAAGATCAACGCGCTCAAACCGATGCTGCTGCCGGCTTCATGGTTCAGCGTTGAGGCGAGCATGCTTACGCTGAGCGAAAGAAACAGGGTGTTCATCAACACCAGTGTTGCGCGCCAAAATTCCCCGCCCGTCACGCCTCCCAGCACAAGCGCGATTGCGATGATGGGAAAGATGGAGAGAAGCGCGTGAAATGTGCGGATGGAATTCGCGGCGAACTTACCGAGCACAACATCGAGCGGGCGCAGATCCGTCAGAAACAACAGGCCGATGGTGCCTTCACGCTTTTCTTCGCTGATGCAATCGGCTGTTTTCCGCACCCCCTCAAAGAGAGCAACGAAGAACCCGAGACCAACAAAAATTGCGAACAGCGTTCCGCCAGCGCTTTGCGAGCCGCCTGTGCTGGTCAGGAGAAGAAACCCGCCGACAAGAGTGGCAGCAAGGGCGGTCAAGCGGCGGGCTCGGTAAAGCCATTTGCTGCGCGACGCCACCCGCAACTCACGCTCGACGATCGGCAGCGAAACCATAGAACCGGGTTACTGAGCCTTCGGGCGAAACA
>Ga0196963_10000187_pt1 | contig 62297 bp, 58 predicted proteins | sample S1_5metaG_FD_148600 | JGI IMG/M metagenome (GOLD analysis project Ga0196963, IMG submission 148600) | Soil microbial communities from Anza Borrego desert, Southern California, United States - S1_5 | ecosystem: Environmental > Terrestrial > Soil > Desert | place: USA: California | collected... | reverse complement strand
AGACCCTTCATCCAAAGAACCCGATCTCAATCCCACTCTCCCCACCCTTCTACAACCAGGACCTGTACCTCGCTCGCACCAAGCGCAAGCCCACCCCCGCCCACCTCCTGGCAGCCGCAGGCCTCCCCGCGCCCTAGTCGCCCCCAAACGCGCAGGCACACCGAACCCGGCCCCACACCGCCGGGCGCGTTGTACCTTCAACGCATGAAGTTCCTCCAATCCCTCGCCGTCGCCCCGGGCTCTTCGCCCCGCCTCGCCGACATCGACCCCTCCAACACCCACGGCCTCACCAAGTCCTCCGCCGAGCCGCTGCACACCCGAAACGTCGAACGCCTTTCCAAGCTCTCCGAGCTCCTCTGGGCCGACAACCGCTACGCGATCCTCGTCGTGCTCCAGGGCATGGACACCTCGGGCAAGGACGGCACCATCCGCAACGTGATGACCGGCATCAACCCGCGCGACTGCCGCGTCGTCAACTTCCGCCGCCCGACCGAAGCCGAGCTCGAGCACGACTTCCTCTGGCGCGTCCACGCCGCCTGCCCCCGGCGCGGCGAGATCGGAGTCTTCAACCGCTCCCACTACGAGGACGTCCTCGTCGTCCGCGTGCACAACCTCGTCCCGCAGGACCAGTGGGAGCTCCGTTACGACCACATCAACGACTTCGAGAAACTCCTGCACGAGAGCGGCACGCGCATCCTCAAGTGCTTCCTCCACATCAGCAAGGATGAGCAGAAAGAGCGTCTTGAAGCCCGCCTCGCCGACCCTGTCAAGAACTGGAAGTTCGAAGCCGGCGACATCCACGAGCGCAAGCACTGGGACGAATACCAGCGAGCCTACGAGGCCGTGCTCGAGCGCTGCAGCACCGACGTCGCGCCCTGGTACGTCATCCCCGCCAACAAGAAGTGGTTCCGCAACCTCGCCGTCTCCAGCCTGCTCGTCGAGCTCCTCGAAAGCCTTGACCTCAAACCCCCCAAGCCCCACGCCGACCTCAGCCAACTCAAGATCGAGTGACCTCCGACAAACCGAAGCGGAACACAGAGTGGACCGAGAAAAAACAGAGGGCACTGAGGAAGACTCTCAAAAGTCCTCCTCCGTGCCCTCTGTCGAACTCTGTGCGCTCTGTGTTCGGTCTTGTTGTCTTACTCCGGCTTCCCGCCGCTCATGTCGTAGATCCACTTGTCGCCCGCGCGCTCGAAGCTCAGCACCTCGCCGTCCTTGAAGAACAGCTTCAGCTCGCGCTCCGCCGCCTCGGGGCTGTCCGAACCATGGATCAGGTTGAACGAGTTCGACACGCCGAAGTCGCCGCGGATCGTCCCGGGCGCGGCCTTGCTGCCGAACGTCGCGCCCATCATGTTGCGCGCGATCGTAATCGCCCCGTTCCCGCGCACCGCCATCACCAGCACCGGGCTGCTGGTCATGAACCCGACCAGCCCCTTGTAGAACGGCCGCTCCTTGTGCGCCTCATAGTGCGTCGCCGCGAGCTGCTGGCTGATCTGCATCAGCTTGCAGCCCACGATCGCCAGCCCCTTCTCCTCGAAGCGGCTGATGATCCGGCCCATGAGCCCCCGCTGCACGGCATCGGGCTTCAGAATGATCAGGGTGGTTTCCATGTCAAAGCTCCTCTGTGGTTTGGGCCCAAGCGTAGGCGTCGGCTAATCCGCCGTCGCCAGCCGCACCGCCGCGTTGATCAGCGCCAGGTGCGAGTACGCCTGCGGCGTGTTCCCCAGGGCGATGTTCAGCTCCGGCTCCCACTCCTCCGTCAGCATCCCCGTCGGCCCCACCAGCGCGCACGCCTGCTCGAACAGCGCCTCCGCCCGCCGGCGCTCGCCGATCAGGGTGAGCGCCTCCACCAGCCAGAAGGTGCAGATGTGCAGCCCGCCCTCGATGCCCGGCAGGCCGTCGTCCTCCTTGTAGCGGAACACCGTCGGCCCGCCCCGCAGGCTCTTCTCCGTCGCCTCCACCGTCGCGATGAACCGCGGGTCTCGCGGCGGGATCATGTTGCACATTCCCATCGTCAGCACCGCCGCGTCCAGCTCGTGCCCGCCGTACACGCCGGGGAAGATGCCGAGATTCCGGTCGAAGCCCTTCTCCCACACGTCGTTCGCGATCACATCGCGCAGCCGCTCCCAAGCCGGGCGCGGCTTGCCGACGACATGCTCAGCGACGGTGAGCGCACGATTCACCGCGTGCCAGCACATGATCTTGGAGTACACGTGGTGCCGGCGCGGGCCACGGATTTCCCAAATGCCGTGGTCGGGCTCCATCCACCGCGCCCCCACCGCCTGCACCATGGCCTCGACCAGCCGCCAGCTCTCGGGCGTGATGGGCGCGCCGCGCTCCGCCAGCAGCGCCACCAGATCGACAATCGGCCCGAACACGTCCAGCTGCACCTGCGACGCCGCGCCGTTGCCGATGCGCACGGGCCGGCTCGCGCCGTACCCGCCCAGCTCGCCGATCTCCGCTTCCGGCGGCAGCTCGCGTCCGCTCACCTCGTAGATGGGCCGCAGGCGGTCGGGCGACTCAGCGGCGAACACGACCTCGATCAGCCAGTCGATCAGCTTCATCGCCGTGCCCGTGTTGCCCAGCCGCACCAGCGCCGCGGCCGAGAGCGAAGCGTCCCGCGGCCAGCAGTAGCGGTAATCCCAGTTGCGCACGCCGCCCAGCTGCTCGGGCAAGCTGGTGGTGGCCGCGGCGCAGATCGCGCCGGTGGGCCCGTGCACCAGAGCTTTCAGGATGAGCGCGCTGCGCCGGACAAGCTCGGGCTTGACCGGGCACTGCTCCAGCGTCGATGCCCAGCCGCTCCAGAATCGATCGGTCTGCCGCCGGCGCTCGGGCTCGGCGATCACCGCCTTGCGCATGGTCGCGCTGCCGTAGCGCAGCTCGAGCACTACCGGCTCCTCGCCCAACTCGATCTCGGCCTCGGCGGTCTGGTGCAGACCGTCCTGCACCAGCTTCCACTTGATGCCCGGCGCGTAGAGCACCATGGGGTCGTGCGAGCCCTCGACCTCGAGGCCGTCGGGGCTGATGATCAGGTTGGTCGCAACGCGCCCGAAGTCCAGGCGCGGCGCGAAGCGCACGAGCGCTCGCACGGAGCCCTCGATCCCCGGCGCCCGCTCGATCACCCGCAGCAGGTCCGAGCGGCCCGCGCGCTGGAAGGGCCGCCCGCCCGCGCAGTCGAGGTAGTCGGTCACAGACATGTCGGACCACTGCGTCTGAAGCACGAAGCTGTCGTTGAGGTACTTCTGGCGCGGAGGCGTCTTGGCGTTCAGCGAGCGGACCTCGTAGAACCCGCGCGAGGGGCCGCCAAGCATCTCCGCGAACATCGAGGCCGAGTCGATCCGCGGCAGGCACAACCACACGACGCGTCCGCGCGGGTCAACCATCGCGGCGGTCCGCTGGTCCGAGACCAGCGAGTGGTGCTCGATGGGAACAAGGTCGCGCCCCTGGAGCCAGTCGTTGCGCAGGAGCATCAGACGGGCGAGCAGGTGGGGGACCTCGTCAACGCTTCCGATGCGGTACTCGGCGCGGGTGGGCCCGGGCCCGATCTTGATGCCCAGGTCGGTGGGGCCCAGCGTCCCGAAGGCGTCCTCGTCGGTGGCATCGTCGCCGATGAAGACGATGGCGGTGGCGCCCACGCGGTGGCGGATCGCGGCGAGGGCCCGACCCTTGTCCCCGGGCGCGACGCTGAACTCCAGCACCTTGAGACCCGGTCGCACGATCACGCCGTCCCACTTCGCGGGCCCGGCCATCAGCTGCTCGAGCACGGGTCGCGCGGCCCGCTCGTCGGCGTTGCGGTAGTGCAGCGCGACGCTCACGGGCTTGTCCTCGATCCACATGCCGTCGATACCCGCGGCGGCGCGGACGAGCTCGCCCCGGACGCGGGCGCGGAGATCGACGATGGTCTGGGGAAGGGACGCCGCGAAGTTGCGGTCAAACTCGGTGCCGTGGCTGCCGACGAGCCACATCTTGTTGGCGCCCTGCACCATTTTGGTGAGGTCGCTGAGGGCGCGCCCGGAGATCACCGCGCCGTAGGTGTGCGGCATGTTGGCCAGCGCGGTGGTGGCGAGCAGCGACTCCTCGTCGGGCTGTGCCTTCTCGGGGTGATCCACGATCGGCGCGAGGGTGCCGTCGAAGTCGCACGCCACCAGCAGGATGGGCGTGCTTGCCAGGGTCCGCAGCCGATCGTCCAGCGGGATCATGCCTGCAACGCCTCCAGGTACTGGCTGGCCCATTCGTGAACATCGTGCCGCCTCACCATGGTCCGCAGGATCGACATGCGCTGGCGGGCTTCCATGGTCGGCAGCGACATGGCACGCTCCATCACCGTCGCCATCCCTTCGGTGTCGCGCGGGTTCACCAGAAGCGAGCGGCGCAGCTGGCGGGCGGCGCCGGCGAACTCGCTGAGCACGAGCATGCCGTCGTGCTGGGTGCGGGTAGCGATGTACTCCTTGCACACCAGGTTCATCCCGTCGCGCAGCGGGGTGACGATCATCACGTCGGCCGCGAGGTAGTACGGCACGAGGGCCTCGCGGGTGAAGCCGCGACGGAAGTAGTGCACGGCCACGCGCCCCGGCTCGCTGTACTCGCCGTTGATGCGGCCCACCAGCTGCTCGATCTTGGTGCGCATCTCCGCGTACTCGAATACCGGCTCGCGGCTGGGCGCGGCGATCTGCACCAGCACGCAGTCCTGCACGGAGAATTTGCCGCGCTGGAGCATGACTTCGAAGGCGCACAGGCGCGAGTCGATGCCCTTGGTGTAGTCCAGGCGGTCGACGCTCAGGAGCACCTTGCGCTTGCGGCCCAGGCGCTGGCGGACGAGGTCGGCCTGCTGCTGCATCTCCGGGCGCTGGGCCTGCTGCTCGAACCAGTCGAAGTCGATGGAGATCGGGAACGAGTTGACGCGGATGGTGCGGCCCTCGAGGCGCAGCTCGGTGTCGGTTCCGTCGGCCTCGGTGTAGCGACGGGCGGAGCGCGAGAAGTTCTGGGCGTCGGAGTAGGTCTGGAAGCCCACGAGGTCGGCGCCGAGCATGCCCTTAAGGATGCGCTCGCGCCAGGGGAGCCAGCTGAACAGCTCCTCGGGCGGGAAGGGGATGTGGAGGAAGAGCCCGATCTTTACGTCGGGTCGGAGGGCGCGGACCATCTCGGGCACGAGCTGGAGGTGGTAGTCGTGGACCCACACGGTGTCGCCCGGGCCCGCGGCGGCCGCGGCGGCGCGGGCGAAACGCTCATTCACCGCCTCGTACTGAGGCCACCAGGCGTGGTTGAACTCGGGCTCGCGGATGGCATCGTGATAGAGCGGCCACAGGGTGCGGTTGCTGAAACCGTTGTAGTAGGTGTCGATCTCCATTTCGCTCAGGCCGACGGAGCGCATGGCCACGCCATCCACACTGGGCAGGCGGCCGGCGCGGCCAGCGTCGCCGGTCCAGCCGATCCAGGCGCCGCCGCGTTTCTGGAGGATGGGGACGAGGGCGGTGACCAGGCCGCCGGAGCTGGAGACCCACTGTCCGTTCTTCCCGCGGCTGATCGGCAGCCGGTTCGCCACAACCACCATCTTGCTGGTTCGCGCCACTGACACCTCCGCGGGACCCGATCATTGTGCCCCGTGCACGGGCCAGTATCGAGAACCGGCGTGAGCGCACGTTCATCCTGCGGGCACAGGTTGCGTCGTATGTGAGCGCGCGTTCAGGGCGATGTCGAGTCCGTCGGCGGGGGCCTTGACATATTCCCATTGCGGAATATATTGAGGCGTGCCTCGGGCCTCTACAACCTCTGATGTGTTCTCCGCGATCGCCGAGCCCACGCGGCGCGAGATCGTGGAGCTGCTCGCCCGCCGGGGCGAGCGGCCGGTGAACGACATCGTGGCTTCGCTTCGCATGCCGCAACCGGCGGTGTCCAAGCACCTCGCGGTGCTGCGACAGGTCGGGCTAGTGGCGGTGACGCGTCGCGGACGCGAGCGGATCTACAGCGTGAACGCGAGGGAGCTGAAGGCCGTGCACGACTGGACGAAGACTTTCGAGCGATTCTGGGACCACCAGCTGGACCGCCTGAAGGAGCGCGCCGAGGCGCTCGCGAAGCAGCGGGCGGTGGCGAACAACAAACCGGAGAACAGCCAATGACGACCGCGATCGAAGACGCCGTTTCGACCCTGCACATCCAGCGCGAGGTGCGGATCAAGGCCCCCGTGCAGGATTCGTGGCAGGCGCTGCTGGACACGCTGGGGCCGGCGAGCGAGATGCCGGGCGGGCAGCCGTTCCCGATGAAGCTGGAGGCGTGGCCGGGCGGGCGGTGGTACCGGGACCTGGGCAACAACACCGGGCACCACTGGGCGCACGTGCAGGTGATCAAGCCGCCGGCGCTGCTGGAGCTGCACGGGCCGATGTTCATGTCGTACGCGGCGGTTTCGCACATCCAGTATCGACTCAAGGAGGACGGGGCGGGTACGCTGCTGACGCTGTGCCACCGGGCCTTCGGCACCATCACCGAGGAGCACCGCACGGGCGTCTCGGAGGGGTGGGAGTACGAGCTCGAGAAGATCCGCGAGCGGGCGGAGCGGCGGCTCTGAACCGTTCCTAGTCAGAGTCATTCACCGTCGAGAGAAGGCACAAAAGGAGCAAGGCAATGCAACCCGAGACCCCCAACAAGAACCATCAGTGGCTGAACAAACTCCTGGGCGACTGGGAATCGGAGATGGAGTGTGAGCCGGGCAAGAAGAGCCGCGGGACCGAGTCGTTCCGGTCCATCGGCGGGCTGTGGTACATCGGTGAGGGCAAGGGCGAGATGCCAGGCGGGGCCTCGCACACCATGATCATGTCTTTGGGCTACGACACGCTGCGCGACAAGTTCGTGGGGACGTGGATCGGCTCGATGATGAGCAACCTGTGGGTGTACGACGGGAAGCTGGAGGGCAACCGGCTGACGCTGAGCGCCGAGGGGCCGCGGTTCGACAAGCCGGGGGCGCTGGCGCAGTACCGGGACGTGATCGAGTTCGTGAATGACGACTACCGCACGCTCACGTCGTTCATGCTGGGGGATGATGGGAACTGGAACCAGTTCATGCAGGCGCACTACCGGCGACTGAAGTAAGAGCCGGTTGAACGCGAAGATCGCGAAGGAAGCGCGAAGGCGCGAAGAGGAAGTCTCTACCGCGGAGGGGCGCGGAGGGGGCGGAGTTTCGCGGAGGAAGGCTTTGGTTGGGCGCGCTCGTTTGCACCCTGGCCCACGCTCCTCTTGATTCTACCTCAGACTCCGCGTGACTCCGCTTCCTCCGCGTTCCTCCGTGGTGGATGTCTTCATTCGAGAACGTGCGCCCGTCTGTGGCGCGTGGGTGATGTGCGCGCGTGTGCCAAGGAAGTGCTGAGATGTCGACCTCTGCAACTGCTGACCGGGAGATTGTTCTGACGAAGCTGATCGAGGCGCCGCGCGAGCTGGTGTTTGACTTGTGGACGAGCCCGGAGGAGATCGGGGCGTGGTGGGGTCCGCAGGGGTTCACGACGACAACAAGCTCGATGAACGTGCGGGCGGGCGGGTCGTGGCGGTTCACGATGCACGGGCCGGATGGGCGCGACTACGACAACCTGATCACGTACCTCGAGGTGACGCGGCCCGAGCGACTCACCTACAAGCACGGCGGCACGCCCGGCGGCGAACCCATCGACTTCCAGACCACGGCCACCTTCGAGCCCGCCGGTGCCGCGGACCAGAACACGCTGGTGACGCTGCGGATGACGTTCTCGTCGGCGGCGGTGAAGGAAGCGGTGATCGCGAAGTACGGGGCCCTGGAAGGCGGCAAGCAGACGCTGGGGCGGCTGGCGGAGGCCGCGGCGATGCGGAGGCGTGGTGCGGGCGTGGAGGGCGAGGGCAGGCCGTTCGTCATCACGCGCGTGATCCAGGCGCCGGTGGAGCTCGTGTACCAGTTGTGGACCGAGCGCGAGCACCTGGAGCAGTGGTTCGGGCCCAAGGGGACGCGGCTGACGGTGAGCGAGATGGAGCTGCGGCCGGGCGGGCGGATGGTGTACCGCATGGGGATGGCGGACGGGTCGGCGCACTTCGGGCGGTGGGTGTTCCGCGAGATCACGCCGCCGGAGCGGCTGCTGTTCCTGGTGTCGTTCGCGGATGAGCGGGGCGAGCCGGTGCGGGCGTTCTTCGATGAGACGTGGCCGCTGGAGTGGCTGTCGGAGGTCACGTTCAAGCCGCACGCGGGGATCGGCGGGGGCACGGTGGTGACGGTCACGTGGACGCCGACGAACGCCACGGCGGCGGAGCGGAGAGCGTTCGAGGATGGGCACGCGTCAATGAGCGGCGGCTGGGGCGGGACGTTCGAACAGCTGGCGGGGTATGTGGGGCGGCTGGGGCGGCGGTAGGCGCAATCGCAGTTCAGAACACGCCCGCGGGATGAGGGTCCCGCGGGCTTGCCTTTGCCCGCTGTGAGACTACTGTCTCACGAAGCGACGTTCGTCGCACGAACGGAAAAGACGCACCAGGAGATGAGCCATGCCGCTGACGCCCGCGCAGATGGACCGCAAGATCGACGAGCACTTCGGGTTTGAGGCTACGGATGACGTGGACGGCGTGGTCGCCACGCTCGCGCCTGATGCGGTGCACGACATCGTGGGCTACCCGACGGGGCCCACCGTAGGGCGCGACGCGGCTCGGCCCTTCTACAAGCAGATGTTCAAGGACCTCGCGGAGAGCCGCACGACGATGATCAAGCGGCTGTACGGCGACAACTTCCTGATTGACGAGTCGATGTGGGAGGGGCGGGCGCCGGGCCGGCCGTTCGGGCTGGAGGGGCGGAACCGGCCGCTGCGTTTCCGGCTACTGCACGTGGTGGAGTTCACCGGTGACGGGCAGATCGGGCGCGAGCAGGTGTGGCTGGACATGGCCGCGATTCTTCAGCAGTTGCCGCAGGACTGAACCACATGGCACGAGTGAAACAAGCAGCAGCTGGGCGTGCGGGCGGGCAAGCGGTTGGGCAAGGGGGCGGGCGGGCGAACCAGCGGGCACGCACGCGGAAGGACCTGCTCACCGCGGCGGCGCGGCTGTTGAAGAGCGGGCGCAGCCCGGATATGGACGAGGTGGCAATGGAGGCGGGGGTCTCGCGGGCGACGGCCTACCGGTACTTCCCGACGGTGGAGGCGTTGCTGGCCGAGGCGCCGGTGGATCGGGCCGTGCCGGAGTCCGCCGCGTTCTTTGAGGGGGACACATCGACGGACCCGGTGGAGCGGGCGCTTCGGGCCGAGGCGGCGATGCACGAGGTGGTGTACGCGAACGCGGCGCAGCTGCGGCTGATGCTGGCGGCGTCGGTCACACGGGTGCTGGATGGGGAGCGCGGGGTGCCGCTGCGGCAGAACCGGCGGACGCCGCTGATCGAGGCGGCGCTGGAGCCGGTGCGGGCGAAGCTGGGGCGGGAGACGTACCGGCAGTTGTGCGCGGCGTTGGCGCTGGTGTTCGGGACCGAGTCGATGATCGTGCTGACGGATGTGCTGGGGATGCCCGAGCCGGCGGCGCGGAAGGTGAAGGCGTGGGCGGTGGAGATGCTGGTGGAGGGGGCGTTGCGGGAGGCAGCGTCTCGGCGTAGGGGAGGCTGAAAGGGCGGGTGGAAGAGAGGCATCAGGGCAGGAGGCGCCAAGGCATCGAGGCGGCGGAAAAGAACAAGCCCCGCAGGGTTGGTCCCTGCGGGGCGTTGTGCTTTCCAAGTCGGGGTGACAGGATTTGAACCTGCGACCTTCTCGTCCCGAACGAGACGCGCTACCAAGCTGCGCTACACCCCGGGTGCAGGGACGATGGTAGGCCGCTCGGGGCCGCCACGCCCGCCGGGCGTTCACTTGTCGACGAAGTTGGGGATGGTGGTGTAGATGTTGTCCGCGTTGTAGTTCTCGACCACCGTGCCCGGGGAGCCTGACTTCTTGACGCCGCAGAGGCCGTCGGGGCCGAGGGAGTAGAAGTACGGGCGGTGGCCGACGCACATGCCGCCGTCCCCGTCGGGCTGATTGTCGGCGGCGGTGCCGGTGCCGGTGGGGACGTTGTTGCGGCGGATGTTTGGGACCGAGTAGGCGGTGCCGGCGGGGAGACCCGCGGGGAGCGGGCACACGGCAATGGTCGGGCGGGCGGTGGCTGGGTTGGGCGAGTTGTTGGTAGGGTCGTCGGAGTAAACACCCTGAAACGTGGGATGTACGTAACGAATGGGCTTGCCCCAGGCGTCGAAGACCGTCAGGAGGGCAGGCTGCGGCCCGGTGCCGTCAATGTCGTACATGCGGACGTATTGCTGGGGGATCTTGTCGAGGATTTTGCTGACTTCAGGCTTTGTCCGTGCTTCCTCGTAGAACATTCCGACGGCATTGACCATCGGGTGCCCACCCGGGAACTCGCCGGGGACGGCAACAGCGTTGGTGGTCATGTCTCGCACGTCGCCGATGGGGAAGTACGTGAGAGTTCCGGCCGGGTCGCGGTGGACGTAGATCGCGGTCGGGTTGTCTCCGGTGGACGTGATGTAGGTCTGCATCGCCTGGTCGAGCACCTGGATGATCTGCTGGGTGGTGCGCTGCTTGCCGCCGCCGACGACCTGGGTGCCGACGAAGAGGGTGAGGCCGACCAGCACGCCGATGATGCCGACGACTACGAGGAGCTCGATGAGCGTGAAGGCGCGTCGGGCGGTGTGGACGAGGCGGGGTGTGCGGCGTGCCATGGTCGTCTCCTGTTTGCAGCCCAAGCGTACCCGGAAGTTTCCTGCAATGCACCCGGATTTCCCGAACAGCACCCAACAGAGCCCGGGCAACCTCTGCGCCAATACGGTACGGACACGGGGGGAAAAGGATTCAAAGACGGATGGGTGCATGGATATGCAGTAGCTTTACCAACAGTCTTCTGTCACACTGTTGACGCACCTTCGTTGCGAGTGCTATTGATGTGCCCCCCTGTTCGGGACGCGGGGCTCTTGTCGACGCCCGCTGCTCGGGACGGTTGGGTCACTCCCTGGAGCTACATAGTGCAACCTGATGAACGCCTCCCGTTCCTTGCGGGCAAGCCCGTCAATGAGATGAGCCTTGTCGAGATTGCCGAGCAGTTGGAGAAGGTGACGAGCTGGATCGAGGCGCAGCGGGTGAAGGAGCGCGAGGCGCGGGCCGCGTACACGGCGGTGGCGCAGCAGGTGGAGTCGTCGGTCTCTCAGATCCGCCAGTACGCCCAGCAGCTGGTGGATGCCCAGAACCGCAAGGTCTCGTCCTTCAGCGGCATGCTGAACAAGGACCAGGGACGGAACAACGTCGGGCAGCGTCGCGTCGGTAACGGCGGATCTGGCGGCGCGGGCGCGGGGCGGCCCACGGCCGGCAAGATGAACATCGCGGATGCGATCCTGGCGATCTGGTCGCTGGACCGCTACCAGGAGCAGCTGACGACCGAGGAGATCGGCGATGCGCTGCCGGAGACGGGGTACCGCTCCAACGCGGCGCCGACGTCGCTGAAGTCGAGCATCAACCAGGCGCTGGCGAAGCTGTGCCGCTCGGGGCAGGTGATCCGGTTCCGGTCGGACGGCAGCCGTATTTCAGCGCGCGACAACAAGTCGCGGGCGCGGAAGTACATCGCGGCGAATCTGGCGGGCGACGAGTAGGCCTTCCGCTTACCACGTCAATCAGGACATCACGCGAGCCGGGACGCCGACGACCTTGGTGTCGCTGGGGATGTCGCGCACCACGACCGCGCCGGCGCCGATCACGCAGCCCGAGCCGATCCGCACGCCGGGGAGCACGCGGGCGCCCAGGCCGACGAGTGTCTGAGCGCCCACGCGGGCGCCGCCGCCGAGCACCGCGCCGGGGCCGATGTGGGTGTTCTCACCGATGGCGCACTCGTGCTCGACGATCGCGCCGGAGTTGATGATGCAGTGGTCGTCGATGCTGGCGAACGAGTGCACCATCGCCTTGGGTGCGACGAAGATGCCGGTGCCGAGCGTTGCGGATGGCGCGACGAAGGACTCGGCGTGGATGATGGTGGCCGCGAGGTCGTAGGGCAGCCCCTGCAGCACGCGCCGACGGAGCTGCACGTCGCCCAGGGCGACGATGTAGAGGTCCTCGTCGCCGACCTTGGCCGCGGAGAGTGGGCCGAGGTAGTTGATGCTGAGGCGCTGGCCGAGCACGGCCTCGGGGTTGTCGTCGTAGAAGCCCTCGGGCTGCACGCCCGCGGCCTGCACGGCCTCGGTCACGACCAGCGCGTGACCACCCCCACCGATGACGATCAGCTTGCGCTTCCCCGCTGGGTGCATGGGGCCAAGATCGGCAAAGCGCGTGCCAACACATTGTCTTTCCTGAACCTACCCTTCGCGCATGGAGCCGATCCGCGTCGCGTGCGTGCGTTACCTGAACACCGCTCCCCTGGTTGAAGGACTGGAGAAGGTGCAGGGGCTGACGCTGGTCCCGGCCGTGCCGTCGGTGATCGCCGGGATGGTGCGGAGCGAAGAGGCGGACTTGGGGCTGTGCTCGGTGGTGGATGCGGTGGGGCTGCCGGGGTCGGATGACCCGGCGCTGGCGCTGGTGCCGGCGGGGATGATCGGGTGCGACGGGCCGACGCTGACGGTGCGGGTGTTCTCGGCGGTGCCGTTCGAGCAGGTGACGACGCTGCACGCGGACACGGACAGCCACACGTCGGTGATCCTGGCGCAGGTGATTCTGTCGCGGCGGTATGGGGTGAGGCCGCGAGTGATCGGGTTTGATGCGCGGGAGCGGATGCCGCTGGAGGGGGCGGCGCCCTCGGGGTCGATCGAGGAGAGCTGGCCCCCCACTGTTCTCTTGATCGGTGACAAGGTGGTGACGGACTGCCCGCCGGCGTCGCGGTACCCGTACCAGCTCGATCTCGGCGAGCAGTGGAAGGCGCTCACGGGGCTGCCGTTTGCGTACGCGGTGTGGATGTGCCGGCGCGAGGATGTTGGTTCGCAGAAGGTGAAGGCCGCGACGGCGCTGCTCGACCGGCACCGGCGGCACAACGCCACGCGCCTGGACTGGGTGATCGCGCGCCGGCAGCCGGCGTCGCGCTGGCCGGCGGAGGAGGCGGAGCGGTACCTGACGCAGTTGCTGCGCTTCGAGGTCGGGGAGCGCGAGCGCGAGGCGGTGGGCGCGTTCATCGCGGAGGCGCGGGCGCTCGGGCTGGTGGCGGACCGGGAGCCGGCGTGGGCGTTCTAGCCCGCCACGAGCGTTCCGAAGTCAGGTGCCGGGGACTTCCTGCTCGACGGTCCACTTGAGCTGATCGCCCCGGCAGTCGATGTGCACGGCGAAGAAGCCGGGGCGGCCATTCGCTGTCCGCGGGTCGGCTCGCTTCATGAGGGGCCAGATGATCTTGCGGTCGGTCTCGGGGAGCGGGAGGTGCTCGACCTCCTGCGGCGTGAACCACTCGAGGCGGCCCTCGCGCATGTCGTGGGGCTCGACCTCGACGGGGCCAAGCACGCGGTAGACGAACATGAGCCAGTGGCCCTTGCCCTCGAAGGCCGTCTCGGCGACGAGGCCGATCAGGTGGATGCGGTCCATGGGGACGCTGAGGCCGGCCTCTTCGAGGATCTCGCGCTGGGCGCACTGGGCGGGCGACTCGCCCTCATCGACGTGTAGCTTGCCGCCAATGGGCGAGCAGAGGCCCTGGTTGGGCGCCTTGAGGCGGCGGAGCAGCAGCACGCGCCCCTGCGTGTCCCGCAGGTCGCAGAGGCAGGCGATGCGGTAGGGCATCGCGGCGGAAGAACCTTGCACGGCGTGGTCGGCCATGGGCTACTGCACCTGCTTCCGCAGCTCGCGGGCGCGCTCGAGCAGGGCGGCGTCGGTGGCTTCGGTCGAGCCGCGGGCGGACTTCTCCGGCTCCATGACGAAGTGCCAGTTGACGTTGCTGGTGATGTTGAGGGGCACCGCGGAGGCGAGCAGGTCGATGGGCGGGTACTCGTAGAGGGGCGTTGTGGCCTTGGCCTCGGTGCGGAGGGGTTCGTAACCGTCGCGTTCCAGCTCGACCTGGTACTTGCCGAAGTAAACAAAGGAAGCGGAGACGGGCGTGCGCCCGACCTCAACGCCGTTGACGGTCGCGGTGGCGCCCGGCGGCTCGGAGGTGATGGTCATGCGGCGCTCGAGGCAGCCGCCGGCGCCCAGCCCAAAGCCCACGATCAACAGCAGCAGCCCGGCCCGCTTCAGCATGGGGGCAGTGTAGCGGGTGGGAGGTGCAGCGGGTGCGCAACGAAAACGGGGCCTCCAATGCGGAGGCCCCGAGGGGTTGCGATCAGGGTTGGTCACAAACTCAAGGCAACGAACTCAGGCATGCTCACGCGACGCCGCCGTCGATGCCGGGGCCGATGATGCTTGCGCCGCCGGGGGCCATGACGGGGGCCGCGGCTGGGCGGGGCATCGGCGTGGCCATCGGGCGGGGCGGGCCGCCCATGCCCGGCAGGGAGATGCGGGCCTTGAAGACGTACTCGGTGACGCGGGCACGCACGCTCTCCATCATGCCGTTGAACAGGTGCGAGCCTTCCTTCTTGTACTCGATGCGCGGGTCCTGCTGGCTGAAGGCGCGGAAGTTAATGGAGTCGCGGAGCTGGTCCATCGCGTAGAGGTGGTCCTTCCACGCGGTGTCGAGGGTCTCCAGCAGCATGCCGCGCTCGAGCTGGAGCAGCTCGGGGCGGAGGATGTTCTCGACCTTGGCCCGGATCTTGTCGGGACGCTCGTCCTCGGGGAGGTGCCGCATGTTCTCGGGCAGCTCCTGGCCGAAGCGCTCGCGGAGGTGGGCCTCCAGCTGCTCGTCGGTGGTGCACTTGAGGGCGGCGTCGATCTCCTTCTCCATGCGGCCCTCGGCGACGAACTTCTCGGATTCGGCGAGGAGTTCGCTGCGGACCACCGCCGGGTTCTTCTTGAACACGGTGGAGTCCCAGCCCATCTTGAAGCGGGCGTTGGCCCAGGCGACCAGGTTGGCCGCGGCCTCGTCACGGGCGCCGCGCTGGAAGAGCAGGCTGGTGATCTGGAGGGCGAAGTCGACGGGGTACTCGATCTCACGCTTGCGGTAGAGGGCCTCGACTTTCTCCATGATGAGGTCGGTGACGGTGCGGTCGCGCTCGCCGGCCTTGTGCACCTGCACGATCTCGTCGGCGTGGACGTCCAGCGTGAGCTTGTCGCGGAGCCAGGAGGAAAGCTCCTTGGCGCCGTAGTTGGGCTCGGTATAGGCGTTGAGGCCGGAGAGGTCGGCCTGCTCGATCTGCTCCACGGCGGCGTGAACGAGCAGATCCTTGACACGGTGGCGCTCCTCGGCACCGCCGGTGCGGAGGTCCTCGGAGTGCAGTTCGACGCCGAAGCGGGACCTGGCCCAGCCGATGAGGCCGGCGGAGTCGAAGTCGACGCTGACCTCGGAGCCCTCCATGGGCATGTACTCGCCCAATGTGAGCTCGATGGACTGGCGGGCCTCGTGGGCGGCGTCTTCGAGGATGACGCGCTCCATCTCGCTGACTTCCTTCCCGCGGAGGCGGTCGGGGGCGATCGAGCACTCGAGCTTGCTCTTGGCGTACTCCGCGGCGCACTGGGCGGGGTACTCGGGGTCGAGGTAGGTGTCGACCGCGCCGTCGACGGTGCTCTTGATGAAGTCGAAGATGAGGGCCTTCATGTCGCGCCCCTCGAGGACGCGCTGGCGGAGGCCATAGAAAGCGCGGCGCTGGTGCTCCATGACTTCGTCGTACTCGAGCACCTGCTTGCGGTACTGGAAGTTGCGCTCCTCGACCTTGCGCTGGGCGCGCTCGACGCTCTTGGTGAGCATGGGATGCTCGATGGCGTCGCCCTCCTTCATGCCCAGACGGGCGAGGATGCGCATGGTGGTCTCGCCGGCGAACATCTTCATCAGGTCGTCCTCGAGGCTGACGAAGAAGCGCGAGGAGCCCTTGTCGCCCTGGCGGCCGGAGCGGCCGCGGAGCTGGTTGTCGATGCGGCGGGCCTCGTGGCGCTCGGTGCCGATGACGTGGAGGCCGCCCATGTCCTCGATGGAGTCGAACCAGCGGAGGCGGTGGATGAGGAAGCGTCCGTTCTCATCAAGGGCGGTGCGGAGCTCCTCGGCGTTGGCACGCTCGATGTTCTTTGGGTCCATCCACGTGAACTTCTGGGCCCAGTGGCGGAGCAGCTGAAGCTCCAGCTGCGCGAAGTCCATGGACTCGGCGTCACGCTTCTGGATGTTGAGCTCCTTGGGCGCCATCTTGCGGTAGACGCCCTCGCGGAGCTGGTCAACGGTGGACTCGATGGTCACCGTGCGGGGGCAGATGCCGCGGCGGAGCCAGTGGTCGAGCTGGCTCTCGCGGGTGATCTTGCCCAGCTTGATGTCGGTGCCGCGGCCGGCCATGTTGGTGGCGATCATGACCGCGCCCATCTGGCCGGCGTTCTCGACGATGTGGGCCTCGCGCTCGTGCTGCTTGGCGTTGAGAACCTCGTGCTGGATCTGGTGGCGGGCGGTGAGGAGCTTGCTGAGGGTCTCGCTCTTCTCGACGGAGGTCGTGCCCACGAGGATGGGGCGGCCCACGTCGTGGAAGGCCTTGATCTCATCGACGATCTGGTTCCACTTGTCCTTGGCGGAGAGGAAGACGACGTCGTCGAAGTCGTTGCGGACCACCGGCTTGTTGGTGGGGATGGCCACGACGTCGAGGTGGTAGATGTCGTGGAACTCCTGCGCCTCGGTGTCGGCCGTGCCGGTCATGCCCGCGAGGCGCTTGTACATCTTGAAGAAGTTCTGGATGGTGACGGTGGCGACCGTCTGCGTCTCGGCCTTGATCGGCACCTTCTCCTTGCACTCGATGGCCTGGTGCAGGCCGTCGGACCACTGGCGGCCGATCATGGGGCGGCCGGTGTTGGTGTCGACGATGACGATGCTGGGCTCCATGCGCCCGGTCTGGGGGTTCTGCGCGGGCATGACCACGTAGTCGCGGTCGCGCTCGTAGACCGTGAAGGCGCGGAGCGACTGCTCCAGCAGGTGCGGCAGGTCGATGTTCTCGTCGACGTACAGCGAGCCGATCTGGGCGACGCGCTGGGCCTCGCTCACGCCGTCGTGGGTGAGGTGGGCGCTCTTGCGCTCCATTTTGACCTCGAAGTACTGCGTGTGCTTGTCGCGCTCCTTCTCGAGCATGGGCAGCTCGGCCTTGGCCTGGCGGAGGCCCTCCTGGAGCGTGGGGATCTGGGCCTTGTCGCGGGCCTGGCGGATGTCGCCCTCGAAGCCCTTGATGCGCATCTTGCACTTCTGGACCTTCTCGTCGGCCTCGGCCCAGGGCTTCTGGCGCTCGACGAGGTGGCGGGCCAGGCGGTCCGCGAGGTCGTAACGGGGCGAGTTGCTGTGGGCTTCGCCGGAGATGATCAGAGGCGTGCGGGCCTCGTCGATGAGGATCGAGTCAACCTCGTCGACGATGGCGAACTCGCGCTTCTTCTGGACCTGCATGTCCACCGACTTCTTCATGTTGTCGCGGAGGTAGTCGAAGCCGAACTCGGCGGTGGTGCCGTAGACCACGTCGCAGCGGTACATCACCCGCTTCTCGTCCTCGTCCTGCATGTGCTGGGGGTGGATGGCGCCGACGGTCATGCCCAGGGCGCGGAAGTAGGGCGCGGTCCAGTCGCGGTCGCGCTGCACGAGGTAGTCGTTGACGGTCACGACGTGGACCTTCATGCGCTCGATCGCGGCCTTGTAGCAGGCGAGCGGGGCGACGATGGTCTTGCCTTCGCCGGTGCGCATTTCAGAGATCTTGCCCTGGCAGAGCACCATGCCGCCGATGAGCTGGACGTCGAAGGGGCGGGCGCGGAAGGGGGGCCGCGATTCGGGGAAGAGGGCCTTCACGGCCGCGTAGAGCTCGTTGGGGATGTCCAGTTGCCGCCAGCCCTCGATGGGGATGGTCCAGCCCTGCCACTCACCGGTTGGGTGCAGGGGCTCGCGGGCGTCCATCTCGGCCTTGACCTTGGCGTAGAGGTCCCGCATGGGCGGGGGGAGGAGGGAGACGTCGAAGTTGGCGGCGGGGTTGAAGATGTTGCGGATACCGACGCCGCGGTCCATGGCCTCGCGGGCGTAGGCGAACGCCTCGGGGATGAGGTCGTCGGCCTTCTCGCCCTTGTCGACGCGGGCGCGGAGCTCGTGGACCTTGCCGCGGAGCTGCTCGTCGGTCAGCTGGATGACCTTGGGCTCCAGCGCGTTGATCTCGTTGACGCGCTGGGTGTACTTCTTGACGAACCGCTCGTTGCGGGTGCCGATGATCTTGTTGAGGATGGGACCGATGAACGGGATGCCCTGCTGCTCTGCCATGGCTTGCTCGCTTGGCGCGCCCGCGCGGGGTGCGAGAGGCACCGCGGCAGGGGCGAACGCCGGGATGTGACGGGGAGTGAACGCCGCGCACGCTGGTGCGTGCGGGCGGTTGGACCGACTCTGGAATGGATGGAGGCCACCAGCCCTGCGCGTCGTGCGCGGGGCGACTGCTGGGATCAGGCCAGCGCGGGCGGCGGGAGGTCGGTCAGCCAGGGCGACAGGCAACGGACTGCGACCCCGAGGTCGGGGGTCGCGATGGGACGCAGAGCAGATCGGTCGGGCGTGACGGCGGGGTGGGCCGCGGCGACGGCGGGGCGTTCATCCTGCCGGCGGACCTGACGGTCCATGCGGCGGGTAACGGCCTCGGCGAGCATGCGGACAACGGGGCCGTGACGCTGCCCGGGGGCGTCGGCCCGCTCCCCCGGGGAACCCTGCAACGCCACCGCGACCAGCAGCAGGAGGGTGATGCCTCCCAGCGCGGCCCGCATGGGCGAAGGTTTGAGGGTTCCGGTCACGGGGTTCATTGCGAATCAACAGGATATCGAGCCGACACCCCCCGGGCACGAGGGCGATCCCCGTTTTTTACCCGGTTCAGGGCCGCGTGTGAGGCTTGCGGAGCAACGACTTGGGGCCGGAGCGAGCCGGGGAGCGGGTGGTGGCGTGGACACGCTGTGGGATTTCTGTGGTGGAAGGGGCGGCCGCCTGTCCGATAGTCCCTCGTCGCGAATCTTCCTTCCTTCTGTCTCCCGTCCGGCTACATTCGACCCCTATGAGCGACCACGGCCACACCCGTGCCCATCACCACGACTCTTCGGAGAGTTCAGACATGGTCGCGACCCGCCAATCGCTCCCCGTGACCCGCGACTCGATCACGCACAAGTTCGCGATCGGGCTGCACGAGGGGTACCTCACGATCGGCCTCTATGAGGATGGCCGGCCGGGAGAGATCTTCATCAAGATGTCGAAGGAAGGCTCGACGATCTCGGGGATGGCGCAGGCCTTCTGCCGTGCGTTCAGCCTGTCGCTGCAGCACGGGCTGAGCGTGAAGGACGCGGTGGTGCGGTTCAAGGGGATGCGGTTCGAGCCGATGGGCATGACCAGCAACCCGGACATCCCGGAGGCGTCATCGATCGTCGACTATGTGGCGCGGTACCTGGAGCTGCACTTCGGGCACACGGGAAGCGGCAGCGGGCGGCGGTAAATCGTCTGGTCCGTGCCTTAGACCGTCGCGGCGACTGACGAGCCGAGAGCGAGCCACTTCTCCGCGCTTCCCATGTCGCGGAAGACTTCCGTGGGGAAGCCCTGGAGCTCGGAGTACGCGGCGTACTGGCTGGCGATGCCGAAGCTGAGCTCGTCCCCCACCACGATCGCGGTTTTGCCGTTGGTCTTCGCGCTGCTCGCGTCGTGGCCGTTGGCCTTCGCGGCGGCGAGGTCGCGGTTGCTGTTGCGGGGGATCTGGATGCGGGCGGCCTGCATGTTGACGAGGCGGCAGAAGCTGGGCTTCACGCGCGGGTCGGACGAGACGGCGTGGATGGCCTCGCCCGCGAGTTCGGGTGTGACATCGCCGGTCCACACGACGCGCGCGAGGCCGAGCGACTCATCCACGGTGTAGGTGAAGCCCATCCATCTTCAGTGTACCCCAAGTTGGGGAATCTCACAATCGGAAGTGCCCAGCTTTTCAGCGTTAGACGACTCGGTTGGGCGGCTCGACGCCCGCGAGCACGGCGCGTGCGTTGGCGCAGGCCATCTCGGTCATAGCGGCGCGGAAGCGTGCGGCGGCGCTGCCGATGTGGGGTGTGAGAACGACGTTGGTCATGGTGATGAGATCGGGGTGCACCTGCGGCTCGCGCTCGTAGACGTCGAGGCCGGCGCCGTAGAGCTTGCCGGCCTTGAGGGCGTCGACGAGGGCCTGCTCGTCTACGATGGGGCCGCGGGCGGTGTTGACGAGGATAGCGGACGGCTTCATCAGGGCGAGGGCGCGGGCGTTGATGAGGCCGCGGGTCTGGGGGGTGAGGGGGCAGTGGATGCTGACGACGTCGGCCTGGGCGAGGCCTTCTTCGAGTGTGACGCGCCTGGAGTTGAGCGGTGCGAGCTCGAAGTCCCAGTGGCGGGAGCGGGCGACGTAGAGCTGCTTCATGCCCCAGGCGAGCGAGCGCATGGCGGTGGCGTAGCCGATGCGGCCGGCGCCGACGATGCAGAGCGTCTTGCCGGTGAGGTCCTGGCCGACGAGCTCGGTGGGGCCGAGCGGGCCGTGCTGGGGGTAGAGCGGTGAGCGGGCGAAGCGGTCGGCCTCGATGAGACGGCGCGCCACGGCCATGATGAGCAGCCACGCGAGGTCGGCGGTGCCCTCGGTGACGGCGTTGGGGGTGTTGGTGACCTTGATACCGCGGGCGGCGCAGGCTTTGAGGTCGATGTTGTCGGTGCCCACGGCGAAGTTGCAGACGGCCTTGAGCTGCGGGCCGGCGGCGTCGAGGAGCTCGTTGTCGACCTTCTCGGAGACCCAGGTGATGAGGACGTGGGCGCCGCGGACGAACTCGAGGAGCTGCTGGCGCGGGAGGGCACGCTCGGTGCCCATGCGGACCTCGGCGCCGGGAAGATCAATGGTGCCGGGGAGGGCGCGGCAGATGGCGACGGTGGGGTGGGGCATGGGGGGAAGTTAGCAGGGGTTGGGGGCGGGTGCGTGCGGGCGCGGAAGACCCTCGCTGGCGCGTCGGGCTCGTTGAGCGAGGTGAGCGCGAAAGAAAACCCCCGGGAGGTGGAGCCCGGGGGTTTTGGGGTGCAGGGCCGGCGACAATGGCGGGGGTGGACCGCCGCGCTCTGGCCCTGCGGGTGGGAGGCATTTGAAACCGGAAGGCGGAAACCGGAAAGCGGAGTAGGAGGTGCTGCGGGTTACCGCGGGGTGTTGTTCAGTCTGATGTCTCCGTCGATCGTTCTGTTGTCCAGCTTGCTTTGTCAGTCAGTGCACAGGGTTGGCGACGGGGCGTGTTTCCGTTCATTGGAAGACGCTCCGTGGTGTGGGGACGCTGCGGGAGCCTCCGTGGCTTGGCGGCCGTCCTTGCGGACGGGGCGCCGACTCTCCTCGGACTGGCAGAAGCGATGCTGTTGCGACGCCCCATGCCACTTGCCGTCTGGTCCCGCGAATGTCCGGGCGGTGGGCGGGGTCGGTCCTCGACCCTTGCCCCGGCGCGCATCCCTTCGCGAACCGGCCCTTCTCCAACCGGGAACGCCCTCCGCCCCGCGGACCAAGTGGGCGCCCCGTCGACCAACCGTGTGCACTGACTCTCACCGAAGCCCTCACCGAAAGCCCAGGGATCATGATCCCTGGGCTTTCGCGTCAGCTGCAGCCCATGCTGTTGCCGCAGTTGACGCACTTGTAGCAGGTGCCGTTGCGGACCGTGATGGTGCCGCACACGTCACACGCGGGCGCGTCGCTGATGCTCTCCATCGCGATCGAGAGCGTGCTCGCGAGGCCCCCCACCGTCTCCGTGATGGTGAGCGTCTCCTTCATCACGATCGCGGGCGTGCTCATCACCTCCCCAGCCTGACCGGGCTTCTTCGACCCGTCCCCAGCGTGAGGACGGTCCGTGACAGGCGGGACGATCGAGACGCGCTCGGATGTCTTCCATGCCTTCTCCTCGGGTGTGTGTCCGTTTGCCGCCTCCGCGATGGCGCGGGGCGAGTTGTTCTCGCGGTAGCCGGGGATGAACTCCATGCCCAGCCAGCGGAAGATGTAGTCGACCAGGCTCTTGGCGAAGGGGATGTCGCGGTTCTCGGTCATCCCCGCGGGCTCGAAGCGCTGGTGGCTGAACTTGGTGACCAGGCTGCTGATGGGCACGCCGTACTGGAGGGCGACGCTGGTGGCGGTGCCCAGGCTGTCCATCAGGCCGCCGATCGTGGAGCCTTCCTTGCTCATGGTGATGAACAGCTCGCCGGGCTGGCCGTCCTCATAGAGGCCGACGGTGAGGTAGCCCTCGTGGCCGGCGACGTTGAACTTGTGCGTCTTGCTCAGGCGCGTGTCGGGCAGGCGGCGGCGCTGGGCCCGCGGCTTGACCTCCGCCGTGATTCCAGGGAGCTCAAACTTCGCACCCTGCGTCGCCACAGGGGCCGATGCGGCGGGGACCGGCCCAGCCGAGGCCGCCTTCGTTGAGGAGGATGGTTCCAGGTCCTGCCCAACTTTCTTGACGGCCGTGTCGATCACGGCCTCAGCCTTGCCGGCCTCCTTCTTCGCCTCGTCGGCGGTGGCGGAGAGCGGCTGGCTGAGCTTGCAGCCGTCGCGGTAGAGTGCGTTGGCCTTGAGGCCCAGTTCCCACGAGAGGCGGTAGCAGTCCTTGATGTCCTGCACGCTCGCCTCATTGGGGAGATTGATGGTCTTGCTGATGGCGCCGCTGATGAACGGCTGAGCCGCGGCCATCATCTTGATGTGGCCGTGCGGGTGGATGAAGCGCTGGCCGCGCTTGCCGCACTTGTTGGCACAGTCGAAGACGGGCAGGTGCTCGGGCCTGAGGTGCGGGGCGCCCTCGATGGTGGAGGTGCCGCAGATGGTGAGGTTGAGCTCCTCGATCTGCTGGGCGGTCAGGCCGAGCGCGCTGAGGAGGTTGAAGGATGGGTCGGCCTTGGCCGCCATGGGGTCCACGCCGCACGCCTTGAGCGCCACGTCGGAGAGCCCCCACGCCGAGAACGCGAAGGAGAGTTCAAACACGCCCGGCAGAGTGTCAGAGATCTTCTCGAGATCAGCATCGGAGAGCCCCTTGCTCTTGAGGAACCCGTTCAGAGTCTCGTTGCGGGCGGAACCGGGGACGGGGACATCCAGGCTGAGGGTGCCGAGGATGTACTCCATGATGTCCTTGACCTGTGCGTCGCTGTAGCCCAGGGCCTTGAGGGCGGGGCGGACGCTCTCGTTGGCGATTTTGAAGTAGCCGCCGCCGGCGAGCTTCTTGAACTTGACGAGCGCGAAGTCGGGCTCGACGCCTGTGGTGTCGCAGTCCATCAGCAGGCCAATGGTGCCCGTCGGCGCGATCACCGTGGTCTGGGCGTTGCGGTAGCCGTGCTTCTCGCCGAGGCTGAGGGCGTCATCCCAGGCCTTGACGGAGTGGGCGAGGAGGTCCTTGCTATTGGCGATGTTCACCTTGCCGGCCTTGAAGATCGCGTGGTCGGTGGGGACGGGCGTGATCTTCAGGGCTTCATACTTCTTGGAGCTGCGGGCCTCGCCCATCGCCGCGAGGCGGTGATTGCGGATGACCCGCAGCATGTTGTCCTTGTCGGCGTGGTAGCCGGGGAAGGCGCCGTGCTCGCCGGCCATGAGGGCCGACATGCGGTAGCTGCGGCCGGTGAGGATGGCGGAGAGCACGGCGCACACGGCCCGACCCTCGTCGCTGTCGTAGGGGATGCCCGCCTGCATGAGCATGGCGCCGAGGTTGGCGTAGCCCAGCCCCAGCGTGCGGTACTTGTAGCTCAGTTCGGCGATCTCGCGGCTGGGGAACGCGGCCATGAGGACGCTGATCTCCAGCACCATCGTCCACAGGTCGATGCCGTGCTCGTAGGCAGCGATGTCGAAGGTGCGCTTCTGGGCGTCGTAGAACTTGAGAACGTTCAGCGATGCGAGGTTGCAGGCCGTGTTGTCGAGGAACATGTACTCGGAGCACGGGTTGCTGGCGTTGATGCGGCCGCCATTGGGGCAGGTGTGCCAGGCGTTGATGGTGCTGTCGAACTGCACGCCGGGGTCGGCACACCGCCACGCGGCGAAGCCGATGTCGTCCCAGAGTTCCTGGGCCTTGTAGCTCTTGGTCTTGCTGGGGTTAGTTCGGAAGTGCGTGACCCAGTCGGCGTTCTGGTCCACGGCCTCGAAGAAGGAATCGGGAATGCGGACGGAGTTGTTGCTGTTCTGGCCGGCGACCGTCTGATAGGCCTCACCGTTGAAGTCGTAGTCGAGCTTGAGGTCGTACTTGTCGGCCTGCTCGGCGATGTCCTTGTTGTGCTTCTTGAGGAGCTTGAGCCCCTCCACCATCGCCTGCACCTTGATCTCCTCGCGGACCTTCCAGTTGATGAAGTCCTGGATGTCGGGGTGGTCCATGTCGAGGCAGACCATCTTGGCGGCGCGCCGGGTGGTGCCGCCGGACTTGATGGCCGACGCGGCCCGGTCGCCGATGCGGAGCCAGGACATGAGGCCGGAGGACTTGCCGCCGCCGGAGAGCTTCTCGCCCTCGCCGCGGAGGTTGCTGAAGTTGGTGCCGGTGCCCGAGCCGTACTTGAAGAGGCGTGCCTCGCGGACCCACAGGTCCATGATGCCGCCCTCGTTGACGAGGTCGTCGCTCACGCTCTGGATGAAGCAGGCGTGGGGCTGCGGGTGGGTGTAGGCGTCATCCGCGAGTTCGGGCTCGCCCGTCTTGGGGTTGACGATCCAGTGGCCCTGCGCGGGGCCGGTGATGCCGTAGGCGAAGTTGAGCCCGGTGTTGAACCACTGCGGGCTGTTGGGGGCGCACATCTGGTGCACCATCATGTAGGCGAGCTCGTCGTAGAACGCCTGAGCGTCCTGCGCGGTGTCGAAGTAGCCGTGGGTCTCGCCCCAGTAGCGCCAGCAGCCGGCGAGGCGGTGGATGACCTCACGGGCGGACTTCTCGCCGCGGGTGACGGGCTTGCCCTTGTCATCCTTGAGCTGCGCCCCCGCGGCGTCGCGCACGGGCACGCCGGCCTTGCGGAAGTACTTGCTCACCATGATGTCGGTGGCGAGCTGGGACCAGCTCTCCGGCACCTCGGCGTCCTTCATCTCGAAGACGATGGAGCCATCGGGGTTGGTGATCTTGGAGGAGCGGGTGACCCACTTGACCGAAGCGAAGGGGTCGTTGCCAGCCGTGGTGAACTTGCGTGTGATCTTCATACTGCCGCCTTGAAACTTAGAAGAAGGCACCGAGGCATGAGGCACCAAGGCACCGAGTTAGCCGCCCAGACTCCTGATCAATCCTGCGAGAACGCGTTCGGCTTCATCCAACTGCTGCTTCACTCTTCGATGCTCGTCGTCGGAGATGTACTTGAAGTCGAGTGCAAAGAGGAGCTGAGTGTCGAGCTGGTAGAGTTCGCCGCGTGCCTGCTTGAGGAACCAGACATAGTCGTGTGTGTTGCCTCGCCCATAGCCCTGAGCGATGTGGCTCGCAACCGTGTAGGCGCCCCGACGCACCGCGTTCATCAGCCCGAACCGCTCTCCGTCGGGGAACTTCCCCGAGAGGGCGTAAAGCGCTTTTCCAAGTGTGAAGGCCCGTTGCCATGCCACGAGGTCCTGATATGACTTGATCGGGTCGGACACTCACGCCTCGATGCCTTATGCCTTGCTGCCTCGATGCCTTCTTCTAACGTTCAATCAACCCTGGGGAGCGTCAGCCCGCCCTGGTCCTGGTACTTGCCGCCCTTGTCCGCGTACGACTTCTCACAGACCTGGTCCGCTTTGAGGAACACGAACTGGGCGATGCCCTCGTTGGCGTACACCCGCGCCGGGAGGGGCGTGGTGTTGGAGATTTCGAGCGTGACCTTGCCGCGCCACTCGGGCTCGAGGGGCGTGACGTTCACGATGAGGCCGCAGCGGGCGTAGGTGCTCTTGCCGACACAGATGACGAGCACGTCGCGCGGGACCTCGAGGTATTCGACGGTCTCGCACAGGGCGAAGCTGTGCGGGGGGATGATGATGTGGTCGGCGTGGATCTTCGCGGTGTCGATCTCGACCATGAGGTCGTCGCTGAAGCGCTTGGGGTCGACGACGGTGATGCCGCCGGTGCGTGGCGTGGCGGTGAAGATCTTGAAGTGGGTGCCGACGCGGACGTCGTAGCCGTAGCTGGAGACGCCGTAGGAGATCTTGCCGGGGCGCTTCACCGCCTCCTCGAAGGGGGTGATCTTCACCAGCTGCCGGATCTGCCTGTCACAAAGAACGCCCACAGACCACCCTTTCCCGCTTGCCGACCCGGTGTGCGCCGCCCTTGCGAGGGGGCGCGGAATGTCACCGCCGACCACGCTGAGCCGAGGTCCTTCGGCCCGAGTGAAGTCCAAACACTACCCGAATAAGCGTCGCGGGCTCCCACCCGACGCGCCCATCCTACAAACTCTCGTTGACGCCTGCTTCGCGTGTGAAGGTCCTGCGAACACCCTTGACCGACACGCGACCAGTTGTGTTGACGGGGGCGAGGATACCACTACCTATCGTAGGTGCAACGGGGTCAGACCCAAAATCCGGTGGTCAAATTCGGGGAAACTCTGTCGGCAGGGCGCAAGCCCCGCGTTCACGCGGGGTTGGGAAGCGATGAAAAACCGCTGAGGAACGGGGTCGGGTGTGGATGGAAGAATCCACAACCGGCCTGTTCGGGTACCGGCAAGCTGTCTGTGGGCGGTTTTTCCACATGAAGGGCGTGCAACCGACAGGGCGGAGGGGTTGCGGCGTGGTGGGATCGGGGCTGTTGGGGAGTCTGGGGCGAGGCCAACCGGCTCGGGAATCCGTACATTGGAGGCCCAAGGCCGTGGTGAACTGGGCGTGCCGACGTGCGTGCCCGGTGACCAAAGCGGCCGTGCTGGAGATGGTTATGACCTTGAAGAGCGCCCCTGCGCTGGCGATGTTCCCCGCTTTGGCCCTGGCGGCCCTGGCTGTTGTTGGCTGCTCATCGGGCGAGAAGCCCAAGCCCCGCCAGGTGCAGGTGCCCGTCAAGGAGGTGCCGGCGCTGCTGCGGGGGACGATCGGGGCGGAAGTCGAGTTCCGCGGCATCGAGCCGGTCCTGGTCTCCGGCTACGGGCTGGTCGTAGGGCTGAACGGCACAGGCGGCGACGTACTGCCTGATTCCATCGCGGCCACGATGGAACGGGAGATGGGGCTCAACGAGATCGGCAAGGCCAACGAGCTGGGCAACGACGCGATCACTGGGAAGAGCCCGCGCGAGGTGTTGAGGGACAAGAACGTGGCGGTGGTGCTGGTGCAGGCGGCGATCCCGCCGGGCGCGCCCGCTAACGCGACGTTTGACGTGTACGTTCAGGCGCTGAACGCATCGAGCCTGGAGGGCGGCACGCTGTGGACGACCGACCTGCGGCTGGGGCAGGCCAACGCGTTCGGCGGTGTGCAGGCGCGCCGGATCGCCGTGGCCAAGGGACCCATTTTCATCAACCCCTTCGAGAAGCAGGAAGAAGGTGCACCGTCGCCGGCCCGTGTAAGCGGGCGCATTCTCGCCGGCGGACGGGTGGCGAACCCGCTGGCAATCGAGATGGTGCTGATGAACCCGAGCTTTGCGCGGGCGCGGGCGATGGTGTCGGCGATCAACAGCCGCTTCCCCGCGGGGCCGGGTGACCCGGTCGCGACGGCACGCGGCCGCAGCGGCCCCGACGACCGCACGGGCGCGGGCGGCAGCATCGCCCTGCACGTGCCCAACCGCTTCCGGCAGACGCCCGGCGAGTTCCTGAGCCTGATCCGGCACCTGCAGATCGAGCAGGGATTCCCCGAGCAGTACGCCCGCCGCTACGTCGAAGGAATGAAGAACGAACCGGTGCTCGCCGACGAGATGGCGTGGTGCCTGGAGGCGATCGGCGTCAAGTCGCTGCCGTTCGTGCGCGAGCTGTACGACTTTCCGGAGACGCGCGTGCAGCTGGCCGCCCTGCGGACCGGTGCGCGCCTGGAGGACCCGCTGGCGGCGCCGCACCTCAAGGAGCTCGCGCTCAAGCGCGAGGGGCCGGTGCAGCTGCAGGCCATCGCGCTGCTGGGGCAGATCAACGCCACGGGGCCGACGGTGGACGAGGCGCTCAAGGACCTGCTGGCGCAGCCGGAGCTGAGCGTGCGCGTGGCGGCGTACGAGGCACTGGCGGGGCGGGCCGAACGCACGCAGCTGCGGCGGCTGCAGGCGATGCAGCGGGCGAACCCGGACTCGGCGGAGGCGCGGATCTCTCCGACGCAGCTGCAGCTGATCGCGAGCCGGAACCTGTCGGGCCGGACGATTCAGGGGATCGAGCGGGAGTTCGTGGCGGACAAGTTCTTCCTGGACATCGTGCCGGTGGGCGAGCCGCTGATCTATATCAGCCAGCAGGGGCAGCCGCGGGTGGTGCTGTTTGGTGAGAACAACGAGATGCGACGCCCGGCGGTGGTGTCGGCGTGGGGCGACCGGCTGATGCTCACGGCGGAGGAGACGACGGACAAGGTGCGGGTGTACTACAAGCCCGCCAATGGGGCGCGCCCGATCATCAGCACGGTGAGCGGCCGGCTCCCCAAGCTGATCGAGTACATGGCGCACAAGCCCACGCCGGAGGACCCGCGGCCGGGGCTGAACTTCACGTATTCGGAGGTGGTGGGTGCGCTCCAGCTGATCCAGCAGGCGGGGGGGACCCGGGCGGCGTTCGCGACGGAGATCGATCAGCTCAAGGCGCGTATTCAGGGAGCGAAGTCCGCTTCGGAGATTGCACAGCGGCCGGAGTCGCCCGAAGATCGTGAGCTGGTGGTGATCCAGCCCAAGGGGGCGGATGTGGTGGCCGCGCCGGACCCGACGCGGCCCGCGCCGAAGATCGTGCCGATCACGCCGGCGACGGATGACGAGGTGGAGAAGGCGCGGAAGAAGGAAGGGGAGCGGTTCCGCACCTGAGCCGGTGTGCCGGTGGGCGGTGTTTGAGGCTCGATTTCAGCCTACGCCGAGGCGCGGTGCGCACACTCCTCTGTGAAGGAGGATCACATGGCGAACCCCGGCAACACGCCCCCCACCCCCGGCTTTGGCAAGGGCGACCACGACGACAAGCGGCAGGCGCACGAGGGCCGCAAGGCGGGCATTGGCAGCGATCAGCCCGCGCAGAACTACGAGGCCGACGAGAACCAGACCGACGCGATGGCGCGCGGCACCCTGCACAACCAGACGCCGCAGCAGGGCGGGCATGGGAAGGCTGGCGCGAAGGGGCCGGGGGGGAAGAGCTGAGTCCCGGCTTGCTGGATGTCACGGGCGGATATCAGCGGCGGCGTGACATCGCGCGGTCGATGTCGCGCTTGCTCTCGCGCTCGGCGATGGTCTGGCGCTTGTCGTGGCTGGCCTTGCCCTTGGCCACGCCGATGAGCAGCTTGGCAAAGCCGTTCTTGAAGTACAGCTTGAGGGGCACGATGGTCATGCCCTTCTTGCTGACCTCGTGGGCGAGCTTGATGATCTCGCGCTTGTGGGCGAGGAGAGGGCGGGCGCGGGTGGGCTTGTGACCGAGGGCCGCGGCGGGGGCGTACTCGCCGATGTTGACGTTGAGGAGGGTGAGCTCGAGAGGCTGCTCGCGGGCGAGGATGTAGCCCTCGCCGAGGGAGACCTGGCTGTCGCGCACGGCCTTGATTTCCGAGCCGCGCAGCACGATGCCGACCTCGAGCGTGTCGCCGATGTGGTAATCGAACCGGGCCTTGCGGTTCTCGATGGAGGGTGTGTGGTCCTGGTCAGCCTTTTTCTTGGCCATCTGGGGAACGGTAGCGCGGGGGAGTGCAGAGGAAGGCAGAGGAGGGGAGAGGAGAAGTCGGGTTACTCCTGGACCACTCGGTTCGTGATCGTGCCGATCTTCTCGATTTCGACCTCGACGGTGTCGCCCTGCTTGAGGAAGACGGCGGGGGTGCGGGCCATGCCGACGCCGCTGGGGGTGCCGGTGACGATCAGCGTGCCGGGGAGGAGGGTGTGGCCGCGGCTGATTTCGCTGATGAGGGTTGTGACATTGAAGATCATGTCGGCGGTGGTGCTGTCCTGCATCAACTGGCCGTTGACGCGGCAGCGGATGCGGAGCCCCCCACCGGCGTTGGGGTCGCCGACCTGCTCGGGTGTGGCGACCTTGGGGCCGATGGGGCAGAACGTGTCGAAGGACTTGCCGCGGTAGAACTGGCCGCCCGAGCCTTCCTTCTGCCACCAGCGGGCGGAGACGTCGTTGGCGCAGACGTAGCCGAGGACGCACTGGAGGGCCTTGTCCTTCGGCACGTCGCGCACGAACGCGCCGCCGGGCTGCGTGCCGATGACCACGCCGAGTTCGGCCTCGAAGTCGACCTGCGGGCGGTCCTGGCAGACCTTGGGGATGCGGATGTCGTCGCCGCTGAGGCTCGCGGCGAAGGGGTTTTTGGTGAACAGCACAGGCCGCTCAGGGACGCCCTTGCCCTGCTCCTTGGCGTGGGCCGCGTAGTTCATGCCGATGCCGATGATGTGGCGGATGGGCAGGAGCTCGCCGGAGGGGAGGTTGACGGCGACGCCGAAAGGTGTGCGGGTGAGGTTCATGGGTGGAGGGTAGCGAGATTGGCGTCCTTGATGGCAGCCGTGTTGCGCCAGTGATTGATGGCGAGGGCGTCGATCTCAGAGAGCGGGGCGGGTTGTTCGCGCTCTTTGTCGGGCACGTAGAACGCGCTGGCCTTTAGTGGTGCGGCCGCGGCGGTGCAGAACTCGGCGGAGGGGCGGTGCGGCGATCCGACAATGTCGTGCATGCGGCCGAGGTGCAGGGCTGCCCTCGCAGGGAGGCTCAGCGCGAGACTGGTGTGCGCGAGCACCTCGCCTGCGAAGCTCAGCCTTTGCACGGTGACGGGCGCGTCCCATGGCTCGTCCGTGTCGTTGACGGAGTAGAGGTGCGGCGATCCGCTGACGTTCAACAGAAAGAGCTGTCGGGGGAGCAGGGCGTGCCTGGCGGCCGCCGCGGCGGGCTTTTCGATGCCCGCGGAGTCGATCAGCGACCAGCTCATGCCGGGCCAGCAGTCATTGAGCTGCCACACGAGGGCGCCCATGCAGCGGCGGCGGTTTACCCGCACCCAGGCGAAGCCGGTGTAGACGGCGCGGGCCTGGAGCAGCTGCGCCCAGAGGTGCCACTGATCGAAGTCGCGCGGCTCGCCAAAGGTCGCGCGGATGGCGGCGTTGATGTGACGCTCGGTGCCGCCGGTGGCCCGCTGGTGGTGCTCGAGAGCGGCGGATCGCAAAGTGAGGTCTTCGGGGGTGAGAGCTTGCAGCAGCGTGGCGCGGGCCGGCGGGGATTGGTGGCCGAACTCGCTCACGAAGCGCGGGACGATGGTGGTGTAACCGTCGAGCGAGAGGTCCCAGGTGTGGCGGTCGCCGTGAGCCGGCGAGTTGCCGCCGAGTCCTTCACGCCCGGGCCAGGGGCTGTTGGGCCAGTACGGGCGCGTGGGGTCGAGCTCCTTGACCATGCGCGGCAGAAGGTCAAGGTAGTAGCCGCGTCCCCACGTGCGGCCGTCGAGGCGCTCCTTCCACGGCCGCTCGCCGGGGGCGTTGCCCCAGGCCTCGTACGCCCAGGTGCACTCGTTACCGCCGCACCAGAGGGCGACGCTGGGGTGCGGCGACAGGCGCGAGACCTGTTGCCGGGCCTCGGCCTCGATGAGCGCGGGGTAGGGCGGCTCCTCGGGGTACATGGCGCAGGCGAACATGAAGTCCTGCCAGAGGAGGATGCCCACTTCATCGCAGGCCTTGTAGAACTCGTCGGACTCGTAGATGCCGCCGCCCCAGACGCGGAGCATGTTCAGGCCCATCGACGCGGCCTGTTGGACGCGCTGCCGCACGGTTTCGTCACTTGCAGTTGCGGCGTACGGACCTTCGGGGATCCAGTTAGCGCCATGGCAGAAAATGGGCCTGCCGTTCACAATGAGCTCGAAGGAGGTGCCGTGGGCGTCGGGGTCGGTCCGCAGCCGCACCTCGCGGAAGCCGATGGCCCCGTTCCACCCGTCGGCCACGCCCCAGGGCTCGCGCGGCTCATCGGTATGGAGGGCCACGTCGAGGGCGTACAGCGGCTGCTGGCCGTAACCACGGGGCCACCACAGGCGCGGGCGGTCAACCTCGTGCACCAGCGTGAACTCTGTCTGTCCGGGCGTTGGCACGACCGAGTCCCACTCATCGCATCTATTGGGGCCGTTATTGTCCGGTCCCCGCAGGCAGGCGCCGAGCAGGAGGTTGCTCGCCTGGGTTTGTGCGTCCGCCCACTCGAGTTGAATGTGCGTTGAGACGCGCCAGCGCTCCGCGTCCAGTCGCATGACCTGCGGGCGGACGGAGGCGATCCGCGCGATACTCCACGCTTCGATTTGAAGGGGGCGCCAGATGCCGCTGGTGGGCAGCTTGGGGGCCCAGTCCCAGCCGAAGCTGCTGGCCTGCTTGCGGATGAAGATGTAGGGGTCCCAGTCGCCGTTGACGGGGCGGGGGCCGAGGCGGGACTGTTCGGTGCGGATGTGCTTGAGGGGGGAGCGGAAGGTGATGGCGATGCGGTTCTCGCCAATTTGTATGGCGGCGCGGAGGTCGAACCGGTGCGGGTGGTGCATGTTCGCGGCCGTGCCGATGGGCGTGCCGTTCACGTGCAGCTCGGCGATGGTGTCGAGGCCGTCGCAGACTAGTTCGAGGCGGGGGCGTTCGGTGTGACTGTGGGCGACCGTGAAGGTCCGCTCGTAGACCCAGTCGCACTCGCCGATCCAGAGCGTCTCGCGCTCGTTGGTGCCGACGAGCGGGTCGGGGATGGCGCCCGCGCGCAGCAGGTCGGTATGCACGCAGCCGGGGACGAGGGCGGCGAAGGCGCGGGCGCGCACGTGCGCAGGAGCTTCCGCGCTGTCGGTGCGCACGGTCCAGGTGTTGCCGCTGAGGTCCACGGTGTGCACGGGTGCGATGGTACCATCGGCCCATGTTCGAGCCCCCGCCCCCGCCTCCCCCACTGCCGCCAGCTCCGGCCTTCAAGACGTACGCGTGCGAGCGGACGCCAACGGCGATCGTGATCGACGGCGATATCGGCAAGCCCGAGTGGGCTGCGTTCCAGTGGACCGACGACTTCGTGGACATTGAGGGGGACCTGAAGCCGCGCCCGCGCCACCGCACACGGGTCAAGATGTGCTGGGACGACACGCACTTCTACATCGCGGCCGAGATGGAAGAGCCTCACGTGTGGGCGACACTCACGCAGCGGGACTCGGTGATTTTCCACGACAACGACTTCGAGGTGTTCCTCAACCCTTCGTGCGACACGAAGAACTACTACGAGCTGGAGGTCAACGCGCTGAACACGGTGTGGGACCTGCTGCTGCGGAAGCCGTACCGGCAGGGCGGGAAGGGGGAGAACGAGTTCGACATTGCGGGGCTGAAGACGGCGGTGAAGGTGCACGGGACCACCAACGACCCGTCGGACACGGACCGCGGGTGGGATGTGGAGATCGCGCTGCCATGGGCGGCGTTCACCGTGCACGAGCCGGCACTCAACGCCGGCGAGCAGCGGCAGGCGCCCAAGCACGGCGAGCAGTGGAAGGTGAACTTCTCCCGCGTGGAGTGGGACACGACGATCGAGCACGGGAAGTACGTGAAGGTGCCCGGCAGGCCCGAGCACAACTGGGTGTGGTCGCCGATGGGGCTGATCGACATGCACCTGCCGGAGCGCTGGGGGGTGGTGGAGTTTCGGGCGGGGACGCCCGCGGCAAAGGACCAGCCGAGGACCGAGACGAAGGCGGCGCCCGGGGCGAAGACTCCGGTGAAGCCGGCTGCGAGTGAACCCGCGTCCGGAAAACCCGCGGCACGTTAGCGGCCGCGCTCACCTGCCCTCCCCACCGGCAGCGGTCGTGCCCGTACACTCGGACCATGGCGACAGGCACCGTCTCGTTCCAGCAGCACCGGCTCCCCAACGGACTCACGATCATCGCGGAGGTGGACCGGAACGCCCACACCGCGGCCGCGGGCTTCTTCGTGAAGACGGGGGCGCGGGACGAGTCGACGCCGCTGATGGGAGTGTCGCACTTCCTCGAGCACATGATGTTCAAGGGGACGGAGACGATCTCGGCCGACGAGCTGAACCGTCGCTTTGACGAGATCGGGGCGCGGAACAACGCGTTCACCAGCAACGAGATGACCTGCTTCTACGCGCACGTGCTGCCGGAGTACCTGGAGTCGGGCATGGACATGCTGGGGCAGATGATGCGGCCGGCGCTGCGGCAGGCCGACTTCGACATGGAGAAAGGCGTCATCCTCGAAGAGATCGCGATGTACAAGGACAACCCGTTCTGGGTGCTGTACGAGGCGACGCTGGAGAAGCACTTCGGCACGCACCCGCTGTCGCACCGCGTGCTGGGGACAGACGACTCCATCAAGGCGATGAAGCGCGACGAGATGATGGCCTACTTCGAGAATCGCTACAGCGCCAACAACACGATCGTGGCGCTGGCGGGGAACATGGACTTCGATAAGGTGGGCCGGCAGATCGAGGCGCTGTGCGGGCGGTGGCAATCGACGAGCATCGGGCGGGACAACGCCGACCCGCCGATCGCGGGCGGTGAGCTGGTGATCAAGAGCGAGAAGGTGAACCGGGCGTACATGCTGGGGCTGTGCCGGGCGCCGGCGATGGCGGACCAGCGGCGGTACGCCGCGGCGCTGCTGGCGCAGATCGTGGGCGCGCCGGACAACTCGCGATTCCACTGGTCGCTGATCGAGACGGGCTTGGCGGAGGATGCGCAGGCGAGCTTCGACCCGCACGACGGGTTCGGCGAGTTCTTCGTGTACGCATCCGGTGATCCGGAGCGTGCGGACGAGATCTGGGCCGAGATCGAGAAGCAGCTCGATGGGCTGGTGGCGTCGCTTTCGCAGGAGGACCTGGATCGTCTGCTCAACAAGCTGGCGACGGGGGCGACCATCGGCGGAGAGCGGCCGCACGACCGCATGCACCGGCTGGGGCGGCAGTGGACGTACCTGGGGAAGTACTCGACGCTCGAGGAGGAGCTGGCGAAGATCCGGGCGGTAACGCTGGACGACCTGCGGGCGACGGCCGCGGCGTTCCCGATCAAGCCTTGCACGACGGGGCGGTTGATCCCGGCGTGATATTTCGGACTGATCGTGCGGGCTGAAAGCCCGCCTCCCCGGGTCCTCAGTCCTTCAGCCAGACCTTGATCGAGGGCAGCTCGCAGGCGAAGACCTCGCGGAAGTAGAGGGCGAGGAGCTTGGTCGCGCGCTCGACGCCCGCGAGATCGCCCGCCTCGAGGGACTGCTGGAAGGCCACGGCCCGCAGCAGCTCGACGGTCTCGGCACGCACGCGCCAGACGCCGGTGCCACCCTCGCCAGCGTCGCGGGTGAGGCCCCCCAGGCGGGCGTTGAAGGCGTAGGAGCGTGCGGGCGCGAGCTCGGTTCCGCTGTCAACGTCGCGCACCAGCTCGGGCTGGTGGCCGGTCTCCCCGAGCACGGCCCAGAGGAAGCGAAGCAGGCTGACGCGATCGCCGGCCGGGGTGCCCAGGCCGCGAAGACCGGCGAGGAGGGCGTCAAAGAGCTCCGGGTGCGGGTCCTGCTCGCGGAGGGCGTGGTGCACGAGGTCGAGCATGGTCATGCCCGAGTAAAAGGCCGAGAGCGAGGCGCGGGCGGCGGGGAAGGTCTCCTGGAGGTCCCACGCGGCGAGGGTCATCAGGCCCTCGGTGGGCTTGAGCGAGACGATGTACTCGGCGCGGGTCATGACCTCGAGCCCGCCGGAGAAGCGGGCGTTCTCGCGTTTCGCGCCCTTGGCGAGGCCGCGGACGATGCCGATATCACGCCCGAAGATGGACACCGTCTGGCTGGTCTCGGACCAGTCCCACTGACGGATACACACGCCGATGTCGGTGACCATCGCCACGCGGAGAGGTTACGGCCGCGGCGGCTGGTCGGTAGGGCGGGTGCTCTGCACGGGGGCGTCGGCGTCGGGGCGGCCCAGGGCGACCATGACGATGCCCAGCGCGATGAAGCCGACGCGGATGACGTTGCCGATGGTGGCACCCCACAGGTCCACCCAGCTCAGCAGGATGAACTCCATGTTGATGTAGTGCAGCAGGAACGAGCCCGCGCCCATGATGATGAACCAGATGCCCCAGCTTCGCATGGTGCCTCCCCGGCCCGCGGGTCTGGCGCGGGCCGGGTCCAGCATACCGGGACCGGGCCTTCGAGCTAGGCCTTGCTCGAGAGCGACATGACCACGCCCATGACCAGGACCACGGTTTTGATCATGAGGCCGACCATGGGGCCCCAGGTGTCCACGGCCGCGGTCCAGCGGAGGAGTTCGACTCTGGCCCCGACGACAGGGCCGAGGAAGAGCAGCATCCCGAGAGCGATCATCAGCACGCCGAGCTTGCGCATGGCAGACTCCTCGAAGTCCACGCCGCTGATGGGAAGTTACGAAATATTTGCCGCCGGTGCAGGCAAACCGGAGGCCCGAGAACGCCGCAGACGGGGCGGCGGGCGGTTGCTCAGGCCCAGTTGTGCAGGCTCGCCTCGAGCACGGCGAGGGAGGCGAGGGCGTCGCTAACGCTCTCTTCGATGGCCTCGGGCAGGGGCTCGCCCTCCCAGATGCCGTGGAGCTCGGCCTGGTAGCGCTTGATGAGCACCTCGGCGCGGTCGCGGGCGAAGCTCTGCTCTTCGGAGGGCAGGAGCGGGACCTCGGCGAGGGCGTACGTCACGGCCTGGAGGCCGATGAGGGCGGGCACGGCCCGCCGAACGCGTCCGGCCTCGCCGCCCTTGGGCAGGGCAACGGAGGACTTGGCGAACTCCATCCACCGGGAGAGAAGCACCGTCCATGTCAGCACTTGCTGGGCCCCGCTCATGCCTACACCATACCCCGCCCAACCCACCGGCTCGCGTGTGACCGGGTCGAATCCAGCTTCATTCGCGGGGAACCTGGCACGACCGTGCCCGGACGGTCGTGGTCCGTGTGCGAGTAGCCCAACCTGTGGCACCTTTGAGGCATGCGATCCATCGCCGTCGTGACGTGCCTCGTGCTGCTGCCGATCGCGGGCTGCTACAACCCCGCCGACGAGGAGCGGGGGTTTACGCCGCCGCTGCCGCGGCCGCACCAGCAGCAGTCCGATCAATCGCACGACACGGGCGGGTTCGGGGCGACGCCGCTGAACAGCCCGGATACACCGGAGCGGTGAAACAGCCTGCGGGTGCGGCAAGTGCATCGCGGAGCAAAACGAAAGAAGCCCCCTCCCGCGAGGGGGCCCTGGTCTTCAGCTCTGTTCAAGTGTCACGCGGCGCGGCTCAGGGGTTGCGCGGCGTCGCGGGGTCGCTCTCGGGCTGGGCCGGTTCGGTCGGCTGCGTATCCGAGGGCGGGGTGCTGGGGTCGCTCATCGGCGCCTGGTTCAGCTTCTGCTCCAGCTGCTGGTGCTGCTGGTTGATCTGGTTCATCTTGGTGGTGAAGTCATTCTTGAACTGATCGAAGCTGCCGGTGTCGCTGACGTTGAAGGTCTGCACCTGGGTGTTCAGCTGCTGGACCTGCTGCTGGAGGTCCTTGTACTGCTGCTGGATCTGGTCCTTGTCGGTGCCCTGGTAGCTGTCGATGCGCGTCTGCAGGCCCTGCACGCGGGTCTGCACGTCGCCGATCTCTGACTTCCACTGAGTCAGCATCTGCGTGTGCATGGCGGTCTGGCTGCTACCGCTGGACCCGCTGGTGCCACGGTTGCTGCCGGCGCCGGTGTTGAGGTCGTTGTTGGTCGCGCTGGGGCTGGGCGTCGTCGTGGTGGTGCCCTGGTTGCGCTGCACGTTGCCGCGCCGGGCGGCGTTGTTGTCGTTGGACTGCTCGCAGGCCGTGAAGCCGGCCAGCATCATCGCCCCGATGGTGAGAACTGCGATGCGTTTCATGCGTTTCTTCCTTGTGATGTGCCCGCTGTAACCGCGTGCGGGCTCTGTGCTTGATGTGAACACCGCTCCTGAACCCACACTCTCACTGCCACCGCTAAGGCATCGATGAATCTCCCGTGTTTGGCCCGGGTGCGTGTGCCCCACTTGGTGTTCCTCAATCCGATTCCCGCTGAGTTGAGACTCTGCTGACCTCGACTACCGGCCGCGCTTGTACCGGTCGCGTATGAAGAGACCAAAGGAGGACTCCATGCAGGACCGCAGCCCGCAGTACGAGCACAACCGGGAGAGCGAGGGCAAGCGCCCCACCTCGTCCGATTACAACACCCCCACCACCAGCCCGTCACCGGCGTCGGCCCAGCCGACGAACACGCCGGGGCGGGAGATCAACCCGCCGCCGCACCAGTACCCCAAGCCCGAGCCCGTGGCCAGGGAGGAGAGCGGCGAGCGGAAGGGCGGGAACGCAGCGAACATCGATGACGTGGTGACGGAAGCCTCGGAGGAGTCGTTCCCGGCGAGCGACCCTCCGGGGTGGATTCGACGGTCGGAGTAAGCGGCGCGGGCGGTGACCCGTCGCACCCCGGCTGATCCTGCCGGGTACGCTCTGGGCGTGCCCTCGCTCTCCACCAATCTTGCCGGGATCCCGCTGTTCTCGCCCATAATGCTCGCGGCCGGGACCGCGGGGACGCTGAGCGAGCTCGCCGATGTGCTCGACCTCTCGCGGGTGGGCGCGGTGGTGACCAAGTCGATCACCGCCCAGCCACGCGACGGAAACCAGACGTGGCGCATCCTGCCGACGGACGCGGGGATGCTGAACGCGATCGGGCTGGCGAACGTGGGCGTGGACGCCTTCGTGCGCGATTACGCACCGCGGGTACCGCAGGTGCCGACGACGGTGATCGCGTCGGTGGCGGGGTACTCGATCGAGGACTACTGCCGCGTGGCGGCGGCGCTGGAGCCGATCCCGTCGATCCCGGCGCTGGAGCTCAACGTGTCGTGCCCGAACGTGCACGGCGGGTGCGAGTTCTCGGCGGATACCGAGCAGCTCTCGCAGCTCATCCGCGAGGTGCGCCCGGTGCTGAAGACCAAGCGGCTGTTCGTAAAGCTCTCGCCCATCGCCAGCGGCAAGCCAGGCATGGCGGAGATCGCCCGCGCCGCCATCGAACCCGGTGGCGAGCCGGGCGGGCCTAACTCGCGCCCGGGGGCGGATGGGCTGTGCATCAGCAACACGATCCCCGCGATGGCGATTGATGTGGAGACGAGACGGCCGCGTTTGGCGAACGTGACGGGCGGGCTCTCGGGCCCGGCGGTGCACAATGTCGCCGTAAAGCTGGTGTACGACGTGCACCGGACCATCGCCAAGCAGACGCAGACGCCGCTGATCGGGATCGGCGGCGTGACGCGCTGGCACCACGCGGCGGAGTTCATTCTGGCGGGGGCGAGCGCAGTGCAGATCGGCACGGCCCTGTTTGCGGACCCCAAGACGCCGCACAAGGTGGCCATAGGGTTGGAAAAGTGGCTCACGCGGCAGCACGCGGCGAGCATCGGGGACCTCGTGGGTGGGCTGCGGCTCTGAGCGGGAGTTCAAGGCACCACCGCGGAAGTTTCGCGGAGGGGGCGGAGTCGCGCGGAGTCTGAAACTCTGATCTAGTTTTTTCTCCGCGGAACTCCGCCTACTCCGCAACCTCCGCGGTAGGGCCTTCGCGTCAGCGATGTACTATCTGCAATCCAGGAGCACACCATGCCTCTCCCAATCGCGGTGATTCTGTCTGGTTGCGGCAAGATGGACGGCAGCGAGATCCAGGAGGCGGTGAGCATCCTCATCCACCTGTCGAAGCACGGGCGCGAGTTCCGGTGCTTCGCGCCCGATGCCCCGCAGCAGGACGTGGTGAACCACGCGACCAACAAAGCCCAGCCCGGCCACACCCGGAACATGATGGTGGAGGCGGCGCGGATCACGCGCGGTGAGATCACGCCGCTCGAAAAGCTCGACCCCGCCCAGTTCTCCGCGGCCATCCTGCCCGGCGGTTACGGCGCGGCCAAGAACCTGTGCGACTTCGCCAGCAAGGGCCATGACTGCGAGGTGCTGCCCGACATCAGCCGCGTCCTCAAGGCCTTCCACGGCGCAAAGAAGCCAGTGGGCCTGTGCTGCATCGCGCCGGTGCTCGCGGCCCGGGTGCTCGGCACGCGGAAGGATGGCCCGGGCGTGAAAGTCACCATCGGCACCGACGAGCAGACCGCCGAGGCGATCAAGACGATGGGGGCGACGCACGTGCCCCGCAGCGTGGCCGAGGCCTACACCGACGAGGTCAACCGCGTCGTGACGACGCCCGCGTACATGTTCGACGCCCGGCCGCACGAGGTGTTCGAGGGCATCGGCAAGATGGTGGACGCGGTGGTGGGTATGGCGAAGTAGCAGCGTGACGGCACTGGTGATCATCCAATGGACCTCCGCTCGCCCATGAAGCACCCGGCATTGGCTCACCTGCCAAAGAGGGAGCGGTGGCACTACCTCCAGCGGTTCAACAGCGGCTGGTGCGCAACGGTTGGCCTCTTCCTGTTCATGGTGGTCACGTTCGCGGTTCTGGTGATACTGCCCATGGTGCTGGTCAGAACCGGGCTCACAGCGAAACTGCACGGGCGCGGGGGCGATGCGATCGCCGCTTTGTGTGCGGTCGTGCCGGCGGTCGCGGCGGGAGCCCTCTCCTGGGAGGCCCTGCGGCGGGTGGTGATCAACCGAACGCTGAGCGGCCCCGCGAGGTGCCGGTGCGGGTACGACCGCACGGGGCTGCCGCCCTCTACAGCGTGCCCTGAGTGCGGGAGCGCCTCCGCCTGACCCGCGGAGCAGTGCGTGCCTACGCTTGGCCAGTATGCGGGCAAACACCACCACGACTACGACGACGACCCCTGACCGACACCGCGGCTAACCGGCAACCGCGGCCAGCACCGATCCCACAAAGCCCGGCAATGACCGGGCTTTTTTCGTAGCAGGAGTTTCGACCAATGGCGGGTAAACCTGTGTGCCTCGTGTGCCAGAAGGAAATGGAGCCCGGATTCCTGACCGACATGGGACACTATGACTCCATCCACCTGCCGCGCTGGTGCCCCGGCACGCCGGAAGCGAGCTTCTGGTCCGGGGACGCGAAGCGCTCGCAGGTCAAACAGGGCTACAAGGTCGTCGCCTACCGCTGCCCCGAGTGCGAAGCCCTCCGCCTCTACGCCCCCAGCAATCCCAGCTAATCTGCCGATTCCTATTTGCCCTTTGCCCTTTGCCCTTTGCGGATTTGCCCATGCCCACCATCACCCTCCCCGACGGCAAGACCAAGTCCTTCGATCAACCCGTGACCGGCGCGGAGGTCGCCGCCAGCATCGGCGCGGGCCTCGCCAAGGCCGCGATCGGCGTCAAGGTTGACGGCCAGCTGCGCGACCTCTCGGCACCCATCACCAGCGACGCGAAGCTCGAGATCGTCACCGCGCCGCGTGCGGGGCAGCAGGCCAGTGCCGACGCCCTGTACCTCATGCGGCACTCGGCCGCGCACGTGATGGCCGAGGCCATCCAGGACGTGATCGGCAAGGACGTGCTGCTCGCGTACGGCCCCCCCACCGACACCGGCTTCTTCTACGACATGTATGTGCCCGAGGGCAAGAAGATCTCCAGCGAGCAGTTCGAGGCGATCAACAGGCGGATCGCAGAGATCGTGAAGGAGGACCGCCGGTTCACCCGCTACGAGATCGACTCGCAGCAGGGGCTGCAGAAGCTCCGCGCCGAGGGCAACAAGTACAAGGTCGACAACGCGGAGCGGGCGCTGGGGATGCCCAGCAGCGTGTACAAGGGTCCGAAGCAGGCCGAAAAGAACACCGGTCAGGAGACCGGTGCCACCAGGGGCAACGCGCTCTCGTTCTACGCCACCGGCGAGCCGGGCAAGAACTGGGAAGACCTCTGCCGCGGCCCGCACGTGCCCTCGACCGGGCGCATCGGCGCGGCCCGCGTGATGTCGCTCGCCTCGAGCTATTGGCACGGCGACGAGAACTCCGACCGCCTCATCCGCGTGTACGGCACCGCGTTCGCCAGCCAGGCCGATCTTGATGCGTACCTCAACCAGCTCGAGCAGGCCAAGGCCCGCGACCACCGCGTCATTGGCAAGAACCTGCGGCTGTTCCATATCGATGAGGCCGTGGGGCAGGGGCTGATCCTGTGGACCCCCAACGGCTCGATCGTGCGGAAGGAGCTGCAGACCTTCATCGCAGCCGAGCTCAAGAAACAGGGCTACACCGAGGTGTTCACCCCGCACATCGGCAGTCTGGAGCTGTACAAGACCTCGGGCCACTTCCCGTACTACAAGGACAGCCAGTTCCCCCCGATCATCGAGCGCGACACCCTCGACCGCCTCGCCACCTGCTCGTGCTCAGAGGTGATGCACCGCGTCGAAGGTGTGTCGGAGCGGCTGGCCCGCGGCATCAACGAGCGAACCGGCAAGGAGACCATCGAGAAGTCGCGCGTGATGCCCGACGATCAGCTGGTCGAGGGGTTCATGCTCAAGCCCATGAACTGCCCGCACCACGCAAAGATCTTCGCCTCGGCCCCCCACTCCTACCGCGACATGCCGGTGCGGCTGGCGGAGTTCGGCACCGTCTACCGCTGGGAGCAGTCGGGCGAGCTCAACGGCATGACCCGCGTGCGCGGCTTCACCCAGGACGACGCGCACCTGTTCTGCACCGAGGATCAGATCCCCGCGGAGGTGCAGGGCTGCCTGTCGCTGGTCAAGATCATCTTCAACGTGCTGGGTATGAAGGACTACCGCGTCCGCGTCGGCCTGCGCGACCCCGACAGCAACAAGTACACCGGCACCAAGGAGAACTGGGACAAGGCGGAAGCCGCCTGCATCGCCGCCGCAGAGTCGCTGGGCGTGCCGTTCAGCAAGGAGCCGGGCGAGGCCGCGTTCTATGGGCCCAAGATCGACTTCGTGGTGAAGGACGTGATCGGTCGCGAGTGGCAGCTCGGCACCGTGCAGGTCGATTACAACATGGCGATCCGCTTCGACCTGTCGTACGTCGGCCCTGACAACAAGCCGCACCGGCCCGTGGTGATCCACCGCGCGCCGTTCGGCAGCATGGAACGGTTCTGCGGCGTGCTCATCGAGCACTTCGCCGGCGCGTTCCCCACCTGGCTGGCGCCCGAGCAGGTCCGCGTGCTGCCCATCAGCGAAAAGACCAACGAGTACGCCCACAAGGTGCTCGAGGCGCTCAAGGCCGTCGGCGTGCGCGCCACCATCGACGCGGGGCCTGACCGCATCCAGGGCAAGGTGAAGGAAGCGGCGGACATGAAGGTGCCCTACATGCTCATCGTCGGCCCGCGCGACGCCGAGGGCGGCAACGTCTCGGTGCGCTGCCGCGGCATTGAGAAGGACCTGGGGGCGATGCCGCTGGCGCGGTTTGTGGAGGAAGTGCAGCGCGAAATCACGGAGCGCGGGGCGGTGCCGGGGGTAAGGCCGTGAGCGGACCGACCGAAGGGAAGCCCGCTGGTGAACCCGGGGCGGCTCCGAAGCGCGCCCATCGCCTGCGCCTCCATCCAGCGCCGGCACTGCTGATGGGCGCGGCGGTTCTGGCATCCCTGTGGGTGACGGGCGTGCTGACCGGGAAGGCGGAGGTGAACGCGACCTTCGTGGGCGTCCTCACGCCGGTCGCGGCGATCCTCGTGGGGCTCATCGTGTCAGCGATCGCGTACGGGATCTCGGGGAAGTCGAATCGCGTCTTTAACATCACGCTCGTGGTGTGCATGCTTGCCTTCTTTGGGTTTCTGGGTTGGATCTCCGTCAGGCGTGCGGAGAACGTCGAGCGGGGCCGGCAGCTCGTCGCGGAGGGGCAGAAAGCGGTAGAAGCTTCAAAGCGCGCGTCGCGCCGATTCGCGGACGACATGATCGCGGGCGCAAAGAAGTACCGCGCCGACGCCGATGCATTTGCGGCTGCGGGCGGGGTCAGGCCGGCAACTCTCACGGAGGACGCCGAAATTGCCAGCCGCCTGACGCTGGCGAAAGCGATGCAGGGCAGCAACCGCAACAACTGCGCCATCATCACGAGCGCCGAGGCCAAGTACCTTCAAGTGCTCCGGCAGGAAGGGTGCCCGGACGAGCACCTCGGGAGGCTCGTCGCCGAGTTCCGCGGCGAACTGGGTGACTTGGGCGATGCCGTCAAGGACTGCGAGTTCCGCACCCAGACGGCTGATGCGACGGTCGCTTATCTCGAGTTCCTGCATGCTAGGGCGGGCAAGTTCTCGTTCAGCGATGGTTCGTACGAGTTCGAAGAAGACGCGGACGTCGAGGAGTTCGAGAGGCTGCGGAAGGCAATGGTCGCGGCTGCCAAGGCCGAGGCCGAGCACTTCAGAGGGCGGAAAAGCTCCGGGCCGCGTCGGTAAGCCGGGCTCCTGTTATCCTGCCCCTGCATGTCTCTTTTCCCTTCGGCCTACAAAGAGGATGACCCTTTCAACGTATGGATGAAGCGGGCAGCGCCGATCGCCGTGCTCGTCCTGCTCCCGCTGGTCATCCTGCTTCAGCAGCTGACGTCGTCGTTCCACTCGCAGACGACCAACGCGCCGATGGCGGAGGTCGTTCGGAGTGAGGACGTGCCCGACCCGGGCGTCGCGGACCTGACCGTCACGTCGAAGATGCTGGTAAAGCAGGTATTCCACGTACTGCACCGCAACGACCCTTCAGGTAAGTCGAGCCGGCAGCCTTGGGGTGACATCGAGCATCCGGACCGCTGGGACGGGATCGCAGTCCCGCGCGAGGTCGCGAGGGAGGCGATCACCGACATCGACAGGCTGGCGGTCAGCCGCACCGACCGGTTCCGCGCGGCCATCGTCGCCGGGGAACTGCTCGGACCGGCGGAGACGGCCCAGCGGCTCCAGAAACTCTCGGAAGAGGCGAGCCCGGGCGGGGACCTGGCCAGGGACATCGGGTGGCTGAAGCCGTGGTACGAGAATGCCGCGAAGGGGAGGCTCGAGCCGCTGCCGGCGGAGGTGCAGGAGTCGCTTCGCTCGCGCCACGAGTGGTTCGCCGACCTCGCGCTTTCGCACCAGCAGCCCGCGGGCGAGCCGCTGCGGTGGGCGACGATGACCGGTGCGGGGAAGCTCAGCACCCTGCGAACGCTCATCAATCTGTGGGAATGGGTCGGGCTGTTCCTTGGCGTGGTCCTGGCCGTGATCCTGCTCCTGAAGATGCGCGGGCACAGCCACGGCATCCCGGTAACAACGGTGCCGCGCCACGTGTACGCGGAGGCGTTCGCGCTGTTCCTGCTGGGCTTTGTGACCATGGATTGCGTGGGCCTGCTTCTGCTCGGGGAGACGGCGGCGTGGGCGTTCGTGGTGCACGAGCTGATGCTGTGGACGGCCGTGCTGGCGGTGTTCTGCCCACTGCTGCGGGGGGTGACGGCGGAGGAGCTGCGCGTTGACATCGGGCTGACCGCGGGTGAGGACGGGATCGGGCGCGAGATCTCGGCAGGGCTGGTGGGGTACTTCGCGGGTGTGGCACTGCTCTTTGGGTACTACCTGCTGCTGGGCATGTTCACCGGTGATGCTGGCGAGGACCCGGCGACGGATACCAGGTTCCCGATGTTCGAGCAGCCGCTGAGCAACAGCTGGATCCCTGTAATCTTCGGGGCCATCAGCGCGTGCATCTGGGCGCCGGTGTTCGAGGAGATCTTCTTCCGCGGCTGCCTGCACCGGGCGTTCCCCACGAAGCTCCCGCTGGTCGCCCGCGTGCTGAGCAGCGCGGTGATCTTCGGGATCGTGCACCCGTACGGCACGCAGGGCATCATCCAGGTGGCGCTGGGCGGGCTGGTGTACGGCTACCTGCGGGAGTGGCGCGGGAGCATCATCGGGCCGATGCTGGCGCACGCGCTGCACAACGGCACCATCACCGCGGTGCAGATCGGGGTGCTGGTCGCGATCAAGTAGCCATCCCAAAGCCCAGGGATCATGATCCCTGGGCTTTCTTCGCATTCCACTCACTTCACCGGGTGCTTTTCGAGGTCCGCGCGGGCGGCCTCCAGCGCGACCAGCGAGTACGCTGTGATGAGCACCTTGTTGTCCTCCATCCAGCGGGCGCCGTCCTTCATGGGGCGGAATGAGCCGTCGGGCTCCTGGAGCTTGGCGAGCTGCTCGACCAGGTCCGCGGCCCAGCGGCGTTCGGTGGTGGAGCCGTCCTTGTTGACGACGCGGATGATCGGCTCGCCGTGGGCCTGCATGGCGCGGGCGAAGATCACGTAGTAGTAGTACAGGCCGTCCTCGCCCGCGCCGGGGTTCTCGGTCAGGGTGTAGTTGCGGCTGATCCAGTCCATCGCGGCCTGCACGCGGGGGTCGTCCTTCTTGAGCCCGGCGTACACGTAGCTCTTGAAGCCGGCGTAGGTCATCGAGCCGTAGGCGCGCAGGCGGCTGACCTTGGTGCCGTCGTCGAGGGTCTCCTCGACAGGGCCGAGGGTCGATTGCGTCTGGCCGACGCCGACCTCGTCCTTGTTGACGCTGGTGGCGTAGATGAAGCCGCCCTGCCTGCTGCCCTTGGCGTACGGCGCCTCGTTGATCTTCATGCCGTCGTGCTGCTCGATCATCTGCGTGCGCTGGAGGAACACGAGCGCCCGCTGGAACGCGGGGTCATCGCTTGGCACGCCGGAGTCGCGCAGGCCCTCGAGCACGAAGCCGGTGTTGGAGAGGTCGGGCCGGCCGTGCCTGCCGTAGCCCCAGCCGCCGTAGAAGGCGTGCGACTTGTCGACGGGGCGGGCGGACTCGCTGAGGTCCGGGCGGACAACGGCGCCCTCGCCGAACTGGAGGGTCTTGAGGAAGTCCTGCGCGTTCTTGATGACGGACTTCACCTGCGGCGGGCTGCTCACCTTTGAGAGCGCCGAGAGGCAGATGGCCGTGTTGTACGTGGGCAGCACCTTGTCGTAGATGCCGCCGTCGGGCTGCACCTTGTCGAGCATGTACTTAACGCCCGCGGCTACCGCCGGGTCGTCCTGCTTGATGCTCGGGTCCGACAGCATCCCCGATACCACCAGCCCGGTGATCGCCGGGAAACTCGGCCCCTGCGGGTTGACGGCCCAGCCGCCGCTGGCCTGGTCCTGCTGGCTCTTGAGGTAGGCGATGGCCTTCGCGGCCATGGCCGCGGCGTCGGGCTTGGCGGCGGGGGCGACGTTCGTCGCGGGTGCTGGCGCCGGCTGAACCTCGCCCACCACTCCGCCTGCGAACACCATCAACGCCACTGCCGCTGCTGCGAGACGCGTCATCTGAGTTCTCCTGCCATGAGGCACCCCTGGGACTATACGGCCCGTGCCCGAGACCGCTTCTCAACACTGAGCACCTCGGCGCATGCCACCACGGCGGCCATCTCTGTCCGCATCACGTGGGGACCGAACCGCGCGATGATCGCTCCCGCTCCGGCGGCCGCTTCCAACTCCGCGGGTTCCCAGCCGCCCTCGGGGCCGATCAGAAGCGTGATCGCGTCTGCGCCGGTGGGCTGATACTCGCCGCCGGAGGCGTCCGCGATCACCACTCTGCCGGTCTTCAGTGACTCGGCGAGCGACGCGATCGGCAGCAGTTGGAGCACGTGCGCGCGGCCGCACTGCTTCATCGCCTCGATCGCGACGCGGTGCAGCCGCTCCAGCTTGCCCTCGCGAGGGTCGACGACCGACCGGCGCGTCGACAAGGGTCGCCATGCCGCGGCGCCCACCTGCGAGAGCCCGTCGATGATCCACTCCAGCCGCTCGCCCTTGGGCACCGCGGCGGCAACGGTGACGAGTGGGGCCACCTGTGTGACGCGGTCGAGCGAGCCCACCTCCAGCCCCATGGCCCAGCCGTCGCGGGTTTTGTCGGTGGTCGCGATGCGGGTGCGGGCGACGCGCCCCTGGCCGTCGAGGACGTCGATGGCGTCCCCCACCGCCAGCCGTTTGACCCGCAGGGCGTGGTGGGCCTCCTCCCCCGTCACGGTTATCAGCCCTGATTCCACGGTCTCGAGGCTGGGAAAGTACACTCGATGGCCCATCCACCCTCCCGATGCCCCTTGAGTCCAGGCCTCACAACGCCGATCATCTTCCACGGTTATGACACCCGCGGCCGACAACAAGGGTACCGCCGCGCCGGATGGGACCCCCAACCTCCAGGCCGATATCGATTCCCTGCTCGGCAAGATCGACACCACGGCCAACCGCGTGGAGGCGGCGGCCGCGCCGGCGGCGGCGTTGTCGTCGGACGTGAAGTCGCTGCTGGACCAGCCGGCCCCGGCGCTGCCTTCCACGGAGGCGCTGCAGGCGCTGGACAACCTTGACGCCCAGCTTGCGGAGCTGACGGCGGAGCTGCTCGAGCCCAACAAGCCGGTGGCTCCGGTGGCAGAGCCAGAACAGCACGCGGCAGCGGCTGTAGTTCCGGCGGCGCCGCTCGCGCCCGCGGCACCGCCGGTGGCCGTGAAGCCGCCGAGTGCACCTGTCGTGCCGCCGGCTGCCGCGGCGGTTGCCAATCCGGCGAGTACTGCGAGTGCTCCGGCGGGCTCGCAACCCTCGATGGCGGCGATCGTGGAGGAACCCTCAACTACCGGCCCGCTCTTCCGTTTCTTTGAGCGGCTTTCGTCACCGCTTGCGAGCAGGCCGCGCCCCTTTCGTGTGGCGACAGGCCTGCTGGCCGTGAACACCCTGCTGCTTGCGGGTGGGGTGTGGGCGTACCTGTTGTTGCGGGAGCCTCCGGCGCCCACGCGCGGGCCGGCGTTCAATCTGGCGACGGACACGCTGCCGCGGCCGGTGGAGCCCTCGTCGGAGCAGCCAAAGGACAAGAAGGCGGACCCGAAGAAGTCCGGGGACAAGGCCAAGCCCGCGGGCGGCGGGCACTGAACTACGCTTCTCGCGTGCCCTTTGCGTTGCCTGTGAAAGACCTTGGGCGTGTCGCGTACGAGCCCGCGTACCAGGCCCAGCTTGCGCACCTGGAAGAGGTGATGGCGGCGCGGGAGTCGGGGCAGCCGAATCCGGGCTACCTGCTGCTGGTTGAGCATGACCCGGTGGTCACGATCTCGCGTCGTGCGGGGGCCGCCAACAACCTCATCGCAACGCCCCAGCTGCTCGCGCAGCACGGCGTCAACGTCGCCGAGACCGACCGCGGCGGGGACATCACCTATCACGGCCCCGGCCAGCTGGTCGCGTACCCGATCCTGGACCTCAACCTGCTGAACCTGGGGCTGCACGACTACATGCGGCTGCTGGAGCAGGCGGTGATGGACACGTGCGCCGCGTACGGACTGCGCACGCACCGCGATCCCAAGGCCACGGGTGTGTGGCTCGATTCGGCGATCCACGGGCAGCCGGCCAAGATCGCGGCGATGGGTGTGCGCGTCCGACGGTGGGTTTCGCTGCATGGCCTTGCCCTCAATGTGACCACCAACCTTGACCACTTCGGCCTGATCGTCCCGTGTGGCTTGGTGGGGCGGCCGGTGACCAGCATGCGGCAGCAGCTGGGGGAGAGGTGCCCGTCCTTCGAGGAGGTGAAGCGGACGCTGACGGAGGCGTTGACGCGGCTGGTGGGGGCGGCCGCGGTGGAAGCGTCCGAGAAGCGGGCGGGCATCCCCTGACCACGGGCTTCGCTACCTGAATCGGCCTTTCTGCCGTATCCTCTGGCCCGTGCCCCGCGCCTTCACACTCATCGAACTGCTGGTTGTCATCGCGATCATCGCGCTGCTGATCGGCATCCTGCTGCCGGCCCTCGGCGCCGCCCGCGCGGCCGCGCGGGTGACGCAGTGTGGCGCGCGTCTCCAGCAGCTGGGCGTCGGCACCGGCGCGTACCTCGTGGACTTCAAGGACACGCTGCCGCAGAAGATGGGCCCGCTGCCGGGCGGGGGCGAGGCGGTGATTGGCGCGCTGTTCGGCGGCAAGAAGGGGCAGCTGCCCTTCTACGGCATCGACACCATCGGGGCCGAGGGGCGGCCGCTGAACGCGTACGTGAACGACTCCAAGGTGCCGCCCGACGCCGACCCCGAGGTCGTCCAGCTGCCGTTCTTCAAGTCGCCGGTGGACAAGGGCGCGGAGGACACCGGCGTGCCCATCCCGGGCATGGACAAGACGCAGTCGATGTACGACCTCGTCGGCTCCAGCTACACGCTCAACGACCACACGCTCGACGGCGAGGACCAGGCCACGCTCGTGCCGCTGGGCGGCGGCAAGATGCCGATGGTGAACAACACCAGCAAGACGTGGATGATCGGCACGCACACGATCTACAACTACCAGCAGGGCGGGGATAAGGGCATGTACTGGTTTAAGAAGGGCCAGGTCGAGGCCAACCTGCTGTACGTCGACGGCCACTCGCGCATGCGGGTGCGCGTGCCGGCGCCGCAGGGAACGGACTACGGGAATGTGACGGCGGATTACACGTTCAGGCCGTGAGGTTTGGGCAGCGTGTGTTTGTGGGCGGTTCCGGGCCTCCGCATGCCCATCAGCACATGAACTCCCCGGATTGGTTCGCCAACCGCCCGGATAAACCGCGCAGATCGCACAGACAAGCACAAGGGGGTGGGGGTCCATGCCCGCGCGCCGCCGGCGCGCGACGATGCGCCGCCGCCGTATCGTCGCGCGCCGCCGCTGTACGACGATGCGCTATGACTGTGTCGTCGCGCGCCGGGGGTGTACGACGATGCGCCCCGGCTGTGTCTTCGTATGGCAACGGCGCGTCGTCGTTTCCCGGGGGCAAGCGGGGCGATGGTGCGGGCGCGTCGTCGTACAGCGGGACCATCATGGCAATCCGTGATGGGTGCCATCAACCGCCGCGGCGAGTGACGCCGCGCCAAACCCGCGGCGTCGGTCCGCGGCGCATTAATGGTCTTCGCCGCGACCCACGCCCAACCATCGATTGCGCCGTCCAGTTCCTGTGCCACCCGCTCGACCATGCGGTTACTGAAAAGCTGACGGTTTGCGCAATCACCTGACCCCTCGTCGTCCGTATATATGGGCATGACAATCGCTGAGCGGATTGAGTGCATCGAATGGCTGGATAAACGGGTACCCGGAATGCGGGGCGCATGGCTGCCGCCTTGGGGGGCCAAGCTCACCTTCGTCTGCACGAAGCCCGACGGGGCACTCGTGGGATATGACAAGGACAACCGGTTCGTGCCCATCGGTTCTTTGGAGCGGCTCCAGTCCCTGGTTGAGGCCAGAGGCTGAAAGAGGTAGTCTTCGCCGTATGCGCTGGATTATTGCGATCGCCTCCATCATTCTCGTCGGGGCCGGCGGGCATGCGTTATTCGGCCATCTAAAGGAGAAGAGGTGGAGGGAGACCGAGGTGCGCTGCCTTACGCTAATGATGGACGCCTACACGGCCGACAGCCGTCGCCGCGAGGAGTACATCAAACTCAAACCGAAACAGACGCTGGATGGTGAGTTCAACATTGGCAGCGTGAGCCAATGGAAGGTGCGCCGAATTCTTGACGGGACGCGTTTCGAAGCGGTGCCGGACGAACGGTTCCAGTTTCGTACACCGCCCGAAGGCCCCTTCACGTTCCGCCTTGCTGAGGTCCGCGCAATTGGGACCGAAACACAGGCAACTCGACGCCTGGCAGCCCTGTTAGACCCGGGCATTGACTGGTCCGTCGCGATCGAGTTCGACGACCCCAGGTCGCCTCGCAAGGACGCCAATGGATGCTACGTCGTGTATACATGGGGGATGGACGGCATGACGAACGCAGAGTTGATCGCGTATGGGCGGGCCGAGCGCGACCTGAGCGATGGCGTTGGGAGATACTCGTCGACGCTTGATACGGCGGAGATCTGCGGAGCGCTCCGGAAGTCGCTCCGCGATTAGGGCCGCATTTGATTCGGGGGGTGTCGAAGACGCCACGCCCCGGCTGAAGCCGTGCGCCGCTTCCGCGGCCGAGGCAGGAGGCGATGCAAAGCGTCGACTTGTGTCCGCGGAAAGAAGCATGCTCACGCAGAACAGTGAGCATGCCATCCTTTGTCTGAACTCGATGTCCGACTTCCCACTTCCGACTTCGCCTAGAGGGCTTCGCGTTCCAGGTCCCTGATGGCGCTTCTGTTTTTGAGCCTGTAGGGCGCCGTCATCTTGTCGATGATGAGGACGCCGTCGAGGTGGTCGAACTCGTGCTGCCAGCAGCGGGCGAGGAGGCCGGTGGCGGTGTGGGTGAACTGGTTGCCCTCGATGTCGAGGGCGGTGATGGTGATGGTGGGTGGGCGGAGGACGTCGCCGCGGATGTCGGGGAGGCTGAGGCAGCCTTCTTCATAGGGCTCGACGCCGCCGGTGGGTTTCGACAGGACGGGGTTGATGTAGACCTGCGGGCCGTGGGTGGCGCTGGGGGGGGTGGGCGGGTTTGCGTGGGGGTCGCCGGTTGCGGAGCGGCCCTCGCCCTCGGGGATGTCAACCACGAAGAGCCGCCAGGGGAGCCCGACCTGGGGGGCGGCGAGGCCGATGCCCTCCTCCTCGACCATGATGCGCAGCATGGCCTTGGCGACCGCGCGTACCTCGTCGTTCACCTGCGGGACGGGGCGGGCCTTCTGCCGCAGGATGGGGTCGGGGTAGGTGCGGAGGCGGAGGGACTTGGGGTCGATGGGTGCGGGATTGGCGGGATCGGGGGGCATCTTGAAATCGTATGGAACGTAAAGCGAACGCGGAGGTCGCGGAAGCGGCGGAGGCACGCGGAGAGAGCCAGGGGGAGTAGGAACAGAACGCAGAGTTCGCAGAGGGCGTCGGAGGAAGACGGAGGGAGGCCGGGGATTGCCCGATTCAGCCTCGGCTCCGCGCCCCTCCGCTCCCGTCCGCGTACTCCGCGTTCTCTTCCCGCCGGATCAGGAGGAAGGCAACAATGCGGGCCTGAGCCGGTTTCACTAGAATCACGGCCCCCGCGGCTCCCGGGCCGGACGACCCCACCGCTCACCACCAGAAGGAATCTGTTTTGGCGTTCTTCGGAAAGAAAACAGCTACCGGCTTCCCCGACGACGACGGTCCTGACAAGGACAAAGACAAGGACAAGGCTCCCATTGTCTTCTCGCCCGAGAAGGCGACCAAGTTCTTCGAGCACGCCCGCACGGTGGAGGAGACGGGCAACCTCCAGTACGCGATCCAGCTGTGGCTGAACGGGCTGCGGTGGGACCCGGGGTCGATGACGGGCTTACAAGGGTTCTTCGCGGCGGTGCCGAAGTTCCTCAATGACCCCGCGAGCAAGAAGGGCCTTGATAAAGACGTCATCAAGAGCGTGTCGGGCAAGACGGACGTCGACAAGTTCCTGCTGGCGATCCTGGAGTGGGCCCTGAAGCCCAAGGAGGCGACGCTGGCGGTGCGGGCGTTTGAGGCGACGGCGAAGGTCGGGCAGCCCGAGCCGACGCTGTGGGTGGGCGACCGGGCGTTCGCGACGGCGATCAGCCAGCCCAAGCCGCGGAAAGACCTGATCATGAAGTGCTGCGAGAGCTTCGAGCGCGTGGGGTCGTTCGACCGCGCGATCAAGGCGGCGGAGGCGGCGCACCGCGTGGACCCGACGGACGGGCAGCTGGGGGCGTACATCCGGACGCTGGCGGCCCAGGCGACGATGGCGCGCGGCGGGTATGAGCGGTCGGGCGAGGCGGGCGGGTTCCGGCAGAACATCCGCGATGCGGACAAGCAGCGGATGCTGGAGGACTCTGAGCGGATCGTCAAGACCGACGAGACGATCGACCGGCTGCTGGTGGCGGCGGTCGAGGAGTACAAGAAGCGGCCCACGGACCTGCCGACGATCGACAAGCTGGGCAAGCTGCTGCTAGAGCGCGGGCGGCCGAGCGACGAAGAGAAGGCGTGGAAGCTGTTCATGGAGGCGTTCGAGGCGACCAAGCAGTTCCGCTTCCGCGAGCAGGCGGGTGATATCCGCATCCGGCAGAGCCGCCGCAAGGTGGTCGAGCTGCAGCAGATGCTGGAGAAGGCGCCGGAGAACGAGATGGTGCAGCGGATGCTGGCCCAGCAGCAGACCGACCACGCGAACCTGGAGCTCGAGGAGCACAAGCTGCGGGTGGCGAACTACCCGACGGACCTGGTGCGGAAGTTCGAGCTTGGGAAGCGGTACTACAACGCGGGGCGGTACAACGAGGCGGTGGAGCTGTTCCAGGAGAGCCAGCAGGACCCCAAGAACCGGGCACCCAGCCTGCTGTACCTGGGGCAGTCGTTCCTGAACATCGGGTGGAACGACGAGGCGGTGGAGACCTTCCGGCGCGGGCTCGAGATGCGTGAGACGTCCGCGGAGATGCAGTTGGAGATGCGGTACTCGCTGATGGTGGCGCTGCAGCAGAAGGCGACCGAGACGCGGGACCTGGCGACGCTGGAGGAGGCGGACAAGATCGCGTCGGGGATCGCGGTGCAGTCCATCAGCTTCAAGGACATTCGGGCGCGGCGGGAGCAGATCAAGAAGGCCCTGACGGAGCTGCGGGCGAAGTAAAAGGATTGAACCACAGAGGCACAGAGACACAGAGAGGAGTGTCTTTGTCTTCGTGATTATCTTCCATCCCAACTGCCTTTCTCTGTGCCTCTGTGTCTCTGTGGTTAGTCTTTGGGGTTCGTTCCGATTGCCGCCGATCATCGCCATCATCCCGGCCCGCATGGCCTCGACGCGTCTGCCGGGGAAGATGCTGCTTGATCGCACCGGGAACCCGCTGGTGGAGCACGTGTACGAGGCGGTGAAGCGGGCGGGGTCGCTGTCGCGGGTGGTGGTGGCGACCGACGACCGGCGGATCGAGGAGGCGGTGAAGGGGTTCGGCGGCGACGCGGTGATGACGAGCATCGAGCATCCCAATGGGACGAGCCGGCTGGCGGAGGCCGCGGCGAGGCTGCGGCTCGGTGATGATGCGGTGGTCGTGAATGTGCAGGGGGATGAGCCGGAGATCGAGCCCGCGGTGATCGACGCGGCGGTTGAGGTGATGCTCAGCGGCGGGTGTGAGGTCGCCACGGTGGCGTCGCCCTTCATGCCCGGCGAGGACCCGGCGAATCCAAATATTGTGAAGGTCGTGACGGGGGCGGACCGGCACGCGCTGTACTTCTCGCGGTCGCTGATCCCGCACCCGCGGGCGGGCGGGACGGCGGTCGCGCCGCTGAAGCACGTGGGGCTGTACGTGTACCAGCGGGCGTTCCTGTCGCAGTACGTGCACCTGCCGCCGACGCCGCTGGAGCAGTGCGAGATGCTCGAGCAGCTGCGCGTCCTGGAGCACGGGTACCGGATCGGCGTGGCGGTGAGGGCGTGCGCAACGCAGGGGATTGATACCCCGGAGCAGTATGAGGCGTTTGTCGCGCGTTGGAAGGCGCGGCGGGGCTAACAACCGGGGAGGCGGGCTTTCAGCCCGCACTCAAGTCTTCGCTTTCTCCCTGGGAGCGCATGCAGATTGAACGGAGAGGGCTGCGGGCTGAAAGCCCGCCTCCCCGGTCCTGAGTCCTCACCCGCCGTTGCTCTTTGCGTCGATCTTCTCCAGCCACTCGCTGTACATCGCCCGGTGCTCCTCGGAGCGCGGGGCTTCGGCGGCACTGCGCAGCGCCTCTGCGGCGCGGGGGTCGTCAATCTCCGCCAGCGCGTCGCCGGCCGCGCGTTGAGTGCGCAGCTGGCGGTCGTGCAGCAGGTCGGTGAGGGTGCGGATGGCCAGGTCCTTGTTCTGACGCGCGAGCTTCGCCATCGCGGCCACGGCCGTGGGGCGTGTACGCGAGTCGTTGCCCGGCATGCTGTAGGCGATCGCGTGCTGGATGGTGTCGGGGGCGTCGAGCTTGGCGAGGGCGTCGAGCGCGGCCTGGCGGATGGCATCGCTCTGTGATTCCACTCTGAGAGCCGCGAGCACGGCGGGCAGTGTGTGCGAGGTCTTCGCGTCGGCAAGAGCGCGGATGGCTGCGGCGCGGACCTTGGTGCTCTTGTCCTTGGCGGCGCGCTCGGCGAGCTGTGCCCCGATGGCGTCGCGGGCGCGAGAGTTGTCCTTCAGCGGATCGGAGTTGGCGACCTGGGCGAGGGCCTCGGTGGTGGTGACGCGCACCTCCCAGTGGTCGGTCGCGGTGGTGGCGAGGGATCGCACGTCGGCGTGGGCGCCGCGAGCGACAAGTGCACGCACGGCCTCCTGCCGCAGTCGATAATGGAGGGCACGGTCGTGCACGACGCGGCTGAGGGCAGCGGCGGCCTGCATCGATACCGGCCCGCTCTGCGAAGAAAGCGTGCGGCACGCCTGCACGCGGCTGTAGAGCGTGGGACCATTGGCGATCTGCCGCAGCAGGGCGGGCTCCTCCTGCTTGATGGTGATCCCGGCGAGCACGTGCATGTCGGGGTCGACCGCAATGAACACGGGCTCCTGGTCGAGCTTGGTTGACCAGGTGGCCGTGCGGCCGGTCACCGCGGCCTCGTGCTGCTGCAAGGCCGCGGAGCCGGTGCTGATAGCGATAGGCAGGTCGAACTCGAAGGCCGGGTTGTCGCCGTTGATCGGCTGAGTCTGCTCGACCGTGACGGTCAGGGTGCTGCTGGCCGCGTCCCAGGCGGGTGTCACGGTCAGCAGCGGCACGCCGGGGCGGGTGCACCACTGGGTGAAGAACTGCTCGAGCGAGCGGCCGGAGACCTCCTCGAGCGCGTAGCGCAGGTCCGAGGTCTCGGTGGTCTTGAGGGCGTAACGCTGCGTGTAGAGCCGCACGCCCGCGAAGAACTGCTCATCGCCCAGCTCGCGGCGCAGCATGTGGAGGACCGAGGCGCCCTTGCCGTAGGGGTTCGCGGGGCGGCGGAAGACTTCCCACGGGTGCGTGTAGACCTTGCTGGCCATGCCCTGCGCGGCCGGCGCCTCAGCCTTGTCCGCGCCGATCACGCCGTCGAACTGGCCGATCATCTCGGCCTCGTAGCGGTCGCGCCCGTCGCGGTGCTCGAACCACAGGTCGGTCATGTAGGTCGCGAAGCCCTCGTTGAGCCAGATGTGCTCCCACGAGTTGCACGTCGCGAGGTCGCCGAACCACTGGTGCGCGAGCTCGTGGCTGATCAGGCCGTCGAGGTCATGGTCGATCAGGGCATCGGGGCGGAACACGGCCGTGTCGTACAGCGTCGTGGCCGAGGTGTTCTCCATGCCGCCGGCGCCGAAGTTCCACACCACCAGCTGCGCGTACCGCGCCCAGGGGTAGGGCTGGCCGGTGACGCGCTCGAAGAAGGTGACCATGTCCCTGGTGCGGCCGTAGGTCCCCTGCACCCAGGGGCCCTGGCCCGGCGGCACGTACACGGGCATCGAGAGCTGCTTGGAACCGACGTCGACCACATCGAACTTGCCGACCACCAGCGACACGAGGTACGGCACGTGCGGCTTGTCCTGCACCCAGTGGAACGTGTCGTAGGGCCTCATCCGCTGGTCGCCCGCGGCGGTCTTCGCCGTGCGGATCTCGCGGCGCCGATCCGCCAGGTAGCCGTTGCCGCTGACGGTGTAGCCGGCGGGCACGGTCACCAGCAGCTCGGTCGTCAGGCGCTCGTTGGGGAAGTCGCGGCAGGGGAACCAGAAGCTGTTGGTCTCGGGCTGGCCTTGCGTGTGCAGCTGCGCGGGGCGGCCGGGGAACGCGGGGGACTCGGGTGTCCAGATCAGGCCGAGGGCCGGGTCGTTGGCGCTGTACTCGGTGATGAGCTCGCCAATCTCGCCGGGCTGGAGCGCCGGCGCGAACGTGACGGTGAGCGCCCGCCCGTCGTGCGAGAAGCGCGTTTCACGCCCTGCCATCGCCACCGACGCGATGCTGAGTCCGCGAGCATCGAGCGTGAGCGTCTCCAGCGGCTGGCCGAGGGCGGCGAGCCGCAGCGACTGCGTGGCCGTGAAGCGCGGCGTGTTCATGTCCTCGATCAGGATCTCCAGCCGCATGTGCGTGAGGTCGGCGAGGCGGTGCGGGGGGAAGTTCCGCAGGTCGCGCCCGCTGTCCTCGTCGAACGCGGCGGACTTGGCAGCGGGGACGAAGAGGGTGCGGCCTTCGAGGCAGCCCTCGTGACCGCCGCCCGCGAGCGCGGGGAGGGCGAGGTCGGCGGCAAGAGCGAGCAGCAGCACGCGCGAGAGGGCGGTGCGGGCGGTCGGGTGGGTCAGGCGGGGCATCGACACATCTCCGTTGGTCGGTTAGTCGCGGGCGGCGAGCGCGTCGGCCGCGGCCTGCTTGAGGAGTTCATCGGCGTTTGCGTCAGAGGCGATTCGTGCGAGCAGTTCCTGCGCGCCCGGGCTGTCGACCGCGCGCAGGTGGTCGACCGCACGACATCGGGCCGCGAGCGTCGGGCCGTGCTCGGCCTCGTGCCGCCACATCGCCTCGGGCTTCTCAACCTTCACGGCCGCGAGCACGGTCAGGTTGGGGTCAACCGACAGGTCAACGGGCTTTCCAGGCAGCTTGATCGACCCGCTCGCGGTGCGCGCGTCCATGTCGATGTGCAGCCAGCGGCTATCGGTGTCGGTCAGCTTGATCAGCACCGGGACGGTGATGGCGTACGCGGGGTTGTGGCGGTCGATCTTCTGGGTCTGCTCGACGTTCAGGGTCAGCATGCCGCTCGCCTCGTCCCACGCCTGCGTCACGGAGAGCCGCGGCAGCCCGGGCCGGCGCGTCCACTGGTCGAAGAACCGCTCCAGGCTCTGCCCCGAGACCTCCTCGAGCACGCGCCGGTAGTCGTCGGTCTCGACGCTCTTGTACGCGAACCGCCGCAGGAAAAGCGTCGTGCCCTCGAAGAAGGCCTTGTCACCCAGCCGCTGCCGCAGCATGTGCAGCACCATCGCGCCCTTGGAGTAGGGGTCGTCGGACTTCATGAACACGCTGTCGGGGTTCTTGTAGCGGTTGCTGACGACCGCGGGCGCGACCGGTGCGTGGCCGCGGTTGCGGCGCTGCTGGCTCCGGGCGAGCGAGAGGATGGTCTTGTGGTACGCCGCGCGGGCCTTCTCCTCGCCGTCCTTCGACCCCTTGTGGGCGTTCCACAGGGCCTCGGAGTACGTCGCCCAGCCTTCCTGAATCCACAGGTGGTCCCACGACTTGCACGTGATCAGGTCGCCGAACCACTGGTGCGCCAGCTCGTGGCTCAGCAGGTCATCGAACGTCCCCTCGGGCGCGTCCATCGTCACCATGCGGGCGTTCAGCAGCGTGCAGCTGGTGTTCTCCATGCCGCCGGCGGCGAAGTCGCGCACGTTGCACTGGGCGTACTTGTCCCAGGGGTAGGGCACGCCGAACCGCTCCTCGAAGAAACGCATCATCTCCGGCACACCCGCGAAGGTGCGGCGGATGTTGTCCTCGGTGCCGATGGGCGTAAAGACCGGCATCGGCACCCGCGGCGAGGAGCCGTCAGCCTCGATGAGATCCACGCGGGCGAGCCGCCCCACCACAAGCGTCACGAGGTAGGCCGTGTGCGATTGATCCTGTCGCCAGTGCCACTTCGTGCGCCCGGGGAGCCCCGCCTCTTGCGAGACCAGGCGGCCGTTCGACACCACCTCGTACCCATCCTCGACGTCCACAACCAGCTCCGTCGTGAGCTTCTCCGATGGGTGGTCCAGGCACGGGAACCACCGGCTGTTCAGCTCCGCCTCGCCCTGGGCGTGGATCTGCGGGGACTGCTCGGTCAGCCCCTTGCCGTCCTTGCGGGCGCGGCTGTAGGTCAGCCCCTCGCCCTTGTTCTTGCCGAAGTCGACCGTGTACTGGAGCGTGAGGTCCGCGGCCGCGCCCCTGGGCAGCTCACGGGGAAAGGTCACCACCAGCTTCTTGCCCTGCTGCTCGAAGCGGCAGGGGTCGCCGTTGAGCAGCGCCTGGGTGACCGACGGGCCGTTGCAGTCCAGCGTGATCCGCGAGCGGCCGGCGCCGACCGGGGCGATCGTGAGCGTTTCCACGCCCTCCAGGTACGGCTTGCCCATGTCCGGGAAGGTGAGCTCCAGCCGCATGTGGATGTGGTCGAAGAGGCGGTCCTTGGGCCACGTGGCCAGCAGACGGCCGGTCTCGTCGTCGATCCGCGGGTCGGATTCGGGCGTGGTCTGGGCCGCGGCGGGGGCCCATGAAAGCCCGGCGAGCGCCAGGGCCAGGATGAAGCGTGCGTTCATGGGCCTAGCTTATCGCACCCGGGCCATTCACTCATCCCGGCCTGTCCCGCGGAGGGGGCGACTGCGGGCGCGAGATATGCACACAAGCCCGTCTGGGGCTCGCGTTTGCCGCGCCCTCCTGATACGATGTGCTATGCCCCCCTCGCCCAGCCAGAACCCCGGCCAGCCCGAGCCTAAACCCTTTCAACAACACGGTTCCCCCACCTCTTCACCGGGTCCCAAGCGGCTGAACCTTCAGGCCAACCCGGAGCGGTCCGCGTGCCTGGCCGACCTGGCCGAGACATCGACCGACAGCGAGTTCTACAGCCCGATCCCGGAGGGCTATCAGCGGGGTGCGCACAAGTACGTAATCGTGCTGGGCACGGTCATGTCCGGGCTGGGCAAAGGCATCTTCGCGAGCAGCCTGGCCAAGATGCTGAAGGAGAAGGGCCTCGCGGTCGCCCCCATCAAGATGGAGGGCTACCTCAACATCGACTCGGGCACGCTCAACCCCTACCGGCACGGCGAGGTGTTTGTCCTTGACGACGGCACCGAGTGCGACATGGACCTGGGCACGTACGAGCGGCTGCTGGACCAGAACCTCAGCAAGCGGAACTTCATCACCAGCGGGCAGATCTTCGGCGAGATCCTGGAGCGCGAGCGGCGGGGCGCGTACCTGGGGCGTGACGTGCAGATGATCCCCCACGTCACCGGCGAGGTGAAGCGGAAGCTACGCGAGCTCGCTGTGAGAGGTGACGGCACCAAGCCGGCCGACGTGGTGTTCGTCGAGGTCGGCGGCACGGTGGGCGACTACGAGAACGGGTTCTACATCGAGGCGATGCGCGAGCTGGCGTTCGAGGAGGGCCCGGGCTCGTGCTGCTTCGTGGCCCTGACGTACATCATCGAACCGCCCGCGCTGGGCGAGCAGAAGAGCAAGGCGGCGCAGCTGGGCATCAAGCGGCTGATGGAAGCGGGCATCCAGCCGCACATCATCGCGTGCCGTGCGGACCACCCCGTGGGCGAGAAGGTGGCGCAGAAGATCGCGATGTTCAGCAACGTGCCGCTGCGGCGCGTGTTCAGCCTGCACGACCGCGAGAGCATCTACACCATCCCCGAAGAGATGCGGATGGAGGGGCTCGACCGCGAGATCCTTTCGATCCTCAATCTGCACGACAAGGTGGACTTCGCCCAGGAGGACCGCCATCGTGAGCGCTGGACCGGCTTTGTGCGCCGCCTGACCGCCAAGAAGCAGCGCAGCGTCCGCATCGGCGTTGCCGGCAAGTACGCCAACCTCCGCGATGCGTACGCGTCCATCGACAAGGCCATCGAGCACTGCTCGGCCAACCTTGGAACGCGCGTGGAGATGGAGTTCCTGGACACCACCGACGTGACCGACTCCTCCGTCGAGACCGAGTTCGCGGGGCTCGACGGCGTCATCGTCCCCGGCGGGTTCGGCACCCGCGGCGTTGAGGGCAAGATCGCCTGCGTGAAGTACTGCCGTGAGCGGGGGCTGCCGTACCTGGGCATCTGCCTTGGGTTCCAGGTGGCGGTGATCGAGTTTGCCCGCAATGTGCTGGGGCTGACGGGCGCCTCATCGACCGAGTTCCACCCTACCGCGCCGCACCCGGTGATCAGCGAGCTCCCGGAGCAGAAGCAGATCGAGGGGCTGGGCGGCACGATGCGGCTGGGCGCTCAGGACATGACGGTGGTGCCGGGGACCATCGCGTCGTACCTGTTCGGCGGGAAGGCGAGCGTGCGCGAGCGGTTCCGCCACCGCTACGAGGTGGACCCGCAGTACATCGAGCGGCTGGAGGCCGCGGGCATGGTGTTCAGCGGCAAGCACCCGACGCGCCCGATCATGCAGATGATGGAGCTGCGGCAGCCGGGCAGCGGCCCCGAGACGCCAGGCGGCCCTGTCGTCACGCACCCGTTCTTCATCGGCGGGCAGTTCCACCCTGAGCTGACCAGCCGACCGCTGCGCCCGCAGCCGATGTTCATGGGTTTGGTGGCCGCGGCGATCCAGCGGAAGTACGGGGCGTCGATCGACCCGCGCGACCCGTGGGCGGCGGACCTCAACCGTTGGATGATCCAGGCGAAGGCACAGGCGGCGACGACGGTTTGATTCTGGGTGGCCAGCCGCTCCGCGGCGGCTGACTTGAGACGTCACAGAGTCGCCTCACGCCTTCGGAGCCGCACGGTCAACACCCGCCGCGGAGCGGCGGGCAACCCATGGTTACTTGAGGCTTCCCGCCGGGAACCACAGCGCCAGCACATCGGCCTCGGGAAGCGGCAGCAGCTCGAGAACGATTCGGTACAGGCCGTCGGAGTGGTACTCGCACTCGATGACCTTGCCCATGAGCGGCGTGGGCTTGGCGTCGATGAGGTGCACGGCCACGAGCATCAGCCGCTTGGGGTAGCTCATGCGGCGCGACAGCACCACGATGTGCGAGCGGCTGAGCGTCTGGGCGCGGGCCGCCCACGCGG
>Ga0196963_10000186_pt1 | contig 62322 bp, 43 predicted proteins | sample S1_5metaG_FD_148600 | JGI IMG/M metagenome (GOLD analysis project Ga0196963, IMG submission 148600) | Soil microbial communities from Anza Borrego desert, Southern California, United States - S1_5 | ecosystem: Environmental > Terrestrial > Soil > Desert | place: USA: California | collected... | reverse complement strand
GAGTTTCAATGTTCCCGACGTCGGCACACCGATCCACTCCGAGCCGTTCCAGCGCCGCACTGGCGGAGGCGTGCCGGTGGATCCCGCATACAACGCGCCCTGAAACCACTTGAGGTCGACCACCGAGCCATTGTGCGAACCTACCGGGTGCCATGATTGCCCCGCCAACATTGAAACTCGAGAAGGAAATGGTGACCGGCCTGCATAGAGCGTATCTCCCACGACCTCAAGCGCCGTGCCGCGAGCCCAGTAGATGTCAGGGGGTGCCGGGTCGACCCATGTGGTCCCGTCCCACTTCATGACGCCCACAGCGGGTGTGTTTGTGTACTGGCCGCAGACGTACACCTCACCGCCGTGGAGCACTGTGTCATGTCCGATGGGGTTAGATGCCTCTGAAGTTGTAGGGTCATACAAACCACTTCCCATCGGCTGGAGCGAAGTTCCGTCCCATCGCGCGACCATGTTCGCCCGGCGACCTCCGGCGACGCCGAGATTCCCGCCGTGAAAGACCACGCCGTTCTCTGCGTCGAGTGCCATCGCACCCGCGTTGTGACTAAAGCCCTTTGCAAATGTCCCCCAACGTGCTCCGTCCCACGTGAGCAGCGCGCTGACGGCCTGAATACCGCTGTTCAAATAGCCAACACCGCCGCCGACCACAAGAACGCCGTTGTGGACAACAGCGCGTTGGTCCATTCCGGCGCCGACCATCAGCGGATCAACACTGTCATTCAACGCGACCCATTGCGCGCCGTCCCACGCCGCCGCGGCCGTTTCGATGAAAGGACCATTGTCAATCCGAATCGACTGCGTCCCAAGGATGACAAGCTTGCCTTGGTATGACACGACAACGTTGATGGGGCCGCCGCTTGTCAACGCGCCGGGGAGGAACTCCCACGCGCCCACGCCGTATCTCGCGGCTAGACGCTGCACACCGGCGCCGTCGGTCATCCACCCCGCGCCATAAACCGACCCATCATGTACCGTGAACGCCTTCACCACCGACGACGCCGGGTTGGTGTTGCCGACGATCGCCTGCCACCCGGCCGCCGTTGTCCACGTCGCCGCATCATTCGTCGTAATGCCCGAGACACTCGTGAAGTTCCCGCCCACGAAGAGCCGTCCGTCGTGCACGAAGAGCGCCTCGACCGATGCCGTCCCGCCGGCGAGCGCATCCACCCCCGTACCAAGCGCGGACCACGCCGAGCCATCCCATCGCGCGATCGCCCGCGTGCCGGGAACGCCGCCCGCTGCTGTGAAGACACCGACCACAATCAGCGCACCGTCGTAGACGGCCAGCGCCCGCACGTCGCCGTTCACACCGGCGCCAAGGCCGACCCACTGGGCGCCGTTGTAGCGCGCGAGGTAGGACACGCCCGCTCCGAAACTGCCGGCCGCGTGGTATTCACCGTTAAACTGCTCGACCCCTTGAATCCACGAGGACGACGTCGGCATCGGCGCCGGCGCGGTCCATTCCTGCCCGTTCCAGACCGCGAGGCTGGTGATCGGCCAGCCTTCAATATTGACAAAGCTGCCCGCGGCAAGCAAGTGCTGCCCCAACGGTCCGTCACCATCCGGATCAAACGACTTCAGGACGCGGATCGGCGCGCCGGATGAGCCGCTTTGGAGGATGCCCGGCGTCGGCCACCCCGGCAGCCATTGCGTCGTGCATTGCGCCCGCGCGTCCGCCGCGGCGACGCCGACCATGCCGCAAACCACCAGGTGGATGAACAACCGGATCATGCCGCGCATGGGCCCTCCCAAAGCAGCACGATACCCGATCCGGGTGAGATGGCAAGCGTGTTTCTTCGGCCCGTAGCGGCCGAGAACAGCGTCGGCGCGTGCTACACCATGTGGCCACCCGGCCACTCGGTCACTCGGTCACTCGACCACGTTCTTACTCCGGCTTGCCGCCGCTCGTGTCGTAGACCCACGCCTCCGCCGCGCGGCTCCAGTTCAGCACCTCGCCGGGGGCGAAGAAGAGACGCAGCTCGCGCTCCGCCGCCTCGGGGCTGTCGCTGCCGTGGATGAGGTTGAAGGAGTTGGAGACGCCGAAGTCGCCGCGGATCGTCCCCGCCGCCGCCTTGCTCCCGAACGTCGCGCCCATCATGTTGCGGCAGACGGTGATCGCGCCGTTGCCCCGGATCGCGAGCACGAGCACCGGGCTGCTCGTCATGAAGCGCACGAGCCCGGCGTAGAAGGGCTTGGACTGGTGGGCTTCGTAGTGCGTCGCGGCGAGCTGCTGGCTGATCTGCATCATCTTGCAGCCGACGACCTGAAGGCCCTTGTCCTCGAAGCGGCCGATGATGCGGCCCATGAGCCCGCGCTGCACCGCGTCGGGCTTCAGGATGATGAGCGTCGTCTCCATGCGTTCCTCCCTTGGGCGGCAAGGATAGCAGCAAACGGGCCGCGGAACCGCGCGACCGGGTGACGCAGTGACGTTGAGGAGGTGAGCAGGTGGAGAGATGAGCAGGTGAAGAAGAGTGCTACGCCGCGCGGCAGAAACGCTGCGCCGCCATTCGATTTCCTCTCTGTCTTCCTCTTCTTCTCTCTGTCTTGCTCTGTGTTCCCGCGGCCGTTGCTTACGCAACTGTCATCGCATCCAGAAACTGATCCAGGAACCGTTTCGTGAACGTCTCCACCGCGCCCGCCGTTGCTGTCGCGTCGATGCCCCAGAGGCTCGCCACCGGCGTCCCCGCGCTCGCGCCCATCTGCACGACCATCACGCCGTCCACGGCGAAGACGCTCGGCAAGCGGTCGGCGAGGTACGCCGCGAGCGCGTTGACGCCCGGGCCGCCGACGCTGATCGTCGGGAGCGTGCGCAGGCGGTCCTGGTTCAGGTACCAGACATCCGAACAGACGACGACGCGCCGCCCCGCCTCCGCGACGTCCGCGAGTTCCCGGACGACGCGCTCGCGGAGGTGGTACGCGAGCGGGCGGTCCGATTCCTCCGCCGTCAGGTGCGCGCCCGTGACGATCACAACGAGGGGGTCGGGGGGCGTGCCCTGCGCGGGGCGTCGCCGGGACGGGCGGTTGTCTTCATTCGCCGGCATTTCGCAAGACATCGGACGCATCGCCGGGAACAATCCAGAATCATGGCAGAGACCCCCGGCGCTCAAACCCCCGCTCCGCCGACGCTCGAGAAGCAGCCCGCCAAGGCGCCGCCGGAGACGCTGCCGCCCTTCAAAGTGCTCCTGCACAACGACGACGTGAACGAGGCGCTCTATGTCGCCGCGACGCTCATCGCGCTCACGCCCCTCAACAAGCAGGACGCGGTGAAGGTCATGATCGAGGCGCACAAGAAGGGCGTGGCCCTCGTGCTCACGACCCATAAGGAGCGCGCGGAGCTCTACTGCGAGCAGCTCGCCAGCAAGGGCCTCACCGCGACGTGCGAGCCGGCGTGAGCCGCCGAACGCCGTTTTCGCGGACGTCGCCCGCTCCGCGACGCCGGGCCGCAATCTCGCTTTCCATCGCCGCCGCGTCAACCGAGCTCGGGTGATTTTCTCCCGCGCGCCCGCCCCGACGCCGCCGCGTACGGCACGCCCCGCGCGCACGGGCGCCTTTGCCCACGCGGCCCGGTCCACCGCGCAACGGCGCGAACGCGACGCTCCGCGTCACCCCGCGCCACAACACCGCCGATGCTCTTTCCGCCGCGGCGGGGTTTGGCCCGCCGTCAACACCGGGAGCGTGGACGATGCATCACCTTCACCTCGGCGAACTCCTTGTCCGCAACGGCCTGATGACCCCCGCGCAGCGCGACGCCGTCCTTGAAGCGCAGCGGTCGCGGGGCGGGCCCTTCGGCGCTATCGCCGAGGAGATGTTCGGGATCTCGCCCGGCGCCGTCGAGGAGGCGTGGGCCGAGCAGTACGCGTCCTTCGCGCCGACGGTCGACCCGCGCGTCGTACCGATCACCGACCGCACCCTCGAGGTCATCTCGCGCCGGCAGGCGTGGCAGTTCCGCGTCCTGCCGCTCGAGCTGCGGCACGACGGCCTCGTCGTGTGCACGACGCAGGAGGGTCTGGTGCGCGCCCTGCGCTTCGCGGGCTGGCGGCTGGGCCACCAGTGCCGCTTCGTGCTCACCCAGCCGATGCGACTGGGCGAAGCGCTCTGCACCTACTACCCGATGGCCGGGATGACCCCCGAGAGCGTCTGCGGCAAGGTGGGCGTCTAAGCGGCCCGAAAGGGCGGGTTTTCACGCACGCATCCCCGGTGTTTTCGTATACTTGGGGCCAATGCCCGCCGCTCGCTCGAAGGCGAAAACGCCCCCCACCGCCCCGATCCGCACCATCTCCTTCGTCTCCCTCGGCTGCCCCAAGAACCTGGTGGACAGCGAGAAGATGCTGGGCCTCCTCGCCGAGGCCGGGCTGTCGCCCGTCTCCGCCTCCGTGACCGGGGGTGACGACTTCACGGGGGCCGACGCCGTCGTGGTCAACACCTGCGGCTTTCTCGAGGCGAGCAAGGACGAGTCTCTCTCCATCATCAAGGAAGCGATCGCGGCCAAGGAGCGGGGCGAGGTGAAGCGCGTCGTCGTCGCCGGCTGCCTCGTGCAGCGCCATCGGGCCAAGATGCTCGAGTGGGCCCCGGGCATCGACGCCATGGTCGGCGTTTTCGACCGCGACCGGATCGTCGAGGCCGTGAAGGGCAAGGGGGGCGAGCGCGCCGAGGCCGAGAGCCCGCACAAGTACTGGATCGCGGGCAACGCCCTCGTCGCCGCGGGCGAGCGGGGGATGAAGACCGTCGGCCTCACCGTCAACGGCAAGGACGGCAACGGCATCGGCTACTTCGAGGACGACTCGGCCCGCCTGCGCCTGACGCCCCGCCATTACGCCTACCTGCGCGTCAGCGAGGGGTGCAACCAGAACTGCGCCTTCTGCACGATCCCGAGCATCCGGGGCAAGATGCGCAGCAAGCCGGTCGAGCGCATCGTCGGCGAGGCGCGCGAACTCCTCCTCGACGGCGCGTTCGAGCTCCTCCTCATCGGCCAGGACACGACGAGCTACGGCAACGACATCGGCTACGCGCCCGGGCTCCCCGGCCTCCTGCGCGAGCTGGCCAGGGCCGCGAAGGAGACCAGCGGCGCCGCGTGGCTCCGGCTGATGTACGCCTACCCCAGCAACTTCGGCGACGACGTCGTGGACGCCTTCGGCGAGCTCGCGGCGAACGGCCCGCTCCTCCCGTACCTCGACATCCCGCTGCAGCACGCGAGCGACCGCGTGCTGCACCTCATGCGCCGCAACGTCACCCGCGCCAAGCAGGCCGACGTCGTGACGAAGCTGCGCGGGCGCGTGCCGGGCATGGCGATCCGCACGACCTTCATCAGCGGGTTCCCCGGCGAGACCGAGGACGACCACAAGCAGCTCCTCGACTTCATCGGCGAGATGCGCTTCGAGAACGTCGGCGTCTTCGAGTACAGCCGCGAGGAAGGGACCGTCGCGGGGACGATGGAGGCGGACCCGGCGCTCGCCGTGCCCGACGAGGTCAAGGCCCGCCGACGCGACGAGGTGATGGAGCTGCAGCAGAAGATCGTCTTCGAGCGCAACGCCGCGATCGCCGGCGCGTTCGACGAGAAGAACCCGCGCGACAACGCCGGCAGGGTGCGCGCGCGAACCGCGGACATCCTGATCGACGCGCCCCTCCGCGTTCAAGGCCGAAAAACCGCGGGCGTCTCCCGCGGCGGCTCGCTCTACCAGGGCCGCACCACCGCCCAGGCGCCGCAGGTGGACGGCGTCACCTTCGTGCAGTCGCGAGAGAAGCTCGCGCCGGGCGAGCTCGTCCGCTGCGCCGTCGTCGGCTGGGACGGCTACGACCTCGTCGCCAAGCCCGTCGCCGAGTTCGACGCGGCGGTCCCCCTGCGGGTGCTGCGGTGATCCCGAGGCGGGCGCTCGTCACCGCCCTCGCGATGAGCATCGCGGCGTTCGTCGGTTGCAAGCAGAAGTCTTCCGAGGCGACGGAGCCGAACGCGCCGGCGACCCGCATCGTGAGCCTCAGCCCCGCCGCGAGCGTCATCGTCCGCGACCTTGGCCGCGAGCGCGACATCGTCGGCCGCCACGCTTTCGACTACGTCGTCAGCCAGAAGCTCCCCGTCTGCGGCGACCAGGCGGGCATCGACTACGAGTCGCTGCTCGCAGCGCGGCCGACGCACGTTCTCGCCGAGTGGGGGGCCAAGCGGCTCCCCGCGCGCCTGGGCGAACTCGCCGCCGAACGAGGCTGGAAGGTGGTGAACCTCGAGTTCCTGACGCTCGACGACGTACGTCGCTCCGCGCGCGACGTCGCCGCGGCGTTGAACGCCGAGACGACCGAGCAGGCCGCCTCGCTCAACACCCGCCTCGCTCTCCTCGGCGTCGGCAGCGATATCGACACCGGCCGCACGGTGCTCCTGCTCGTCTCGACGTCCCCCGTCGGCGCGCTCGGGCCGGGCACGCTCCACCAGCAGCTCGTGCGCGCCATCGGCGCCGCGCCCGTGCCGCGAGACGGCCCCGGCTATACCGAGCTCACGCACGAGGACCTCAAGGCCCTGGACCCCTGGGCGATCGTTGTCCTTATCCCGCGCCCGCCGCGCGACGCCACGCACGTCGAGGCCGTGAACAACACCGACGACCCTTTCGCGCCCCTCCGGCCACTCGGCCTGCGCGCCGTGAGCGAAGACCGCGCCGTGGTCATCGACGATCCGCTCTGCCTGATCCCGAGCACGTCGATCCTCTCCCTGGCTCAGCGCCTCGAAACGCTCGTCGAGCGCTGGAGCATCGCGATGCCGGAGCCGACGTCGGGAACGTGATCGGCGACTACCTTCTGCTAGAATCGCGGCCCATGTCGGCCGGCACGCCCACCCCGAGCGCCCACGACCCCGTCGCGGTCCTGCGCGCCCGCTTCGCCGGCGCGATCAAGGCCGCGTTCCCGGCCGTCGGCGACGACGCCGACCCCGCGATCGCGCCCGCCAAGAGCCCGGAGCACGGGGACTTCCAGTGCAACGCCGCGATGGCGCTCGCGAAGCGCGTCGGCAAGCCGCCGCGCGAGGTCGCCAAGGCCATCATCGCGCACGCGGGCATCGCCGACCTCTGCGAGCCCCTCACCGACGCCTCCATCGCCGGCCCGGGCTTCATCAACGTGCGCCTGCGGGCCGACGCCCTCGGCGCCGCCCTGGTCGCGATGGACACGCCCGACCTCGGCGTTGAGCGCGCGGCCGACGTGCAGACCATCGTCGTCGACCTGATGGGCGTCAATCTCGCCAAGCAGATGCACGTCGGGCACCTGCGCAGCCCGATCATCGGCGACGCGATCGCGCGCCTCTTCGAGCGGCAGGGGCACAGGGTCATCCGCCAGAACCACGTCGGCGACTGGGGCCTCAACATCGCCATGACGACGGCCCGCGTCATGCGCCTCGCCGACGCGGGGCGTCTCGATCTCGACAGGCTCACGCTCGACGACCTCGACCTCGCGTACACCGCGGCGCAGCGCGAGTGCCAGCGCGACCTCGCCGGCCTCGAGGCGGCGAAGCGCTGGGGCATGGGCCCCAAGGCCGTCGCCGAGCTGGAGGCGCAGGTGGAGGGGGCGACCGCCGCGTTCGCGGATGCGCGGCGCACCCTCCTCGCCCTCCAGCAGAAAGAGCCCCACACCTACGCCGTGTGGCGGAAGATCTACGACATCACCATGAGGGTGTGCGTGGACGTCTGCGCCATGCTCAACGTCGCGGTGACGGACGCCGACTCGGCCGGCGAGAGCAGCTACGCCGACGAGCTCGCGCCGATGGTCGAGGACCTCGTCGAGCGCGGCGTCGCCGTCGAGGACCAGGGCGCGCTCATCATCCGCCTCGACAACCCGCCCCCGGGCGAGACGCCCATCAAGGAGCCGTGCCTCATCCGCAAGTCCGACGGCGGCTGGCTCTACGCGACGACCGACATCTGCGCCGTGCGGCGGCGCGTGCAGAAGCTGGGGGCGCACAGGGCCGTCTACGCCGTGGACGCGCGGCAGGCGCTCCACCTCGCGCAGGTCTACCTCGCGAGCAAGATCGCCGGCTACGCCACGCACCCCGCCACCGGCCGATTCGCGCGCCTGGAGCACGCGGCGTTCGGCAGCGTGATGGGCGAGGACGGCCGCCCCTTCAAGACGCGCTCCGGCGACACCGTGCGCCTGGCCGACCTCATCAGGGAGACCTTCGACCGCGCCGGCGCCGCCGTGCGGTCCAAGAGCGAGGCGAGGGGCGCCGCCCTCGCCGACGACGAGCTCGCCCGCACGGCGCGGGCCGTGGGCATCGCCGCGCTCAAGTACGCGGATCTCTCCACCGACCGTGCCAAGGACTACATCTTCAGCTTCGACCGCATGCTCGCGTTCGAGGGGGACACCGGCCCGTACCTCCTCTACGCCCTCGTGCGCATCAAGAACATCTTCCGCAAGGGCAAAGAGGCCGGGGTCGCCGCGGGCGAGGCGCCCTTTCACGTCCGCGAACCCGCGGAGAAGCAGCTCGCCCTCGCGCTGCTGCGGTACCCGGCCGCGATCGCCGCCGCCGCCAACGCGCTCGAGCCCCACCGGCTCTGCCAGTTCCTCTACGAGCTCGCGGGCGCCTTCGCCGCCTTCTACGACAAGTGCCCCGTGCTCAACGCCCCAGACGACGCGACGCGCGGCGCGCGCCTCCGCCTGTGCGCCCTCACCGGACGCGTGCTCGAGGACGGTCTGGCCGTCCTCGGCATCCCCGCGGCGGAGCGGATGTGACACGGCGCGAGAACCACCCGCACGCGGCCGTCGCGGCGCGCTATCTGACCGCGGGCATTCCCGGCATCGGCGGCGTTCTCAAGGAGCGGCCGGAGGACTTCCTCGTGGACGAGGTGCCCCTCTACACCCCGAGCGGCGACGGCGAGCACCTCTACCTGATCGTGCAGAAGCGCGAGATGAGCACACTGGAGATGGTGAGCGTCGTCGCCCGCCACTTCGGCGTCCCCACGAAAGCGGTCGGCTACGCCGGCCTCAAGGACAAGCACGCGATCACGCGCCAGTCCGTCTCCGTCTACCTGCCCGGCAGGAGCGACGCCGACCTCGCGCCCCTCGAGCACGACCGCATCGCGATCGCGGGCGCCGAGCGTCACACCAACAAGCTGCGCCCCGGCCACCTCAGGGGCAACCGCTTCTCCATCCGCGTGCGGGGCGTCGAGCCCACGCGCGTGCGCGACGCGCACCGCGCGCTGATGGAGCTCGCGCGCATCGGCGCGCCCAACCGCGTCGGGCTCCAGCGCTTCGGCTTGCTCGGGAACAACCACCTGATCGGCCGCGCGATCATCCGCGGCGAGTTCGACACCGCCGTGCGTGAGCTCCTCGGCCCGAGCGAAGCGCACCCCGACTTCAACCGCGAGGCGCGCGACCTCTTCGCGCGAGGGCTGTTCCGCGAGGCGATCCGGCGGTACCCGATGCAGGCGAAGGCCGAGACGCGCGTGCTGCACCAGCTCTCGCTGGGCAGGTCCGCGGAGGGCGCGATCCTCACCCTCGACGAGACCACCCTCCGCTTCTGGCTCACCGCCTTCCAGAGCGCCGTCTTCAACGCCGTGCTCGACGAGCGCATCGAGGCCGGGACGCTCGCGGCCCTCGCCCCCGGCGACGTCGCGATCAAGCACGACAACCTCGCGGCCTTCACCGTCGACGACGCCACCGCCGCCGCGGCCGAGACGCCCGAGCGCCTCGCCTCCTTTTCGATCAGCCCGTCGGGCCCCATGTGGGCGGCGTCGATGCTCCGCGCAAGCGGCGCGACGGCGGAGCGCGAGGCCGCGGCCCTCGCCCGGTTCGGCGTCACGACCGACGCGCTCGACACCTTCGACCGCGGGTTCCGTTACCCGCTGGAGGGCAAGCGCCGCCCCCTGCGCGTCCCGATCATCGACCCCGAGGTCGAGGGTGGCGTGGACGAGCACGGCCCTTATGTCCGCTGCGCCTTCGAGCTCCCGCGCGGCGCGTTCGCGACCGTCGTGATGGACGAGATCATGAAGAACGCCGCCGCGTCGACCGCCGACGAGGGCGCGTAGCCGCGCGCCGCGTGCTTGACGGGCCCGTACGCGAGCGCGGGGCGATTGACCCGGCGCCGCCGAGCGCGATCGCGCCGATCTCAGGCTTCAGCGCGTCACCTCGTCACACGCCGGCGGCGCGGCCGCGGTCGTCCCTCGAACCGCCTGCGTACGGGAAAAGGGTGGCCAACGGGACTCGAACCCGCGACCCCCGGGATCACAACCCGGTGCTCTAACCAACTGAGCTATGGCCACCGTCGCGCCGTCCCGTCGTCGGGATGGGCCGCAATCGTACGCATGCGCACAGGGGAAAACCCGTCGCGAGCCGAACTACCATCGCCTCCCGGCGAGGTCGTTCCGGCCGGGATCGCAACCCGGCGGCGGCGATGGGCGAGGCGGACGGATCCGCGGGCCCGGCCGGCGCACGTCCCGCACGTCTTTTCCCGGAGTTCTCGATGGCCTCGGCGCTCGACCGTCTCGACGTTTCGTCCCCGCGCGTTTTCCGCAACCTCTCATCCGCCGAGCTCGTCGAGCGGGCGATCGCCGCGGGCGAGGGGCAGCTCGCCGCCAACGGCGCGCTCTGCTGCCTCACCGGCGACCGCACCGGCCGCAGCCCCAAGGACAAGCACCTCGAGGACACTCCCGACATCCACAACAAGATCTGGTGGGGCAAGGTCAACACGCCCATCACGCCGGCGCAGTTCGACGCGGCCCTCGAGATCGCCGTCAACCACCTCAATTCGCGCCCGCGCGCGTACGTCTTCGAGGGCTACGCCGGCGCCGACGCCAAGCACCGCCTGGGCGTCCAGGTGGTGACCGAGCAGGCCTGGCACTCTCTCTTCGCGAGCACGCTCTTCATCCGTCAGGGCACCAAAGCCGCGGGCGTCCTCGTGAACGAGGAGGACGACGCGATGAGCACGCCGCTCCCGAGCTTCAAGAAGGACTGGACGATTCTCAACGCCGGCAAGCGCCGCCTCACCGCCGAAGAGCAGGCGAGGATGGGCTACAAGGCGCCCGTCCTCATCGCCCAGAGCCTCGCCCGCAAGATCGTCGTCATCCTCGGCACCGAGTACGCCGGCGAGATGAAGAAGAGCATCTTTTACGCGATGAACTACGACATGCCGGAGGTGGGCGTCTTCCCGATGCACTGCTCCTGCAACGTCGACAAGGCCACGGGCGGGAACGCCGCCCTCTTCTTCGGCCTCTCCGGCACCGGCAAGACCACGCTCTCCGCCGATCCCAACCGCGCCCTCGTCGGCGACGACGAGCACGGCTGGAGCGACGCCGGCGTCTTCAACTTCGAGGGCGGCTGTTACGCGAAGTGCATCAAGCTGAGCCGCGAGGGCGAGCCGCAGATCTGGAACGCGATCCGCTTCGGGAGCGTGCTCGAGAACACCGTGGTCGACCCGGCCACGCGCGTGCCCGACTACGACAGCGACAAGTACACGGAGAACACCCGCGTCACGTACCCGGTGGACTTCATCGAGAACGCGGTCATCCCGAGCGTCTGCGGCCACCCCAGGAACATCATCTTCCTGACGGCCGACGCCTACGGCGTCATGCCGCCCGTCGCGAAACTCACGCCCGAGCAGGCGATGTACTACTTTATCAACGGGTACACCAGCAAGCTCGCGGGCACCGAGGCCGGCGTGAAGGAGCCGCAGCCCAACTTCTCGCCCTGCTTCGGCGGCGTCTTCCTGCCCCGCCCGCCCGTCCTCTACGCCCAGCAGCTCGCCTCGAAAATCAAGGAGCACGGCACCAACGTCTGGCTGCTCAATACCGGCTGGACCGGCGGCGGCTACGGCACGGGCTCGCGCTTCAAGCTCGCGTACACGCGCGCCTTCGTCAGCGCGATCCTCGACGGCTCCCTCGCCAAGGCGCAGTACCAGACCGATCCCATCTTCGGCCTGCACCTGCCGACTTCCGTGCCCGGCGTGCCCGGCGAGGTCCTCATGCCGCGCAACACGTGGAAGGACGGCGGCGCCTACGACGGCGCGGCCCGCAAGCTCGCCGCCGCCTTCCGGGAGAACGACAAGCAGTTCGACATGCCTGAGGCCGTGCGCGGCGCGGGGCCGAGGGGGTGACCGGGGCCTCGACCGACGACTGATAACAACGCCCCCGCGATACCGGGGGCGTTTGTGTTTCTTCATTCTTGGGGATAGCGCTTGCATCCCCGGGCCTCTCCACTAGACTGGTGCCCCTGAAACGGCCAAGAACGGCCGGGGTTCGATCTGTTCACGAGAGAGAGGTCTCCATGCTCAAGCTGACGTTGCGTTGCTCCATCGCCGCCGCGCTCCTGGCCCCTGCCGCTCACGCGGGCACGATGCTTCAGCCCGCCGCCGCCTCGACCAATATGGGCTGGTTCAACACGTACGAGCCCTTCCGCGCCATCAACCAGTCGGGCCTCGCCGCGACGTACACCAGCGGCGTCACCGACTTCGCGACGTTCGCGTCCACGACCGGCACCGTGAACGGGGGCTCCAGCTTCACCGGCTGGTACTCGCAAGCGAACACCACCACCGGCAACTTCGACTTCGACCTCGGCGGCACGTTCGCCATCGACGGCTTCGCGCTGTGGAACGACCCGCAGGCCTCGCCGAACCAGGGCGTCAACAGCTTCACGCTTCTCGCCGACGACAACGCGGCCTTCAGCTCGCCCGTGAACCTCGGCACGTTCAGCGCCGTGGACGGCATCCCGAACGCCACGAACTTCGGCCAGCAGTTCTCGTTCGCGGCGACCTCGGCATCGCACGTGCGCATGGTCATCAACTCCAACCACGGCAGCACGCTCACCACCGGCTTCGTCGAGGCGGCCTTCAGCCAAGTTCCCTCGCCCGCTTCGCTCGCGCTCCTCGGCCCGGCCGCGCTCCTCGCGACGCGCCGCCGCCGCGGGGTGTGAGCCGTCGCGCGGAGCGATCGGTGCGAGATGTCTCATCAGGGCGGGGGCTTTCGGGCCCCCGTCTTCTTTTGCGCCATCGCGACGTGAATCGCCGAGCATCTGAGCGCCTCGTGCCGCGGCGCGTCACCGCGCCGGGCCAGGCATGCTGTCGCCCGATCTGTCGACGGGGCCCCTCGCGGTTGCTCCTTGCGGCCATCATCGTGCGGCTCGGCTCGCCGTGCGACCGTCACGCCGGCACTAGCCGTTTATGCCGCCACCAGATGAGCGCGAGACCGGCGATGTACACGCCGCCGAGGATGCCCGCGAGAAGGCGCGATCTGTCGTTCCAGTAAACGGGCTGAGGACTTCCGGCTCGTGAGTTATACCTCGGCCCGCCCCCGCTGGTCCACGATCCATCAACGGTCAGCGCGCCGATATCGGTTCTCGACACCGTCCGCGAGAATGTGCTGCGCGAAATCGCGGCCGGGTCGGCGAGGCACAGGTCGAGCAGCTTCTTCGTGTCCTGCATCGCGCGTCGCACCCCGGTGTGCGACGTGTCAATCCCGGCGGATGTGTACCACGCACGGACGAAGTCATCCGTTTTTCCCGCGAGGCTGCCCGACCGGGGCGACGCTTCGCCGGGCAGGTTCGCGACGAACGACTGCTTCGCCGGGTCGATGGTGATGTCCGCGCCCACCTCGGAACCATCCTTGCGGAGCACGAGCACGGCTTCACCTTCGATGAGACGCCCCATGCGGTCCAAGAGCACTTCGACCGAAACCTCGAGCCGGAAGGCGAGCGCATCGGGTTGGTCGTCGGCTCCGGCGCGCTGCGGCCAGAAGCCGGCGTTGGGACGGAGCGTGCCGGCGACACTGTCCGCCTTGACGTTGAAGACGGCCACTTGCGCGGCGCGCGACGCGCTCCGGGTCACCTGCCGCCAGCCCTGATTCGCGGCGAGCCCGACGATCGTCGTCCACGCCAGCAGCGCGACGCCCAGCCCGCCCCGCGAGCGCACCAGCAGCGCCGGGGTCGTGATGCCGACGCGGTCGTAGCTCGCGCCGCACTCCGGGCATCGCGATGCGGGGCCCGCGTCTTTCGCGACGGCGTGGTGGCACGCGCCGCAGCAACACGCGCGCCGCGCGTCGGGGGGCACGACGAGCGTCCGGAAGAGAATCCACGCGCACAGCAACACGGCGAGCGTGGCGAACCCATACCCCAGCCACGAGGACAATTCCGTCGCCCAGTCGCTGCCTGCCCATGCGCCCATGCGACGCTCCCTTTGCGGGGCATCATACCGAGAAACCACGGTTGAGCCGACCGAGGAACTCGCGGCGCGGTCCCGTAACACCGCCGCCGCGGCGGTTTTGCTTGAACCTTCGCCTTTCTGTGGTATGCTCTCGGCCCCGCGGGGCAGCACGCCCGCGCACGAGGAGAGAGATGATGCGATTGCTCGCCGCGAGTCTGGTTCTGGCCGCCGTCTCCTCCGCCAACGCGTCGGTCGTCAACGGTGGGTTCGAGGCCCCCGGCACCGGCTTCCGCAGCGTCGGACCAGGCCAGACATGGGGCAACTGGACGTGCGCGGGGCCGAACGACATCGAGTTCGTGCACGCGACGCAGAACCCGAACCTTCCGGGGCTGGAGTTCTCGGCGTATGAAGGTTCGTACTGGATCGACCTGACGGGCGTGGGCGCGCCGAGCGCGATCTACCAGGACGTCGCGACGACCGCGGGCCAGATGTACGACATCTCGTTCGCGCTGTCGGGCAACCCGTACAGCGGCCCGCAGATCATGAACCTGAGCGTGCTGTGGAACGGCGCCGTCGTCGGCACGTTCTCGCACAACACGACGGGGCACAGCGGGCAGGACATGGGGTGGACGCTGCGCAGCGTGATCGTCACGGGCACGGGCAACGACCGGCTGACGTTCCGCGGCACCTCCGGCGTCGCCGCGGCGGGCGCCGCCATCGATGCTGTAAGCATGGTCCCCGTCCCCGCGCCGGCCGGCGTGGCGTTCATCGTCCCCGCCGCGCTCCTCGCCGCCCGCCGCCGCCGCGGAAACTGACGCGCAAACGCGACGGCATCATCACCGAGCGATGCGTTCTCACCTTGCCCCGCGCCGGCGGGGAGGGCGGCGCCGTAGCCACCGGTGATGGGCTTTTTCTTCGGTGGTGTGCCCGTCTCTGCGCTCGTTCGCTTCTTCGTCACGCCGCCGCGCGCTCGTCGCGCACCGCCGGACGCCGCAGCGCTTGGGCCAACCCGCGCAGCACCAGCGTGCGGTCCAGCGGCCGCACCAGCACCGCCGCGAACGGCAGCTTCTCGACGAGCCGTCGCGTCGCCGGCTCGCGGTCGCGCGCCACCAGCACCACACTGTCCGCGTCGCCGCTCTGCAGGATGCGCAGCACGCGCCCCCCCGCCTCCGCCGGGCCCGCGTTGTCGAACACCATCGCCGCCCGCCGCGGCGAGCCGCGCTGCTCGCGCGCCGGGAACTCCCCCGCGTAGAGCGACACGTGCGTCCCGCGCAGCGCGAGCCGCACCAGGTCCGCGTCCCCCTCGCTCGCGCCCGAGAGCACCACGTCCCCCACCACCGCCGCGGGCGCCACGCTCTCGAATTCAAACTGGTTCGAGAGCGGGTCGCGGCCCACGAACATCCCCGCGTCCACCGCCGTCTCGAACATGATCCCCAGCTCGAACTTCCCGTCCTCCTCGCGGCTGCGCACCACCATCCCGCGCAGCTCCACCAGCACGCCCGCCCGCGTGGGCAGCGACACCGTCACCTGCGATAACGCCGGCACCGACTTGTCCACCGTCACGCCGACGCCCGAGCCTGAAATGTTCGAGCAGCGCGCAAGCAGCGGGTCCATCGGCGCATCCTCCGCGCCCGTGTCCGGCACCACCAGCGCCAGCCCGTGGAACGGCCATCGCGTCCGCTCACGCCGGTGCGTCGCGCCGTCGAAGTGCCCTCCCTGGCTTCCCATCGATCGCTCCTCGCGCCGCGCCGGTGCACGCCGCGGCATGGAGAACATCGGTTTGCCCGCGATCCGTGAAAGTCGTTTCATGCGCCGGCAGTGACAACCTACCTGAAAGGTGGTTCGTCTTTACCGGCGTTTCCCGAAAGGTGGTGGAGCCGGGCTTTCCGGACCACGAACATCGGTCACGCCGCGGCCTTGCCGCCGCGCTTGCACGCCGCGATCAGCTCCCGCAGCGCTGTCCCGGTCCGTGCCAGGTCCGCCCCGTTCTCACCGATCGCGTGCGCGACCTGGTCCGCCACCTTGGCGATCTGGTGCAGCCCGATCGACGGTGCGCACCCCTTGATCTGGATGCAGATCGTCCGCACCGTCTGCCCGTCATTCCCCGCCAGCGCCGCCTCCAGCCGCCCGCCGAGCCGCGCCAGCACGTCCGCCACCGCGTCGCTGTGGATGCCCGTGTCGATCACCCTGTCCGGCGCGTCCTCCGTGGTGCGGTGCACGAGCAGGCGCTCCGCGATCGTCCGCATCAACGGCTGCTGCCCCAGCGGCTTGGTCATCAGACCCACGTCCGGCAAGTCCACGCCGCCGGCGCGCATCAGCCCCACCGGGTCCGCCGTCACGACGAGCGCCGGCCACCGATGCCCCGCGTTGCGCAGGCGCTGCAGCACGTCGACACCGGAGATCCCCGGCAGTCGCCAGTCCGCGACGACAAGGTCGTACGAGCCCGCCTCCGCCAGCCGCAGCCCCTCCTCGCCCGTCGTCGCCACCTCGATAATGACCGACGTCTCCCGGAGGAAGTGCCGGAAAATCCGCACATCCACCTCGTTGTCCTCGATCAGCAGCAGCTTGCCCTTGAGTTTCTCGGCGTTCACGTTCTCGAGCGAGAAGAGCTCGTTGCCCGTGTCGCCCCCCAGGAAGTCGCGCAGATCGATCTGCTGCGAAAACTGCACGCCCATCTCGTGCAGGACGCCCCGCCGGTGCTGGCACCGGCGCACCGTCCCCTCAACGCGCATCGCCTTGCCGTTGAGCCGCGGCAGCCACAGCTCGAGCGTTGAGCCCGGGTGCACGAACGCGTTGTGCAACAGGCTGCACCCGCCGCGCGACAGGTTGCGGCACGCCAGCTTCAGCGTGACCTCGGCGCCGCTCGGCTGTGATAGGACCACCCGGATCGTGGCGTGGCGGAAGGGCCACCGGCTGAACTCACGCCGCACCGGAGGCTTGTTCTTGTCCCCCGCTTCGAGCTTCTCCACGAGCGACACGAGGTCGCGCTGATTGAGATTAAGCGTGTTCGGGCGCTCCGCCGCGGTGATCTTCAGTCCGCGGTTGTTGCTCGGAACAGCCATAAGCCTCCCCACACGCCGCGCGCCGCCGCACGGCCCCGGGAGAGTTCTTCGACCGCCCGCGCGCGGTGCTGCACCCGGCTGTATCGGCGGCGCGAGTTTTCACCGCTCCCCGGGGATCCGGTGCCGCGGAACACGGGTGCGCCGCCCGGGAGCGTCCGCAAACCGTGCGCGTTCTTTCGCCCGCCGGCGCCCCGAACGTCGATGAACAATCGCTTGTGGAGCGACCGTTCCAGGCAGCCAAGGCGGCCCTCCGCGCGCACGTGCGCGCGGCCCTGCGGGGGCTCTCCCCTGATGCCCGCCGCCTCGCCTCGCGCTCGCTCTGCGAGCGCCTCGCGGCGTTGGACGGCTGGCGGAACGCGCGCACGGTGATGGGGTTCGTGCCCCTCGCCGACGAACCGGACATTCTCCCCGCCCTGCACGCCGGGATGGCGTCGGGCGCGCGGGTCGCGTTGGTGCGGGCGGATTGGAAGAGCGGATCGATGGACGCAGCCGTGGTTGACAACCTGGACGCCGACCTGGTCGAGGCCGGCCCCGGCGTTCGCCAGCCGCGTGCGGACCTTCCCGCCGCCGATCTCGCGTCCATCGAGTGGGCCCTGGTGCCCGGCGTCGCCTTCGACGCCCGCGGCAACCGTCTGGGCCGGGGCGGCGGCTTCTACGACCGCTTCCTCGCCTTCGCACGCCGACCCGGTTGCACGCTCGCGGGCGCGTGCTTCGACGAACAATTGGTGGATACGGTACCGGCGGATCGGCAGGACTTGCGCGTGGACGTCGTCATCACGCCCTCGCGTGCGATCGCGGTGAACGCAGGCTGAAAAGGACTTGGCGCGGCGGAGGCCGCGTCCTCATGGAAGGGGACGAAGCATGGCATTGCCTTCTCAGACGGAACGGAACAACGACAGCAACCGCAGCGTCATGGCCCAGCCCGGCGGTGGCGACGGCGCGACCACACGCATCCTGCTGGTGGTCCTCGGCCTCGGCCTCCTCGCCGGCGGCATTTTCGCGTTCAGCACGATGAACAAGAAGGGCGAGCCTGCCAAGCAGGCCGAGGCGAACCCGGAGGCGGCGCCGGTCAACAGCCCGGCGGCGCCCGGGTCGCTCGCGAACAACGCCGCGCCGGTGACGGAGAAGAAGGACGAGCCGCTCAAGACGATTCCCTTCGGCGCGACGCCGCAGCAGGCGAACAGCAGCACCGGCACGCAGCCCACGATGGTCGCGCGGCAGCAGGGCGAGGCGCCGCAGACGAACACCGCGGTGAGCACGCCGACGAACGTCGCGTCGAACAACACCCTCGCGACGCCCGCGGGCACGACGCCGGGCGTCGGCTCGTCAACAACGCCGGGCACGACCGCCGCGAGCACGACCCCCGGCGCAGCACCGACAACGGGTCTGACGACGGACATGACGGTGCTGTCGATGATCGAGGCGGGCGACCGCGCGATGGCCGCGAACAAGCCGGTCGAGGCCCGCGCCGCGTACAGCAGGGTTATTCTCAGCAAGGACGCGGGCGAGGCGGACAAGGAAGCCATCCGCGGCAAGGTCGCGGCCATCAACCAGAACCTTCTGTTCTCGCCGACGATCGACCCGGCCGACTGGCTCGTCGAATCGTACAAGGTGCAGCCGGGCGACAGCCTTGTGCGCATCCGCGCCCGGCGCGAGCTCGCGACCGACTACCGGTTGATCCAGCGCGTCAACAAGCTCGCCAACCCCAACAACATCCGCGTGGGGCAGACGCTCAAGCTCGTCAAGGGCCCCTTCCACGCCGTGGTGACCAAGAGCGCGTACCGCGTGGACATCTTCGCCGGCAGCCCCGACGACCCGGCCAACTGGGTCTACGTCAAGAGCTATCGCTGCGGCCTGGGCGAGGACACGAGCCAGACCCCGGTGGGCAACTACATCATCAAGCGCGGCAGCAAGCTCGAGAACCCGCCGTGGGTCAACCCGCGCACGGGTGAGAAGTTCGCCGCGAACGACCCCAAGAACCCCATCGGCGAGTACTGGGTCGGCTGGCAGGGCCTGGGCGAGAGCAAGATCAACACCGGCTACGGCTTTCACGGCACCATCGAGCCCGACAGCATCGGCCAGAACAAGAGCATGGGGTGCGTGCGGTTGGGCGCGGCCGACGTCGCCGAGATCTTCGAACTGATGGCCGAGGAGATCAGCGTCGTGCGCGTGCTGCCGTGAGCGGCGAGGCGAGCAAGGAGCCCGACCGTGACGGCGGGCGCCCTTCGAACCAGGACGACTCGCGAACGACCCCGGGCAACCGTGGTCGCTTGCATTTCCTCCCTCGCGCCGTGCCGGCGGAAAAAGGCTGCACGCCGCGGCGGACGGGCGACGGGTCCTCGCTCCTTACTGACCGCTCTTCGGCGACCCACCCTCCGGGGCGGATCTTGCGGATGGCGCAAGAGCGTGAAGGCACGGAGCGAGTAGCTCGTTGTGCGCGGGGAGGAAGCGGCGGAGGGCCGCCGTAAGGCGTGTCGGCGCGGGCGGGAGTGACCGCCCGGGAGGGGCGGGGCGTCGGGGTCAGCACTTATCGGGACGGCCGGCCGCGATTATCTCGCGAAGTCGTGGTCGGGCAATGGGTTGAATCCCGCAATCCCTCTTCCGGTTGGGGACATTTGCGGGTATCCTGTTGGCGTGGCCGGTGCGGGCGCGATGCCGCTTCGCACGGCCAAGGTGGCGAAGCAGGAAGAGGAACCAAGGAGGTAGGGATGCGGCTGCGCGCGTTTGTCGGCGTCTGCACGGCGTCGGCGGGGTTGATCGTCTCGGCGGGCTCCGCCGTCGCACAGAGCAAGATCGAAGCCGGCGTCGCCGCCGAGGCCGGCGCGAACCGCGTCGCGGAGTGGACGCTGCTCGCGGACCACACGGACGCGGTGAAGGCGATGGCGGGCGCGGTTCGACCCCGCGTCTACCAGGCGCTGACCCTGGACGTGGCGGCGATGCGCGACGCGCTGGCGGCGGCGCCGCTGGAGACTGCGCAGGACGCGTGGGCCAACCCGGTGTACATCACGCTGCCGAACCCGGAGGGGGGCTCGAGCATCTTCGCGGTAGTGGAGAGCCCGGTGATGGAGGCGCCGCTGCAGGCGCAGTTCCCGGAGATCCGGACGTACGTGGGGCAGGGCGTCACGGAGCGGGAGTTCACGGTGCGGCTGGACATGACGCCGCGCGGATTCCACGCGCAGGTGCTGGGGGGCGAGGAGGGCGGGTGGTACATCGACCCGTTCGTGCGCGGGGGCCTCGAGCACTACACGGCGTACCGCAAGAGCGGGCTGGGCGCGCGGCACGGGTGGGCGTGCCACACGCACGACGAGGGGGGCGATGACGCGCCGGCGGGCGGCGCGGGCCCGGCGATGATCGGCCCCACGCTCAAGACGTTCCGGCTGGCGTGCGCCACGACCGGCGAATTCACGGCGTATCACGGCGGCACGGCGACGCTCGGTCTTTCCGCCGTGGTGACGGCGGTGAACCGCGTGAGCGGGATCTTCGAGATCGAGGCGGGCGCGCGGGTTGTCCTCGTCGCGAACAACAACACGATCGTGTACACGAGCCCGGTGACGGACCCGTTCACGGACCCGAACAACGTGGCGCTGGCGCAGTCGCAGCTTCAGACGCGCCTCAACAACGTGATCGGGGCGGCGAACTACGACGTCGGGCACGTGCTGCACCACGCGAACAACGGCGGCAACGCGGGCGGCATCGGCGTGCTGTGCAACGCGGCGAACAAGGGCAAGGGGTACACGAGCTACGACCCGCCGGAGGGGGACGCGTTCTCGGTCGACTATCTCGCCCACGAGCTCGGGCACCAGTTCAACGCGCGGCACATCTTCAACAACTGCACCGACGGGCCCGGGGACGACCCGACGCTGGCGATGGAGCCCGGCTCGGGCTCGACGATCATGAGCTACTCGGGCCTGTGCGGCGCGAACGACCTCCAGAACGCGTCGCTGCCGATGTTCCACTCGCTGAACTTCGACCAGATCCAGACGCACATCAACGGCGTGCCGTGCGGGACGACGTCGGCCACGGGCAACACGAACCCGGTGGTGAGCGCCGGGCCGGACCGCTCCGTGCCGATCTCGACGCCGTTCACGCTCACGCCCCAGTCGGCGAGCGACGCGGACGGGGACGCGCTGACGTTCGGGTGGGAGCAGCGCGACGCGGGGCCGGCGCTCCCGATGCTCGCGTTCCTCGACAACGGGCTGTCGCCGCTGGCGCGGGTGTTCTACCCCGTCGCGGGGCACTCGCGGACGCTGCCGCGGCAGGACGCGCTGCTGGCGAACACGTTCCTCTTCGGCGAGATCCTGCCGACGCGCGCGCGCCAGATGGACTGGCGGCTCGTCGCGCGCGACAACCGGGCCGGCGGCGGCGGCGTCGCCTTCGACGACGTGGTGCTCAACGTGGTGGGGACGGCGGGGCCGTTCCGCTTCACTGACCCGACGTCGGCGGAGACGTGGCCGGCGGGCTCGACCCAGATCGTGCGCTGGGCGGTGAACAACACGAACATCGCGCCGGTGAACGCGCCGAACGTGCGGATCCTCTTCTCGACAGACGGCGGGCTGACGTTCCCGACGGTCCTTGCGGAGAGCACGCCCAACGACGGCGTGCACGAGATCGTCGTTCCCAACGTGACGACGAACAGCGCCCGCCTGCGGATCGAACCGACGAACAACATCTTCTTCAACGTGACGCAGGGCGGGCTCCTGATCGTGCAGCCGCCGATCAACGGGGCGCAGCTCGTGGAAGCGCTGAGCCCGTCGTTCCTCGACAACGCCGGCAACGGCAACAACAACGGGCGGATCGACGTCGGCGAGAACGCGATCCTCGTGAGCGTGCCGGTGCGGAACCAGGGCGGCGTGGACGCGACGGTCGCGGTCGGCACGCTGACCTCGCTCACGCCCACGGTGACGGTGACGCGGGCGGCGGTGCAGTACCCGGTGGTGCCGAGCCTGGGCGCGGCGACGACGGGGAACGTGCCGTTCGTCATTGCCGTGTCGCCGTCGCACGCCTGCGGGGCGGAGATCCAGTTGCGGCTGGACATGGCGAGCGCACAGGGCGGCGGGTCGTTCACATTCACGCTGCCGACGGGCCGGGCGCTCGCGACGCAGGGCCCGGAGCGGACCTTCTCGTACACCGGGCCGACGGTGCCGATCCCGGACGCGACGGGGTTCGGCGCGACGGCGGAGTTCCCCGTGGCGGGGCTGGTGCCGCCGATCCAGCGCGTGGAGTTCAAGTTCGACGGCGACTCGTGCAGCAGCGCGAGCGGCGCAACGGGGGTCGGCCTCTCGCACACGTACGTCAGCCAGCTCATCGTGCTGCTCGTCAGCCCGGAGGGGACGATGGTGAAGCTGATCGACAGCGTCGGTGGCGGCAGCGGCAACAACCTCTGCCAGACCAACTTCGAGGACGGCGGCAGCGGCGGGGCGTTCGCGGACCTGGTCGCGGGCGACGCGCCGTTCAGCGGCAACTTTGTGCCCGCGGAGCCGATGAGCCTCTTCAACGCCGAGAACCCCAACGGGATCTGGCAGCTGTTCGTGCTGGACCCGGTCGAAGGGCAGACGGGCGTGGTCCGCTCCTTCACGCTGACGGTGCGGTCGCCCGCGAGCCAGTGCCAAGCGCCGATCGCGGTCAGCCGCTGCGACAGCCTTGACTTCAACAACGACGGTCTCTTCCCGGACAACCAGGACCTCGTCGACTTCCTGAGCGTCTTCGGCGGCGGGGCGTGCTCGAACGGCGTCTTCTGCAACGACCTGGACTTCAACAACGACGGGCTCTTCCCGGACAACGAGGACATCACTTCGTTGTTCAGCGTCTTCGGCGGGGGGGCGTGCAACTGAAGAAGGCACGGAGCCACGAAGGCATATAGGTACGAAGTGGACAGAGCCCCGGTCGAAAGGCCGGGGCTTTTCGTTCGGGAGGCGCGTTTTCACGATCCGGCGGGGCGGCGGCGGACGCTCTTGTTCTCGGGCAGGCGCTCTCGGCGCGGCCCGGGAGGCGGTCATGCTCACGCTGCGCAATGGGATCGTTCGGACGTTGCTTCTGCTCGGCGCGGCGCTGTTGCCGCTGCTCCCGACGCCCGCGGCCGCGCAGTGCGAGCTGCGGGTGTCCGGGGGGGAATCAGCGCCCGGCGTGGCGGGGGGCGTGAACGTGATGGTGCCCTGGGACCGGGACGGGAACGGCCCGGAGCCGTTGAAGGTGTACGCGGCGGGGTTCTTCGGGTCGATCGGCGACCTGCAGGTGAACAACATCGCGGCGTGGAACGGCACGGCCTGGGAGCCGCTGGGCGCGGGCGTCAACGGCCCGATCTTCGCGATGACCGTGTACAACAACAAGCTGTACGTGGCCGGGCGCTTCACGGCGGCCGGGACGACCTCGGCGCTCAACATCGCGCGCTGGACGGGGACGGCGTGGGAGAGCCTGCCGCTGAGCATGACCTTTCCGCCGGACTATTACCAGCAGGTGACGTCGCTCGCGGTCTACAACGGGGACCTCTACTTCGGGGGCGCGTTCCTGACGGTGAACAACCTCGTCAACGCGGTGGGCGTGGCGAAGTACAACTCGGTCACGGGGTTCTCGGCGCTGGGCGAGCTCGGACAGACGGACGCACCGATGGGCTATTGCTGGTCGCTCGCGACAGTCGGGAACGGCGTGGTCGTCGGCGGAAGATTCGACCGCGTTGCGGGGCAGCCGACGCAGAACATCGCGCGGTGGAGCGGCGCGGCGTGGCGGACGTTCCCGGGGACGACGGGCGTCGAGGACACGGTCTACCGGATGGCGGTCCAGATCAACGAGGTCGCGATCGTGACGGGCTTCGGGAACGTCACGCGCCTGGTGAACGACGTGGTGACGCCCTTCCCGGTGCAGCCGTCGTACGACGACTTCTACGACAGCGCTGACGCGGCGTTCTACCACAACGGGCAACTCTACTTCGCCGGGTCGTTCCAGCCGGTGCAGAACGGGCCTCGGTGGTACATGATCCGGTGGACCGGGTCGTCCTGGGTGCAGGCGGGGCCGGCGTTCAACGACCCGCCGGGGAGTTTCGGCACCCCCCTCTCGCACGCGGGCGAGGTGTGGATCCCGGGCAGCTCGTCGCTGGTGGGCGGCGTGCCGGTCGCGGGGCTCTCGATCTGGAACGGCTCGACGGTGCGCGCCGTCGCGCCGCCCTCGGGGTTCAACGACAGCATCTACGGCTCGGCCGTCGCGGGCGGCGACATGTACGTGCTCGGGGGCTTCTCGCACCACGGGACGCAGGCGCTGAACCGCGTCGCGCGGTGGGACGGCTCGCGGTGGCACCCGCTGGGCGCGGGGTTCGACGGCAACTGGGGCGCGGCGGGCCTGACGACGTTCAACGGGAGCGTCATCGCGTTCGGCTACGACGAGCTGTCGAGCGGCGGCGTGACGCTGCACGGGCTGGCGCGGTGGACCGGCTCGTCGTGGCAGCCGCTCGCGTCGTCGGTGATGCGCGGCACGAGCCCGGCCTCGATCACGTGCGCGGTGGAATGGAACGGCCGGCTGATCGTCGGCGGGTCGTTCGACCGCATCGACGGCGTGTTGTGCAGCCAGATCGCGGCGTGGGACGGGACCACGTTCTCGCCCCTGGGCTCGGGCTTGAATTTCTTCGGGCCCGACGAGCTGGCGGTGTACAACGGCGACCTGATCGCGGCGGGCGACTTCACGCAGGCCGGCGGGGTGCCGGTGCTGAACGCCGCGCGGTTCGACGGGTCGCGGTGGCACGCGATGGGGAGCGGGATCCACGACGCGCCGCAGAGCTGGGCGAACACGGCGGAGGACATGCTCGTCTACAACGGCGAGCTGTACGTGTGCGGGAACTTCGGCGTCGCCGGCGGCGTGCCGACGCGGAATATCGCGAAGTGGAACGGGTCGGCCTGGTCCGCCGTCGGCGCCGGCTTCGGCGGCGACGACGACATCGCGTGGGACATGGCCGTCCACGCCGGTCAGCTGTACATCGCCGGGTACGCGCAGGACACGAGCCTGAACACGCGCGGCACGGTCCGGAAGTGGGACGGATCGACGATGGAAGACCCGATCGGCACGACGGTCGGCACGGCCGTGTACGCGATCGACTCATACGCCGGGCGGCTGTTCATCGGCGGTCTCTTCGGCGACGTGGAGGGATCGGTCGCGGCGTACGCGACGTTCCTCGACTGCGTCGGTGTTACGAACCCGGCGCCGGGCGTGGCGAACGCGGGGCAGGTGGTCACGGACTTCCAGCAATACGCCGGAACGATGCACGCGAGCACGGGGGGCACGGCGCCGGGCGTCTTCCGGTGGAACGGGACGGCGTTCTCGACGCTCTCCAACCCCACGGTCAACGGCGCGGCGAACGCGCTGGCGGCGTGGGCGCCGCTGGGCGGTCCCGAGCGCCTTTACGCGAGCGGAACCTTCACGCAGGCCGGCGGCGCGACCGTGAACAACGTGGCGCAGTGGACGGGCACGGCGTGGGCGGCCATGGGGACGGGGCTGTCGCCGAACGGAGCGCTCGCGGCGTTGCCGTTCGAGGGCAACCTCTGGCTGGGCGGGGCGTTCACGACGGCGGGTGGCCAGGCGGCGGCGCACGTGGCCCGGTGGACGGGCTTCTCGTGGCAGGCGATCCAAGGCCTCAACGGCGCGGTGAACGACTTCGCGGTGCACAACGGGCAGATCTACGCCGCGGGGGCGTTCACGCAGATCAACGGGGCGAATTCCGCCTTCGTCGCGCGGTGGAACGGCAGCGCGTGGCAGCCGGTGGGGACGGGCCTGACGGCGGGCGCACCGGGAGGGACGAACCAGGCGTATGCGCTCGCGTCGTACAACGGTCAGCTGTACGCGGGCGGGTTGTTCGCCGGCGCGGGCGGCGCCGCGTCGCCGAACCTTGTGCGCTGGGACGGGAATGCGTGGCAGGGCGTGGGCGGGGGCGCGAGCGGCCCGGTGTATGCGCTGGCGGCGCAGGGCGGCCGGTTGGCGGTGGGCGGCGACTTCGCGACGGTGGGCGCGGGCGTGAGCGCCCGCGACCTCGCGTGGTGGAGCGGGCTCTCGTGGGAGTCCTTCGGCGGCGGGACGGACGGCGCGGTGCGGGCGCTCGAGGCGTCGGGGTGCTCGCTGTACATCGGCGGGTCCTTCAACGCGGTGAACGGCGTGGTCTCGCCGAACGCGGCGGTGTGGAGCGGGGACCCGATCCCGCAGATCTCGCAGTTCCCGGTCTCGGTGACGGCGGCGTGCCCGGGGCAGACGGTGGTTTTCTCGCTCGCGCACGAGTCGACGTGCTTCGGCCTGACGTACCGGTGGCGGCGCGGGGCGTCGCCGATCAACAACGGTCCGACGGGGTGGGGCTCGACGGTCTCGGGCGCCGACACGCCGACGTTGACGGTCCAGAACGCGCAGTTCCTGGACGAAGGCGTGTACACATGCGTCATCACGACGAGCGCGGGGGGCGGGACGTTCACGACGCCGCCCGCGCAGCTGACGCTTTCCTGCCCGATCACGAACGACGACTGCTCGGGCGCGATCGCCCTGACGGGCAACGGGCAGTACACGGCGTTCTCGTACGCGGCGCAGGGCGACAACGGCGACTCGCCGTGCGACACGGTTGCGAACAACCGCGACGTGTGGTTCCGGCTTACGGCGCCCGCGGGGGGGACGGCGATCATCGACGCGTGCGGGAGCGATTACGACACGATGATCAGCGTGCACTCGGCGTGCCCGGGCACGGTCGGGAACACGCTGGCGTGCGCGACGGGCGGGGCGGCGTGCGGCGCCCCGCGCGTGGTCTTCGCCGTCGCGCCGGGGCAGTCCTACTACATCCGCGTTGGCGGGCGGACGGGCGGCACGGGGCTGGTCCGGCTGAACGTGAACGCTCCGGTGCCGGAGAGCAACGACGCGTGCGCGGCGCCCGCGCACATCCAGGAGGGTGCGGTGCTGGTGGGCACGCTCTACGGCGCGACGAACGACGGGGAATCGACGTGCGGGGCCGACGGCGCCTCGCGCGACGCGTGGTACGTCTTTTACGCGCCGCGCGACGGGACGCTGACGCTGGACACGTGCGCGACCAACGACTGGAACGGCTTCGTCGACAGCGGCATGGACACGACGCTCTCGCTGCGGGAGGCGTGCGGGCGCGGCGCCGCCGGGCAGCTCGCGTGCAACGACGACGACGCGTCGATGCCGTGCGACACGGGCGCGGTGCGGCGCGACTCGCGCGTGAGCCTCGCGATGGCGTCTGGGCAGCGCGTGCTGGCGCGGGTGGCGCACCACGGGGACTCCTTCGGCAACGGCATGTTCCTGCTGCACGCGGACTTCGATGGGCCCGGGTGCGACAGCCTCGACTTCAACAACGACGGCCTGTACCCGGACAACTTCGATCTCGTGGACTTCCTGGCGGTCTTCGGCGGGGGCGAGTGCCCCACCGGCGTGTGCAACGACATCGACTTCAACAACGACGGGCTCTACCCGGACAACACCGACATCATCTCCCTCTTCAGCGTCTTCGGCGGCGGGGGGTGCTGAGGGAGGCACGAAGACACGGAGTGAAGAACGAGGCCCCGGTCGAAAGGCCGGGGCTTTTGGTTGCCGGCGCGCGGATCACTTCTTGACTGCTTCGTCGCGCTCGCGCTGGAGATCGGCGGCGCGGCGGTCCCACTCGGCCCTCTCCTCGGCTCTCCCCAGCTCGGCGCATGCCCGCGCGGCGATCTGCGCGCTGCGCTTCGCGGAGTCGAAGTACGTGCCCGAGCGGGCGTCGTGGTCGAGGAGGGCCCACGCCTCCTCCGCGTCGCGGAGCGCGCCGGCCGCGTCGCCGGCGGCGTGGCGGAGGGCGCACGTCCGCGCGAGGGCCTTGGCGACGTCGCCGTCGCCGCCGCCGAACTTGAGGGACCGGACGATCGCGAGGGCCTCGTCGCAGGCGGGGCCGACGCCGGCCTTGTCGCCCGCCTCGAGGCGCACGGTCGCGAGGCCGAGGTACGAGTGCACGGTGAAGTGGTTGCGCGCGCCGCGCTCGGTGTCGCGTCGGACAAGCGTCTCGAAGGTCGCCCTCGCCTCGTCCCACCGCTCGGCGTCACGCTGGGCGTTGCCGAGCTGGTAGATCGCCTCGAGCGTGGCGACGTGCGTCGGGCCCATCGCCCGCTCGACGCGGGCGGCGATCTCCCGCATGGTGCCGAGGCTTTCCTCGCCCCGCTCGGCGACGCGGAGGATGCGGGCGTAGGAGCGGAGGAGCTCGATGGTGCTGGGGTGGTCGACGCCGGAGACGCGCTCGCTGGCGGCGACCGCCTCGCGCATGCGGGTAATGCCGGGCTCGGGGTCGGCGTGCTTGGTCTGGAAGGAGCCCTCGTAGAACAAGGCGCGGATGGCCTCGGGGTGGTCCGCGCCCCAGGTGTTGGAGACGCCCTCGCGCCAGCCGCGGGCGAGCGCGATGTTCTGCTCGAGCGTGTTCTTGCCGCCGTACATCCAACGGAGCTCGACCATGCCGCCCAGCGCGGCGAATCGCTCCTGGCCGGGCCAGCGGTCGTTGAAGACCTCGCGGGCGGCCAGGAGGTTCCTCTCCGCGTCGCCGAAGTGGCACTTGCGCAGCGCCCAAAGCCCGGACTCCAGCCGCAGGCGGGCGGTGTCCGGGTCGGAGGGGCCGAAGGCGCTCTCGGCGAGCGCGAGCTGGGCGTCCAGGAGCGCCTTGGCCTCGTCCATCCTGTCGAGCAGGCGGAGCGCGCGGGCGTGGGCGCACGCGGCCCGCACCGCCTCGCGCGAGGCCGCGCCCTTGATCTTCGCGTAGAGCGAGTGGGCGGCCTCGAGGTGCTTCTGGGCCTCGGCGCCGTCGCCGAGGGAGAGGAAGGTGCGGCCGACGGTGGCGTTGAGGGAGGCGAGGACGTTGCTGTCCTTGATCTCGCCGGAGGCGAGCGTGCGCGACGCGCGCGAGACGGCCTCGCGGACGGTGGCCTCGCGCCCGCGCATGGCCTCCGGGGTCGATGACGTGAGGAGCTCGTCGAGGAAGGCGTTGACGCCCATGGCGGTCTGGGCGGCGCGGACCGCGCGCTGCGCCTGCCACGCCACGGCGGCGCTGCCGCCGACGAGCATCACGAGCCCGACGCCCGCGGCGAGGACCCAGCGCTGGTTCCGGCGCACGAACTTGTTGAACTGGTAGAGGGTCGTGGGCTCCTGCGCAAGGACGGGCTCGTTGGCGAGCAGCCGGCGGAGGTCCTCGCCCAGGTCGCCGGCCTGCTGGTAGCGGCGGCCCGGGTCCTTCTCCAGGGCCTTGAGGAGGATCGCGTCGGCGTCGCCCCTGAGCTCGCGGCGGAGCGAGGAGGGACGCACCGGGTCCACCCCCGCGATGCGCACGACCGCGGCGGCGAGGCCCAGCCCCTGCACATCGATGGGGAGGCGGCCGCAGAGGAGCTCGTAGAGGATCACGCCCAGCGAGTAGACGTCGCAGCGCGGGTCGGCGCGGGTGGGGTCCCCCGCGGCCTGCTCGGGGCTCATGTACGCGAGCGTGCCGACGATCTGGCCCGCGCGGGTGGCGAGCGATTCCGCGCCGCGCGTGCCGTCGCCGCTGATGAGGCGGGCGACGCCGAAGTCGAGGATCTTGGGCTCGCCCGCGTCGGTCACGAGGATGTTCGCGGGCTTGAGGTCGCGGTGGACGACGCCCCGCAGGTGCGCGTGCTGCACGGCGGCGCACACCGGGCGGAAGAGGGCGAGGCGCTGCCCGATCGCGAGGCGCCGGCCGTCGGCGAAGCGCGTGATGGGCACGCCCTTGACCAGCTCCATCGCGATAAAGGGGCACTCGCCGACGCCGCGCCCCGCCGTGGTGGCCTCGTAAACCTGCGCGATGTTGGGGTGCTGGAGGCGGGCCAGGGCCGCGGCCTCGTGCCCGAAGCGGCGGAGCGTGCTGCGGCTGACGAGGTCGTCGCGGATGACCTTGAGCGCGACCTCGCGGTCGAGCCCCTGCTGGCGGGCGCGGTAGACGACGCCCATGCCGCCCTCGCCGAGGCTCTCGTGGATGGTGTAGTGCGCGACGCGGTCGCCCGGGGCGAGGAACTCGGTGCGCCCGGAGCACGGGAGCATCTCCGCGAGCTCGCGGTCGAGGACGCCGGACTCGGTCTCGTGGAGGCGGAGGAGCTCGGCGGCTTCGTTCGCGGCGTCGGGGTCGTCGCGGCGGGCTTCTTCCAGGGCGTCGCGGCGCGCGGCGCCGGCGAGGCCGGAGCAGCGCTCGAAGACGGCGCGGACGCGCGCGTCGAAGTCGCCGCTCCGGGAGGGGGGCTGGGCGGGGGCGGCGCGGGTCACGCGACGACCGCCTTGCGTGCCCGCTCGACCTCCCGCATGAGCCAGGCGCGGGCGAACATCCACTCGGACTTGACGGTGCTGACCGAGAGGCCCAGGGCGCTGGCGGTCTGCTCGATGGTGAGGCCGGCGAAGTAGCGGAGCATGACGACGTCGTACTGGCGCTGGTCGCGGGCGCGGAGGCGCTCGAGGGCGTCGTCGAGCGCGAGCAGGTCGTCGTCGTGCGGCGCGATCGCGCCGGCGGGCGACGAGAAGTCGCCGGGCATGTCGGCGCGCTGGCGCGAGCGCAGGCGGCGGGCGCGGTCGATGACGATCCGTCGCATCACGAGCGCGGCGTTGCTGAAGAAGTGGGCGCGGTTGTTCCAGGTGACCTCGGCCCCGCCGAGGAGGCGGACGTAGACCTCGTTCACGAGCGCGGTGGGCTGGAGCGTGAGCGGGTGGCCGCCGCCTTCCCCGCCGAGCACGGACGCGGCGATGCGGCGCAGCTCCGCGTAGGCGGAACTGAACAGCTCGTCTCCGGCGAGGTTCTCCCCGCCCGGCGACGCCAGCGCGTGCGCTCCCTCCATGGGTCCGCTCGTCATCCTCATCCGTCCCCGCACGGGGTCGAACAGACCGCTCGCCCCGCGCCCTGATTGTACAGGCGGGCGGGGAATCTCCCTAGGGCATTTCTCCGAGACGGAGAACGGCGGACACAGAGCGGGGAACGCGGAAGATGGAGAAAGCGCCTCCGCCCATCCTCCGTTCTCGCCGTCACACCACCTGCAGCATCGACATCGCCCGCTTGACGATCTGGTCGGCGGAGAGTCCGCACGCGGCCAGGAGTTCGTCGGGTGTTCGGGCGCTCTTGGGGATGTGGCGGACGTGGGCCTGCTCCAGACGAAAGCCGTCGCCCGAGTCGAGGATGGCGTCCGCGATGGCGCTGCCGATGCCGCCGCCGAAGTTGTCCTCGACGCTCAGGACCATGCCGTTGTTGCTGGAGATGAGGTCGAGGAGGTTCTCCTCGTCGAAGGGGAGGGAGTAGAGGTCCACGAGGGTGGCGCTGATGCCCGCCTTGTCGAGCGTCTCCACGACCTTGTTGCACTCGTGCACCATATAGCCCGCGGCGCAGATCAGGATGTCGCGCCCTTCCTGCAGGACCTCGAAGCCGCCGAGGTTGAACGCGACCTTGTCGTTGTAGATGAACTCGGTATCGGGGCGGAGCGTGCGCATGTAGCAGACACCCTCGTACTCGGCCATGACCTGCGTGAGGGCGTAGGCGGCGAACGCGTCCGAGGGCTGCAGGACGTAGCAGCCGGGGTTGCCCCGGTGATCCTTCATCGTGGTGAAGGAACGGAACCAGGCGACGTCGGGGAGGGCCATCTGGCTCGGGCCGTCGGCGGCGAGCGTGACGCCGGCGTGGCTGCCGACGATCTTGAGGTTCGCGCCGCTGTAGATCGCCATCTCGATCTGGTCGTACGCGCGGGTGATGAACTTCGCGAACGAGGAGCAGAAGGGGATCTTGCCCGCGGCGGCGAGGCCCGCGCCGACGGAGATCATGTTCTGCTCGGCGATCTTGCACTCGAGGAAGCGGGCGTTGATCGACGCGTCCTTCTTCACCATCTCGGCGAAGGTGCTGTTGGAGACGTCGGCGTCGAGCGCCACGACGCGCGGGTTGGCCTTGCAGAGCTCGCGGAGCGCGATGCCGTAGCTGCGCCGGGTGGCGAGCGTGCCGGCGTGGTAGAGGGCCCCCATGTCCGCCGCGCGCATCGACTCCTCGAGCGTCGGGATCTCGAAGGTGTCCTCCGGGCGCTCGGGGGCGTCGGCGGGGGGCTCGATGGTGAAGGAGTCGGCGCTCGAGAGAGCGCTGGTGAGCTCGATGCGCTTCTGCTCGAGCTCGGAGAGCGCCTTCTTGAGCGCGTCGCCGGCCGGGGGTTTGCCGTGCCACCCGCCGCCCTGCACGCTGGGGGCGCCCCAGCCCTTGACGGTGCGCGCGATCAGGGCCATCGGCCTGCCGCCCTTGGCGGAGGAAGACTCGATGAACGCGTCGAAGGCGCGCTTGATCTGCGAGGGCGCGTGCCCGTCGATCGTCTGCGTCTCGTAGCCGTACGCCTCGAGCTTCGCGGAGAGCGTCTCCGCCGACTGCTGGCCGCTCACGCGGTCGGCCTGGCCGTACTCGTTGCAGTTGAAGATGGGGAGAACGTTGCGGAGCTTGCGGTCGATGATGTAATCGAGCGCTTCGGCGATCTGCCCCTCGCGGCTCTCGCCGTCGCCGATGATGCAGTAGATCAGCCGGTCGTGGCCGTCGAGGCGGGCGGCCTCGCCCAGGCCCGCGGCGATCGACAGCCCCTGGCCGAGGCTGCCGGTGGCGGCGTCGAAGAAGGGGAACCCTTCCATCGGGTTCGGGTGGCCCTCCAGCTCGCTGCTCGCCATGCGCAGGTTCTTGAGGTCGTCAACCTTCAGCTTGCGGCGCTTGGCGGGGTCCTTGCCGATCATCACGCCGAGCTTCGCCGCGGCGGCGTAGACCGCGGGGACCGCGTGGCCCTGGCTCAGCACAAGGCGGTCGGAGGTCGGGTAGTCGGGGTACTCGGGGCTCCACCGCATCGTGTTGAACATGAGCACGGTGACGAGGTGGCCGATGCTCATCGCGGTGGACGGGTGGCCGCTGCCGGCGGCGCCGCACATCTCGAGGCTCAGCCGGTCCAGCTCGATCGCTTGTGCGTGCACGACCGCGTCAAAGCTCATGGGCGCCGTCCTTCCGTGCTCGGCGCGGGGTGCGCGCCTGTGATGCGAACTTCAGGAAACCAACAAACCCCTGCGCGGCGTGTTTCAGCCGCTGGGGAGCCGCGACGTTGCGGGTGAAGCCTCCCCGGTCAGGTGTCTCAAAGAGTGTCCGGCTGTCGCCACCGGGGCCGAACGGCAAGGGCCCGGGAGCAGGGCGAGCGTACGGGAGCGCGGGCGCGGGTGGCAACTGGCGTGCCAGGGAAAATGGCTATCAGACGCGCACTGCGCAAAGCCTGCTAGATCGCCTGGCAGGCGTCGCCGAGGTCCAGTAGACTGCGGCAGAAAGCGAGATGCACGAGGGGGATCGTTTGAGCACCGACACTGTCCATGGCCGTCCATTCGACGGCTCGCTGGGACTCTTCCTGCAAGGTCGAGATTGGTGCCGGGCTGGTCGACTGTTCTTTGTATTGGTGGTTTGGGCCTGTTCGACTCGCGAGGCAGCCGCCCAGTCCATCTGCCAGCCGCATTGGCTTCCCGACGGCTCTCTCCCGGGAACTAATGGCGATGTTTACGCAGCGAGTAGATGGGACCCCGACGGCAGCGGTCCTCAAGGGCCCAAGCTCGTGATTGGGGGCAGGTTTGGCCTGGTTGGGAATGCCTCCGCCAGTAGCATCGCGGTCTTTGACCCAAGCACCGGCGGCTGGTCGGCACTTGGCCCAGGTTTGAATACAAATGTGTCCAGCGGTGGCGTCGCGGCGGTTGCCGGGATGCCAAACGGGGATCTTATTGCTGGCGGCTTGTTCCTCCGAGGCGGCGCCAGCAACATCGCCCGCTGGAACGGTACGTCGTGGTCCTCAGTCGGTGCAGGCACCGCGAACGGGATCGTTCATGCGCTGGTTGTCATGCCCAACGGCGACCTCGTGGCGGGAGGTGGCTTCACCAGCATCGGAACGGTCCAAGCCAATCGCATCGCGGTGTGGAACGGTCTGGCTTGGTCGGCACTCGGGTCGGGCGTCGATGAGGGGATACGAGCCCTCGCGGTGCTGCCGGACGGCGGCGTTGCGGTTGGAGGCGCATTCTGGACGGCCGGCGGACTGCCTGCGAATCGGGTCGCGGTGTGGAGCGGCGAATGGTCGCCGCTGGGCTCGGGCCTCAATGACAGCGTGTACGCGCTCGCCATCCTCGAAGATGGAAGCCTGGTTGCCGGGGGTAGGTTCGGAGGTGTAGATGGCACGGCGGCTGTCGCGAGGTGGACCGGCACGGCGTGGGTGGCGATGGGCCAAGGGCTTAACGACATCGTTTCCAGCTTGTCGGTTCTCCCCACCGGGGACGCCGTCGCCGCCGGCTTCTTCACCGCGTCCGGATCAACGCCCGTCTCGAAGGTCGCGCGTTGGGACGGCACGGCTTGGCTTCCGATCGGAACCGGTGTCGGCTACGACGTCGAGGCGCTTGGAGTCATGCCGGACGGGAACATTGTCGTTGGAGGATTGCTCGACACGATGAGCGGGGACTCTGTCGGACCGATCGATCGATGGGACGGCGCTGCGTGGCGGAAAGTTGGGTCCGGCATGGACTCGTCAGCGACGAAGCTGCTCGTTCTTCACGATGGGAGCACTGTCGCGGCGGGGAACTTTCGGGCGATCGGCGACTCTCCGATGATGCGTATCGCGCGGTGGGATGGCCGCTCGTGGTCTTCCTTCGATGGCGGTGCAAATGGAAACGTCCGTGATGTTGTGCAAACCCCGAACGGGGATCTCTTCGCCGGCGGTTTTTTCTCGACCGCGGGAGCCGCGGCGGCGAGCGGCATCGCGCGATGGGACGGCGCGGAGTGGACCGGGGTGGGCGGCGGCCTCGACAACGGCGGCGTTCTCGCGCTTCTCGGGCTCGGCGATGGTGACCTCGTCGCCGCTGGTTCGTTCACATCCGTGGGAGGGACTGCCGCGAACCGCATCGCGCGATGGAACGGTGAAAATTGGTCGCCGCTCGGGACAGGTTTTGATTCGACCGTGCAATCGCTCGCCGTTTTCCCGAACGGGGATATCGCCGTCGGTGGTTCATTCACGTCTGCTGGCGGCGCTCCGGCGAGTCGCATCGCGCGCTGGGATGGTTCGGTATGGACCGCGCTGGGAAGCGGCGTCGGCGCCGGCAGCTTTGGCACCGAGGTCCGCGCGATTCTTGTCGAAGAGAACGGGGACTTGCTCATCGGCGGGAACTTCACTCTCGCCGGCGGGGTGAGCGCGAACCGCGCGGCGCGGTGGAATGGTTCCGGTTGGACGCCTCTCGGCTCCGGCACAAGCGGCCCGGTCTCCACTCTCGCCCGTCTCTCGGATGGCAGCGTGCTATTCGGCGGCTCCTTTCAGACAGCCGGGGGGGTGAACACAGGAGGCATTGCGCGTTGGGATGGATCGGCTTGGTCGGCGATCGGCGGCGGGCTGTCTCCGTCCGCGGTTAGCAGCATCGTGCGGCATCCATCGGGCGAAGTTCTCGCCGGCGGGTCGTTCATCATTGCCGGAGGTACCGTCGCACCGTTCTTTGCTCGATGGACCCAAGCCGAACTTGTTTGGGCAGCGCAGCGTCCAAGCGCGCAAAGCGTTCGCACCGGCGAGCCAGTTCTCCTTACCGCCGCTCCCGCCGACGGCTACTCCGGTGTCTCTGCGCAGTGGTGCCGCGACGGCGTACCGATCGCCGACGGCGCCGGCGGCGCGTCGCCGGGAGGGGGAGTGGTCGCGGGCGCATCGGGGCCGATGCAATCGCCGACGGATGACGCCATCGCGACACTCTCGATCGAGAACGCCCAGCCGTCCGACTCGGGCAGCTACACCACTGTCTTCACCAGCGCGTGCGGGAGTTCCACGACGACAGCGGCGTTGGTCATCGTCGGAGCGGCCTGCGATTCGATCGACTTCAACGCGGACAACCTCTACCCGGACAATCTCGACCTGACCGACTTTCTCAACGTCTTCGGCGGCGGCAATTGCTCGGGTCAGCCCGCTGGCGCGCCCCCCTGCAACACGGACATCGATTTCAACAACGACGGGCTCTACCCGGACAACGAGGACATCTTCTCGCTCTTCCGGGTCTTCGGCGGGGGAGCTTGCTGAGCGTCTCGACCGGGACGCGCCGAGACACCGCCCGCCGCTCAACTCCCTGCCGCCGGGTCTAAACTCGCTTCATGAAGGTCATCTGCGATCGGGCCGCGTTGCTGGAAGCCATCAACCTCGTGTCGGGGGCGGTTGCGCAGCGGTCGCCGCGGCCGCAGCTGGGGTGCGTTCGCCTGACGGCGAGCAAGGCGAGCGGCGCCGGGGACCTGACGCTCTCGGCGACGGACGCGGAGGTGGCGCTCAAGCTGACGATGACGCAGGTGGACGTGCAGAAGACGGGGGAGGCGCTGATCCCGGCGGACCGGCTGCGGGCGATCATCTCCGCCGAGGAGGGGGAGCCCACCCTGACGATCGAGGTCGAGAACGACGTCTGCCACATCAAGGGAGCTGACGCACACTTCAAGGTTTTCGGATACCCGGTCAACGACTTCCCGCCGATCCCGGAGTTCGCCGACGTCGTGAGCGGGAAGATGGACGCGCCCAAGGCCCGGTCGGTGCTCACGCACCCGGCGGGGAGCCTGGCGTCGCTGGTGCAGCGGACGCTCTTCGCGACGGCGCGGGAGAACAGCCGGTACGCGATCAACGGCGTGCTCCTGAAGCGCGACGGCAAGCGGCTGGAGATGGTGGCGACGGACGGCCGGCGCTTGGCGCTGGCGCGCGCGGCGCTCACGGGGGGTGAGAAGGACGCCAAGGGCGTGACGTGCATCGTCCCGACCAAAGCGCTCAACATGCTCCTCAAGCTGGTGCAGGGGCACGACGAGCCGGTGCAGATCGCGATCACAGACGCGCAGATCCTCTTCAGCTTCGGCACGGCGGCGAGCCCGGGACGGGCCGTGCTGGTCTCGAACCTCGTCGAGGGCACATTCCCTCCGTACGAGGACGTCATCCCCAAGGACCACGACAAGAAGGTGAGCTTCGACCGCGACGTGGTCTCCTCCGCGGTGCGGCGCGCGGCGCTGCTGACGAACGAGGAGTCGCGCGGCGTGCGGATGATCTTCAAGGCCAAAGACAAGAAGCTCGAGCTGACGAGCCGCGCGGCGGAGGTGGGCGAGGCGCAGGTGCGCGTCGATCTGGCCGGCTACGAGGGGGAGGACCTCGAGATCGGCTTCAACCCGCAGTTCATCACCGACGCGCTCAAGGTGATCCCGGAGACGGAGGTCATCATGGAGTTCAAGGCGGGGAACAAGCCGGGGCTGATGCGCAGCGGCAACGACTTCATGTACGTCGTGATGCCGGTGAGCCTGCAGTAAGACACGGTGGCATGAGCGACCTCGGGAGATAACGCCGTACGGTCAGCCATGGTTCTTTCACAAGCGCGGTTCGAGACGCCGCTGGGCCCGATGCGCGCGCTCGCGTGCGACGCGGGGCTGGTGGTGCTCGACTTCGACGACCGCCGCGGCAACGGCGCGGAGATCGTGCGCGTGTGCACGCGGCTGCGGGGCGAGGATGGCGCACCCGCGGCGATCGTGGACAATGACCGGCACCCGGTGGTCGCGCTGACGCGCGAGCGCGTGGAGGCGTACTTCGCGGGCGATCTTGCCACGCTCGCGCCGGGGTCGATCCCGCTCGCGCCGGGGCTGGGCTCGCCCTTCCAGGAGCGCGCGTGGAAGGCGCTGCTGGAGATCCCGCTCGGGCAGACGCGGAGCTACCTGCAGCAGGCCGCGGCGCTGGGCGCGCCCGAGGCGGTGCGGGCGGTGGCGCGGGCGAACGCCTCGAATTACCGCTCGATCATCATCCCATGCCACCGGGTGATCGGCGCGGACGGAACGCTCACCGGCTACGGCGGCGGGCTGGAGCGCAAGCGCTGGCTCTTGGAGCACGAGGGGGCGAGCGCGGGGTTGTTCGTCGGAACAAGTGCATAGATAGATCGGCCCAGCACGGCCGGTCCACCAACAGAAAACCGGCCGCCCACGAAGCGACCGGTCGAGGAAGAGGACAAGACGGAGCGGCTCAGCCGCGGCGGCGGCGCGTGGCGAGCAGGCCCGCGAGACCGAGCAGCGCGGCGGCGCCGGGCGCGGGGATGACGTAGAACGAGAGCGCGTCGGACCAGTAGCCGCCCGAGGTGTAGCTGAACGCCGCGCCGCCGCCGGGCGGGACTTCGTTGGTCGTCTCGCGGGAGGCGACGACCCACTTCATGTTCTCGCTCTGATTCGTCGCGACGAGCGCCAGCCAAGTGAGCGCGCCGGGGGTGTAGGTGTTGACGTCGCCGAGCCAGCCGCTGTCGTGCACAATGGTGAACGCCGAGTCCATGATGATGATCTTGAAGTCGTGGAAGAGGGAGGTGCCGAAGCCGGTGCTGGTCTGGCCGCCCGTCGGGTCGGTCCAGGTGAAGGCCGGGGCGGGGTCGAAGATGCCGTAGACGTCGCCGTGGACCGAGGAGATGTCGGGCGTGGACGCGGCGTTATGGCGCATGAAGATCGCGCCGTAGTCGATAAGGTCGTCGTTGCCGACGCCCGGCTGCGCGGCGAGGGCGCTCCAGCACTCGGTCATCGACGTGACGTTGGCGGTGTCGAGGATCGAGTGGAGGTTGCTGTACCCGATCGACACGCGGTCGTGGTCGTCGGCGTCGTTCTCGAAGTCGGCGAGGTCGAGGAGGATGCGCGAGACGGAGGCCTCGTTGTCCTCGCCGCGGCTGGGCCGGCCGCCCACGTGGCGGCTCTCGATGCCGTAGCGGAGGCCCTGGGTCGTGCCGTCGCCGTCGTCGTTGTCGTTGTAGATCGTGTCGCCGGCGCGCTGGATGTTGAGCGCCGGGGTCCCTTCGAGGATGTTGGCGCTGATGCCGAAGTAGCTCGCCCACCCTTCCCCCCACGCGAGGCGGTCGGCCTGCTGGCGGTTGAGGATGTTGCTGCCGGGGAGATCATCGCCGCCCGCGGCGCGGGAGAAGCGGAGGTTGTTGCGCGACGAGTGGCCGCCGCCGGGGTTGTTCTCCATCCCGTAGAGGCTGGAGAGGAAGTGGCCGTACTCGTGCCCCACCACGTCCCAGTCGTGGCGGTCGCCCTCGAGGATGTGCAGGAGCGTGCCGTTGTAGAAGCTCGTGCCCGCCGTCTTCGGGAAGACCGCGGTGATGGTGTTGTTGACGGTGCCGGGGAGGTACGAGTGGTTGCGGGCCGCGGCGGTCATGGCGTCGAAGACGCTGAAGGCGCGACGCGACGCCGTGCTGGTGTCCATGTCGAGGTCGATGCTCACCGGGCCGCCGGGATTAATCAGCGAATCGGTGTTGACCGTGTGGACCGCCCCGGGCGTAGTGTTGTTCGGGCCGACCGCGGCGACCCGGTATGCGCTCTTGACCTGCCCCGCGCCGCCGCCCATCGGGCGCGAGTCGGCCGCGACGACGACGAAGGGATCAAAGACGCCCGCGGTGTCGGGGGGCGTGGTATCCGTCTCGGCGGTGCTCACGCCGGTGAACGTGTAGTTCCCGGTATCGTCGGTCCATGTCTCGCCGATCTTGACGTGCGTGCCGTCGGCGTTGTGGTCCCAGAGCTCGACCTTGACGCCGCGCGAGGGGCGGAGGGCGTTGCTGCCGGCGTCGGCCTCGAGGCCGGTTCGCGCCGTGTACCGGATGCGGCCGGTGACGTTGGTTACCTGGCCAACGGCCCAGCCGGCGCTCATCGCGAGCGCAAGGGCGCAACCCACCACGCGGATATTCATGCTTGTCTCCTCTCGTCGCCGCCTGTCAAGGCGGTGTTGCGCGCAGTATGACGCGCGGCGGGAGACGCGTCAAGCGTACAGAATGCGAACGGCGGAGTGAATACGCAAGATGAAAGCCCAACGCGAGCCGATGGCCCGCCGGCCTATTCCCCGAGCGTTTTCTTGCGCCGTAGAACATGGTGGTAGTGCTGCGCGAACCGGTGGGCCTCGTCGCGCACGGCCTGGAGGAGCTTGAGGCCCGCGTTCTCGCGCCCGAGGCGGATGGGCTCGCTCTTGCGCTGGATATAGACGAGTTCTTCCTTCTTGGCGAGGGAGATGACCATCGGCGGGCGGACGTCGAGGCTGGCGAAGGCCTCGAGGCCGGCGTGGAGCTGGCCCAGGCCGCCGTCGATGAGGATGACATCGGGGTAGAGCTCGTTGCCGGCGCCGGCCTCGCGGTAGCGGCGGAGGACGACCTCGCGGATGCTGGCGTAGTCGTCGTTGTGCGCGGTCTGGATGCGGAAGCGTCGGTAGAGGTCCTTGAAGGGGCGGCCGTCGATGAAGCAGACCTTGCTGCCGACGGTCTCGTTGCCGGCCAGGTGCGCGATGTCGATCCCCTCGACGCAGCGCACCGGCTCCTCGAGGCCCAGGGTTTTCTGGAGGCTCTTGAGGGCCTTTTCGGGCTCGAAGATCACGCTCTCGGCCTCGGGCTGCCAGTTGTCCCGCCGGTCGGCGCGTTCGCTCAGGCGCTCGATGGCCTTGATCTGGTCGCGCAGGCCCGCGGCCTTCTCGAACTGCAGCGCCCCGGAGGCCTTCTGCATCTCCTCGCGCAGCTCGCGCAGCATGGAGGACTGCTTGGTGCCGAGGAACTTGACGAAACGCTCCGCGTCGTCGCGGTACTGGTCCTTGCCGATCTTGGCGGCGCACGGCGCGGTGCACTGGCCGATGTTGTAGAGCAGGCAGGGGCGGAAGAAGCGGTTCTTCGGGTCGCCGTCGATGATGTCGAGCTTGCAGGTGCGGAACTTGAAGACGCGCTGGAGCGTGCCGACGGCCTCGCGCAGAGCGCCGGCGTTCGCGAAGGGGCCGAAGACGCGGGCGCCCTTCATGAGCTGCTGGAGCTCGGCGTCGCCCGCGCCCGTGGGGTTGCGCGTAACGAAGACGCGCGGGAAGTCCTCTTTCTGCGTGACGACGAGGTACGGGAAGGTCTTGTCGTCCGTCAGGCGGGCGTTGAAGCGGGGCTTGACGTCCTTGATCAGCCGGTTCTCGGTGAGCAGCGCCTCCCACTCGCTCTCGCAGACGAGCGTCTCGAAGTCGTGGACGACGTCGAGCAGCGGTTGCTTGCGGAAGCCCAGATCGGTCGACGGAACAAAGTAGCTCGTCACGCGGTCGCGCAGGCGCAGGGCCTTGCCGATGTAGACGACGACGCCCTTGGCGTCCTTCATGAGATAGACGCCGGGCTCCTCGGCCAGGGCCCGCGCCTTGGCGTTCAGGCGCGCCATGCGCTCATCGAAGGACTCCGAGCCCCACGGCGGCGGGGACGCCGGATCGAGGGCGTCGGGGTTGGGCGTGGCGTCCTGCACGTTGCACTCTATTACGCAGCGGCGGAGCTCAAAAACGCGGAATCCGACGGCGGATTCAACTCCGTCCGGCCGTGCGCCGATGCGCCGGGGGACGCCGCCGCGTCCGTCGGCCGGGAGCGTCACATGCGCATCAGCCGTGCAATCTCCGTCGCCGCGTTGTGCGCGTTCACCGTGAGCGCGGGGGCGCAGACATCCGTCGCCGAGGCGTCGACCCCCGCGGACGAACTGGCGATCGGCCCGAACGCGGGGCGGGTGTCGCTCCCGCGGCCGCCGGCGCCCGCGTCGATCGAGATCGACGACGGGCCCGCCGCGGGTGAGGGGCGGGGCGACCGGCTCCATCTCAGCGCGGCGATCGACTTTGCCAGCGCCTATTTCTACCGCGGATACCGCCAAGAGGATCGGGGCCTCATCGCTCAGCCCTCGGCGACGGTCGGATTCGACGTCGTCGGCGGTGAGCCGTGGTCGCTCGAGGCGTACGCCGGCACGTGGCACAGCCTGCACAGCGAGGAGACGGGCGCGGCGTCGCCGGGGGACAGCGATGCTCCGTGGTACGAGGCCGACGTCTTCGCGGGGATGACGGCGACCGCCGGCGCGTGGGAGTTCGGTGTGCAGTACGCGTGGTTCTTCTCCCCGAACGACGCCTTCGCGACTGCTGAGGAGCTGCAGTTCAGCGTCGCGTACGACGACTCGGGGGCGCTCGGGGCGTGGGTGCTCTCGCCGAGCGTGACCGTCGCGCTCGAGACGGGCGACGGCGCCGCGGACGGCCTCGAGAAGGGCGTGTACGCGCAGGCGGGCGTCGAGCCCGGGTTTGACGCCGAGCATTCGGCCTTCGACGGCGTGCGCGTCTCGTTCCCCGTTATCGCGGGGTTCAGTCTCCACGACTACTACCAGGATGAGGATGGAGAGGACAACGCCTTCGGCTTTGTCAGCGCCGGCGCGCGGGTGGAGGTCCTGCTCCCCGCCGGCGATCGTCCCGGCTCGTGGAGCGCGTCCCTCTCGGTGACCGGCCTGCTGCTGGGCGACGCCGCGTCCGCCGTGAACGACGGCGACGACGGCGCGGCGGTGGTCGCGGGCGGGTTGAGCGTTTCGTTCTAAGGCGCGGCCCACGCGCGGTGCTCCGCCGGGTAGACTGTGGCGTGGGCATTCTGGAGCGCATCCAGGGGTTGCAGCAGCGGCTCGCCGCGTACTCCGCGTGGGAGGTGGCGGTCGAGCTCGCCGTCATCTGGGTCGTGGTCTTCCTGATCTTCCGGTTCGTGCGCGGGACGCGGGCGGTCGGGGCGCTCAAGGGCCTGCTGGTGATCCTCGTGGTCGCGACCGTGCTGAGCCGCATCCTGTCGGCCGGAGCGTCGTTCCAGCGGCTGAGCCTGCTGTACGACAAGTTCCTGGCGCTGGTGGCGGTCGGGCTCATCGTGATCTTCCAGCCCGAGCTCCGGCGGGCGCTGGTGCGGCTGGGCGAGACGAGTCTGCTGCGGAGCACCCCCACCGACATCCGCGTGATCGTGGAAGAGGTGGCGGACGCGGCGCATTACCTGTCGCGCGCGAAGTTCGGGGCGCTGATCGTGCTGGAGCGGCAGATCAAGGTCGCCGGGCTCGTCGAGGGGGGCACGAAGCTGGGCGCGGAGCTGACGAGCCGGCTGCTGCAGACGATCTTCTTCCCCGGCTCGGCGCTGCACGACCTGGCGTGCGTGGTGAAGGGCCGGGTCATCGACGCGGCGGGCGTGCAGCTGCCGCTCGCCGACCCGCAGGACATGCCGGACCCCACGCTGGGCTCGCGCCACCGCGCGGCGGTGGGCCTCACGCAGGAGTGCGACGCGATCGTCGTCGTCGTGAGCGAGGAGACGGGGGCGGTCCGGCTCGCGGAGCGCGGGAGGCTCTCGGGCCCGCTGAGCGACGAGAACCTGCGCGAGGAGCTGACGCGGCGCCTGACGAACGCCATCCGCCGCCGCCTCGGCGACGAGCCGGCGCCCGCGCCCGTGCCGCGGGAGCGGACGGCGCAGGAGCGGCGCGAGCAGGAGGCGATGATGGAGTCGGTCGCGGGGATGCCGTCGCCGGAGTCGCGGCGGCAGGAGGAGCCGGGCGCGTAGCGCCGCACCGCCATGTGGAAGTCCGCGCGCAACATCCTCGCCGTCACGCTGATCACCGCCCTTGTGTGGGTTTTCGCGGAGTCGGAGACGCTGCGCGAGGCGAAGGTGAGCGCGCGGGTGATCATCGCGCCGGCGAGTGACGGCTCGCTGGACGCGCGGGCGGTGGGCCGCACGGCGCAGGAGTTCATCGCGGGCGTCACGTTCAGCGCGCCCGGGGCGCAGATGGCGAGCGTCGAGGCGCGGCTGCGCGACCCGATCGTGCTGCAGCCGGGCGACGGGGGCGTGCCGCGGGAGCCCGGGGACTACACGCTGGAGCTCGCGCGGCTGATCGGCGCGGTGCCGGAGCTGCAGCGGGTGTCCGCGAGCGTGATCGGGACGGAGCCGGCGACGGTCTCGATCCGCATCGACGCGCTGGAGACGCGCGAGCTGCCTGTGTCGGTGCGGACGCCCGAGGCGGACCTCGCCGGGCCGGCGGTCGCGCTGCCGGCGACGGTGCGGGTCACGATGAAGCGCGGCGACGCCGAGTCGCTCCCGCCGACGGCGGCGGTGATCGCGGAGGTGCCGCCGGGCGCGTTCGAGCGGCTGGTGCCGGGCGTGGCCGAGGTCGTCGCGGGCGTCCGGCTCCGCCCGCCGCCCGGCCTCAGCGCGCCGGAGCTGGTGCGCATCGACCCGCCCGCGGTGGACGTGCGCCTCACGGTGCGGAGCAAGACGGCGGAGACGGTGATCGCCCGCGTCCCCGTGCATCTCCGCGTCGCCCCCGGGGAACTCACGCGCTGGAACATCGAGGTGCCGGAGTCGGACCGGGCGCTGATCGACGTGCGCGTCGCGGGGCCGGCGGACCTGGTGCGCCAGGTCGAGAGCCGGGCGATCCCGGTCATCGCGGTGGTGCCGCTCTCGTTCGAAGACCTGGAGCGAGGGATCACGAGCAAGGAGGTCGTCTTCCCCGACCTCCCGGCGGCGCTCCAGGCCGATCCCCGCAACCGCACGGTGCAGCTGCGCATCACGCGCCGGCAGTGACGCTCAGAGCGGCAACGCGGCGAGGCTCGAGAGGCCCAGGGGCTCCTTCGTCCAGAAGGCCTCGCCGGACGCCGCGCCGATGAGGGAGCCGATCGCGGCGTCGCGCTGCGCGACCCACTCGATGACGCCGGCGTTGTGCGTCGCGGCCCCGAACTGCGACTCGTACGCCTCGAGGGCGCGGCGCTTGCTCGCGGCGTGGGCGGAGGTGTCGAAGACGAAGTGCGGCTCGGGGAGGCGCCGCAGGTGCGAGCAGAAGTAATAGAATACCCACCGCGGATAGATCGGCGGGCCGGCCGGGCCGTAGCCCGGGGGCGCGGGCATCTCGATCTTCGTGAGCTTGGCGTCGAAGCGCGCGTCCTCGGCGATGCGCGTGACGGCGGTGTGGTCCGGGTGGGCGTCGACGGGGTGGGGCATAAAAAGGACCTGCGCCCGGTGGGCGCGGATGACGCCCGCGGTCTTGTGGCGCGCCTCGATCGTGTGCTGCACCGCGCGGTTGGGGAGATCGAGCAGCACGCGCTTCACAGGCTCGCCGGCGGGGCCGAGCGCGGCGGCGGCGGCGGCGGCCTCTCGCAGGCGCGTGGTGCGGTCGCCGCGGGGCGTGGGGCAACCGTCGGTCATGTCGAGCAAGAGCACGTCGTGCCCCTGCGCGGCCAGGGCGGCGACCGTGCCGCCCATGCCGATCTCCTGATCGTCCGGGTGCGGCCCGATGACGAGGATCCTCGCCACTAGCGCCGCCTTCCCTGGCCGTTCACGATCGTGAGGCCGGCGAGCTTGCCGCCTTCTTCAACCTGCACGAGGACGACGTCGTCGGAGAGCTCGCGCGCGAAGAAGCCCCCCGCGGGGAAGGGCTCGCCGAACTCGTCGTAGAAGTCCTCGAGGTTGAGCTTGATCTCCTCGCCCACGCCCCAGCCGGCGATCTCGCGGCCGTAGCGCATGTTGAGCCACACGGTGGAAGGCCCGAAGGAACGCGCGGAGGTGTTGGTCCCGCGGAGGCGCCCGTCCTCGCGGATCACCTGCACGTCGAGCGACGTGTCGCGCCCGGCGTTGGCGGGGTAGACGCGGGCTCGCGAAAGGTCGCGCGTCGACCCGCAGGCCCCCAGGAACGCGGCGAGCCCGAGCGTCAGCACGGCCCGGGGCTTGTGAGCGATCGTCATTCCTAAAGTTATCCACCAGATGAGTTGCGAGACCGCCAGCCAGAACGCGACGCCCCCGGGGAGCGCCATCGCCCCCGGGGCCGGGGCCGTCGACGTCCGCGCGGCGGCGGGCGCGATCGGCTCGGGCGGGTGGGAGTGGCCCGGCGGCGGGCGGGGCGCGATCGACCCGCGCGTCGCGGCCCTTGTGCCCGGGTTCGACGCGCCGTTCTTCCAGGCCGGGCTCGCCGGGTACAGCGACGGGGCGATGCGCATCATCGCGCGCCGCCACGGGTGCCCCTTCTGCGTCACCGAGGCGCTGCTGGACAGGACGCTGCTCGCGGGCGGGCGCGGCTTCGACAAGGCCGACCTGGGCGAGCTTCGCGACAACGTGCCAGGGGGCGCGGAGGACGCGCCGCTGGCGTGCCAGATCATGGGGAGCGAGCCGCGGGAGATGGCCGCGGCGGCCGTCAAGGCGATCGAACAGCGGGCGCGGAGCGACAAGGCGTACCGCGTGATGGCGTACGAGGCGGACGCCGTGCCGGCGGGTGTGCTGCGCTTGCCCGGGGGCGAGCAGATCCGGGGCGAATCGGACGACGGCGACGGCGAGGCGCAGCCCGACGGTTCGTTCGCGGTGATCGACGTCAATCTTGCGTGCCCGGTGAAAAAGATCGAGCGCAAAGCGCGGGGCGGGCACTGGCTGAGCGAGCCGCGGGGCGCGATCGAGCTGCTGGAGGCGGTGCGTGAGGCCGTGCCGGGGCACATCCCGTGCACCGTCAAGCTGCGCCGGAGCTTCGACGACACGCCGGAGATGGTCGAGAACTTCCACCGCGTCTTCGACGCGGCGTACGGCATCGGCTACGCGTGGGCGACGGTGCACGCGCGGACGGTGCTGCAGAAGTACGTGGGCCCCTCGCGCTGGACGTTCCTCAAGGACCTGCGCGAGCGGTACCCGGACCGCGTTTTCTTCGGGAGCGGTGACGTCTGGGGCGTCGAGGACATTTTCCGGATGATCGCGTACGCGGGCGTGAGCGGCGTCTCCGTCGCGCGCGGCTGCATCGGGAACCCGTGGATCTTCCGGCAGGCGCGCGACATGATGGCGGGCGGACCGCCGCGCCCCCCCACCGTCGCCGAGCAGCGGGAGGTGCTGCGCGAGCACTTCCGCCTCTCGCTGGCGTGCACGCGGCGCTACCGGCAGCCCGAGGCGGCGACGAGCATGATGATGCGCAAGTTCGGGATCCGCTTCGCGCAGCACCACCCGCGCGCCGAGGCCGTGCGCAAGCGCTTCATCGCGGTCGCGTCCACGAACGACTGGATGTCGGTCCTCGACGACGAGTACGCGTCGGAAGCCTGATTACTTCTTCTCGCGCCCCACGGTGCCGTGCGTCGTGCCCACCGGCCCGGCGATCTCGCTGGGCTCGTAGAGCGCACCGTCCGGGTTGCGCGGCGCGTCGGAGCGCTTCTGCTTCTCGGCGAAGCCCGCGGCGACCTTCTCCGCGATCGCGGGCGTGTAGTTCCACATCGCGGTGTTCATGACGGCCATCACGCCGACTTTCTTGACGCGCGTCGGGTGCTCCGCGGCGTCGAGGATCGCCTCGGCGACCTTCTGCGGGTCGATCGGCTCCATCGGGAGTTGCGGCTCCTGCGGCATGTAGTTGCGGGCGTGCTGCGGGAAGGGCGTATCGACGGCGGTGGGCTGGATGAGCGTGATCGAGACGGGGGCCTTGTCGATCTCCTCGATCTCGATGCGCAGGCCGTCGGTGAAGCCCTTCACGGCGTGCTTGCTCGCGGCGTACATGCCGATGAGGGGCACGACCGCGTCGGAGACCTCGCTCCCGACGTTGATGAGCGCTCCGCCCTGCTTCTTGAGGTGCGAGAGCGCCGCGAGCGAGCCGTTGACGACGCCCCAGAAGTTGATGTCGAAGAGGCGGCGCGCGTCCTCCTCGGTCGTCTCGTCGAGGCGGCCGTACATCCCGAGCCCCGCGTCGTTCACCCATGTGTCGATGCGGCCGAAGCCCGCCACGGCCTCGCCCGCGACGCGCTCGACCTGCTCGCGCTCGGAGACGTCGCACTCGACCGCGAGGGCCTGGCCGCCCTTGTCGTTGATCTCAGAGGCGATCTTCTGGAGCGCATCGCGGCTGCGGGCGGCGAGGACGACGGCGGCGCCCTTCGCCGCGGCGGCCTGCGCCGTGGCGAGGCCGATGCCGCTGCTGGCGCCGGTGATGACGATGACCTGCTCGTTGAGAGGCTTGAGTTGTGCTGCCATGGGTGCTCCGTGCGCGGAAGGCGCAGCGGAGCATCGCGCACGGCCGCACACGCGGCGCTTGGGCGTGATGAATCGCGTTTCACAGCCTGCGGCGACCGGCGTTGTCGGCCTCGCGCATCAACGACTCGAACGTGCCCATGACCATGGGCGAGTCGGCGGGCGCGTCGGGCGGCGCGGCGCGGAGCAGGTAGCGCCCGTCGGGGAGGAGGTCCCACGCGTTGCGGTGGTCCGCGGCGTGGACGTCGAACATCCCGAGGATGCGGCGTCGGGCGTCGGCGTCGCGCACCGGGCACGCGACCTCGACGCGGTTCGAGAGGTTCCGGTACATCCAGTCGGCGCTGCCGATGTACCAGTCGCCGTCGGCGGGGTCCTCGTTGCCGGCGCCGAAGTGGTAGACGCGCGAGTGCTCGAGGAAGCGGCCGACGACGCTGGAGACGCGGATGTTCTCCGACAGCCCTCGCACGCCGGGGATGAGGCAGCAGAAGCCGCGGACGACGAGGCGGACGTCCACGCCGGCCTGGCTCGCGGCGTACAGACGCTCGGTCACCTCGCGGTCCTCGAGGGCGTTGAGCTTGGCCCAGATGCGCGCCGGGCGGCCCTTCTTGGCCATCTCCATCTCGCGGTCCATGAGCTGATAGAGACGGGGCCGCATCGTGAAGGGCGCGACGAGCAGCGTCTCGCACCCCGGGTGCGCGCCGACGCCGGTGAGGTAGTTGAAGAGCCGCACGAGGTCGCCGGTGATCTCCTCGTCGCAGGTGAGCAGGCCCAGGTCGGTGTAGAGCTGCGCCGTCTTGGGGTGGTAGTTGCCGGTGCCGAGGTGCGCGTAGCACCGCAGGCCCTGGCGCTCCTTGCGGACGACGAGGCTGGTCTTGCAGTGCGTCTTGAGCCCCATGACGCCGTACGCGACGTGCACGCCGGCGCGCTCGAGCTGGCGGGCGAACCGCACGTTGCGGTCCTCGTCGAAGCGCGCGCGGATCTCGACCAGGCACGCGACCTGCTTGCCCGCTTCCGCGGCGCGGACGAGGTTCTCGATGAAGGGGGAATCGGGCGTGGTGCGGTAGAGCGTCTGCTTGATCGTGAGGACGTCGGGGTCGTTCGCCGCGGCGGCGATGAAGCGCTCGACGCTGGCGTTGAAGCTCTCGTATGGGTGGTGCAGGAGGATGTCCTGCTTGCGGAGCGTCGCGAAGAAGTTCGCGCTGCCGCGCTCGCCCGAGCCCACGCCCGCGAGGCGGGGCGGGATCACCGGCTTCCAAGGGCGGTGCTTGAGGTCGGGGCGGTCGACGTCCGCGATCTCGGCGAGGCCCAGGAGGTCAAGACCGCCGGGACGCTCGTACACGTCCTGCGGGTCGGCGTTGAGCTTGTCGAGAAGCCACCGGACGAAGGCCGGGTCGGCGCCCTCCTCGATCTCCAGGCGAGCGACACGGGCGAAGCGGCGTGCCTTGAGGTCGGCCTCGATCGACTGCAGCAAGTTGGCGGTGTCCAGGTCATCCTTCTGGATGCCGGCGCTGCGCGTCACGCGGAAGGTCACGCGGTCGAGGATCGTCATGCCCGGGAAGAGCGTTCCCAGGTGCCCGCGGACGATGTCTTGGAGCGGGATGAAGCGGAAGGAGAGGAGTTCGCCCGCGCCGCGATCGGCCAGGCGCAGGAAGTGGCCCATGACGGTCGGGATCTTGACGCGCGCAAAGGCGGCCTCATGGCCCCGGCCGTTGCGGTCGACGGCGAGGCCGGCGAGGTGCGCCGCGGCCATCGCCATCTGCGTCGACGCGTGGCCCACCGGGGGCTCGATCATGACGCCGAGGTTGTTGGAGAGGTTGGAAATGAAGGGGAAGCGGTGGGTCGGGTTCACGGCGAGCGGCGTGAGCGCCGGGAAGACGTGGCGCATGAACCAGTCGTCCGCCGCGCCCCGCTCCTTGGGCGAAAGCTCCGAGTAGCGTGTGATGGTGAGGCCGTTGCCGCCGAGGGCGGGGCGGAGCTCGCGCTCGAAGATACGGGCCTGCTCCTCGATCAACGCGCCGACCTCCTCGCGTACGTCGGCGAGGGCTTGGCGGGGCGTGCGGCCGTCCGGCCCGGGCAGGTTGACACCCAGCTGCACCTGCCGCTTGAGGAGACCGACGCGCTTCATGAAGAACTCGTCGAGGTTGCTCGTGAAGATGGCCATGAAGCGGGCCCGCTCGAGCAACGGGGTGCGCTCGTCGGCCGCCTGGGCGAGAACGCGCCGGTTGAACGCCAGCCACGACAGGTCCCGGTTGAAGTACCGGACGCCGGGGTGCTCGTCCAAGATCAGCGCTGGCGCGGTCCGTGCTTTCGTCATGGTCGTATCAGGATTATCGGGGCCGGGAGGGGGGAACGTGAGGACGCCGTGACGTCCCGTAATAACGGGGCGAATGGCGAGGAAAAGCGATCGGTGAACGGTGCATCCAAAGCGTCGGGCCGATCGCGGCGCGCCGATCAACGCGCGCCGGACGCTCCGACTTCCCGATGCTCGCTGATCGGGCGGGTGTCATCGGGGGCGAGCGTCAGCGCGCCGTTCCACATGAGCGCAGCAAGGACGACCGCCAGCACGATGCGGTACCAGCCGAAGGGCGCGAGGCCACGCCGGTTGAGGAAGCCGACGAGCCACTTCACAGTGACGGCGGCGCTCGCCGCGGCGACGACGATACCGACGAGGATCGGCGCGACGCCGAGCGTGTCGACCATGCTGGGTGTGCCGGTGCGGTGCGCGTGCACGAGGTTCTTGACGAGCGTGTAGCCGGTCGCGGCGGTGAGCGTGAGAACGCCGAGGAGGAAGCTGAACTCCGCCGCGGCCCGGGCGGGGAGGCCCGCGATGAGCCCGCCGGTGATCGTCATCATGCTGCGGCTGGTGCCTGGCCAGAGGGAGAAGACCTGGAGCAGCCCCACGGTGAGTGCCTGCCGGGGCGTGACGTCGTACACGGTCTTGTTCGAGAGGGCGTGGTACTTCGGCGGGCCGAAGCGGCCGCGGCGCCGCATGTCGAGAGCGATCATGAAGACGCCGCCGATGAAGAGCGCGGCGAGCACAGGGCCGGCTCGGAAGAGCCTCGCCTCGATCCAGTCATCGAACAGGAGCCCCAGCACGGCGGCGGGCACGAACGCGATGCCGAGGTTAACGAGGAGCGCGAAGCCGGCGTTGTCCTTGCCGAGCAGGCCCCTGACGATGCGGAGCGCGGTGGCGCGATAGAGGCCGAGGACGGCGAGGATCGCTCCGCCCTGGATCACGATGCAGAAGGCGTCCACAGAGTGCTTGAGCTCGGGCGGGCGATCGAGACTGAGGATCCACGAGGTCAGGACGAGGTGGCCCGTCGACGAAATCGGGAGGTACTCGGTGATGCCCTCCACGAGGCCGAGCACGGCCGCCTGCGCGAGCGAAATGGCGTCGTCCGCGGGCATGGGTGGATCGGGCGACGCTCAGCAGACCGGCGCGGCGGCGAGTTCCTTCTCGTCCACGCGTTGGATGTTCGCGCCGAGCATCCGCAGGCGGTCCTCGAATCGCTCGTAGCCGCGGTCGAGGTGGTAGACGCGGTTAACGATGGTGGTCCCCTCGGCGGCGAGGCCGGCGAGGACGAGGCCTGCGCTGGCGCGGAGGTCGCTGGCCATGACGGGCGCGCCCTTGAGGCGGCGGACCCCGCTGATGACGACGGTGGCCCCGACGCGGTTGATCTTTGCGCCCATGCGGAGCAACTCGGCGACGTGGAGGAAGCGGTCGGGGAAGATGCGCTCGGTGACCACGCTGTTGCCGTCGGCGAGGCAGAGCATCGCGACGAGCTGGGCCTGGAGGTCGGTCGGGTAGCCGGGGTGAGGCTGGGTCGTGACCTCGACGGGCTTGATGACGCGCTCGCAGGTGACGCGGACGGTGCGGCGGAGGGGGTTCTCGCCGTCGCTGCCGCCCGCGCCCTCGCTGCTGCCGGTGATGGCGGAAAGAAGGCTCGCACGGCCGCGAGCGAGGGCCGGGGCGAACTCGCCGGGGTGACTGTGACCGTTCGCGTGGCCGTTGTGCTCGCCGTTGGCCGCGCCCGCGCTCAGCGCGGCGACGCCGGAGACCGGGTCCACATGCACGCCGGCGGCTCGGAGGGTGTACGTGAGCGCGAGGAGCGCGTCCGTCGGGCAGTTCTCGATGATCAGGTCGCCGTTGGTCATGGCGGCGCCGATCATCAGCGTGCCGGCCTCGATGCGGTCGGCCATCACGGTGTAGTCCGCGCCGCTCAGCTCGCGCACGCCCTCGACAATGACGCGGGGCGAGCCCGCGCCGCGGACCTTGGCGCCCATGGTGTTGAGAAGCGTCGCGAGGTCGACGACCTCGGGCTCGCAGGCCGCGGACTCGATGACGGTCGTGCCGCGAGCGAGTGCGGCGGCGCACATGACGTTCGCCGTGCCGAGGACGGTGGAGCCGAAGGCGCCGCCCAGGAAGATGGTCGCGCCGACGAGGCCGCCCTGGGGCGCGCGGGCGATGATGTCGCCGTTCGTCTGCGTGATCTGAGCGCCGAGGGCCTCGAGGCCGCGGAGGTGCAGGTCGACGGGACGGTCGCCGATGGCGCACCCGCCGGGCATGCTGACGCGGGCATACCCACGCTTGGCGAGCATCGGGCCCAGCGTGCAGATGCTGGCCCGCATGGTGCGGACGATGTCGTAGCGGGCGTGGCTCTGGGTGGGGTCGGTCACGCGGAGGGAGAGAACGCCCCGGGCCGGCGGGGCGTCGACCTCCTCGCCGGCGGCGAGGTTGTCGCGGGTGACGCCCAGCTCGCCCAGCAGGCGGAGCATGTTGCCGATGTCGGCGAGGTTCGGGACGTCGCGGAGGACGACGGGCTCGTCCGTGAGAAGGCAGGCCGCGAGCATCGGCAGCGCCGCGTTTTTGCTCCCGTTCACGCGCACGCGCCCGTAGAGCCTGTTCCCGCCCTCGATGACGAATGAGTCCATGTGCAGCCCTTCCCTGAGCCGCGCCCCGACGGGGCGTCGATGTCGATCCGTGGCGTCCCGGCGACGCCTTCGCCGGGTGACGGCGCGATGATAGCAGATCGGCATTTCGACCGCGCATTCCGCACAGGCTGTGCACACGGAGTACACAGCGCGGCCGCGGACGCTTCGGGTTCGAACGGTTGCCGGGGGCTCATTCGGATTGCACAGTGTTGTTGCACGCGGCGCACCCGCGGCACGGCGGGGTGAGAGCCCCGCCGTTGCGAAGATGTAGTTCCACGCCCGGGTTGGCCGCGTTGGCCGCCCGGGCGTTTTTCTTTCCGAGGGGGCTGGAAACCGGGGGCCGGGCGACGGGGAAGGAGGGGGGTCGCCGCGGCGACAAGGGCCCGCCGGGATTGCGAACGGCGCATCTGTCACAGGCCTCCCCGCCGCCCGAACTCCCCGAACAACTTCTCCAAGTTGCTTGCCATCCCCCGGCTGAATGTGATGGTGTGGAGCGAGGGTTCGTGCTCCGGTGTGCGGCGGCAGGCCCGAAAGCGGAAGGGAAAGCGAATGAACAACAATCGATTCGGACTCGCGCTGGCGGCGCTCGCGGGTGTCGCGTGCATCGCGAACGGGCAGCAGGCGAACAGGCCCCGGGGGACCCCTGAGCCGTCCGATCCATACGCGCACCTGCCGGCGAGCCTGCCGCTGACCGGCATCGTCCGGGACTTCGCGGAGCGCTCCGCGCCGGGCGGCCACACGGACTTCGAGCGCCAGCCGAGCGGCGGCTTCGGCCTGTACTACCAGATGGTGCAGGACACGCTCGACGCCGACCATAAGCCCGTCTTCCGCAGCACCGGGCGCAAGGTGACCACGCAGGCCCGCGACTCGCGCGGGCGGAACCGGCTGCAGCGCGAGTACATCGAGACGCGCTCGGGCGACACGAACGCGTCGATGGCCACGCAGAGCGGCGCGGTCGTGAGCGCCGACTCGCTCCGCCAGTGGTTCCGCGATATCCCCGGCGTGAACCTCTCGCGTCAGCTCGAGATCAACCTCGTCCGCCAGCCCAACTCGAACGTCTACGTCTTCGACGACCGCCAGGACCCAACGTACGCCAACCGGGGCGGGTTCTTCCCGATCAACGGCGAGCTGCTGGGCAATTCGTCGGGCGGCACGAAGAACTTCCACTTCACGTTCGAATTGCCGACGCAGTTCACGTACCAGGAGGGCGCGGGGCACGTCTTCACCTTCACCGGCGACGACGACGTCTGGGTGTACATCGACGGCAAGCTCGTGATCGACATCGGCGGCGTGCACGGCGCGACCAGCCAGACGATCGAGCTCGACCGCCTCGGCTGGCTCGAGAACGGCCAGACGTACGACCTGCGGTTCTTCTTCGCGGAGCGTCACCGCACGCAGTCCAACTTCCGGATCGAGACGACGCTTGTTCTCCGCAGCGTCGAGCCCCCCACGGTCAGCGGCATGTTCGACTGATCCCCCGAGCCTCTCCGCCGCACCGCGCAACGCCCGGGCATGACGCCCGGGCGTTGTCGTATCCTTGGGGCGTGCGGTTGTAGCTCAGTTGGATAGAGCAGCGGTTTCCTAAACCGCAGGTCGGCGGTTCGAATCCGCCCAACCGCGTTCTCCTCTTGCGTCCACCCCGGGGACCGGGTATGCTGCGGGCACGGGGCCGTTGCGGGCGACCGCACCCGCGCGAAGGAGGATCCATCAGCATGGCTCGACGCACCACGCACCGCAGCACGGCCGGGAAGAAGCTCTACGCAGTCCGCAGCGCCGACGGCTCGTTCAAGGACATCCAGACGTACGAGCGGGCGCACGGCATGGACATCAAGCGCAGCTCGAAGGCCGAGAAGAGCGCCAAGAAGAAGACGAAGAAGAAGGCCAAGAAGAAGGGCGCGAAGAAGGCGGGCCGCTCCCGCGGCGGTCGCTGAGCGTTTTCGGTCCTCCGACCGGCGAGGCGATCGGATTTCATGGCGGGCCCGCGATGCCTTCACGCAACACGGGCCCGTTTTGCTGCGCATCGGATGTTGCCGCGGCGCGACGGTGGGCGCACCCCACCCGCCCGGCGGCCCGCAGGACGCGGGTGATTGAGGTCGGCCCGCACGGGCACGGGCATTGCACCGGTGGTGTCGCCGTGTTCCGATTGACTGGAAAGATCCGGATGCTGATGGCGGGGTGCTGCTGCGCCCTGGCCTTCGGCGCGTGCTCTCGGACGGCGGTGCCGGTCGCGTCGCGGCCGATCAGCGGCGGCGACGGCGGCGCGAGCGCCGACGTCGTGTTCAACTCCCCGATGCTCGCGCACGCCGACTTCGACTCGTCGTGGCGTGACGGCACCATCTCGCGGCGCGAGGAACTCACGCCGTACGAGCAGGCGGCGTGGCCGACGCGCACACGCCCGGACATCGGGCGCCCGCGCCGCATCTATCTCGACAACCGCCCGGAGACCTACCTCTTCTTCCGCGAGGAAGGGCGGCGGTACGAACACCGCGGCTATCACGGGCGGTGGTGACTTCGAGAAGGCGCCGGGGCACGAAGGCACAGAAGCACGAAGTGGAAGAATCGCGGGCGATCGATCGTCGCGTGCGCGATCACCAAGCGCCGTTTGGTGCCGCGGTGACGCGCCGTGTGGCTCTGATCGGCGACGCTCGATAACGCGAAACTCGATGCCCGACGCGCTGATCCGCTGGTTTTCCGCGGGTTCTGTGGCATCTTCTGGTCGTCGCGCGGCGTGGCGCGGCGGGCCGGACAACCACAGACATGAACGCATCGCGCACAGCGCTCGTCGCCTCGGCGTTTCTCGGTGTTCTTTCGTCGGGGGCGCTCGCCGGCGGCCGCATCGTCGCCGCGGCGGACGCCAACACGCTCGGCACGGAGTACGCCCGCTCGCAGGAGGCCGGCTTCGCGGTCAACGTCGCGCGGTACATCACGCGCGGGGTCCCGTCCGCACGGCTGCTCATGATCGAGAGCGACGGCGCGGGCGTCATGCACGACTACGCGCCGGTCGTCGAGTCGGCGCTCGCGAACGCGGGCTACGACGTCACGGTCACGCAGGAGACGGACTGGACGGCGCAGGCGCTGAGCATGTACGACGGCGTTTTCGTCGGGCGCGTCGAGTCTTCGTCCTCGATGGTCGACACGGACGCGTTGGCGGCCTTCGCGGAGATGGGCGGCGGCGTGTACATCTTCGGCGGCGTGGGGCCGGGCCTCGCGACGGAGCCGGCGATGCTCAACGGCTTCCTGGCCCGCTACGGCCTGGCCTTCAGCGATCAGGTCGCGAGCACCCTGCCGGTCGACAAGGGGTACAACGGGCTGCGGGGATACTTCCCGATCACCGGCGCGGACGGCTGGACGCACGAGATCTTCGACGGCGTCGACTCGCTGGGGGCGCGCAACGGTCTGAACGTCGTCAACCTGGGCACGAACCCCACGGCGGCGGTCGTGCAGTTCGCGCCCGACGGCGGGTGGGGCATGTACGGCGTGGCGGAGGCGGTGCCGTCGCCCGGGTGCCTGGCGCTGCTGGGGCTGTCGGGACTGTTGGCGTACCGGCGGAAGCGGTAGCTCGACAGAAGATTCACCGCAGAGCCGCGGAGGAAGACGAGCGGATCAAAGGAAGGAGAACGGGGACCGGGAAACGGTGAAGAGCGCACCCTCTTCGTCCCCGCTCTCCGCTCTCGGTCTTCCCGGACCCTCGGCGGCGACCCCTTACTTGTTCGTCCGCGCCGGGCGCTTGTCTTTCTCGCCGGCCTCGCGCGTCGTCTGCGCCGGGCCCTCGCCCCGGTTCGCGACGCTCGAGACGGTGAAGCTCAGCGTCTGACCGGCGATCTCCGGCGTCGAGGGCGTGACAAACCAGCCCCAGAAGGCGGCGCTGTCGGAGTAGGCCGCGACGTCCGTCGGCGGGTGGAACTGCAGCGCGAAGGGCAGGACGGAGTCGAGTTCCTCGTGCGCGCCGAAGTAGCGCCAGGACTGGTCGAGGTCCATCGGCCGCTGCGTCATGCGGCGCAGGCGCACGACGTCCACCGGCACCCAGTTGATCTGCTTCTTCTGCTCGTTCACGAGGGCGAACTCGACCCACGCGCGCAGCTTGCGGGAATCGCGGGCCGTCGAGAGGAACTTGCTGTCCCCGTCGCCCACGTCGATCCCGACGACCGTGCGCGCGGGCAGGCCCGCCTCGCGGTAGAGCGCGGTGAGCGCGGCGACCACGTCGAACTCGCTGCCCCGGCCCTCTTCAAGCGTCATCGCGGGCGGACGGACGGTGACGCCCGACAGCCGGCCCGAGGCGCTGCGTCGGAGCAGGCCGTCGCCGGAGACCTGGACGTCCCGCCAAACCTTCGCCGCGAGCAGCTTCGCGAGCACCGCGGGGCGCACGCTCTTGGGGTCCTTGATCCCCTCCTCGGCGAGATACGCCTTGAGCGCCGCCTCGATCGGCGCGGGGTCGTAGTCCTCGATCTTGCCTTCCGCGCTCACGCCCTGCTCGACGAAGAGCTGCGGCTTCAAGGCGCTCTCCGCGTCCTTGGGCCATGCGCTCGGCCAGCCGATCGCCATCGCGGCCTGTTCATCCCACGTCGTGCGCGCGCAGCGGACGGGCACGTGCACCAGCAGGTTCAGTTCGTCCACCGACGTCACCGTGCCGCCGGGCGCGAAGTCCCAGCGCGCCAGGCCCGTCCCCGCGGCGTAATCCGTCAGCAGCTCGGGCTTGGTGTCCACGACCCGATCGTTGATCGTGAGCCTGCCCTGGTACGCCAGCGCCGCGTCGGCGCCGACCGCCCAGTCCGTCGGGTCGGGCTCGCCGAGGAGCTCGCTCCCCGCCGTGCTCAGCACGTACGGGAACAGAACCGAGATCGTGTCGAACGCGATCGGCGTTTTCCTGTTGCGGATCACCGCCTTGCCCGCCGGGTCCTTCACGACCTCCTTGCTGCGGGGGTTGTGCGCCTCGATCTGCACGCTGATGTTCAGGATCAGGTCGCGCGAGCGCTGCGGATCGCGCCGCACGATGTCGCCGACGCCGTAGTCGCCGGGCGACCGGGGCGACACCGCGCGCGGCGCGGCGCCGTCCTTCGCCGCGTCGCCCGCGGAGATGCCCCTGAGCTTGGAGCGGTCAAAGTCCGACCCCGGGCGGCGGACGCGCGGCTTCTCTTCCTGCGCCGGCTGCTGCGTGGCCTGCGCGAACACAGCGTCCGCCGACACCGTCATCGCGACGACACCGGCCAGAGCCACCAGCACCGACGCACGGTTCAGACTGCGCATTGCGTTCTCCTTGCCGGCGCGTTCGCCGCGGCGGCCCGCCCGATGTGTTTGGACGCCCCGCCGGTCGCGGGGTGCTGCGGTTTCTCAGCGGTTCGCCAGCCGCGCCAGCAGCACCGCCGTCATCTGGGTCCGCTCGACGAGGCTGTCGAGCTCGATCCACTCGTCCGTTGTGTGGAGGCCGCCCCCCCGCACGCCGAGGGTATCAAGGGTCGGTACGCCGGAGGCCTGGATGTTGTTCCCATCGCAGACGCCGCCGGTGCGGCCGAAGGGCAGCGGCCGCCCGAGGTCCTCGGAGACACCGCGGGCGAGGTCGGCGAGGGCCTGGACGGCGGGCGTGAGGGGTTTGGGCGGGCGGTTGAAGACGAGCTGCACGCGCGTGGAAGGAAGCCCGCCCACGGTCGCCATACCGGCGAGGGCCTCTCGGATCGACTGGTACGCCGCCTCGCTGCCGACGCGCACGTTGCCCCACGCCCTCGCGCTGTCGGGCACGACGTTGGTGGCGCTCCCGCCTTCGAGCGGCCCGATGTTCACGATGAGGCCCCGCGCCGGGTCCGCGAAGCGCATCGCGCGGTCGACCGCCTGCGCAAGCGCGTGCACCGCGGAGACGCCGTGCACGAAGTCGCGCCCGACGTGCGCCGCCTTCCCGCCGCACTCGATGATGAACTGCCCGCTCCCCATGCGCTCGACGACGAGGCCGCCGTCGGGGAGCGCCGGCTCGAAGACCAACGCGGCGTCGTAGCCGCGGGCGGCCTCCTCGCGCAGCGCGCGGTCGCAGTGGAAGCTCCCCGTCTCTTCGTCGCTGACGATGGCGAAAGACCAAGAGACGGGAAGGTCCTGTTCTTCAATCGCGCGCAACGCCGCGAGGGCGACGAGCAGGCCGCCCTTCATGTCGACGCACCCGGGGCCTGTCGCGGTCTTGCCGCCCGGCGCGATCGAGAGCTCGCGGAAGTCGCCCGCGGGGTCGTGCACGGTGTCCACGTGCCCGCAGAGGAGGATGCGCACGCGGGCGTTCGGGCGTTCTTTCCGGCAGACGATGAACGGCGGCGGCCTCTGCGGATCCGCCGTCACCGCGCCCTCGCGCAGCCAGTCGGGCGCGGGGTCCCCGCTGACGCGGTGCGGGGTTGCGCCCAGCGCCGTCAGGCGTCCGATGAGGATCGACCGGGTTTCCTCGAGCCCCGCCTCGTGCCGGTGGCCGGTGGGGATCGCGACCAACGTGCGCAGGTCGGCGATCATCTCCTCGCGCCGGGGCGCGAGGGAGTCGACGAGGCGTTGCTCAAGGGCGGAAAGGGGCACGGCGCACCGTCAGCGCGCAACCGTCAGGCCCACCGGCTGGGGCCGCGGGGCGTGGCTGGGCTCGATCACGAGGCCCAGCGGGGCGCGCTTGCCGCCGGGGCCGGCGGGCGGGATGCCCTCCTGATCGATGATGCGCTGGATCGCCATGACGCCCTCGATGAGCTGTTCTGGGCGGGGCGGGCAGCCGGGGACGTAGACGTCCACGGGGATGTACTGGTCGCACCCCTGCACGACGGCGTAGGTGTCGAAGACGCCGCCGGTGCTGGCGCACGCGCCCATGCTGATGACCCACTTGGGCTCGGGCATCTGCTCGTAGATGCGCTGCAGGACGGGCATCGTCTTGATGGCGATGCGGCCGGCGACGATGAGGAGGTCGGCCTGGCGGGGGCTGAAGCGCATGACCTCCGCGCCGAAGCGGGCGAGGTCGTAGCGCGAGCAGGCCGTGGCCATCAGCTCGATGCCGCAGCAGGCGGTGGCGAAGGGCATCGGCCACAGGCTGCTCCGCCGCGCCCAGTTGATGACGTGGCGCAGCTGCGTTGTGACGAACCCGTCGACGGGGAGTGCGGCTTCGAGGCCCATGGGCAATCATAGGAGAAGGGTGACCGCCGCGGCCTCCTCCGGCGGGCGGACGGTTTCGCCGCGGGCGTGGGCCATAGATTTCGTTTATAGGCTCAAGCATTCCCATTGACTTGATTCATGCTCTGGAAGCCCCGATTCTTTGTGTGGCTGCCGAGGGATTTTCGATATCTTGCGGCAGCACAAGGAGCAAGCCATGGCCGGCCGCAACCCGTTCAACTCCCGCCGCACCCTCTCGACCAAGTTCGGGACGTATACCTACTTCGCGCTGGGCGCTCTCCACGAGCAGCGGGTCGGGCGCATCGACCGCCTCCCCTTCTCGATCCGCGTCCTTCTCGAGTCCATGCTCCGCAACGTGGACGGGTTCATCGTGACCGACGACGACGTCGCGGGGCTCGCGAACTGGAACGCGAAGCAGCCCGCCAAAGAAGAGATCCCCTTCATGCCCGGGCGCGTGGTCTTGCAGGACTTCACCGGCGTCCCCTGCGTCGTCGACCTCGCCGCGATGCGCGACGCGATGAAGACGCTGGGCGGCGACCCGAACATGATCAACCCGCTCGTCAAGTGCGACCTGGTCATCGATCACAGCGTGCAGGTGGACGCCTTCGGCAGCAAGGTGGCGCTCACGATCAACAGCCAGAAGGAGTTCGAGCGCAACAACGAGCGCTACAAGTTCCTCAAGTGGGGCCAGCAAAGCCTGAACAACTTCACGGTGGTGCCGCCCGCGACGGGCATCGTGCACCAGGTGAACCTCGAGTACCTCGCCACCGGCGTGCTCACGCGCGTCTGCAGGGCCACCGGCGAGACGGTCGCCTACCCCGACTCCTGCGTCGGCACCGACAGCCACACGACGATGATCAACGGGTTGGGCGTCGTCGGCTGGGGCGTCGGCGGCATCGAGGCCGAGGCCGTGATGCTCGGCCAGCCCATCTACATGCTGACGCCCGAGGTCATCGGCTTCCGCCTCAAGGGCAAACTCCCCGAGGGGACGACCGCGACCGATCTCGTGCTCACGGTCACGCAGATGCTCCGCAAGAAGGGCGTCGTGGACAAGTTCGTCGAGTTCTTCGGCGACGGGCTGGCAAGCATGAGCGTGCCCGACCGCGCGACGATCGCGAACATGGCGCCCGAGTACGGCGCGACGATGGGCTTCTTCCCGGTGGACGCCGCGACGCTCGACTACATGCGGTACACCGGGCGCGACGAAGCGACCGTCGCCCTCGTCGAGGCCTACTGCAAGGCCAACGGCCTCTTCTGGGCGCCGGGCACGCCCGAGCCCGAGTTCACCGACGTTCTCGAGCTCGACCTCTCGACCGTTCAGCCGAGCATGGCCGGCCCGAAGCGCCCGCAGGACCGCATCGACCTCAAGAACGTCAAGGCCGAGTTCGTCAAGAGCCTCGCGGCCCCGATGGGCAACGCCGGCTTCGGCCTCGCCGCCGACAAGATCTTCGGCGCGTCCGGCACCGTCAAGCACAGCGCCGAGTCGGGCTTCGGCGGCCAGACGAGCAGAATCACGCACGGCGCGGTCGTGATCGCCGCGATCACCTCGTGCACGAACACGAGCAACCCCGATGTGATGCTCGCGGCGGGCCTGGTTGCCCGCAAGGCGCGCGAGAAGGGCCTGTCGCGCAAGCCCTGGGTCAAGACCAGCCTCGCGCCGGGCAGCAAGGTCGTCACCGAGTACTACGACAAGAGCGGCCTCACCGCGGACCTGGACGCGATGGGCTTCAACGTCGTCGGCTACGGGTGCACGACGTGCATCGGCAACAGCGGCCCGCTCCCCGAGGAGGTCGAGGCCGCGATCCGCGAGGGGGATCTCGTGGTCGCGAGCGTTCTCTCGGGCAACCGCAACTTCGAGGGGCGCGTGCACCCGAGCGTGAAGGCCAACTTCCTCGCCTCCCCGCCCCTCTGCGTTGCGTACGCCATCGCCGGCTCGGTCGCGATCGACCTCACCACCGAGCCGCTGGGCGTCGGCAAGGACGGCAAGCCCGTTTTCCTCAAGGACGTCTGGCCGACGTGGGCGGAAGTCCAGTCCGTCAAGGCGCAGAGCGTGACGCCCGAGCAGTTCCGCGAGGAGTACGCCGACGTCTTCACCGGCAACCCGACATGGAACCAGGTGCCCGTCTCCAAGAGCGAGCTCTTCGCGTGGGACGCGGCGTCGACGTACATCCAGAACCCGCCGTACTTCGTCGGCATGCAGGAGCAGCCCTCCGCGCCGGGCGCGATCCGCGGCGCCAGGTGCTTGGTCTTCGTCGGCGACTCCGTCACGACCGACCACATCAGCCCCGCCGGCGACATCGCGGAGGCGAGCCCCGCGGGCGAGTACCTCAAAAGCCTGGGGCGTCAAGAAGGCCGACTTCA